>Ga0207667_10011476_pt1 | contig 10293 bp, 22 predicted proteins | sample KBSCornC52_FD_184301 | JGI IMG/M metagenome (GOLD analysis project Ga0207667, IMG submission 184301) | Corn rhizosphere microbial communities from Kellogg Biological Station, Michigan, USA - KBS Corn C5-2 (SPAdes) (version 2) | ecosystem: Host-associated > Plants > Roots > Rhizosphere > Soil ...
GTGGGAACACGCCTACATGCAGGTCGCGAACGGCAGCGCCGCCTGGTGCGACCTCGCCGTGAAACTCATCTCGGAGATGAACTGATGGCCGCGGCCGACATCGTAGAGGCCGAGGTGGTGGTCGGCGAGCCCGGCGTCTACGACATGCCGGAGGACATCTACCACGCCGACCCCGTGCCCGGCGGCTCATTGTCAGCATCAGGGGCTAAGCTCCTGCTGCCCCCGTCGTGCCCCGCGCTGTACCGCTACCGGCGCGACCACCCGAAGGTGTCGGCGGAGTTCGATTTCGGCACCGCCGCCCACAAGTTCGTTCTCGGCACCGGCCCGGCCATCACCGTCATCGACGCGCTCGACTGGCGCACGAAAGCGGCGCAGGAGGCACGCAAGGAAGCCCGCGCCAAAGGGGTCGTCCCGCTGCTGGTCAGCGAATTCGGCGAGATAGCGGAGATGGCCCGCGCGATCGAGCAGCACCCCGTCGCCGGACAGCTGTTCAGGACCGACCGCGGCACCGCCGAGCAGTCCCTGTTCTGGCAGGACGACGAGTTCGGGATCTGGCGGCGGGCGCGGCTCGACTGGATCCTGAACCCGCGCAGCATCGGCGGCCGCTTCGTCATCGCCGATTACAAGACCACGACCGACGCCAGCCCGGCCGCCATCCGCAAGACGATCGCGAACCTGAACTACCACATGCAGGCCGCCTGGTACATCGACGCGCTCGAGCAGTTCTACGACCTCGGCCCGGCGTTCCTGTTCGTCTTCCAGGAGAAAACCCCGCCGTACCTCGTCAGCATCGCCCAGCTCGACCCCGAGGCCGAGGCGGCCGGGCGGGCGCGGAACCGGCGGGCCTGCGAGATCTGGCGGGACTGCACCGAATCCGGCCTCTGGCCCGGATATGAGGCCGACACCGACGACGGCATCACATACGTCTCGCTGCCCCCGTGGGCGGCGCGCACCGAGGGGGACCACGCGTAATGCCGATTAAGAGCAAGCCCTACTACTACGCCGAGTGCGACAACTGCGGGAAGCGTGCCACGTATCACGACGACGAGATCACCGCGTGGGAGCAGGTGGAAGCTGCCGCCGATGAGGCCGTGGCCATTGAGTGGACACAGGATGGCGACCGGCTCCACTGCCCCGACTGCCCGCCGCTCGATGTCGATGAAGAGAAGGCCGCATCATGACCAGCACCGCGCTCGACCTCAACCACCACCCGGCGACCGCCCTGGCCATCGAGCCCGGGCAGCCCACCTGGGACAAGACCCAGCTCGCCGCCCTCGCCCAGATCGGCCTGGAGGATGCGGGCGAAGGCGACCGGGCCGTGTTCCTCCACGTCTGCCAGCGCACCGGCCTCGACCCGTTCGCCCGGCAGATCTACATGATCGGCCGCAACGAGAAGGTGCCCGGCACCCAGAACCAGTGGCGCAAGAAGTGGACGATCCAGACCGGCATCGACGGCTTCCGGGTCAACCGGTCCCGCGCCGAGAGGAACGCCGGAGTCCGCGGCATCCTCGGCCGCGCCATCTTCTACGACCACGAGGGCAGCGAGCACAAGGTCTGGGTGCAGCAGCGGCCGCCCGCCGCCTGCGAGATCACCTACACCGTCAAGGACATCGCCGGGAACGAGACGCCCTACACCTCCGTACTCCGGTTCGCCGAGTATGTCCAGGTCAGGGACGGCAACCCGATCGCGCAGTGGAAAGACAAGCCCGCCCACATGCTGGAGAAGTGCACCGAGGCCGACGTGTACCGCAAGGCCTTCCCGCAGGACTTCTCCGGCATCTACCTCGACGACACCATGCCCCCGCAGCAGGACGCGCCGCCCGCCCCGCCCCGCGGCCGCGTCACCGCCGGGGAGATCGTCCAGAGCGGGCCCGCGGAAGTGTCCGGCCCGGCACCCTCGGGTCAACCTGCCGGGCATGAGCCGGCGACCGGGCCGGACACCCCGCGGCCGCCGGCCCGCGCCACCACCGGGCAGCTCAGCATGCTCGCCCAGCGGCTCGGCAAGCTCGGCGTCGACGACGAGAACCGCCTCAGCACCCTGGAGAAGCTCGCCGGGCGCGACCTCGGCACAGCGGGCGAGCTCACCCAGGATGAGGCCACGCACATCAGGGGGCTGCTCGACCGGTGCGACGGCGACCGGGGCGCCCTCGTCGAGCTGCTCGCCACCGGCCAGCTACCCGAAGCGGGTGGCGACGGTGCCTGACGTCCCGTTCGTCCGCGAGATCGGCCGCGTCCGCGACGTCTTCGGCAGCGACCTGATCGTTGGCGTGGAGCTCAACACGGTCACCCTCAGCCATGAGCCGGACCTGAGGAAGGTCCAGCTCACCGATGACGCCGCCGAGGAGTTCGGCCAGCTGTTCATCAGGGCCTGCTGGGTGGCAGCCAGGCAGGACGGCGCACAGTGACCGCCTCCGCGTACACCGCCGTCGGCGTCGTCGTCGCCGGGTGCATCGTCTACGCCTGGGACGCCCTCGGCGGCTGGCAGCTCACCCGCGCCGCCGTCCTGCGGGCACGGTGGGCGTGGCGGTGCCGCGGCAAGCCCGTCCCCGGCGACGGCGAGAAGCTCACCCGCGAGGAGATCCAGGCGCTCGGCAACCTCGAGGCCGGACGCGACGTGAGGGCCAGGACATGACTCCCGCCCCGGCTGCACCCCCAGCGACCCCATCGCTCCCGCAGCCGGGGCGGGCCCCCCGTCCGGCCGGGGCCAGGGCTGGCCTCAGCGCTGTCCCGGCCGGGTAACGCACGGCGCGCTGGCATGCCGCGTACAACGCATGCCGCCTAGCACGCGACCTATCCGCTAATGAGGAGACAGGACAACTTGAGTGCCCTGGGTCCGATTCGACGATCAGTACCCGATCCATCGCAAGGTAGATGGCCTTTCGGATGCTGCATTCCGTCTACACACCTCAGCTATCTTCTGGAGCGCACGGAACCTCACAGACGGGTCCGTGTCACGGGAAGACCTCGACGGTGTGTCAGCGCGGGTGCGAACGCCGGAACGCTTCGCTGCCGAGTGCAAGAAACGAGATGTGTGGCATCTCGGGGACGAGAACTGCCCGTCGGAGAAGTGCCCCGCAGACGGCACCGGGGACGAGAACGACTGGATCATTCACGACTACTGGGAGTTCCAGCCGTCCAAGGCGCAGGTGCTGAAGGACCGGGAATCCGCTGCGCGACGGCAGAAGAAGTGGCGCGAAGCCCGTTACTCACAGCGTTACCCACAGGGTGACACCGCCGCTGACCTGCACAATCCACATATCCACAGCCCAGAGGGCCGTAGTAACGGTAGCAGTAACGCCGTTACGAACACTGTTAGTGCATCTTCCCCGCCCCGCCCCGAAGGGAAGCGGGGTGGGAAGGCGCCACCCCGGGCGGCGGCCCGCGCTCCGCGCGGCGCGGGCCGCGCCCCGCCGCTGCCGCCGCACGAGCATCAGCACCCGTTCATACCTGCCGCCGACGGCCTCTGCGCCGTCTGCCAGTACCCCGAACCCAACCGACGGCACCTGGAGGGACTGTGATGGACCTCGCGAAACAGCAGGCGATCAGCGCCTGCGGACGGTGCGGCCAGCCGGAGGACGCGCACAAGTTCCGCAGCAGCGTCGACCGCGACGACCTGGCGCTGTTCGCCGCGCTCGGCGGTGCCTGCCCCGATTTCGTCGCCTCCGATGCCGCCATCGTCTACCAGAAGCATCTCGCGCTGGCCAGCCGGGCGCCGGCCCGTAAACCGGGCCGGGTCGGCAAGCGCGGCCCGCTGTGCCGCCGGTGTCTCAACCGGGGCCATGAAGCGAAGGACTGCCCGCTATGACCGCCGTCCTGGCCGCGGCCGGCCGCTACACCCTCGTCGCCCTGCTGCTCGGGGTCGTCGTGGCGTCGCTGCTGTGGACGGCGTTCGGCCCGCAGGGCGCGTGGACGCTGGCGTGGATCGGCGTGGTTTTCGTGGTGGTTTCGTGCGCGGTCCCGGCGTGGATCGCGCTCCAGCCGAAGGGAGACGGCGATGGGTGAGCGGTTCCTGCTCCGGACTGAGGGCGGCCCGTATCCCGGAACCCGCCGGGTCACGGAGGGTGAATTCATGTTCCCGTTCCTGCCGGACCCAGCTGTGCACTGGCCGCTGCCGGACGAGTTGCCGGTCGGCGACCGGGCAGGGGAACCGGCCGGCAGCTACGTCAAGACCGGCGAGAGCACGCTGGACCCGCAGCCGGAGGACTCCGGTGTCCTGCGCGGCGCGGAGTACGAGTGGAGGTCGGCGTGATGGCTGACGAGCTGCTGAACGGCCGCGAGGCCACCGACTGGGAGCTCGCCGCGATCGGGCGCGGCCGCAAGTGCGAGCGGGACCGGGACGCGGAGGTCGTCGCGGGCCTGATCGCCGAGTACCCCCGGGCGCAGACGGCCGCCTCACGGCCGCTGACGACCGTGGCGGAGCTGTCGTGACGCCGCGGTGCGGCCGGCCCCTGCGCCGGTACGAGCCCCGCGGGTGGCCGCCGGTTCTGTTCGACCCGGTGTGCGGCCGGCCGGAGGGGCATAACGGGCCGTGCCGGTCGGAGATGGGCTGGGACCGGGTGCTGCACGCGGGGTGCCGGCCGGGGCTGTGCGGGTGCGGGTGCGGGCAGGTGACGGCCGGGTACGGCCGGTTCAGGCCGGGGCATCAGCTGCGGAGCGCCGAGACGGGCCAGTGGGTCACGGAGCGTGCCGCGTGACCGCGAGGTCTTCGGCCTGCCGCGGCCGGATGCATGACGCCTGCCGGGGCTATACCGACGGCTATGAGACCTACAGGTGCGAATGCGCGTGCCACGGGGTGACCGCAACGCTGACAGCAACCGCCGCGGCGGACACCAGCGGCCAGCAGCGGACTAGAGTGCCCGTGACCTGGTTTTACCGCACTGGAGTCCAGTCCTGTCCACTGCCGCCCAGGACTACGGATCAGAGGGCCGGAGATGCCTGATTACCCTCCCGAGGCCATCGCCGCCATCGACGCGGCGCTCGACGACCTCCCGCAGCCGGAGAACCGTTTCGAGCGCGACCGCTGGCGCATTGTCTCGCGGGTCACTCTCGACGCCGCCGTCCCGGTCCTGGCCGAAGCGGTCGCGCAGAAGATCTTGGCGCACATGGAGAGTCACGGACCACATAAGCCGGCCGGCGCGCTCGAGCCGGTGACCGCGATCGGTCGCGACTACCGCGCCTGGCGGAGGCACTTCGGTATCGCCGCCCGCGTCGCCGCCGGAGCGTTCTGGACTGACGAAGACAAGATGCGGCTCGCGGCCGAGGCCATCGCGCGCGGCGAGTTCATCGGGTGCAATCCCGCGGAGATGCCTGATGGCCGCTAAGACCGTCCGTGCGGGCAACGTGCGGGCTTACGAGTGCGGAACCACGAAACCGGCCGCCCCTCGCGAGGCGGCCGGTGAGTTATCCCAGGTCAGTAGCGGAGGATCGGGGATTTGAACCCCGGAGGGTGGTTACACCCAACCGCATTAGCAGTGCGACCAGAACCGTCACGGCCTGCCCCGGCCAGTCACGAACCGGCACGTCACGCCGCGATGCTTTCACGTCGGCTCACGGCCTGTCATGGCGCGTCAACGGTCGTTCCGTGCGGGCATTGTGCGGGCAGGGACGGTCGCCGCGGCGGCTTCCGCGGCGGCCCGGGCGATGTCCGGGAAGAGGGTCACGTACACGTCGTCGGTGAACGATGTCCGGGCGTGGCCGAGCATCGCCGAGATGTACTTGGTGTCGAGCCCGGCCGCCTTGTACTGGCTGGCCGCCCCGTGGCGGAGGTCGTGGAACCGGACGGGCGGCAGCCCGGCCCGGAACGCGAGCGTCTCGAACCGCACGCTCACCCACTGGCCCGGCACGGCGGTCCCGTCCTCCCGGGTGAACACCAGGCCCGTGTCGGTCCACGCCTCGCCCCACGACAGCCGCTCCGCCAGCTGTACCTTCCGCCACGCGCGCAGCGCGGCCGTGACCCGCGCGGGCAGCGGGACCGAGCGGAACCCGGCGTCGCTCTTCGGGCCCTCACCGCCGCCGGATTGCCGCACCGTCGCCGCCTGCTGCTCCAGGTCCACCTCGGCCCAGCCCAGCCCGATCACCTCGTCGCGGCGCAGCCCGCAGTACGCGGTCAGGCAGAACAGGGCGAACAGCCGCTCGCCCTCGATCGCGTCGAGGAACAGGCCGGTGTGCTCCGGCAGCCACACCATCGCCGGGCAGGGCCGCAGGTCCGCCGACGCCCACAGCGCCTGCCGCTCCACGCTCGTCATCCGCTGGCCGCGGGACCGGCGGGCGAGCATGGCGCGGAACTGCTCTTCGCGCGCCGGAGTCCAGGCGAGCGGCCGGACCTTCGGCGCCCGCGGCAGCTCCACGGCGTCGCACGGCGACACGGCGAGCATCTGCCGTTTCACCGCTACCCGCATCGCGGCGCGGAACGGGGCGAACATGCGGCCGACCCGGGCCGGGGACAGCGGCCGGGGCGGCCCGCCGCCGTGGCGGGCGCCCAGCATGCGCCGCAGCATCTCCGACCGCCGGCCGGCCACCTGGCCGACCCGCATCATCTCGGCAATCACCTCGGCGACGTGACGGGCGCGGACGTCGGTCAGCCGCATGTGGCCGAGCGCGGGCTTCCAGTACAACTCGAACGCCTCGCGGTCGGTGTCCCGGGTGCGGGCCTTGAGGTTGACTTTTCCGTCGAGGTAGCCGTCGAGGTAGGCGGCGACGCGGACGGAGCGGTCGGGGGCCGCGCCGCCGCCGCCGATCCGGGCCAGGGCGTCGGTCAGCTCTTCCTGGGCTTCGGTCTTGGTGTCGAACGGGCCGCCGACCGGCTGGCGGCGCCGCTGGCCCGGTGCCCGGGGGGCCTCGTAGCGGTAGTACCACTTGCCGTGGCCGCGCTTGCCGAGCTGCGGGCATTTGCCGTGGAGCTTCTTGCCGTCCGGGCCGCGGCACCAGCACTGGCGGTACACCGTTCCTCGCATGACCCGATCGTAACAAGAGGCGTGACGGTTCGTGAAGTAACTTGACGTCACATGAGGGCACATGCAAGATGAGATGGATGACCGTATCAGGAGACGAAGGGCGGCCCGGGTGACCGCGACGCGAAACATGACAGAGGATGAGCTGCAGCAGCTCCCCATCCGGATCGGCATCAAGACCGTGGCCGCCGCGCTGGGTGTCGGCATCAACGAGGCGTACCGCCAGGCTGCGGCAGACGGCGAGATCGGCGGCGAGATCGGCGTGCCGTGCCCGGTCCGCAAGCGCGGCGGCGCATGGGTGGCATACAAGCCCGAGCTGTTCCGCGCGCTGGGCTACAATCCGCGCCGGGTCAACGCTCCGGAGCCGGTCGGCGAGGCGTCGTGAAGCCGCTGCCCCCCGGCAACCACGCCGGGGCGCATGAACGGCGGGAGAGGTACTACGAGCTGCGCCGTCAGGGCCTGGGTGTCACCGACGCCGCCGCCGGAGTCGGGGCGACCGACCCGTGCACGGTGCGTCGCTATGAGCGATGGTTCCAGGCCACCGAGCGCGGCGATCTGATAGTCCCGGGCAAGGCTGGGCAGGCCCTCCCGCGCCCCGGAGGCTGAGGCGTCGTGATCCTCCGCGCTGCCGCCGCCCTTCAGGAGCGGTACGCCCGCTTCCGGTGCCGCAAGCACCGGGCGCGGCTCCCCCGGATTTCCTATGCCGTCGATGACCCGGGGGTCCGGGCGTACGTGAACGCGGTGAAGTACCGCAAGTACCGGCCGTATGTCCTCGCTGCCGTCGTGGTGTACATGGCCGTCCGGAACACGCGAAAAGGCCCCCCGCCAATGGCGGGGGGCCTGCCCCTTACCCGGGGCTGAGCGTACTACAGGTCAGTCGACCCAGAAGCGGATCCCCTTCGGCAGGATCGCGCCCGCGGGCTTGGTCCCGGAGTGGATCGCGTTCAGGTAGGCCGCGAGCGGGTCGCCGAAGCTCCCGAACCGCACGGCCGTCATGCGGAGCAGCGCGGCCGGCGTCACATTCAGCTTGGCGGCGAGTTGGGCGAGGGAGTACAGGCCGGCGGTGACATACTCGCCGTGGAACCCCTCCGGGGCGCTGCCGCCTGACCGGATGGCCATCGCGAGCGCGATGATCTTGGGGCGCTGCGCCTTGCGGACCTCGCCGGGGCAGTCGGGGTGGCCGCCCCACGGCTGGCCGCCCATCCCGTGCCACCCGTACCCCTTGACGGACGGCGAGTCGCTGATCTGCAGCGGCAGGCCGGCGAACGCGGTCAGGCATTCGAGGAGCTGCGCCGACGCGGTGACCTGCGCGTCGGTGAGGGGGTTGGAGGGCTTGCCGGCGTCGGCGTGCTCGATGCCGTACCAGGAGTGGTTGGCCGCTCCGGCGTGCCAGGCGATCCACCCTTTGCCGATGGGGCCGAACTGGTGGATCTCCCCGTCCTGGGCGATGCCGAAGTGGGCGCTCGCCTGGGCTTTCGGGTTGTTGAACCAGGACACGGTGCCGGGGAGGTCTCCGACCATCGTGTGCATGAGGACGCCGGACATGGCGCCGGAGCCGAAGGTTCCGTTGACACAGGGGAAGGGGTCGTTGTGGCTGATGCTGGCGGGGCCGGTGACGCGGCCGTCGTTTCCTACGGTCAGTTTTCCGGGGGTCGTCATGGGTCTCCTAACGGCTGCGGCTGTCCGTGGTATCCGAGGTCGGCGGGGACGGGCCCGGCTGGCCGCCAGTCGCGGCGGCACGCGGTGCACATGGCGGCGTCGTCCAGGGCGGCGTACGCGCCGCAGTCGTGGCAGTAGGCCATGGCGTCCCCTCAAGGGCGGGGGCTGCCAAGGTCCAGGGCAGCAGGATTTATCCGGCGGGCAGGTGATAGTACGCGGCCCACTTCACGAAGGACGGGGCCGGGGGCGCGAGCCGGCCGGGGCATCCGGCGCGGCGCCACGCGATACGCGCGTCGCTGATGATCTTCACGCCGAGGATCGCCGGCTTCCCGCTGGCGGGAACGGTCACCGGGACGGGGCCGATGTCGGCGTTGAACGCGCACTGCGCCTGGGCCCGGACGGTCGCCTCGTTGACCTGCCGTGACGTCCAGAAGAAGTTGAGGCCGCCGATGAGCAGCGACAAGATGAACAGGGCGACGACCGCCCGGCGGGATGCGTCACTCATCGTCAGCGTCCGGTGATGAGGGCCCAGATTCCGACTGCCCAGACTGCGAGGGCGCAGGCGATGATTGCCCACCGGTACCAGACAGGAGGTTGCGGGCGTGGCTTGCGGCGGCCCAGCCTGTCAGCGCGAGCCCGGTGGCTAGCAGGACGTCGGATGGGGTAGGCACCAGCACCTGGGACAGGACCAGGAACAGGCCCGTACCGGTCAGCAGGATGTCCTTCAGCAGAAACCACCGGCTCATCGTCCCTCTCGTCCGGGGTCGGAACCATCCGCGTCCCCGGGGTCTGGAGGGGCGCGGGCACTGCGCTTGCGGGGGCGTGCCGGGCTCCCGCCGCGGCGGGTTCACTCCGGCGCGGCGGGAGGAATCAGTGTTTTCTGCGGCGGCGCGGCGAAGGAGGCTACGAGGGGCTGCCCGTTGCCGTCTTTCGGGTCGGCGACGGGGGTGACCTTGAACCGGGCGTACAGGAACGCGGCGGCCCCGACGGCGGCGATGATGACCTGCGGGTCGATGACGGCATGGTGGTGGGTGGCATTCCAGATCATGACGACGGCGGCGTAGATCGCGGCGAGGGATGACCCGATGCCGGTGGGGTTGGTCGCCGGTGCCAGTGCGCGTTTCAGGGGGTGCCTCGCTACTTCTTGACGACGTACAGGACGAGGGTGACGACCGCGACGAGGGTGGCGATCCCCGCGATGACCTGGGACATGTTCAGCCGCTGGTCGGTCCGCTGCCCGGCCGCGCCCGCGTCGGAGCCTTCACCCCGGTCGAGCCGGGACGTGAGCCGCAGCTCGAGCGCTGCGACCCGTTCGGCATTGGCGGCCACCCGGCCCGTCAGCGCGTCATAAGCCGTGTCGTACTCGCCGCGGGGGATGAACGTGGAAGCCTGGTCGGACAGGGTCTTGCGGAACTCGTTCACGGCCTCGAACCTGCGTTCCGCGGAGGTCTCGGCTTTGGTGACGGCTTTCTCGGCGGATGCGAGGGCGGCGCTGATGGCCTTGTCGGCGTCGTCCATGCGGCGGGACAGGAGGCGGTCCAGGGCGTTGATGCGGGTTTCGAGGAGTTCGCGGAGCGCGGCGAGCTCGCGGAGCAGCTGCTGGGTGGTGAGCAGGGTCGGATCGGGGACGGGCCGCCAGTCGGGGGTGTCAGGCACGTCAGTCATCTACCCCCCCCCCCCCCCC
>Ga0207667_10011479_pt1 | contig 10291 bp, 9 predicted proteins | sample KBSCornC52_FD_184301 | JGI IMG/M metagenome (GOLD analysis project Ga0207667, IMG submission 184301) | Corn rhizosphere microbial communities from Kellogg Biological Station, Michigan, USA - KBS Corn C5-2 (SPAdes) (version 2) | ecosystem: Host-associated > Plants > Roots > Rhizosphere > Soil ...
GATGAAGAAGGGGCCGAGGTCCCGGAGGAGTCGGAAAATGTCATCGATGAATATAGGCAAAAGAATGGGGCTCGCCTTCGCGATGCTCGTGGCGCTCTCGCTGATCTTGGGCGGCTCGGGCTATTGGGGGCTGTCCAGCGTCGCGTCCACGGCGGACTGGATCATGAACGTTCACGTGCAGGCCGCCGACACTTCAGGTCAGGTTCAAGCGACGACGCTCGAGCTGCGCCGCTACGAGAAGGACTACTTTCTCAATATCGCGAGCCCGAGCACGCGTGCGGAATATCTGGAGAAATGGCAGAGCGAATCTCGGAACCTGCAAGGCTTACTGGACAAGCTCGCCGGTCTGGTCGAGACCGAGGAGGCGCGCTCCAAGATCCGAACCATGCGCGCAGCATTGGTCGGCTACGACGAGGGCTTCGAGAAAGTGCGCGCCTCGATTGAAGCTGGCACCATCACTACGCCGGCACAGAGCAATCAAGCCGTAGCGCCGTTCAAGGAGCACGTCCACGCGCTGGAGGCCAACGCGCGCGTCTTCCGCGCGGACAACCTGCAGGGCACCCGCGAGCTGATTCGCGGCCAAGTCGCCCGCGCGACTTGGGCAATGCTGGTCGTGGCGCTGCTCGTGACCGGCATCAGCGTGCTGCTCAGCATCGCGATCACGCGCAGTGTCACCGTGCCGCTCGGCAGCGTCATGGCCGCCGCAGAACGCGTCGCGCAGGGCGATCTGCGCGTTAAAATGGGCGCGGCGCGCGGGGACGAGCTCGGCCGCTTGCAAACCTCGGTGGCCGAGATGTTGAGCAGCTTGACGCGCGTGATCGGCGAAATCCGCACCGGTGCATCCGCGCTGTCGTCTGCGGCGGCGCAAGTCTCTTCGACCTCGCAATCGTTGTCACAAGGCACGAGCGATCAGGCGGCCGCGGTGGAGCAGGTGTCGTCGAGCTTGGAAGAGTTCTCGAGTGGCATCAACCAGAACGCCGAAAACGCCAAGCGCATGGAGAGCCTGGCCGTGCAGAGCGCACGGGATGCCGGCGATGCGGGCACGGTGGTCAAAGAATCGGTCAGTGCGATGAACGCGATTGCAGGCCGCATCGGCTTGATCGAAGAAATCACCTATCAAACCAATCTGCTGGCCTTGAATGCGGCGATCGAAGCCGCTCGCGCGGGCGAGCATGGTCGTGGCTTCTCGGTGGTGGCGACAGAGGTGCGCAAGCTTGCCGAACGGAGCCAAGTGGCCGCCAAGGAAATCCGCACGGTCGCCAACTCCAGCGTGGACGTGGCCACGCGCGCTGGCCAGCGCTTGGACGAACTCGTGCCGAGCATTCGCCGCTCGACCGACTTCACGCAAGAAGTGGCGGCCGCGTCGAACGAACAGGCGGCGGGCGTCGCGCAAATGAACCGCTCGATGAGTCAAGTCGATCAGATCACCCAACGCACGGCGACGGCCTCGGAGGAATTGGCCGCCGCAGCCGAGGAAATGAGCGCCCAGGCCGACGCGCTCCGCCAGCTGTCCGATTTCTTCACGCTCGACGATGGCGAGATGCCCAAGGCTCCACCGGCCGGTCGCGACCTGCGTCCCAAGCCGCGGGTCGTGCCGCGCCCGCGCCTCGACCAACTACACAAGCTACATCAGACCGGACTGAATGGAGGCGACCATGACTTTCGACGCATCTGAGCCGAGCGCGCTGGCGGCTGGCGCCGAGTACCTGACCTTTTTCATCGCCGGTGAGGAGTACGCGGTCACGCTCGAACGAGTCCGCGAGGTGATCCCATACGATACGATCACGCGCGTGCCGGGCATGCCCGCGCCGATCCGCGGAGTGACCAACCTGCGCGGCAGCGTCGTACCGGTCATCGATTTGGCGATCAAGTTTCGGCTGTCCGAGATCCCGCTCAGCGCGCGAACGTGCATCGTGCTCGTGGAGCTACCGCTGACTGGTCTCTCGATGCTGATCGGATTGTTGACCGAAGCCGTCGGTCAAGTGCTGTCACTCGCAGCCGGGGAGCTCCTGCCACCGCCCGCGTTCGGTGCGCCGATTCGCACGGATTTCTTGCACGGCATGGCACAGGTCGGGAAAAAATTCGCCTTGGTGCTCGATATCGATCGCGTGCTCTCGGCGGCGGAGCTCTCGGCCTTGAACGAGCCAAGCTCATTGGCAGAACCTGCGCTCGAAGCGAGTTCTTCGCCGAGCGCGACCGATCTCGACACGGCTTGGGATGCAGTTCCCGGTAGCGATGCGCCGCACACTCCCTCGCCAGAGGCCGATGCGTCGTGATCATGACCGGCGCCATTCGCCCCGTCACCCCGCGCGAGTTCAATTTGTTTCGCGAATTGATCGAGCGCGAGGTGGGGATTCATCTCCACGACACCAAGCAAGCGCTGCTGAACGCGCGCTTGCTGCCTCGCCTGCGCGCGCTCGGCGTACGTACCTTCACCGAATACTACGAGTGCGTGCTGAGCTCGGGTAACGAAGAACTCAATCACTTAATTTCGGCCATCTGCACCAATGAAACCCACTTCTTTCGAGAACCGGCGCACTTCGAACTGTTGCGCGAGCAGCTATTGCCGCGCTTGCTCCAGGCCGAGACCCGGGGTGAGCGTCCTCGCACACTCCGGATCTGGAGCGCCGGTTGCTCGACGGGCGAAGAGCCGTATTCGCTCGCGATGCTGCTACTCGACGTGCTCCCTGCCACGTGGAATTTCGAGATCCTGGCCACGGACATCAGCAGCAAGGTTTTGAACAAAGCCGTGGAGGCCATCTATCCGGTCGACCGCTTCCACGAAATTCCCAGCGATTTTCAGCGTAAATTCGTGCTCATCGGCGTCGGGGAGCGCCAGGGTTCGTTCCGCATGGCACCGGAAGTGCGGGCGTGCGTGAAGTTCGCGCGCGTGAATCTGACGGCGACCGCACAACACGAACTCGGCAGCTTCGACTTCGTGTTTTGCCGCAACGTGCTGATCTATTTCAGTGCCGAGACGCGACGCCGCGTGGTGCGGTGGCTGTGCTCGCACGTGAAGCCGGGTGGCCACCTGTGGGCCGGACACTCGGAAAGCCTCCATGAGCTCGATCCGCGCCTGCGGACGGTAGTCCCGACCGTGTATCGGGTGGAGCAGGCCCAGCCGTGAGACCCACGACGCACGATCTGTCGGTGCTAGTGGTCGATGACTCGGCCGTTGCGCGGCAAGTCATCGGCTCGCTGCTCACCGCGGCCGGAATGCGCGTGCAGTCGGCGCACGACCCACTCTTTGCTCTGCAAAAGCTGGCGCGCTGGGAGCCGGACGTCGTGGTGCTGGATCTGGAAATGCCCCGCATGGACGGCTTGACCTTCTTGCGCCGCCTTCGCCGCGAGCGGCAGATCCCCGTCGTGGTCTGCTCCGGCACCACCGAGGGCCGAGGCAGCAAGGCGCTGCAGGCACTAGAAGAAGGCGCGATCGACGTAGTCTTGAAGCCGCGCACCGGGATCCGTGACTTCTTGTTCGAGTCGGCGATCGTGCTCGTCGACGCGGTCGTAGCGGCCGCCGAAAGCCGCACCGCGCGTCCGCGCGCACCCGAGGTGCGAGTGAGCGAGCCTTGGGCGCGCGCACCACAGGGCGTGGCGCCCAAGCAGCTGATCGCAATTGGCGCTTCCACTGGCGGCCCCGATGCCATCCGCCGCCTGCTCGGCGAATGGCCGGAGGATGCGCCGCCGACGGTGGTCGTTCAGCACATGCCCGCAGGTTTCACCGGCGCATTCGCCAAGCGTTTGTCAGAGCTGTCACGGATCGAGGTCCGCGAAGCGGTCACGGGCGATGTGCTGCAAAGGGGCGTCGCGCTGATTGCGCCGGGTGGGCGCCATCTGGTCGTGCGCAGCAGCGGCGCGAAGCTCTGGGTCGAAGTGCTCGACGGCCCGCTCGTCTCTCGCCACCGCCCGAGTGTCGATATGCTGTTCGAGAGTGTCTCAGAAGCAGTGGGTAAAGCCGCCGTCGCTGCCATTCTCACCGGCATGGGCGACGATGGCGCACGCGGCATGCTGAAGATGCGCGAGGCAGGCGCAGCGACCCTTGCCCAGGACGAAGCGTCGAGCGTGGTCTTCGGCATGCCCAAGGCAGCCGTGGATTATGGCAGCGTCTTGGAAGTCGCGAGCCTCGACGAGATGGCGCGCGCTATTTTACGACATTGCCAGTGACGAGCCGCGCCGCGCCGCGTGCTCGTCAGGCCGAGCGCCGAACGATTCGCTCGTCCAGCGTCTGCCGCAGCATGCCGGCCAAAACCGACGCCGCAATCGGTTTGGTCATCAATTCTCGAATGCCGAGCTCACGAACCGAGTCCCGATTCCAAGTCGGGCTGTAACCGCTCATCAGTAGAATTCGCGCATCCGGGTGCGCGCCCAACATTTGGCGCGCCATCTCAACGCCGGTCAGGGCAGGCATGGTCAAATCGGTGAGCACCAGATCGATCGCGCTCGGATCATTGAAAAAGAGCTCGAGCGCGGCAACCGGATGGTGGCGCGCGGATACACGATAGCCCAAGCGATCGAGCAGCCGTGCCAATGATTGGCGCAGCATCGGTTCATCCTCGACCAAGAGCAGGTGCTCGCCGCGACCGTTGATCAGGGTGCTCGCGACGTCGGCCTCTGCCGTGAGCTCGGCCGGGTGCTCCGGGAAATGCAGCTCGAAGGTCGTGCCTTCGCCCAGCAGGCTGTGCACGGCGATCGAGCCATCGTGTCCGCGCACGATGCCGTGCACGACCGAAAGACCGAGGCCGGTCCCTTCACCGGGCGGCTTGGTCGTGAAGAACGGCTCGAACAGGCGCTTGAGCGCATAGGCGTCCATACCGTGACCGGTGTCGCTCACGGTCAAGCGCACGTATCGTCCGGAATTCAGATCGCCGCGCGCGGCAGCCGCGCTGCTCGTGACGTCCACGGCTTCCAGGCGCACGGAGAGCTTGCCCGTGCGCTCGCGCATGGCGTGCGCCGCGTTGGTGCTGAGGTTCATCAACACCTGGTGGATCTGGCTCGGATCCGCGAGCACCACCGGCAGCTGCGGCGCGATGAAAATCTCGAGCTCGACCGTGGCTGGCAACGCGGCGCGTAGCAGCTTGAGAGCCTCACGCACGACGGCATCGAGACGCACCGGCCGGCGCTCGGGGTTCTCGCGCCGACTGAAGGTCAGGATTTGACGCACCAGATCTCTGGCTCGCCCGCCGGCGCTGCGCAGCTCGCCGATGTGGCTCGCGAGCGCCACCGGATCTTCGATGTCGAGCTTCATCAAATCCGTGTAGGCCAAGATCGCGCCCAGGATATTGTTGAAATCGTGAGCGATGCCGCCGGCGAGGGTACCGAGTGCCTCGAGCTTCTGTGCCTCTCGCAGCTGGCGCTCGAGCTCGCCTCGCATTTGCTCGGCCTGGTATTGAGCGGTCAAATCGCGCTCGATGGACAGGATGCACTCGCGGCCTCCGAGCTCGATCAGTTCCGAGGAGACCGAGCCGCGCAGCAATTTGCCCTTGAACGTTAGACCGACCACCGGATATTCGCGAACCGGGCCGCGCTCACGGAGTGCGAGCAGCGGCTGGCGCTGCTCGGGCTCTGCCCACAACCCGAGCTCGCCGACCGTGCGCCCGATCACCTGTTCGCGGCTGCATTCGAACATGCGTTCGAAGCCCTGATTCACGTCCAAGTAGACGTCAGTTTCGCGATCGAGGATCGACATCGAAAATGGGCTCACGCGAAATGCAGTGGCAAACTTTTCCTCCGACTCTCGGAGCGCGCGCTCCGCGGCGACCTGCTCGGTCACGTCGTGAACGAAAGTAACCAGACAGGGGATGCCCTGAATCACCACCTGTTCACTGCTCAACAGAACTCGCAGCGGCTCGCCGGTGTAGGTTCTAGCGCGCACCTCGTAATCGTGAACTGAACCTTCGGCGATGATCCGCTCGATCATCACCAGTCGATCGGCTGGGTTTTCCCAGCAGCCGAGCTCAATCAGCGTGCGGCCGATCGCGATATCCCGCGAGACCCTGAATGTTTGCTCGAAGGCCGGGTTCACATCGAGCAGGCGAGCGCTGTAGAGCTCGGTCACAGCGATGCCCACGGGGCTGATCCGGACGATCTGAGCGTACTTTTCAGGTGAGGTTTCGGAGCCCGCGGCAGCCTGCTCGACGCCGACCACCTTTTGCACCTCCCCGGCAGCGCAGCCCACCGGAATCAGTTTGAAACAAAGGCCGCGGCCGGCCTCGACATCCAACCCCTCACAGTCGATAGGTGCGCCGATTTCCACACATCGTTCCGCTCCGTGCTGGATCCGTTCGCCGAGCGCCGCCCCGAAAACGTCACACAAGCTGCGGCCGCCGGGCGGCGCGAGGGCGCCTTCAGCGGCCAACTGCGGATCCGAAGCGCCGGGCTCGACCAAGAATTGGCCGCCGTCTACGCGGCGAAGTGTAAAAGTTCGCATCAAGGGGCCCCGACGAATTGGTATTTAGCACACTGGGATTCGCGCTTGCGCTGGAAACTGGGCGTAGCCCCAGTTCCGAACGAGAACCCCTGTGCGACGCCCGGCGATCCGCTACCATTGTCGATAAATGTCGGGCACGGTCTTGCTCATCGAGGACGACGCGCAGATGCGCGGCGTACTTTCACACTACCTCCGACGCTCGGGGTTCGTGGTTTTGGAAGCAGCGACCTGCGCTGAAGGTCGCCAATTGCAGGCCGCGCAGAATCCCGATCTGACCATTGTCGACTACGAGTTGCCGGACGGAACCGCCTTCGACGTACTCGAGGCAGCCCGCCAGCGCGATCGCGGCGACGCCCACATTCTGCTCACGGGAGTCGGCACGATTGAGCTCGCGGTGCAGGCGATCAAGGCCGGCGCAGAACACTTCTTGACCAAGCCCGTCGATCTCGAGTCGCTCGGCATTTTGGTGCGGCGAACGTTGGATGCGCAGCGCAGCCGGCGAGAATGCGCCGTGTCGGTCGCGCGCCGAAGACCGAGCTTGATGCCGTTTTTGGGCGAGAGCCGCGCGATCCGAGAGCTCGAGGCGCAGGCCAAAGCGATGCTCGGCTCCGACGCCCCTGTGTTGATCCTGGGCGAAACGGGCGCCGGCAAAGGGGTGCTCGCGCGCTGGTTCCACGAACAGGGCAGTCGCGCGCGCGAACCGTTCGTCGATTTGAGCTGCGCCGGTCTCACGCGCGAGCTCGCCGAATCCCAACTCTTCGGCTATGGGCAGGGCGCATTTACCGGCGCCACCAGCGCAAAACCCGGACTGATGGAGATCGCGCATCGGGGCACGCTGTTCTTGGATGAAATCGGCGATCTGGATTTGGCGGTGCAGCCTAAGCTTCTGAAGGCATTGGAGGAGGGCACTTTTCGTCGCCTGGGCGAAACGACCGAGCGCAGCAGCAACGTGCGGCTGCTCACGGCAACACACCATGCTTTGGACGAGCTCGTCCGGCGCGGAGCATTCCGCGGAGATCTGCTGTTTCGCCTGAATACCCTCACGCTCGAAGTCCCGCCGCTGCGCGAACGAATCGTCGACCTGCCCGAGATTGCGCGTGCGGTGGTGAGCGAACTGTGTGCCCGCGCCGGCAAGAGCGAACAGAGGCTCGGTTCCGACGCGTTGAGCGCGCTCGCGGGCTATGCCTGGCCTGGCAACATTCGCGAGCTGCGCAATGTGCTCGAACGCGCGCTGTTGTTCAGCAAAGGTGACGTGCTCGACCGCTCCGCCCTGCGCTTCGATCGCTCGTTCGGCTCCGCCGAAAGCGAGCTCCCTGCGCAAACCCTGGAGGACGTAGAACGTCGTCACATCGCGGCCGTGCTGCGGCGCTGCGCGGGGCGTGTCGAGCAGGCAGCGGAGATCCTCGACGTTTCGCGGAGCGCGCTGTACGCAAAGCTCAAGAAATACGGACTGTCGGCGCAGGGCGAGTGAATCGCCACGAAACACGCTCGAAATCACGGTCGGCGTAAGAATTTCGCATGCTGCGAACGGAGCTCACCGAAAAAATCGTGCTCACCAAGGCCAGAAAGAAGCTCACCTGGAGCGCGCTGGCCCAAGCTGCGGGCCAGAGCGAGGTCTGGACCACCTCCGCGTTGCTCGGCCAGCAAGCAATGGGACCCGCTGAGGCCACTGCGTGCGGAGCGCTGCTCGACCTCTCGGCGGAAGAAATCAGGCTGCTCACGAGCTCGCCCAGCAAGGGGTCGCTCGGCGGCGGGGTCCCCAGCGATCCGCTCGTCTATCGCTTCCACGAGATCGTCGAAGTCTATGGCACCACCCTCAAGGAGCTGATCCACGAGAAGTTCGGCGATGGAATCATGAGCGCGATCGACTTCGAAATGTACGTCGACACGCTGCCGGACCCGAAGGGCGACCGGGTGAAGGTGACGATGCACGGCAAGTTCTTACCCTATCGAAAATGGTAGTTCGGCAGCAGCGCGCGGGCGTTCACCCGAGCGCAGGCTTGAGTACCGTGCTGCACCAATGGCGAAAGCTCGTCGGGGTCGTATTTTCGGCTGTGCGAGGCTCGCTCGAATCGAGGCCGTTATCCTTCGCTGCGTGCATGTCGAGCAGCGCTTGCGCGAAATCCTCGCTCGCGCCATGGCGCAACAATTGCGCCTTGTACGTCTCTGCGGGCACCTGCTGATAGCGGATGGGGCGACCCAACACCTCGCTCATGACCGCGGCCATGTCGTCGAGGGATAAGTCTTCGGGACCGAGTACCGCAACGCCGCCCGGACCGCTCCAGGAGCGATCGCGAAGCAAACGCGCCGCCACCGCCGCGATATCGCGAGTCGCGACGTAGGGGGCTCGGACGTCGGCGCGACTTGCACCGAAGAATGCCCCCTCAGCACGCAGTGAAGTGAGGTTGCGCAGCATGTTTTCCATGAACCCCGGGCACCACAGCGCGCGCACGTCGAGGCCCGCACGCTCCAGCGCCTCGTCCTTGGCGAAGGCAGACGACACCACGCCGGCCTTGACGTCCACCCGCCGCCCAATGCCCGACACAGTGACGATCCGCGTCACGCGATTTTGCTTCATCGCCGCAATCACCGGCAGGGTGAAGCCGAGGTAGTGCGCCGTCACGTTCGGGGCGCTGAAAATCGGGGGCACGACGTGAAAGATGCTCTCCGCGCCGCTCAGTGCGCGCTCAAGGACCAACGGGTCATCACTCGAGCCTTGGACTATGTCGGCCTTGGCGCGCACGGCGGGCGGGAGCTTCTCCGGGTGGCGCGCGATCACGCGCACGCGCTCGCCAGCAGCCAGCAAATCTCCGAGTAGCTTCGAACCAATCAAGCCCGTAGGGGTGGTGACGACGATCATGCTGCCTCCGTTCGTTGGACGAAGTAGACTGTACCGTACCGTTTACTTTCGGCAAGTCCGGACGCTGAGCTAGAAAATGTCGGCGAAATTCGCCACGATGGGTCGGATGGCCAGACGCGGCGACACGCTTCGAGAGCACATCCTTTGGGTCGCCAAGGGAGTGTTTCTCGAACTGGGCTTCGAGCGCGCCTCGATGGACGAGGTGGCGAGCCGCGCCCAGACCTCGAAACGATCGGTGTATGCGCACTTCGAGAACAAGGAGAAGCTGTTTCTGGCGGTGATCGAGCTGGTGCGGGGGCTGTTCCTCGCGCGCATCAAGGAGCCGGCGGTCTACTCGTCGAAGCCCGCGGAAGCGCTGGAAGCTTTTTGCGCGCGCTACCTCGAAGCCTTGCTGTACGAGAGCTCGGTGCAGATGCTCCGCATCAGCATGGCCGAGACAGCGCGCTTCCCGGAGGGTGCGGCGAAGCACCACGACGTGATGTTCAGCGAGGTCACCGCGCGTGTTGCCAATTACCTGAAAGCGAGCTTCGGCGTGAACACGCGCGTCAGTGCGGACGCAGCGCAACGGCTGATGGCCCGACTGCTGTTTCCGCGCCTGACACGCGCGCTCTTCGGACTCGAAGACTTGATCGCAGAGTTCGACGAACACGCGCTCTCGCCCAAAATCGACGTCAAGGCGGTACGCAAAGCGGTGATGGAAATATTGGCGACGCTCCCGGAGACGAATCGGGGCGAATAAGGCTGAGCGCGCGCAGTTTGGGCGTGGAAGGCGCTGTACGGCTCCCGGATTTTACCGCCAAGACGCGAAGCGGCGCGGGAAGCGCTGGGGCAACTGAGCTCGGTGCGAAACGACGTTCAGCGGGAGAACGCGGAGTTTTTTTGGGGTCTCGCATTGTGAGCGAATGACGAAAATCGAAAGGCAGTTCGGGGCAAAGCGCGTTTCAGGCGCCGAACGGGAATGCGCCGATAGGTGCCGCCGTAGAACGGCGTGAACGGCCGAG
>Ga0207667_10011482_pt1 | contig 10288 bp, 10 predicted proteins | sample KBSCornC52_FD_184301 | JGI IMG/M metagenome (GOLD analysis project Ga0207667, IMG submission 184301) | Corn rhizosphere microbial communities from Kellogg Biological Station, Michigan, USA - KBS Corn C5-2 (SPAdes) (version 2) | ecosystem: Host-associated > Plants > Roots > Rhizosphere > Soil ...
CCTCGACATCGAGGGTGGAACTCAGGCGCGTGGTCGTCTCGGCCAGCAGCGCCAGGCGCTCCAGCTCGGTCAGCGAGGACATCGACTGCCGGGGCAGCAAGCCGGGCGGCTCCGGATCCTCACGGGACCAGTAGATCACCAGCGCGCCCGGGTTCTCCGCCCCGATCTCGTACGGCGTCGACAGCCACGAGACCGGAACCAGGGCGCCGTCGCCGCGCTCCATGCACTCATCGGCACCCTGCGCGACATACGCCCCGAGCAGGGCCTCCTGGAGCGGGCACATCGTGATCGGCAGCGGGGCGCCGTAGCGGTTGCGGTGCAGCATCTCGTGCGCGTCCTGCCCGACGAGCTGCGCGGCCGGCCAGGCCAGGAGCTTCTCGGCGTGCGCGTTGACGGCGAGGATCACCCCCTGGTCGTCCACCAGGTACGCGGCCGCGCCGAGTGCACCCACCGCGATCTGCGCAGCGCTCACCCGGCGGTCGCCGCCGACGCCGGATGCCAGCTCGCTCATGTGGTACCTCTCAGGACGGCCGAACCCACGCCCAGCCGGTGCATGGTCCCTGGGTAACCCGAAGGAACACATTAATGCGTGGGCGACGGTCGCGGTTCCACCGTTCGTGACGGTCGCCGCCGCTTGTCATCCGCCGACGAGCGCCGCCAGAGCACCGGCCCGCGCCGCTTCGGTCAGGGTGAACGGCAGGCCCTCCCGCACCACCGCGACGCGGCGGCCGTCGGCCACCGGGACGACGAGCACCGTCGCGTCCGCGACACCCTCGGTGCCCGGGTCCCACCAGGCGTCGTCGGCGTCGAGGAGGTCGGCCAGGGCGTCGGGCAGTGATTCGGGGGCCGCGAGCAGGGCGGCGGCCAGCTTCAGCGCCTTGGTGGGGGCGTCGACGAGGTCGTGCGGGTCGGCCGGGACGGCCGTGACCTGCGTGCCGCCGGCCCCGGTGACGGCCTCGATGAGCCGGAAGCGGCCGGTCTGCTCGGGGGTGTCGACGAAGAACTCGTCGACCGGGCCGCCCTCGTGGGCCTGGACGCTGAAGCCGAAGACGTTGCCGCCGCAGGCCGCGATCGCCGCGGTGATCGCGGCCAGGCGGCCTGGCTCGTCTTCCAGCGCCGCGCGGATCCGCCACAGAGCCATGGGTCTCCCTCCCTGTCGGATAAATGGTCCCACGCCGAACCACGGCCGGCCGGGACAGTGGTTGGGTGGTGGCATGGTCAAGGGGCGTTCGTCATCCGGGGTCGAGCAGGTGAGCGGGCTCGGCGCGGCGTGGTACCGCTCGATCAAGACCGCCTCGCGCTCCGGGATCCGGGTCGAGCGGGCCTTCAACGACCCCGCGGTCGCGCTGCGGTCCGGCTCCGGCGTGGCGATCGCGCTGTTCGGCGCGCTGGCCTGGCTCGGTCCGGCGCACGCCGTGCTGCCCGCGCTCGGAGCGCAGCTGGCCGGGATGACCGGAGTGCTGCCCGGGTACCGGCGCGGGCCGGGACTGACCGCGGCCACGGCGCTGGGGCTGTTCGCCGCCGCGTTCGTGGGCAACGCCGTCGCGCCCTGGCCGGCGCTGTTCGTCGTCGTGCTGGCGATCTGGGCCTTCGGGGCGGCGATGTTCTGGGCGCTGGGCGCCGCGCCCGGGATCGCCGCGTCGATGACCGTGCCGGTCATGCTGACGATCGTGCGCCCGCCGCGCGACTTCTCCGACGCCGTCCAGTTCGCGCTGCTCATCGGCGGCGGCGCGGCGGTGCAGGTCGTGCTCGTGCAGGTCTGGCCGGACCGTTCCTGGAACGCGCAGCGCGCCGCGCTGGCCGACGCGTGCGCGTCGGTCGCCGAGTACGCCCGCCGGCTCGCCCGGGACCAGGACGCGGTCTTCGACCCCGCCGCGCTGGCCCAGGCCCGGGCCGCCGCCACGCTCACCCCGCGCCAGGCACGCCGCCGGCCTCCGGAGTTGTCCGGGATCCGGGTGCTGATGGACGAGGTGCGCGCCGTCCTGGCCGCGCTCGCCCGGCCCGGCGCCCCGGTCCCCGACGCCGAACGCGCGCAGGTCCGCGACCTGCTCGACGCCGCCGCGGCAGTGCTGGACACCGCCGCCGGCTCGATCCGCACCGGGGTGGTCGTGCCGCCGTCGACCGCACTGCTCACGGCCATGGAGCGGGCGGCGCGCGACAGCTCGGTCGGACCGGCCGCCCGGGACGCCGCCGAGAAGCTGATCGACCTGCTGACCCAGGTGGACGCGGTCCTGCGCCAGACCGAGGACGAAGACGACGGCCACCGCGACCAGGAGCGGGACCGGGGCCAGGGCCGCGACCTGGGCCGAGACCGAGACCATCGCGGCTTCCTGCGCCGGCCGCGCATCGGCGAGCGCCTGGACCGCACCCGCCGCACGATCCGGCGCGAGCTGCACCGCGACTCCCCGATCCTGCGGCACGCGCTGCGCGTGGCGGTGGTCGTCGCGGTGACCGACGGGATCGCCAAGCTGCTGAACGTGCAGCACGGCTACTGGGCCGCGCTGACCGTCATGATGGTGATGCGTCCGGACTTCTCGCAGACCTTCGGCCGAGGCGTGGCGCGCTTCGCCGGCACGCTGGTCGGCGTCGCCATCGCCTCCACCGTCGTGCTGGTCGCGCATCCGGGGCCCTGGGTGGCCGGGGTGCTGGCCGTGGCCTGCACCAGCGCGCTGTATCTGCTGATGCGCTCCGGCTACCTGGTCGCCAGCACCCTGATCACCGCCTACGTCGTCTTCCTGCTGTCCATGGACGGGCTCGCGCTGGGCAGCACGGTGCGCGAGCGCGTGGCGCTGACGCTGCTCGGCGGGCTGATCATCTTCGCTTCCTACGCGCTGTGGCCGTCCTGGCAGACCGTCACCCTGGCCGGCCGGCTGGCCGACCTGATCGAGACCACCGGTACGTATGCCGCGTTCGCGATCGAGGCGGTCGCCGTGCCGGGACGCGGCACCCGCAGACGGGCCCGGGAAGCGCTGCTGGATTCGCGCGACTCTTATCTCGCTCTGGAGTCGGCGGCGATCGCGGCCGCGCAGGAGCCGGTTCGCGATCGTGGTCCGAGCCGGGAGGGGCTGACCCGGGCCCACCGCGCCTTGTCCCGCCTGTTCGAGGCGGCCGTCGTGCTGCAGACGCACGAACGTTCCGACGGCGAACCGCCGCCCCGGCCGGCGGGATCAGCGCTCGCCGGCGCGCTGCGCGACGCGCTGTCGGCCACCGCCGCCCAGATCCGCCACGGCGAGACGGTCAGCACGACGGATTTCAGCGAAGCGGTGCGGACCTGGCGGCAGGCCGATGACGGCACCCCCTCGGCGATTCTGCGGGACGTCGGCCGCTTGGCCGCCGAAGCCACCCGTCTGCAGGAGTTGCTGACCACACTCGACACGGCGGTCCCGGCACGCTCGCCCGGCGACCGGAAACCGGCGCGCCGCACCGATTAGCCGATTCGCCGATCAGTCGCGATCAGAGCGCTGCGTCACCCGGCTGCCCGCCTTGAGCGCCACCGCCGCGGCGGCCGCGCCGAGCACCGCTCCCCCGGCCACGTCGCCGGGGTAGTGCACGCCGGTATGGACCCGCGAGTACCCCACGAGCGCGGCGAGGGCTCCCAACGGCGCCGCCGCGGCCGGCAAGACCTTTCCGACGGCGACGGCGAACGCCACCGCCGAAGCGGTGTGCCCGGAAGGGAACGACGCCGAGCGGGGCATCGCGACGTACCGTCGGGGGAACCGGCCCGGCTCGGCCCGCGGCGGACGGGGCCGGCGCGCCAGCCGCTTCGCGAGCAGGTTGGCGGTCACCGAGGCGACGCCGACGGCGCCGGCCCCGGTCGCGGCGGCCAGACGCGGCCGTCCGGGCCGGGCGGCGAGCACCGCGGCCACCGTGAACGAGATCTTCGAATGGTTCGCGGTGTGCGAGAGCTTGCGCAGCAGCGTGTCGACGGGAGCGGGGGTGGGCGTGCGAGCGACGAGGGCGTACGCCTGCGCGTCGGCATCCCCGAGCCGGCGCATCAGCGACCGGCCGGTCAGGGGTCGGCCACTCACGGGTCGGCCGCTCACCGGCCGCCCGCTCCGCCGGCTCACTGGCCGCCTCCGGCGGGCAGGTGCGTGCCGAAGCGGCCGAGCGCCAAGCCCAGGACGGTACGCCACTCGGTTCTCATCGGCCGGTGCGGAGAGCTCTGGGGCCGGCGGCGCGGCACCCGGACGCGCAGCGCGCCGGGGCGGATCGTGCAGATCACCGGGGTCGGCAGGCTCAGAGCCTCGCCGTCCACCGCCACCGGGATCTTCGCGTCGGCCGCGTCGACCCGCACCTGCCGGACATCGCGCACGGTCACCGCGCCGGAGGCGGCACCGAGCAGCGCCATCTGCGCCGCGCTGAACGCACTGTCCACCCGGACTGCCACCACGCCCAGCAGCCCGCGGTCCAGGCGCGGACGGCGGCCGCCGCCGAGCGTGCCGGATTCCAGGTACGGGTTGTTGCTCACCAACAGCACCTGCGGCGAGGCGAGGCGCTCGCCGTCGGCGTCCACGGTGAGCGCCACCTGGTCGGCGGGAAGCAGGTCGGGCAGGCTGTCCAGCGCCGTCCCGGCCTTGGAGTCGCGGTACTGCGGGTCCTGCACGATCTCGGCGTAGGCCCCGAACGACGCCGTGTTGACGAACGGCCGGCCCGCCACCGTCCCGAGGTCCACGGTCACCTCCACCCCGTCGCGTAGCGCGTCCAGGCCCGCGGCCGGATCGCCGCGGTCCAGGCCCAAGTCCATCGCGAAGTGGTTGCGGGTCCCGGCGGACAGGACCATGAAAGGCAGGCCGCGTTCGGCGGCCACCGCCGCCACCAGGGCCTGCGTGCCGTCGCCGCCGGCCACCCCGAGCAGGTCCGCGCCGCCGGAGACCGCCTCGCGCGCCATCTCCGCGACGTCCTGGTGGTCTTGGCCGGCCTCGGGATCGAGCAGGATCACCTGTGCGCCGAGGGCTTCGGCCTTCTCGACCAGGCCGAACTTCTCGACCTTGCCGCCCCCGGACGCCGGATTCATGATCAGCACCGGCCGCCGGGGACGAGCGGTACGCCGGTGGCGCGGCCGCACGAACTCCGGCGGCTGGTCCAGGCCGCGCACGGCGGCCCGCGCGCAGAGCACCCCAGCCCCGCCGAGCAGCGCGACCACGACGCCGTCGAGCCAGAACCCGGCCACCGTGGACACCACGATCAGCACGACCGGCGCCGCGGCCGCCAGACCGGCGCCGATCCACCTCAGGACGCCGCGGCGGGCGAGGAACCACCACCCTCCGATCGCGGTCAAGAACACCGTCGAAAGCACCGCCACCAGCATCAGCAGACCGTGGAAGAAGATGACCGTGACCACCAGCGCGGCCAGGGCGGCCAGCAGGCAGAGCACCGCGATCTGGGCAAGCGTGCGGTACCGGCGGTCAACGCTCACCACACACCTCCCGGCGGACGCCGCCTGCTTGGCATATCGGGACTACTCGGCTCACAAGGACTGCTCGGCATAGAAGAAAACGGGGTGCTGCCGAACAGCTTCGCTCACCGTCAGCGGGCCCGCTAGCCGAGTCGGGACGGGCCCGCCCCGCCCCTACAGACGGCGCCACCGCGCCTCACAGAAGGAGTAGGCGCCGAACGCGGCCAGGCCCAGAGCCATCAGGATCAGGACGGCTCTGCCGAGCGGGGCCCCAGCGAGGGCTCGCAGAGTGCCGTCCACGCCACGCGCCTGCGAGGGGTCGAACTTGACGGCCGCGTCGATCAGGAAACAGCCCGCGCCCACGACGACCGCCCCGCGGGCGGTCTTGCCGACGGTACCCAGCAGCAGCACAGCGCGTCGCGCGGAGGCGGACAGCGAGCCGGTCTGCAGCTCCTTCGCGAACTTCTTCTCCAGCGCCTTCTTGATCATGACGCCGCCGACGACGACCAGGGTGACCCCGACCGCCCCGACGAGCCAGCGGCCCCCGCCGTGCCGCATCAGGCCGGTGGTGAAGTCCTGCGACTGCTGGTTCGAGGAGGCGCCGGCGTGGCCTGTCGCCGCGAAGCGGGCCGTGGTGTAGCAGGCGACGATGTAGAGCACGGCTTTGCCCGCCGAGGCGAGCCGGGAGCCGGCTCCGTCCTTGTCGGGCTGGTGCGGCCGCACCGCGAGCATCAGGCGCCACGCCGCCATCCCGGCGAAGCCGGCGGCCAGGAACCAGAGCACGACGAAGCCGAACGGCTTGCCGGCGACGAGCTCCAGGGCTCCGGTGCGGTCGGCCTCGCCGGCCCGGTGGGCGAGCGCGATCAGCAGTGTGATCCAGCCGATGAGCAGGTAGACCACGCCCCGAGCGGCGAAGCCGATCCGGCCGAGGGTCTCGACGGCCTTCTCGTGCGACACCGCGGTCCCTGCGCCGCGGCGCAGGGACCGCGAACCCGGTCGAGGGTTGTGTGACGCGGCACGTGTATTCATACCGGTTCCTTCCTCACGGTGACGCGGTGGCCGGCTCGAATCAGGGGTGCGGGTCGCCGGCGTCGGCTCCGGGTGCCCATGCGCGGCGAACGCAAACGAGTTCGAAGACAGGACCGGACCGGCAACGGCGGAGCGCGGAGCGGCATCGGCCAGGTCCACCGCGGTCGCGCTCCGAACCCGCCGCGGACCCGCTGCGGTCGCGCCGCGCAAGCATGCGAACATCCGAGCGGTTGAAGCCGGATTGCTTGGGTACCCGGGGCCCTCCTGAATTCCGTCTACCGAAAGGCGGCACGTCCCATGGGCTTGATCGCGGCGGTCTTGTTCGGCATCGCCTACTTCATCCACGGCAGCGGCACGTCGACCAACATCTGGTTCGACCCCACGAGCCTGATGCTCCTCGGCCTGGTCGCCTTGGCTCTGCACCTTCTCGGCGTCGGCACCGGCTGGTACGCCCGGCGGCGGTAGCACGAACAATCCGGAACAACAGCGGGCGCCCCGTGCGCGGCAGAGGGATTGCGAGCTCTGACCCGCGCGGGGCGCGACTCAGGGAGGCATCATGATCATCGGTGTGATCGTGGCGATCGTCGTCATCGTGGGCGTCATCGCCCTGGCGATGGAATACGACCGGCGCCGGAAACGCGCCGCATACGGCTCGGAGTTCGACGCCCTGGTCGAGCAGGAGGGCAGCCCGCGGGCCGCCGACCGGGAGCTGGCCCGGCGACGCCGCGCGTACTCGCTGCTGGACCTCAGGCCGCTCGGCGACGAGGAGCGCGAGCGCTACGCCGAGGACTGGCGCGGGGTGCAGGAGTCGTTCGTCGACGACCCCGTCGCCGCGCTGAGCGACGCCGAGGCGCTGATCGTCCAGCTGGCGCGCTTGCGCGGCTACCCCGGCGACGACGGCGAGTCGCTGCTGAATCTGCTGTCCATCCCGCACACGTCGTCCGTCACCGGCTACCGCGAGGCGACCCGGGTCCGGCAGGCGGCGGAGCAGGATCCGGAACACCCGGCCACCGAGGACATGCGCCAGGCCTTCAAGAAGTACGCCGAGCTGTTCGACGCCATGCTCGCCGACGCCGGTACGGGCAACGGCCCGCGAGCCACGCAGAGCTCGGATTCCCGCACGACGTCCACCCTGGAGGTAGGTCGATGAGCTACGACGGCGACGAAGAGTACGCGGACAAGCCGGGGTACGGCTTCAAGCACTCTGACGAACACACGGCCACTGACGAACACGCCGACGAGCGCCTGGAAGCGGACGAAGGCGATGAGGCGGTCACGGAGCCGGCCGAGAGCTCAGGGCTGTACAGGCACGAAGACGAGCACGAAGACGAGCACGAAGACCGCGAAGACGCGGTCGCGGAGCCGGCGAAGCACGAGATCGAGCACGAAGGCACAGGCACAGCCCCGGCCGAGCACGAAGCCCTGACCACAGAGTCCGCCGAGCCCGAGCCCTGGGACGCCGAGCCGGACGAGCACGAGCCCCCGCTCGCCGAGCCCGCCGACTCCGACCCGGCCGCCTCGGAACCGCTCCTGACCTCCACCTCGTCCGAGGCGTTCCTCGACCGCTGGTCCGACGTCCAGAGCACCTTCATCGAGGACCCGCAGCGGTCCGTCACGGAAGCCGACGCCCTGCTCACCGAAGTCCTGACCGCCTACCAACAGGCCGTCGAGCAACGCCGTGAGCAGATCTCCTCCGCGTGGTCCGGCGACTCCTCGGACACCGAGAAGATGCGGCTGGCCCTGCTCGACTACCGCGACGTCATCACCACGATGCTGCCGGCGCACAGCGACGGCGGAAGGGCCGGCGCCGCCGCATGACCACGTTCTGACCCCGCTGGGCAAGAGTCACTTCCCCGCATCCCCCGACCAGGTCGCGCACCGGCGCGCCCTGGTCGCGGCGTTTCAGGCCCGGCTCACCCGGTCAGCGTCGAAGCCAGTCCGGCCAACAGAGCCCGCAGCCCGTATTCGAACTGCGCCTCCAGCGACTCAGGGCTCTGCGGCTCCATCGCCTCCCGCAGGCTCGGGTACTCCGCGTACCGGTCGGGGTCGGCGTCCCGCGGCCACACGGCGCGCCCCGTGGCGAAGTCCTGCTCCTCCAGCAGCGCACCGACCACGTAGTGCCGCACCGCCTGCAGCGCCCGCAGGGCGTCGGGCGGCGCGAAACCGGCCTCGATCAGCGCCCCGACCATCGCTTCGGCAGCGGGGCGCCGGTCGGTGGTGGGCCGGGAGGCGGCGACCAGGCGCGCGCCGTCCCGGATGGAGAGCAGCGCCTGGCGGAAGGCGCGGGCGCGGGCGGCGAGCCAGGCGTCCCAGCTCTGGCCCGGCAGCGGGCGGCCCAGGGCGGCCAGGGGTTCGGCGACCAGGAGCGTGGCCATCTGGTCCAGCAGTTCCTGTTTGTTGGCGAAGTGCCAGTACAGCGCTCCGGGGCGGACACCGAGCTCCGCGGCGACATTGCGCAGCGACAGTCCGTCCAGGCCGGTGTCGTCCAGCAGCTTCATCGCCGCCGCGATCACCGTCTTGCGGTCCAGGGTCGTTCGCACCCTTGACACCTTAGACCCCACGCGTCACCCTGAACACCGTTCAATTGGTCGGTGTTCAATTCGACCCCTGATACCCAGGAGGCCAGGTGGCCCGCGCTTCGTCCCTCCGTCGTCTGCTCATAGCCGCAGCTCTGGCGCTGTCCGCCGGCGGTCCGGCGGTCGCCGTGTCGCCGGCGTCCGCCGCGACCGGCGGCACCGCCGCCGCCCCGGCGTGGACCGCCGCCGACGCGCCGGGCTGCGGCGCGACCGCTCAGGTCCTCGCCCCGACCACGAGCGCGAACCCCGCCGATCCCGCGCTGTCCCCGGCCCGGCGCAGCCTGCTCGCCCAGATCAAGAAGAGCGGCGTCCGGATGCAGACCTCGGCGTCCTGCCGGGACGGCCGCCAGGGGCACCCCGCGCCGCCCCGCACGCCGGTGGCGGCCAAGCCGGGAACGGCCGAACCGGGGGCCGTCGCCTCGCCGGACACCGCCAGCACGAGCTACTCGGCGAACTGGTCCGGCTTCGAGAACCACGACGGCGTCAACTACACCGAGGCGACCATGGCCTGGACCGTACCCACCGCCAACTCCCCCGGCCCGGCCGAACTGCACTCCTCGATCTGGCCCGGCATCGGCTCCGGCGACAGTTCCAGCAGCGCCCTGATCCAGGACGGCACCGACCAGAACGCCTTCTGCAACACCGCCGGCTGCACCCGGGACTACGACTTCTGGTACGAGGTCTATCCCGCCGAGTCCTCCAAGGTGGTCTCGGGCCTGTCCGTCCACGCCGGGGACAAGGTCCAGACCTCGGTGATCTACGACCCAAGCAACCACTCGGTCCTGTTCTTCTTCGTCAACGCCACCACGCAGAAGGGCCTGTCCATCACCCAGAGCGTCTCCGGCCTCGGCGACAAGGTCGACCAGTCGCAGGTCGAGTGGATCGCCGAACGGCCCTCGATCAGCGGCCAGTACACGGCCCTGACCGACTTCGGCACCATGACCTTCTCGCAGGTGCAGTACATGGACAGCAGCTACAGCGACTGGGTCCCGGGCGGCTACAGCGGTTCCCAGGAGCAGATCACCATGCAGAACTGCGGGTTCAGCCAGAACCTCGCGGTGCCGTACGGATGGACCTCCGACCTGCTGACGTTCTACGACGTCTGGGTCCGGACCGGGAAGTGGGAGAGCTGCTGAGACCGGACACGCGGTGGCCCGCCGCCCGGCGGGTCACCGCGAAGACCACGGCTCAGCCAGGCGCCAGGCAGACTCCAGCAACAAGGCGTGCACGAAGGCCTGAGGCAGGTTGCCCCGCATCTGCCGCTGCGACACGTCGTACTCCTCGGCGA
>Ga0207667_10011484_pt1 | contig 10288 bp, 4 predicted proteins | sample KBSCornC52_FD_184301 | JGI IMG/M metagenome (GOLD analysis project Ga0207667, IMG submission 184301) | Corn rhizosphere microbial communities from Kellogg Biological Station, Michigan, USA - KBS Corn C5-2 (SPAdes) (version 2) | ecosystem: Host-associated > Plants > Roots > Rhizosphere > Soil ...
GCACGGCGCGGCGGAACGGGTTGACGACGCTGTTCGCGGTCAGTTCCAGCGCCGCCTTGCGGCCATCGGCGTCGAACGTGACCTTGAAGCGCTCGCCCTGCGCGGTCGGTTCGACCGTCGCCTTGTCGAGCATGCGGAACCACGCCCACGGGCCTTCCGTGTGCAGCGTGCCGTGCGCGCTGGCAGGCGCCACGTCGAGTTTGACCTGTCCGCCGCCCTTCCCGCTCGGCAGCTGGAACGATGCCGGCGCCAGCGCGCCTGGCGCGGCGCTCAAGACCTGTCCGTCGATATCGAGCGTGAACTTGGTGATGGCCGGGTCCAGCGTCACCGGTTTCAGGTCGAAGCGCATCGAGGGCTGACGGCCGCCGTTCGCGAAAAAGGCGTCGCGGATCTTCGCCGCGCGCTGGAATTCGTCCAGCGTCCCTTGGGAAATGCCCAGCGAGCCGTTATTGGCGGTCGCGCGCCAATGCCACTGGGCGCCGCCCATGTCGACGTATTGGGAGAGGTTCTTCGCGAAGAAGTCGTCGATCAGGCCGCCCGGCGCGAACAGCTTGCCGAAGTCGTCGGCCGTGACGTCCTGCGCGGCCGACCGGACGACCGGGTAGCGGCCCGCGACCGCCTGGCGGCAGAACTGCGCCGGGCCCGCAGTCCACAGGGCGTTCAGGCGTTCGCGCTCGCTGCCGGACGTGAGGCCGGCGCCGCCGCTGTCGATCGACTTCAGCATCGTGCCCAGCGGGGCCGGTTTGCCGTCCGCTTCCAGTTTCACTTTCGCCAGCGCGTCGCCCGGGGGCGGCGGCGCGCCCGTGCGCTTGGCGGCGGCGGCGCTGTCCAGGTAGACGGCGACGTCCTTCAGCATGCCCAGCGTCCCGTCCAGCGGCGACGGGCTGCCGGCCGTCATCTTGTGCAGGTCTTCGAAGTGGGCGTCGACCGGATTCGCGGCTTTTACGGGCGCGGCCGGCGCGGCATCGTCGGTACTCGCCATCGCGCTCTCCAGCTTTTTCTTGTACGCGTCCAGCTTGCCCTTGACGGCCGCCGTGACGGATTCCACCGCTGGCGTCTTCGTGCCGCCCAGCGTGGTCTCCTTGCTGGCCGCGACGAGGAATTTACGCATCGGCGAGTCCGCGCCGGACAGCAGATTCGTCACACGCGCACCCTGCTCCAGCGTGCCGAACGGACGCAGGCCCACGTCGGCCAGCAGCGCGTCCCATTGCGCGATGTAGTCGTCGTAGTACAGGCGCAGCACGGCCTGGCGGACCTGGTCGCGATTGGCGGCCTGCGTGGCTTCCTGCTGCGCCAGCACCCAGCGTTCCTTCTCGACGTCGTCCACGGCCTCGTTGCTCATCTCGAGGAATTTGGCGTAGCCGGCCGGCGAGAACATGCCGTTCACGCCGCGCGTCAGCGGCTCGCCGCTCTTGCGCACGAAGACGTTGACGGCCTCGCGCCCGCCCGCGCTCGCGGGGCTGAACTCGGGCAGCTTTTCGCGCATCAGCTGGCGCTTCAGGCGGTTGTAGACGCGCTGTTCGAGCGGCATGCGCGCCAGCGTCAAACGCGTGTCGCTGATGAGTTGCGGGTCGAGCCGCGGCATCGCCTGGCCCGAACGGAAGTTTTCCATCAGCGCCAGCTCGTGCGCGGTCAGCCCCTGTCGCTGTTCTTCGCTCGCGTCCTTCAGGCTGCGCACGTCGTCGAGCGCCGCCCAGGCCGCGACGGATTCGGCGTCGAAGTGGCTCGCGTCGCCCAGCATCAGGTACACGCGCAGGACTTCGTACAGGTACTCCGGGCTGTTGGCGCCGTTGCGGCGCAGCTGGTCTTCCATGCGCTGCTGCAGGCGCGGCAGCAGCGTGTCCTGCAATACCTTGCGGTAGGCGATGCGTGCGGCCTCGCCCAGCTTGTCGCCCTGGTACAGGCCGAAGCGCATGAGGAAGGGTGCGCTCTTCTCGCGGTCGTCGTAGCCGCCCGGCAGCTGGCGCAGGTCGTCCAGCACCGGCAGCACCTGCAAGGTCGATCCCTGCGCGGGCAGCGCGGCCACGCGCTTGGCGATGTCGGCCGATTTCGCTTCCATGTCCGCAACGTACGCGCGGTTGCGCACATAGCTCGTGATCATGCCGGCGCCCAGCAGCACGAATGCGATGGCGATGGCTGCGACGGCACCCCATTGCAGCGCGCGCCGGCGCTTTTCCAGCGCGTGGTTCACACCGGCCAGTTCGGCCTCGGGGAAGATCACCTGCTGCAGCAGATGCGTGATGAAGTAGCTGCGGCCGCTGGCGGCGTTCGGCGCCAGCGCCTGGCGCTCCAGGCCGAACGAGGCCGCCATCGCGCTCATCACGCGGTCCAGGGGGCTGCCTTCCTGCGTGCCGCTGCTGAAGTAGACGCCGCGCAGCAGCGCCTGGCGTTCGTAGCGGTTCGACGCGAACACGTCGTCCAGGAAGCGTTTCAAGACGTCCTGGACGCCCGCGAACTGCTGCGGGAAGCTGTAGATCAGGGCGCGCTTCTGCGGATCGCGTTCCTGCTGCATGCGCGCCAGCACGCGTTCCTGCAGGCGCTGTTCCAGCTGCTGGAATTCGGCCGGGAACGCGGCCAGCGCGGCGTCGCCATCCATCCCTTCCTGCAGCGGGAACGTGGTGCCCCAGACCTGCGCGCGCTCTTCGCGGCCCAGCGCATCGAAGAATTCGACGAAGCCGCCCAGCAGGTCGCACTTCGTCACCAGCACGTAGACGGGGAAGCGCACGCCCAGCTGGTCATGCAATTCCTTCAGGCGCTCGCGGATCGCCTGGGCCTGCGCCTGCCGGCCCGCCTCCGTATCCTGCAGCAGGTCGCTCACCGGCACGGCGACGATCACGCCGTTGATCGGGCGGCGGCGGCGGTACTTCTTCAGCAGTTGCAGGAAGCCCGTCCACGCGGCCTTGTCGGCGCCGGCGTTGCTGTCCTGCGTCGTGTAGCGGCCGGCCGTGTCCAACAACACGGCGTCGTCGGTGAACCACCAGTCGCAGTTGCGCGTGCCGCCCACGCCGCCGATCGCCCCTTTGCCGAGTGCGTCCGCCAGGGGGAACTTCAGGCCGGACTGCGTCAGCGCCGTCGTCTTGCCGCTGCCCGGCGCGCCGATGAACATGTACCACGGCAGCTGGTACAGGCCGTTCTTCCCGCCCGTCTTCGCCTTCTTGAGGATGGCGATGGCTTCCTGCATGCGTTTGTTCAGCAGCGCCACCTCGGCCGCGCCTTCCGGCGTGGCGGGTGCGGGCGCCGACTTCGCATCCTCGCCGGCCACGCTCTTCATCAGCTCGCGGTTGGCGCGCCAGGCCTTGAACCAGCGCCAGCCCATCCAGCCGGCCCAGATCGCGAAGAAGAAGAGAATAAAGGTCCAGCGCACCGTCTCCGATGCGAACGGGTAGTGGCCGTCGTAGGACACCAGCGGCGCCTCGAACCAGATGACCAGCGCGAGCAGGAGCACGCCCAGGAAGGCCAGCACGGCGGGCTTGATCAGCCAGGTGAAGAACGTTTTCATTCAGTCGGATTCCGTTAGGGACTCAGTTCGCGGTGGCGGGCGTGAGCAGGACGATCTCGACGCGGCGGTTGCGCGAGCGGCCCGCCGGCGTGTCGTTGGTGGCGAGCGGCTCCGAATCGCCGCGGCCTTCCACGCTGTAGCGCGTTGCCGGGCCGGCCCGTTCGGCCAGCAGGTCGCGCACGGCCGTCGCGCGGGCCTTGGAGAGCTCGTAGTTGGACGGGAAGCGCGCCGAGAGGCCGGGCTGCGTATTGTCCGTGTGGCCGATGACGATCACCTTGCCGGGCACGGTCTTCAACGCGTCGCCGATGCGGCCCAGCAGGCCGAGGTAGGCGCGCGAGACGTCGCCGCTGCCCGATGCGAACACGCCGTCGCCGCGCAGGGTGACGACGGAGCGGTCGGCGCTGTCGACGACGGAGACAAGGCCTTGCGCGATCTCGGGCGCGAGGAAGCCCGCCAGACGCGGCACGACCGGCGCCGGCGCGGCCGGCGCCGCCGCCGTCGGCTGGGGCGCCGTCTTCAGCGACAGCAGGTTCGCGAACACCGGGTCGGATGCGCTGCCCAGCCGGTGACCAAGAAAGAGCTGCAGCAGGATCAGGATGACGGCCGCAAGCGAGGCCATGATCCACACGGGAACCATGCGCCACAGTGGCTCGCCCTTGCCGCTGGCGCCCTTCCAGTGCGGCGACAGCTCGGCCTCCACGGGTGTCTTTTGCTGGGCGATCAGTTGCAGCAGGCGTTCGCGCAGCGCGTCCAGCTGGCTGCGGCCGTTGTCGATGACGCGGTAGCGCCCTTCCAGCCCGAGCGCCAGGCACAGGTACATCAGCTCCAGTGCGTCGACGTTGTCCTTGGGCGCCTGCGACAGCTTTTGCAGGATCAGGAAGAATTTCTCGCCGCCGAAGGCCTCGTTGTGGAACGCGACGAGCAGGCTGCGGCTGGCCCAGACCCCGCCGCCGCCCCAGGGCGTCGACGAGATGGTTTCGTCCAGCAGGGTGCACAGCGCGTAGCGCGCGGCTGCGATCTGGTCGTGCTGGACCTGCGCGGCCTTCGCGGACGCCTCGAAATTCTTGATGGCCTGGATCAGCTGCATGCGCAGCGCCTCGACGTCCGGATGCGACGCCATGCGGCGCAGCGGCGGCACGAGGTCGAGCAGCGGGTTGGCGGCGCGCACGAGCGGGTTGAGGCCCACGCCATGCAGCTGGGCGGGGCCCGTGCTGCGCGGCGGCTCGGCTGCCGGCGTGGCCGCCGGCTGGGAGGGCGCCGTGCGGCGCCCTCCGGGCGTGGGCACCAGTACGGTGCGGTCGGGATCCTGCATCGGGTTGGTGGGATCGCTCACGTTGCAGCCCTCGTCAATCTAGTCAGTCTGAATTATTTGCGGATCGCCCAGAACTCCATCTGCAGTCCCGGGTATTCGTTCGGGATGTGCATCGCAAAGCCGACGGAGTTCAGCAACTGGGCCCAGTGCTCGCCGGCCTTGTCCAGTTCGAAGTACGTGTACCCGGCATGGAACGGCAGCTGGCGCGGCGCCACCGGCAGCGCGCGCAGGGCGATGCCCGGCAACTGCAGGTTGACCAGGTCGCGGATCTTTTCGATCGACCCGATCTTGACCATGGCCGGGAACCCGCTGCGCACGGCCTCCGGCGGCATGTGCGCGTTCACCGCCAGCACGAACGTGGCGGTGCGCAGCATTTCCTTGTCCGGCACGACGGCCACGCGGATGCCGAACTGGCGCTCTTCCAGCGTGAGCGCGACGGCGCGCGGGTCGACGACGAGCGACAGCGCGGCGCGCACGTCCTCGATCAGCGGCGCGAAGCTTTCGCTCAACCGGTCGTGGCGATACACGGGATAGGTGGCGGCGCGCTTGTCCGGGCGGCTGAACGTCGACAGCTCGCCGGCCAGCTGGGCCAGTTCCGCATACAGGCGTTCCGGATGCAGCCCGGTCATGCCGGCCAGGTGGCCGAACAGCGGCAGGCTGCGGTTCAGCAGCTGCAGCATCAGGAAGTCCGCGATCTCGGCGGCGCCGGCGACGCCCGGCTGGCTCAGACGCCCCGCCAGCGCCTGCGCGCGCTGGTTCAGCAGGCCCACCAGCTCGTCCGCGAAGGACGACAGGCGCGGCGCCACGCGGAAGTCCAGGCACGGCGGGCAATAGGCCGGATCGAGCACGATGCGATTGTCCGGCCGGCGCTCGATCACGCGCGCGATGCCGAGCGTCGTGTAGGCGTTGGCGACATCCTTTTCCAGCGCCACGCGCAGGCGCAGGCTGCCCACCTGCATCAGCGCGCTGTTGTCGAGGCCATTGCTGTCCATCGCTTCGTAGTCGACGGGACGGTGACGCGCGAAGTTGTCCGCGCCCGCCTCATCGCTCGTCTCGGCGATGCCCATCCGCCGCAGCGGCAGCGCCAGCACGATCAGCGCGTCGCGCGCATCCTCGGGGACGTCGAGCGGCTCGGGGAGCGCGCCGTCCTGCGGCAGGTTCAGCGTGGTGCCATCCGGGAGCACGGCGCTGGCTGCCAGCAGCGCGAGCTTGCCCTGCGCCAGCAACTGTTCGTCGATGACCAGCTTCGTGAAACCCCACGCGTAGGCACGCACGCCCGCGACGCGTTGTTCGATGACGCTGTGCAGGTAGCGGTCGTGCTGTTGCAGGTGCTGGGGCTGCAGCAGCATGCCTTCGGACCAGATGACTTTACTATTCCAGGACATTCGTATGCAGTGGTTGGGGGTTCGGTTGAATGGGCATCAGCGGCGCGTCTGGCGCAGCCGCGCGACCTGTTCCTCGTAGGCGTTGCCGAAGGCTTCGCCGAACAGGCGGTGGAAATCGCTGTCCGCCTCGCCGGCCATCTGCGTGTACAGCTCGACCATGCGGTCCCACATCTTGGCCTTGCGGTTCGATGCGAGCACCTTGTCCATCACGGTCGGCACCTGCAGTCTCGCCTCGATGGCGGCCGGGTCGAAGCGCGCCAGCACGCCGGCCAGCGCCGCGCGCATGCCGGCCATGATCGCCAGCTCGTGCGCCTTGAGGTCGTCGAACGCGCTGGCGAAGGCGCGCGGCGGCGGCATATAGCCCGGCATCGTCCCGTTGATCATCTGCGTGAGCGCGCTGTCGGCGTCGGGGAAGAATTTCAGCGGGTTGTTGGCCTGCGCGCCGATCATCGTCATGTCCAGGCGGCTCTCGCGCTTGGTCATCGCGCGGCCCATCAGCACGCCCATCGTGCCGGACGTCGCTTCGCGCAGCATGGCGCCGGCCAGTTCCGCGATCTCCTCGGCGCTGCGCTTCGTGTTCAGTTCCGTCAGCCCCAGGCCGCGCATCAGGGCCTGGATGACCGGGTCGTCCGCAGCCGCGGCGCCGGGCGCGCGCGGGGCCGGCGGCGTGGCCGGCATCGGCGGCGGCGGCGGCGGCGGCGGCGCAAACGATACCGGCGCCGGTGCGGGCTCGGCGAACGACGGCGGCTCCGACGGCGCGGACGCCGGCGCGGCGGCCGGCGCGAACGCCGTCGCTTCCGCTTCGTCGGCGGGCAGCGCGGGCGGCAGCGGCATGGCCGGCGGCGCGACAGGCACCGCGGCAGGTGCGGCCTGCACGCGCGGCGGCAGGAAGTCGGCCAGCGGATCGTAGTCGTCCGGGATCGCCATCGCCGGCACGGCCTGCAGCTGCGGCGGCGCCACAGCCGGCGGCGCCGCGAAATTCGGCACGGTCAGCGGTTCGGGCGCAGGCGCGGGTGCAGGCGCGGGTGCAGGCGCGGGTGCAGGCGCGGGCGCGGGCGCGGGCGGCGGCGCGAACGGCAGCTGTTCGGGCGGCACGTGGTCGCTTTCGGCGCCGCGCCAGGCCGGCACCGTGGTGGGCCCCGCTGGCGGCGGGCTGCCGAACAGGTTCAGGCCGAGCGGATCGAAGCTCGGGTTCAGTGGATCGCCGCCCACGTCGAGGATGTCGGCATGGGCCAGCGAGTCGTCCGGATCCACGGGCAGCGCTTGCGTGACCGAGGCCGGTGCGGGCGCAACCTGCAGCGGCGAAGGCGGCAGCGCTGCCGGAGTGAACGCCGTCGCTTCGCTTTCCACGCTCGCGAGCAGCTGGTAATCGCCGATGATGACGCGGTCGCCGTCTTCCAGCTGGACGGAGCGGCCGGCGCCGACCGGGCGGTCGTTGACGAGACTCGGGTTGCTGCCGACGTCGACGAGCCAGAACGCGTCGTCGCGGTACTCGATGCGCGCATGCAGCCGCGAGATGTATTTACCGGGATCGTCGAGCACCAGGTCATTGCCGGGCGCGCGGCCGATGGCGCCGCCCAGGCGGTCGAAGCGCCGCGTCAGCGCCTGGGCCGGCGCCGCGTTGCGGTACGTGTAGACGCTTAAAGTGATGGGCATGTGAATCCGCAGTACGGCATGGTCGTCGATCGATTATACAGTTGCATTTTGGTAAAAACCAAACATCATCAGCCCCTGCCCACGTCCTTCAGGAAGCGCGCGCGTTCCTGCGGGTCCGGCAGGTTCTCGGCCAGCAGGCGGTAGAACTCGTCGGCATTGCCCGTCATCTTCGACGCGCGCTTGGCGAGGACTTTCGCGATCGGGCCCACGTACACGGCCAGTTTCATTTGCGCGGCCTCCATCAGTTCCGGGCTCAGTTGCAGCAGCGTGGGCATCCCCGTCATCTGCGTCAGCTGCGTGGCCGGCCGGCCGGTGCCCGTCTGGCTGCGGCCGCTCATCGTCGACAGCGTGGAGAGGCCGTGCTTCTTCTTGATCTCGCGGACGCTGTCCTGGAACTGCACACGGCCCGCGTCCGAACCGATGTGCGGCAACAGCCGGTTGCACAGGTCGTCCAGGTCGATGGCGTCGCGCGCGGCATTCTTGAGTACCAGTTTCGCCACGGGGCCGATCTGCGTCGACAGGGCCGTCTGCAGGTCGGGGGCAAGGCCCTGCAGCCATTCCGGCGCGGCGGTGAGACTCGACGTGCTGCCCGTTCCCGCAGGCTGGCTGCCGTGCTGCGACGCACCCGTTGGGTTCGCGGGCCGCACCGGCTCGGGCTCCGGGCGCTGGAACGCGAGCACGGTCCGTTCGTTGTCCTCGTCGGTGAGCGGCACGCCGCCGGTCTGCTGCATGTAGGCGGCAGTCAGGGCGTCCAGGAACGCCTGCGCGCTCGGGTAACGGTCCTCGACACGCTTGGCCATCGCCCTGGCCAGCACTGCGTCGAAGGCCGGATGCAGCGCAGGCTGGCGCTCGCTGGGGCGCGGCGGGTTCTCGTGGATGATCTGGTGCATGACGGTCGACGCCGGCCCGCTGAACGGGCGCACACCGGTCAGCATCTGGTACAGCACGATGCCGACGGCGAACAGGTCGGAGCGGCCGTCCACCGGCTCGCCCTTGAACTGCTCGGGCGACATGTAGCTGGGCGTGCCGATCACGGCGCCCACCTGCGTCAGTGTGGACGACTCGATCTTGGCGATGCCGAAGTCGGTGATCTTGACCTGGGCGTCGCCCGTGATGAGGATGTTGGCCGGCTTGATGTCGCGGTGGACGACGCCGCGCGCGTGCGCGTAGTCGAGCGCGCGCAGCAGCTGCGTGATGCAGGTGATGCTGGCCGCGAGGTCCATCGGCACGTCCTTGACGAGGAACGCGTTCAGCGCCGTGCCGTCCACGTACTCCATCGCGATGTACGTCGTGCTGTTGTACGTGCCGAAGTCGTACACCGCGACGATGTTCGGGTGCACGAGGCGCCCCGACGCCTGCGCCTCGTTGCGGAAGCGCGCGACGATGTCCGCTTCCTGCATGCCATCCAGCAGTTCGTGCCGGATCGTCTTGAGCGCGACGATGCGCGCGATGTCGGCGTCGTACGCCTTGTAGACGACGCCCATGGCGCCGCTGCCCAGCACGCCATCGATGCGGTACTTGCCGATTCTGTCCAGTGTTGCCATGTCTTGCTTCTAATCCTTGCTGTTACTCTTCCAGCATCTTCAGCGCGCTGTTCAGGCTCGTGCGCATGCGGTTGAACGAGCGACCCAGGCCGCTGATTTCGTCGCTGCCCTTGACGTCGAATTCCTCGGCCTCGAACTTGCCCATGCTGACCTCGTCGGCCACGTTGGCGAGGCGCTTGATGCGGCGCGTGACGAACAGGTGCACCATCACGTTGAGCGCGATGAAGACGGCGACGAACACGCCGAACAGCGACAGCATGAAGGTCTTGAAGATGGCGTTGGCACGCGCCAGCGGCACGGCCATCGGCACCGAGATCACCTGCGCGCCGACCACCTCGTTCAGCTTCCAGCCGAAGCCGTTGTTCGGGCCGTAGATGTCGACCATGGTCTTGGGCGCCTCGGCCGCCGTCGTGTGGCAACCCAGGCAGACCGGGTCCTTGATCTGCAGCGGACGCGCGATGTACAGGCTGTGGCCCGTCGCGGTATCGCGCTCGCCGACGAACTCCTTCATGTCGGTCTTGTTGCGCAGCGTCTGGATGACGTCCACTTCCCAGTCCGACGCCTTGTCGCGCAGGTTGGTCGGGTTCAGCGTCGCTTCCTTGTACGAGAAGTCGGGATAGGACTTCAGGATCACGTTCAGGTTCTCGACGGCGGAATACGACGGCACCGACTGCGGGTGGAACTCGAACTTCATCTGGTTCTTCAGCAGCGGCTGGATCTGGCTCGCGGTGTAGCCGCGCACGCTCTTGGCCGCTTCCAGCAGCAGGCGGGCGTTCTGCAGGGTTTCCTCGCGCGCGCTCTCCTTGAGCAGCCGGTCCGCGACGACGCCGGCGGCAAGGAAGCCGACGGCGAAGATGGACACGAACACAAGGTTGAATTTGGCGGCGATCGA
>Ga0207667_10011487_pt1 | contig 10286 bp, 9 predicted proteins | sample KBSCornC52_FD_184301 | JGI IMG/M metagenome (GOLD analysis project Ga0207667, IMG submission 184301) | Corn rhizosphere microbial communities from Kellogg Biological Station, Michigan, USA - KBS Corn C5-2 (SPAdes) (version 2) | ecosystem: Host-associated > Plants > Roots > Rhizosphere > Soil ...
GCTTTCAGTATTTCTCCGCGAGTCGTCCCCGCGAAAGCGGGACCCATACGCCGTGGCTTCTCGTTTGAGCAGTGTGGCAGAGGCTTTTTGTCACCAGCGGCATCGGTGGCTATAGGTCCCGGCGTTTGCCGGGACGACGTGGAGAGAGTTTGCCTACAGCCCCAGTTTCTTCTTGCGCTGGCCGAGCGTGCGCAGCCGCAGCGCGTTGAGCTTGATGAAGCCCGCCGCGTCGCGGTGGTCGTAGGCGACCGCGCCTTCCTCGAAGGTGACGAGGTCCTGGTCATACAGCGAGTACTTGCTCTCGCGGCCGACCACGATGACGTTGCCCTTGTAGAGTTTCAACCGCACGCGGCCCGTCACGTATTGCTGGCTGTGGTCGATCGCCGCCTGCAGCATCTCGCGCTCCGGCGAGAACCAGAAGCCGTTGTAGACCAGTTCGGCATATTTCGGCATCAGCTCGTCCTTGAGATGCGCAGCACCTCGATCGAGCGTGATCGATTCGATGCCGCGATGGGCGGCAAGCAGAATGGTGCCGCCCGGCGTCTCATACATGCCACGCGATTTCATGCCGACGAAGCGGTTCTCGACCAGATCAAGCCGCCCGATGCCGTTGGCGCGGCCGAGGTCGTTGAGTTTCGCCAACAATGTCGCCGGCGACAATTTCTTGCCGTCGATCGCGGTCGCATCGCCCTTCTCGAAATCGACGGTGATATAGGTCGCCTGATCAGGCGCCTTCTCGGGATCGATGGTGCGCGAGTAGACGTAACCGGGCACTTCCTGCGCGGGGTCCTCCAGCACCTTGCCTTCGCTTGAGGCGTGCAAGAGATTGGCGTCGACCGAGAACGGCGCCTCGCCGCGCTTGTCTTTTGCGATCGGGATCTGGTGCGCTTCGGCGAACGCGATCAGTTGTTCGCGCGAGCGCAAATCCCATTCGCGCCACGGCGCGATGATGGTGATATCGGGCTTCAGCGCATAATAGGCGACCTCGTAGCGGACCTGGTCGTTGCCCTTGCCGGTCGAACCATGGGAAACGGCGTCGGCGCCGACCTTCTCGGCGATTTCGATCTGCTTCTTTGCAATCAGCGGCCGCGCAATCGAAGTGCCGAGCAGATACTGCCCCTCATAGACCGCGTTGGCGCGGAACATCGGAAATACGTAATCGCGGACGAATTCCTCGCGCAAATCCTCGATGAAGATGTTCTCCGGCTTGATGCCGAGCAGCAGCGCCTTCGCCCGCGCGGGCTCGAGCTCCTCGCCCTGACCGAGATCGGCGGTGAAGGTCACGACCTCGCAGCCGTAGGTGGTCTGCAGCCACTTCAAGATGATCGAGGTGTCGAGACCGCCCGAATAGGCGAGCACCACCTTCTTCACGTCCTTGCTCATGAAAATCCTGCTGAACTGAACACCGGTTTCGCGACCGGAATACGCGCAAATTGATTACAGGCAGAACGCCCCGGGGTGCAAGCGTAGAGCGTCTATGCAGGCGTACTTGTGCGGGGCTCAGGCCCGACCTCACGCCCGCGCCATCGCTGCAGCAGGCGATAAGCGGGCCAGCCAAACCGCGTCAGCGCGGCGTCGATGCGCTCGTCGGTGAGCCGGGTCCGACGCCAGCGGTAGATGTAGCCATACGCCAGCCAGATCACCAGAAACGTCACCAGCCCCGCGGCGGCGACATCGGTGAAGAAATGCCCGCCGAACGCCATCCGCAGCACGCTGGTGATGACGCCGAACAGGGTCGCTGCGACATAAGCCAGCGGCCGCCACGCCGGCGGTGTCAGCGCCGCGGGCGCATAGGTCCAGAATGCGGTGGCGCCTTCGCCGGAGAAAAACGAGCAGTTGCGGCCGCAAGCACCGCGCGGATCCCACCACGGCACGAATTGATCGGGTCCGTTGAATTGCGCGACCACCACGGGGCGCGGCCGGCCCCAATAACTTTTGAAGGTGAGATTGGTGAGAACGCCCGCGGAAAGAAGCAGCGTGACCAGGAGGAAGATGACCGCACGCCCCGGTATCAGCAGTGGCCGGTCCGGCCGCGCCAGCTTGACCACCAAGGCGACAATCGCCGGCAGCGCAAGGCCCCACGCGATCCACATCGCGCCATCGCGCGCGATCGCGGCCAGCATGCTGAGCTTGAGCGGGAAGGATTTCGTAGCCGCATCGTAAAACAGCGCGGCGAGCTTCAAGTCGAGCTCCGGATAAATCCCGAACAGCAATCCCACAACAAGCGCCAGGCCCAGCGCGATGAAAAGTCCGGTCCGGTTCATGGCGCGGGGTTTAGCCGAGGAGGTTGGGGATGAAAAGGGTCGGTGGTCTCGTCACCCTGAGGTGCCGTCGCGAAAGCGGCGGCCTCGAAGGGTGCCTATCGAATATGCGGCCATCCTTCGAGACGCGGCCAAGGCCGCTCCTCAGGATGACGGCGGTGATTGTGGAGGCGCTGAAGGTTGAGGCGAATGCGACGGCAAGGGTGGCGGCAGCCGCGGCGGGGGCGATGGTTCGCGCCAAGCGCCGGCATTGCGGCCCGCGATCATCCAGTAGACGAGGCCGGCCACGATCCCCGCGCCGGTCATGATTTCGAGATGGCGCCGGACGATGCCATCGAAGCGAAGCGTTGCGGGATCAAACGGGACCAGGCCGAGATAGCACGCCAGACCGACCACGCCGCCGCCGACCGCGTAGGTCAGCGCGCCCCTGATATAAAACGCCTCGGTGATCGCGACCACGATCATCGCCGGCAGCAAGGCAAAGCCGCTGATGAAGATGAAGCCGAAGCCGAGCACGATGTTCAGCGCGCCTGGATCGACCGGGCCGGTGCCGAGATCGCTGAATTCCGGAAACAGCACCGCGCCGACCACGATCAATCCCGCCACCAGACACGCGGCGAGAAATCCGAACAGAATCACGAACAGGCGGCCGATCAATGCCATGCAATTCTTCTCATTTGTCTCGTTCTGCCGCCAGGCACGCATCCTCTCTGGCTCCTCATCCTGAAGAGCGGCCATTTGGTCGCGTCATCGAAGGATGAGCATCCTCATGGTTCGAGACGGCGCAAGAGCGCCTCCTCACCATGAGGACCATCGGTAATGCACGCCATTCGCATCAATCCGTCATCGCCATGGCGCGCAGCGCCTGGCGCTCGCGCACCGAGAGCTTCTCGGTTTCGGATTTGAGCTGGCCGCAGGCGGCAAGGATGTCGCGGCCCCGCGGCGTGCGCACCGGCGAGGAGTAACCGGCGTTGAAAATATATTCCGAGAACTTTTCGATCTGATCCCAGTCCGAGCATTCGTAGCGGGTGCCCGGCCACGGATTGAAGGGAATGAGATTGATCTTGGCCGGAATCCCCTTCAGCATCTTCACCAGCAGTTTCGCGTCATCCAGCGAATCGTTGACGCCTTTCAGCATCACATATTCGAACGTGATGCGCCGTGCATTGGACGAGCCGGGATAGTCGCGGCAGGCCTGCAGCAATTCGGCAATCGGATATTTCCGGTTCAGCGGCACCAGCTCGTTGCGCAAATCGTCGCGCACCGCATGCAGCGAGATCGCCAGCATGACCCCGATTTCATCGCCGGTGCGGACGATGTTCGGCACTACGCCCGACGTCGACAGCGTGATGCGGCGGCGGGAAATGCCGATGCCCTCGTTGTCGGCAACGATCAACAGCGCATCGCGCACCGCGTCGAAATTGTACAATGGCTCGCCCATGCCCATCATCACCACGTTGGTGACGAGCCGGCTGCCGGTCGGGGTATCGCGATCGGCCCAGTCATTGAGGCGATCGCGCGCCACCATGATCTGGCCGACGATCTCGCCTGACGTCAGATTGCGCACCAGCCGTTGCGTGCCGGTGTGACAGAACGAGCAATTCAGCGTGCAGCCGACCTGCGAGGAAACGCACAGCGTGCCGCGGTCGGTTTCCGGAATATAGACGCACTCGACCTCATGCGCCTTCTCGTTGGCATCGCCGCTCGGCAATCGCAATAGCCACTTGCGGGTGCCGTCGCTGGAAACCTGCTCCGCGGCCACCTCGGGACGCGCAACGGTGAAATGCGCATCGAGTTCGGTGCGCATTTCCCTGGAAATGCTGGTCATCTCGTCGAAATTCCTGGCGCCGCGGACATAGATCCAGTGCCACAGCTGCTGCACGCGCATCTTGCGCTGCGCCTCGGCCACGCCGATGGCCCCTAACCGTTCCGCGATCTCCGCGCGCGACAGTCCGACCAGCGAGGGCTTTGCCGGCGGCACATAGGTTTCCAGCGCGATCTTTTCCAAGGGCGCGCTTGCACTGGAAACGGCCTCTGTCGAACGGGTCATGGTCTCAGTCATGGAATATCAAATAGGCTCTTCAGGCCCCTCTGGATAGGCGTTTAACTGCGGTGCTGCAACAACAGCAGTGCGCCCCCTCTCCCACCCAACTCGGGTCTACCCGAGTTGGGCATTTTAAGCTGTCGAAGTCGGATATATCCGACTTCGATGGGAGAGGGTTGGGGTGAGGGGTTACGGTCTATCGTCAGGCTCCAACCCCTCACCCGGATTGCACCGGACGATGCTTCGCATCGCCGAGGCAATCCGACCTCTCCCTACGGGAGAGGTGAACTAAATTTGCCGCAAGATCGAATTCTAGCGCTTGCAATCCTGCGCCAGTTTGTCGAGCGCTTGCGAAAGTCCCTTCAGCGAGAAGGTGTCCGTGGTCTCGGTGCCCTTGGCCGACATGCCCTTGACCACCACGTCCGAAGCCTTGCGCATGGCGTCGACCATCCGCTCTTCCTCGGCGGCGTTCTTGATCCAGAGACCATCGCCCTGGGTGTACATTGCGTAAGAAGCGCCACCGACCTCCAGCGTCGATTCCGAGCCGGGCTTCAGCGTGTAGCCTATCATGACGGAAACTTCGTTGGTGACTTTCTCCGCCGGACGGGTGGAGACGAATGCGTAGGCCGGGTCGCGCGGACGATTCGGCGGATTGGTTTTCGACGACGAAGGTTTTGCCAGCGCGAAGCACACCTTCTTGCCGTTCGGGGTTGCGGTGTAGGCTCCCCAGGTGCCGAACTGGCCGATCAACGTCGGCTCGGCAGTCCCCGCGGCCGCAGCGGCGGGCTTGTTTGCGGGCTTTGCATGTGTGGGTGCAGGTGTGGGTGCGGGTGCAGGCGCTGGGTTGACCGCGCCTTTCGAGGCCTTTGGCGACGCGTTCTGCGCCTGCGCGAGGTCTGATACCCCGCACACCAGCACACTCACCACCAGCGCTGTCAGCATTCGCCGCACGGACATGACCAAGTCTGGTTCCCTCATTATTGTGACTGGAAGATGGCCCGACATCCGCTGTCGCAGGGCCGATGGATAGCCGGGAAATGTCTTTTTGGGAAGGCGGTTAGGCTACATCCAAAACCGTCAGGTCCAGAACCCTGTCGCGCGCTTGCCGCGCCGTTCATCCCTGGCCCTTCGAGCGCGCTGCCCGCTGTTTCTCCCACTGCGCGTCGGTCCATTGCAGCAGATCCTCGGCGCCGGAACTGCGCAAATGCGCGCCGCCGTCCTGCACCACCATCTCGCCATTGATGTAGCCGGCCCGATCTGAAATCAGGAAACTTGCGAGATCGGCAAGCTCGCCATGTTCGCCGACGCGGCCGAGCGGATTTTTTGAAGCCCAGCCCTCGTCGCGACCCTCGGGACGAAGCTGGCCCGATGCGCCCGCGGTCGGAAACGCGCCCGGCGCAATCGCGACCGTGCGGATGCCCCTGGGTCCCCACTCCACCGCGAGGCTCCTGGTCATCGCCAGAATGGCGGACTTGGCCATCGCAGAGGGCACCGTGAAGGCGCGGCCGGTAATGGTCGAGGTCGAGAGGATGCTCAGCACCACGCCCTTGTGTCCAGCTTCGATCCAGCGCTTGCCGGCCGCCAGCGTGCAATACATTGCGCCGTGCAGCGTCGGCGCGAGAATGGCGTCGGCGGCGCGAAACGACAAGTGCTCGCTCTGCGCGATGAAGGTCGCGGCGGCATTGTTGACCAGAACATCCAGCGGCGCATCGCGCCAGATCGCCTCCATCATGGCATCGACTGCAGCGCCATCGCGAACGTCGCACCTGATCGCGCCGACCTTGCCGCCGGGATCGCCGCGCATCCGCGCCGCGGTCGCCTCCAGCAATTCGAGCCGCCGGCCGCAGATGATCAGTTCGGCGCCAAGCTCGACGAAGCGGCGCCCCATCGCGGCACCGAGCCCGGAGCCGCCGCCGGTGACCAGTATCCGCTTTCCCTTGAGCAGGCCTTTTTCAAACATCGTTCAAACCTTTCAACTGTACCCGGCCTCATCCTGAGGAGCAGCGTCTTCGCCGCGTCTCGAAGGATGGGGGGCCCCATGGTTCGAGACGGCGCAAGAGCGCCTCCTCACCATGAGGAAGTAGACCGAATCAGATTGTAGCCCGGCTTCAAATCCGGCATGAAGCGTCCAGCGCTAGTTGTGCGTCCGAAACTCAGGTGTGTCCATGAAAGCCATTCTCTGCTCGCAATATTGCGGCCCCGACGATCTCGTGCTGACCGAGGTGCCCGACCCCGTGGCCGAGCCCGGCCAGGCCGTGATCGCGATCAAATCCGCGGCGCTGAATTTCTTCGATCTGTTGATGATCCAGGGCAAGTACCAGATCAAGCCGCCGTTTCCGTTTTCGCCGGCGGCGGAAGTCGCGGGCGTGATCGAAAGCGTCGGTGCGGGGGTCACCGACCTGGAGGTCGGAGATCGCGTGGTGGCGTCCTGCGGCCACAACGGCGCGCGCGAAAGGATCGCGCTGCCGGCGAATTCCATCGTCAAAATTGCCGACAATCTGGATTTCGATCGCGCCGCCGGCATCATCATCATCTACGGCACCGCACTGCATGCGCTGGAAGATCGCGCCAGCCTCAAGCCCGGCGAGACCATGGCGGTGTTAGGCGCCGCCGGCGGCACGGGTCTGGCGGCATGCGAACTCGGCAAGCTGATGGGCCTGAAGGTGATCGCCTGCGCGTCATCGGACGAAAAACTTGAATTCGCCAAACAGCACGGCGCCGAGCTCGGCCTGAACTACGCCAAGGAAGATCTCAAGGACGGCTTGCGGCGGCTCACCGGCGGCAAGGGAGCCGATATTATTTTTGACCCGGTCGGCGGCAGCTATGCCGAGGCCGCGCTGCGTTCGATCGCATGGGAAGGCCGCTTCCTGGTGATCGGATTCGCCGCCGGCGAGATTCCGAAGATGCCGCTCAATTTGGCGCTGTTGAAGGGCTGCGATATCCGCGGCGTATTCTGGGGCGCCTGGGCGCGGCTCAATCCGGAGAAGAACCGTGCCAACCTGGAAAAGCTCGTGAAGTGGACCGCGGAAGGCAAGATCTCATCGCATGTCGACCGCACTTTTCCGCTGGCGCAAACCGCCGACGCCCTCAAGGTGCTCGCGGGCCGCAAGGCGATGGGCAAGGTGATCCTGCATCCGTGAATTTGACGTAAGTTCAATCGTCGGGCGTAGTCAAAAGCGCCATCGGTCCGCACAACGTGGCCCGGTAACAAGCTCCGCTCGTCTCGGCACACGTTGATCGATCTTTGCGAAACTTCTTGCACCTGGATAATTGCCGACGCTCACGCCAACGCCCCTCGCGCTGAGCATCAAAAATACCGGTGCGCTCCGCAACTGCGCCTCAATGAAACCCAAATATCTCCCGATTCGCGCCCGCCCCGGTCGTTTTTTGGGCTGATTCAGACCGCGAGCTAAGCCCTTCAGTAGCGGGGCGCTTCTGGACAATAAAAATAATAAAAAACTGATTTCGAGGGATGCCCCATCGTTGCGTCAAAGTAACTGGGAGAGCATCACCATGGTGGACCACACTCCACGCTATCGATCGTACGATCCAGACATCGATCCTTGTGACGAAAACCTGACCGATCGTCGAGTAACACCATACAAGTTTGGACAATCAGCCCGAACAGATTATCCGGAAGATTCCGTCCCACTGTTTCTTTCCGATTACGACGGTGAACCGGATCCGAGCGAATACATCACTCCCGTGACTCCCGCGTGGAAAGACCGAAGACCTTCCGTCTTGTCACCAATCGTGGCGGGCGTTGTGGCGACTGCCGCCATAGCAATTCTCGTCGCGCTGTTTTCTTCGGATGCTACACGCGACATCATTGCCAAGGCCAAAGCTTCAAGTGCCGCCGTTCTTTCGGCTGCGTCCGCAACGGTGCAGCCGAATCCCGCGCAACTGACGGCACGTGACATACAATTGAAGGATCCCGCTCAATTGAAGGATCCCACTCGGCCATCGGCGCCGGCAAATCAGACGCCTGGCGTTCGAAGCGTCACAGCGGTCATTGTAACGCCGACGCGTGAGGAGATCACGACGGCCTACCAAAGCGCGCTGCAGAGCGCTCCTGCGGCCGCAGCGCCGGTCGCTGCCGTGCGGGTCGCTTCTGCAGTGCCCGTCGCGGCAGCGCCGGTTGTCGCTCCGCCGGTCGCAGATCCGTCGGCAAGAAAACTCGATGGCGACGAACTCGCGACGCTCTTCAACCGGGCCAAAGGCCTGCTTGCGGCAGGTGACATTCCATCCGCCCGGCTGTTGCTCGAACGTGCGGCGGATGCGCAAGAGCCCAGCGCAGCGCTGATGCTGGCGCGGACCTACGATCCCGAGGTGCTGGGAACGCAGGATGCCCGCAACATCATTCCCGATCCCGCCATGGCGCGCGCCTGGTACCAGAAGGCTGCCCAGTTTGGCTCAGCAGACGCGCGGCGTCGGCTCGCTGAAATGCAGAACTAATTTCAAGAGGGGACAAAATGCGACACTTACTTCGATTGGCACTTGTTGCCACAATGATGGCTTGCGGCTTCACGGCCCGGGCTGAACAGACCGAGTATGACCCGGCCAAGGTCAGCGAAAGTCTCAAGGCCATCTTTCAGTTCGGCTCGGTAGCCACCAAGCAGGCTCTGAACGCCAACACGGTGACGCTGATATCCGGCACCATCGGCGGAACCTACGTTCAATTCGGCGCGGACCTCGCTTCCGTACTGGACGACGGCAACAAGCTGCGCGTGCTTCCGATCGTCGGACGCGGCTCGGTGCAGAGCGTCGCCGACATTCTGTTCCTGCAAGGCGTCGATCTGGGAATCGTCCGCGCCGACACGCTCGACTATCTCGAAAGGAAGGGATTTGCGAAGGACATCAAAAAGCAATTCACCTATGTGACCAAGCTCTACAATGAAGAGATGCACGTCATCGCGCCGAAATCGATCCACAATTTGAAGGAGCTGGACGGCAAGACCGTCAGCGTTGACCTTCCCAATGGTGGCACCTTCGTCACCGCGCTGACGGTGTTCGAGCGGCTCGGCCTCAAGCCGAAGGTGGTCTATATCGAGCAGCGCATCGCGCTGGAGAAGATGAGGAACGGTGAAATCGACGCCGTGATCGTTACCGGGGGCAAGCCGTATAAGTCCGTGAGCAGTTTCAAGGACGATCGGTTTCATTTGGTGACGGTCGACTACGCGAAACCGCTGCAGGCCGACTATCTGCCAGCGACTTTGAGCTCGAAGGACTATCCGAACCTGATTGGGGATGGCGAGAAGGTAGACACCATTGCGGTGCCGGCGGTGCTCGCGGCCTATAATTGGGCCCCCAACACCGACCGGTACCGAAAGCTCGCTCTGTTCGTGGACGCCTTCTTCGCGAAGTTTCCGACCTTCCAGAACCCGCCGTTCCATCCGAAATGGAAAGAGGTTTCGTTGTCAGCGCCGCTCGCTGACTGGAACCGCTTCCCCGCCGCAAAACAGTGGCTTGACCAGCACGGGATCCAACCGGTCGCCCGCGACAGGTTCGAGGATTTCCTGAAGCAGAGTCCGGCTGGGGCGAAAGTGCAGTCGGAATCCGAGAAGGAAGCGCTGTTCAAGCAATTCCAGGCGTGGGAGGCCGAGAAGAACGCCAGGGCGCAAGCGCAAGTCCGCCCCGAGAAGTCCGAAAAGAAGGAACGCTAGGGCGATCCCGCGGGGGAAGACAGAGGCAGGCTTAGCCCTCCTTATCGATCCCCCGCTTCAACGCGGCGCGGGCGGCTTCGCGATGCTCCGGCGTGATGTGGGTCGCGACCATCCGGATCGCGGTGGCGAGCACCGCGGCGTCATCGGTGAAGCCGAGCACCGGCAGCATGTCAGGAATGAAATCGAACGGCAGGATGAAATAGGCGATGGCCCCTAGCAGCGCCACCTGCACGTGGCGCGGCGTCTGCTTGTCGAACGCGCAGTAATAGGCGGCGAGCAAATCCTCGGCGAACGGAAGTTTTGCAATCACCCGCTTAA
>Ga0207667_10011488_pt1 | contig 10285 bp, 4 predicted proteins | sample KBSCornC52_FD_184301 | JGI IMG/M metagenome (GOLD analysis project Ga0207667, IMG submission 184301) | Corn rhizosphere microbial communities from Kellogg Biological Station, Michigan, USA - KBS Corn C5-2 (SPAdes) (version 2) | ecosystem: Host-associated > Plants > Roots > Rhizosphere > Soil ...
AAGTTGTGGATTTTCTGGAGCGTCATCTCATTGATTTCGTGGCCCGCAGTGATGATGAGCACGCCATCTTTTGTGAGCACATTCGAGTAGAGAACCATCCCCGCATTGAGGTCTTTGACCGTGACCGCCACACTTTGAGTTTCCGCCTTCGCGACCGTTTTCCCGTGAGTGTTAATGGCACGCAGAGACGCCAGCAGTTGAGGATCGTACAAACCGGCGCGGCTTTTCATTTTGTCCAGCGCCTCGATGCGCGAAAGCCCCGATTTTTCAAGCTGGAACATGTCCGAGAAAATCTTCAGCAGTCGCGAGCCGACGGGAATTGCCTCTCCGCATACGCCGTCGGCGGGAAAGCCACTGCCGTCAAAACCTTTTTGCTGGTAGCGCACAATTTTCGCGACGCCTTCCAGGCGTGGAATGTTGGTGAGCAATTTTGCGGCGGTCTCTGGGAGGCGCGTCACGATTTGATCCTCGATGTCCGTGAGCGTTACCCCGGCGCGCGCTTTCACCATCGTCTCCGCCGGCACCGTAACGTAACCAATGGGCGCGAGCATCACGGCGAGGTGGATTTCCCACGCGTGGGCGAGCCCCAGCTTGTCGGTGGTTTCCGTCGCCAGATCACGCAGCGCCTGCGCGCGGCCGAACGACGTCGGGTCCACAATGGAAAGAATATCCGTGAGCAGTTTGATGCTGCCACTGAGCGTTTTGTTGAGCAGCTCCTTCTCGGCGATAACCAGGCGGTGCTGCGCGAGCGCATCATCCAACGCCTTGGCCAGCACGTCAGAGGGTACTGGCTTTGTCAAAAAGCGAAAAATATTTCCCTGGTTGACGACGCCGGTCGCGGTGTCGGCATCGGCGTTGCCAGTGAGCATGATGCGGACGGTCTCGGGCGCGCGGTCCTTGACGGCGGAGAGGAATTGGATCCCGTTCATGCCCGGCATTTGCATGTCCGAGACCACGACGGCGTACGGGCCGCGCGCGGCGATTTTTTCCAAACCGAGCTCGCCACCGGCGGCGGTTTCGAGCGAAAAACGCCGCCGGAAATTGCGTTCGCATGACGCCAGCAGATTTGCGTCGTCATCAACGAAGAGAATTTTTTCGACCATAAAGTTCCTCATTTTCCATCCGCAAAGCAAAGTTCCCGCCACTGCGGCAGGCGGTCGGCCGGCGCCAGTTTCGCGAGATAATCGTGGTCGAGTTGAATCGACTCGGCGGGCGAGCCGGCTTTTTCGTGCGCAAATGAATTCGCCACGTGCAGGGCCGTGAGTGGCGAGAACCCAGCCGCAATACACCGGCCCGGACTGTGTTGGAGCGCGACGGCTTCAACGACCGGGTTGGGCAGGCCCCAGAGACCGAGCAAATACGCCCCGACATCCGCGTGCGTGGCGCCGAACTCGGTTTGTTCCACCTGCCACACCGGCCGATGGTTCTGCCGCGCTTCATTCCAGACTTTCGCGTATTGCACAGGCAAACCATCGGCGAGAATGATCCGGCCGACGTCATGCAGGAGACCGGCGATGAAACATTGATCGATCGTCTTCGTGTCACAGCGCTCGGCGCGGGCAATGCGGCGGGCGAGCACAGCCGTGGTCCAGCAATGATCTGCGAGCGCATTCAAGGAGAAGCCCGCAAGATTGGGATTCTTGAACTGCGAGAATACCTGCAACGAAAGCACCAGCGCCCGAACGGTGGCCAGGCCAAGGTACATGACCGCCTCCCCGGGGTTGCTCATCGGCTGGGACAATCCGAAAAATGCCGAATTCACCAGCTGCAGAATTTTTGCGGTCATGCCCACGTCGTGGGAAATGATTTCGCCGATTTGCTCCATGGAAGCGTCTTCCCGGCGGAGTTCATTGGTGAGCCGCTCGTAAATCGCGGGCACAGCCGGCAGAGATTTGATGCGCGTGGCCAGTTGCTTCAGATGATCGTTGGAGAGCAAGTCGCGCAGCGCAAAGGCACGGGCCACGGCCGAGCGGAGTTCCTCGTGGTCGCACGGCTTCGAGAGATATTGGTGCGCCGGGCCAATCAGCCGGAGAACCGCCTCACGCTCTGCATGGCCGGAGAGAACAATCCGGACGGTATTGGGATGCCGTTTGCTCACTTCGATGAGCAACTCCGCGCCGTCCATTTCCGGCATCATCATGTCGGTAACCAGGACGTCCACCGGGTGCGCGGCCATGAAATCGAGGGCATTGCGGGCGCCATCGATGAAATTCATGTCCCATTCGTGGCGCATATTGCGCAACTGGCGCTGCAGCCCTTGCAACACCCGAACCTCGTCGTCAACAAAAAGGAGCACTTTCATGGCTGGGCAAGTGGTTGCGCAACGGAGGCGTTGTTGAGGGGATTTGGCGCGTGCAGGAAAACGGTGTCCGAAGCGGTCGGACCGAGCGGCAAGCGGACGATGAACGTCGTGCCTTTGCCGGTCTCCGTTTCGAACGTCACGGTGCCGCCGTGCTTTTTCACGATGCTGCCGTAAACCACGGTCAATCCTTGCCCCGTGCCTTTGCCCACGGCTTTCGTCGTGAAGAACGGCTCGAATATCCGGTGGCGATGCGCTTCGGGAATCCCCGTGCCGGTGTCGGATACACGCACTTCGGCGCAATCGCCTTCCCGGCGAGTGCGGATCGTGATGGTGCCTTTTTTTCCTTTGTGGTCGCGAATGGCGTCGCCGATGGCGTGAGCCGCATTCACCACGAGATTAAGAATCGCCTGGTTGAATTCGCTGATGAAACAGGGAACCGGCGGCAGAGTGGAATCCAAATCCAAAACCACGTCGGCAACATATTTCCATTCATTGCGCGCCACCGTGGTGGTGCTGTCGATGGCTTTGTTGATATCAGCCGCGCTTTTTTCCTTTCCGCCCGGGTGCGAGAATTCCTTCATGGCGCGGACGATTTTCGAGACGCGCGCCACGCCTTCGAGAGTTTCGTTGATCGCGGCTGGAATTTGTTCGATATGGTAATCCAGATCGCACGCGGCAAGGACCTGCTCGGCCCGCGCGATGAGTTCGGGCGTAACGGCATTCTGCTTCGCTGCCGCGATCAATTGGGTGTAGTCCTTGAGCGCCGTGGTGAGATTGCCGAAAGCTTCCTTGAGGAATTGCGTGTTGTCGCCCACATACTGAGTGGGCGTGTTGATTTCGTGGGCGATTCCGGCGGCAAGCTGGCCCACCGCTTCCATTTTTTGCGCCTGCCGCAATTGCAAATCCATCACCTGTCTTTCACGTTCCAATTTCTTTTGTTCGGTGACATCTCGGGTCAGCGCCAGGACGAATTCCACTTCGCCGGCGGGCGAAAACTCGGGAACCAGCCGCGATTCCCGGTAGCAGGTTCCCTCCGGCCCTTCCCAACTGAATTCGAAGGTGCCCGGCAGTCCTGTCGCCAGCACCTTGCCGAACTCCTCGCTCCATCGCTCGGGCACGGGCAAATCCAGTTCGGCGCCGGTTTTGCCAAGAAACTCAGCGGGTTCCCGCCCGATATCGGCCGCCAGCGCACGATTCCCGTACGCAAAGCGGAATTCCCGGTCGATCCGCGCGACAGCGTCGGGAACGTTATCCGCCAGCGCGCGGAAAGCATCCTCGCGGGCGCGGAGTTGTTCTTCGTCCCGTTTGCGCCGGGAAATATCCTGTTTGACGGCAACGAAATTTTGAATGGTCCCGCGCTCATCGAGCACGGGCGTGATGGTCATTTCCTCGTAATAGGTGCTGCCATCCTTGCGGCGATTGACCAATTCGCCGTGCCAGGTTTTTCCGCTCGTGATGGTTTTCCACAGATCCCCGTAGAACTCAGGGCGATGCACGCCGGATTTCAGAAGGGCGGGAGTTTTGCCAACCACCTCCTCCGCGCTGTAGCCCGTGAGTTTGGTAAACGCAGGGTTTACCCAAAGAATCCGGCCAACCGCATCGCAAATGACGATGCCGTTGACCGTGGTGGTGAGCGCGGAGGTTTGCAGATGCAATTTCGCCTCGGTGCGCTTGCGTTCGGTGATATCGCGGAACACCGCAAACGTTCCGCAATAATGGCCGGCCGCATCCAATTTAGGCGTGGCCTCGATGCGAACTTGACGGGTTTCGCCATCGGCAGCGGTGACTTCGACTTCGTAGCTCGACTTTTTGCCCGCTTTGCGCAGTTGAAGCTGCTGGTCCAGGATCTTCCGCTGATCTTCGCAAAGGAACTCCTTCCAGCTGCGGCCGATGAGTTGGTCCACCGGCACGCCGAGGATTTTGCCGAGTGCGGGATTGGCAAAAATGAAGACCTGGGCCGCGTCGGTGGTCCCAACGCCGTCATCCTGTGAATTGAGAAGTTCGCGGTGACGATTTTCGCTTTCGCGGAGCGCCTGCTCCATTTGCTTGCGTTCGGTGATGTCACGCGCGATGCCGACCATGCTGATAAGCTGGCCGGACTCGTTGAGAATGGGGGTTTCGATGCTGTCGAACCAGCGGGGCCGCCCGTCTCGCTCGCGGACGCATACCTCGGTGCGAACCGGTTGACCCGGGGCGGAACTCCCGTCGGTTGCGGCCGGAGCCGAGACCGAGCCCGGCAGGGCGTTGAAGTTGGCTTTTCCGACAATGTCCTCGACGTTGCGATCGTAAAGGCGGGCGAGTGGTTTATTGCCGACCAGATAGCGGCCTTCGGCGTCTTTCAACCATGCCGGGTCCGGAATATTATCGAGCACGGCGCGCAATTGTCGCTGGCTTTCGCGCAAGGCAAGTTCCGCCGCCTTGCGCTGGGTAATATCGTGGTAAATGGCAAACGTGCCGCAAAAGGAGCCATCCGAATCGATTTGGGGCGCGCCAGTGATCAGCAGCTGGCGCCGTTCACCCCGCGGGGTGATGATTTCAATCTCGTAACTGGATTTCTTGCCGGCCTTGCGCAACTGGATTTGTTGCCTGACGATGGCTTGGTTTTTTTCATCGAGGAAATCGAAAAACGTTTTTCCGACGAGTTGTCCCTGCCAGACCCCGAGCATGCTTTCAGCGGCGGGATTGGCGAAAGTAAATTGAGAATGAATGTCAGTGTAAACGACGCCTTCCGCCTGGCCATTGATGAGTTCCCGATACCGTGCTTCGCTTTTGCTCAATTCCAGCGTGCGCTCGGAGACGCGTTTTTCCAGGTTGGCATTGGATTCAATTAACACATTTTCCGCCCGTTTTTTGTCATCAACATCGGTGCAGGTGCCGAACCAGTGGAGAATATCACCTTGCTCATTGCGCATCGCCCGCGCTCGGCCGAGGTGCCAGCGATAAACGCCATCGGCCCGCCGCAAGCGATATTCGACCTCGAAGTTTTCGCCCGATTGCAACGCGCGCGCCCAGCGGGCCACGCACGAGGGAAGATCGTCGGCGTGCACCGCGGATTGCCAGTTCCAATCCTTGCTGTCTTCTGCGGAGATGCCGGTGTAATCGGTCCAGCGCTGGTTCACGTAGTCCACGTTTCCGCCCGCGGTGGCTGTCCAGAGCAGCCCGGGTGTCGCTTCGGCGAGGAAACGATAGCGGTGCTGGCTCTCTTCGAGTTTGCGGGCGCGCTCCTTCAGTTCGTTGAGCAATTGCCATTTCTCGATGAAAACATTCGCCATCTGCAGCACTTCGATGGCGTCGAACGGTTTCTTGAGGACCACGATCTGGTCGGTGCGGCCCAGACTTTGGATTTCCTCAATGGAATAGTTCGAAAAGGCCGTGCAAATGACGACGTGCAGGTCCGGCGCAATCTTCCAAATTTCTCGCAGCGTCTGTATGCCATCCCAACCCGGCGGCATTTGGACGTCGAGAAAAGCCATGGAATAAGGCCGCTGATTGGCAAGCGCGGCGCGAACCATTTCCAACGCCTCCTGCCCCTGTGTGGCAAAGTCGAGCTGGCAGGCGGACTTTTGCCGAGCCGGAGCAGCGCCGAAGAGTTGGGCCGTAAGCTCGTCCAATTGGGAAGTATCCGGCGCCAACCCCGCGAAAATTTTGCGAAAGTCGTCGTGGATGGACAGATTGTCGTCCACCACGAGGATGTGGCGAGTTGATTTACTCATCGCAGTTAGCCATGCAAAAAATTCGGGTGAGCCCGAACTTCGCAGCCCGCCCAGGCTGATATTCAGCCGGTTCTATATCGGCAGGTATCGGTAACGGCTGAAGTGGAATTATTACAATTCTGGCATCAGCGGATAGCGCGTCGCTTCAATCGAGAGTTCCGCTCCGCAATCCCCGGCATCCGGGATTCTCCTCGGGGAAAGAGGAGCGGAGCTGTGGTAGTTTACGGCGATGTCTGCGGAAGCAACATTTCGCGTGGGAGGAAAGACTTTGGACATATCCAATCTGGACAAAGTCCTCTATCCGGCGTCGCGTTTCGTAAAAGAGCAGGTGATTGATTTTTATGTGCGCGCGGCGAAACACATCCTGCCGCATCTGAAAAATCGCCCGGTGACGTTGAAGAGGTATCCGAATGGAATTCATGGCGAGGCATTCTGGGAAAAAGATGCGCCCGGGTTCACGCCTGACTGGGTCGAGACTTTCCACGTGCCGCGCGTCACCGAAAGCGGCGTGATAAATTATATCCTCATCAATAACCTGCCCACGCTGGTATGGGCGGCGAGCGTGGCGGCGATTGAACTCCACCCCTTTCTGCATCGTGTGCCCGAAATCGAACAGCCGACGGCTATGGTTTTTGATTTGGATCCGGGCGAGGGCGCGGACATCTTGAAGTGCGCCGAAGTGGCGATGTTGGTCCGCGAAAAACTCGCTGCCAGCAAACTGAAGGCGTTTCCCAAGGTGAGCGGCTCGAAAGGCATTCAGCTCTGGGTGCCGCTCAACACTCCGGTGACCTACGAGGCGACCAAGGCGTTTGCGCGAGAAGTCGCCGAATCGTTGCATCAGAAGCACCCGGATTTGGTTGTCGCCGAGATGGCGAAGGTTTTGCGGGCCGGCAAGGTGTTCATCGACTGGTCGCAGAACATCCAGAGCAAAACGACGGTGGGCGTCTACTCGTTGCGGGCAAAACGTGAACGGCCATACGTATCCATGCCGGTGGAGTGGCGGGAATTGCAGCGCGCACTCCGCAAGAGCAATGCGGAGCTGCTGGAATTCAATCCGGACCAGGCATTGAAACGGCTGGGAAAAGTCGGCGATCTCTATGCGCCCGTGCTCAAGCTGAAACAGAAATTGAATGTCAGCGAGCGCGTTCGCGCCGTGCCGAAGCGCGCATCGAGAAAGCTGGAGGCGTACGCGGCGAAGCGGGATTTTCAAAAAACCGCCGAGCCGCAACCGTTGCCGCGGCGGACTTTGCAGGGCGGCAAACGGCGGTTCGTGATCCAGAAACACGCGGCGTCGCATCTGCATTATGATTTCCGGCTCGAATTATCCGACACCCTGAAATCGTGGGCGGTGCCCAAAGGCCTGCCGCTCACGCCTGCGGACCGGCGCAGCGCGTTTGCGGTGGAGGATCATCCGCTGGACTATCTCACCTTTGAGGGCGTGATTCCCGAAGGCCAATACGGCGGAGGAACAGTAATGGTGTGGGACATTGGGACCTATGAAATCCTGGATGGGAATTACTGGAAGGGACGGCTGGAGATTTTCTTGAGTGGCTCGAAACTCCGCGGAGAGTGGCTCCTTGAAAAGATGGAGGACGGCGCGAAACCACGCTGGCTCATTACGAAGAAAGGCCCAAGCGTGCGGTTGGCCACGGCTGCCGAGAGCGAATCCGCAGTCTCCGGACGGACCATGGAGCAAATCGTAGCCGCGCGGGACGCCGTTTGGGACAGCAACGGTGTTTCGGAGGAACCGCGCAAGAATCTGCCCTTGGAATTCATCGAACCAATGCTGGCAGTGAAGGTCGCCAGGTTGCCGGCGGGCAAACAGTGGTTGTATGAGTGGAAATGGGACGGCTTCCGGGCCATTGGGGTGAAGGAAGGTGAGCGGGTGCGCTTATATTCGCGCAAGGGCAGGGACCAGACGGCGAGTTTTGCGGGAGTCGCGGACGCGATCCGATCGATTCATGCCGGGAATGCGATCCTCGACGGGGAAATCATTGCCATCAACCAGGCGGGCGAGGTTTCGTTTCAATATCTGCAGCATCGGTCGGCTTTGCCGGCGGGGTGGCATATACTTTTTTGCGCCTTCGACCTGTTGCATCTCGAAGGCGCGGACCTGAGATCGTTGCCGCTCGAACAACGGAAAGAACGGTTGCGTGCCGTGGTTGAAAAATCGGCGGTGCTTTTTTCCACGGAGCTCGCGGGCAGCCCGTCCGCCCTGATGCGCACGGGTCGGAAGACGCGGCGCGAAGGGATTGTGGCGAAGCGGAGAGATTCAACCTACCAATCGCGCGATCGGAGCGACGACTGGCGGAAATTGCAATTGAAGCCGCAGCAGGAATTTGTCGTCGGTGGATTTCGGCCGAAGGGAACGTCGAATCTTGAATTATTGCTCGTCGGTTTTTACGAGGGCAAGAAGCTGACGTACGCGGGCAAGGTGCGGAATGCGCTGAATGCGTTCAATCGGAAGGAGTTGTTTGCGTTGCTAAACCCGTTGCGTCGCGACAAATGTCCCTTCGCGAATCTGCCGAACAGCCGGCGCGATCATTTTGGCGAATCAGTGACCGCCGAGGAAATGCAGGACTATATCTGGCTGAAGCCGGCCGTGGTGGTGCAGGTCAGTTTTGCCGAATGGACACATGGCGCCGTCCTCCGGCACGCGGAGTTTTTGGGCGTGCGTCAGGATAAGGAACCCGCGGAAGTCGCCCGGGAAACTACTCGCCGTCGATTGTAATTTGGGCGTTGGTCGACGAAAGCTTGTTGATACCCTCGGGCGTGATGATTTGCGAGTCGATAAGACGAACATTCTGCGCGTCGAAAATGCCAAAAGGTTTATCCGCTTTGATCGTGACGTGATCGAGAACGACGTTCGTCACGGCGGCTTCGGGCAGGCCCCAGATCAACCCGGCGCGATTTCCCGGCGCAACCGTCGCAGTGATGTTGCTGAAGGTGATGTCGCGATAAAATGGCGTGCGCGGACCGATGGGCGCGCTGGGGTAGGTCGCGGCGATTTTCGGAGTGATTTTCGCCAATCCGCGATAGGCGCGATTCGTCGCCATGTATGACGCGTAAATCAGGATGGGGAATTCGACGTTCGTCATGTGCAGATTGTAATACGAAAGATTGTGCACGAAGCCGCCCCGGTCGCGATCGGTTTTGATCCGAATGCCTTGCTCGGTGTTGTTGAACGTGCAATTGACGACCGTGATATTGGACACGCCACCGGCCGTGTGGCTGCCGATGGAAACGCCGTGGCCAAAGCCGTAGGTGCAATTCGTGATAAGCACATCCGAAGTGCCGCCGCCGCAGGTGTAATTGTCATCGCCCACGCTGATATCGCAGTCCTGGACGAGAATGTGCGAGCCGGTGACGTCGCAGGCGTCGGTGTTGTGGCCGGGATTGACGGGATCGGTGGAGGAGTTCGCGCGCACGGTGACGCCGCGAACCGTGACGTTCGAAGATTTGCCGCCGATGGCAATGTGGAACATCGGCGAGTTGGTGAGGTGAACGCCTTCGATGAGCACGCGCTCGCAGGAGTTGAGCGCAATCATGCGCGGGCGGCGGGCGTTTTTATCGCGGGCAAAAGGCCACCACGGAACGCCCTGTCCGTCGATGCCGCCGCCGCCGCTGATGGCGATGTCGTGCAGGCCGCTGCCGCTGATGAAATTTTCCGGATCGCGCGTGCCGCCGGGATATTTATCGAGCGGAAGCATGCGCAGGACGGCGCCCGGATTTACGCGGAGATTGACCTGCGAAGCAAGCCGAATGGGGCCGCACAAATAAATCCCCGGCGGAATCTCGACAATGCCACCGCCCAGTTTTTCTGCGGTAGCAATGGCGGCTTGTATCGCCACTGTATTGGTCGCCACGCCATCTCCCACGGCGCCAAATTGTTTAATGTTAACAACGTTTTCCGGAATTTTCGGCAACTCAGGCGTCGCGTGGACAGATGTGGCGAATGCGATGACTGCGGCCGAAAGGAGCGCAAATTGTTTTGCTGATGCAACGTGTTTCATTTTGTCGGATCCCAATGATCATTGCCGCCGAGGACCGAGTCGAGCGTGATTCTGTCGGCTTCCTCCCGGGTCAATTGTTTCGTCCACTTGAAACGCTTGTCGGGATTCGCGCCCGGACCGGTGCTGTTGTATTCGGCGTAGCGGGCGGTCAATTCGTTCGTGGGATTCCGCCAGTTATTCCAACCCTCGGGCTTGATGTGCGCGCCCATTTCGCAATTCAGATACGTCACGCTGGCGTAGGGACGCCACGGACGGCC
>Ga0207667_10011489_pt1 | contig 10284 bp, 7 predicted proteins | sample KBSCornC52_FD_184301 | JGI IMG/M metagenome (GOLD analysis project Ga0207667, IMG submission 184301) | Corn rhizosphere microbial communities from Kellogg Biological Station, Michigan, USA - KBS Corn C5-2 (SPAdes) (version 2) | ecosystem: Host-associated > Plants > Roots > Rhizosphere > Soil ...
CTTCGAGTTCCAGGTCCGTATCTATGACATGGGACATTCCATCGATGCCGGCAGGGGACTCAATGGCAGGACGGCTATCGGACTCACAGCAGGTATCCCTTTCAGTAAGATCGCATTTTGAGCAGGCAGGATCAGAAGGGCGAGAACCATGATATCCACGCTCTGGCAGTCGAGGCGAGCACCATATCATAGCTGGTTGTACCCGTCTGTACAAGATAAAATCCCGCAGGATTGTACAGCAGCTGATCCGATTTATCCACTGGTCCGCCGGGGGGGATGGTACCGACGGTGCCCAGCTCGGTGAAGGTGATTCTTCCTCCTGCAAAAGAAGGAGGCGTCACAGGCGCCGTGAAATAGTTGGCGAGCGCAAGAGCGTTGTTCTTTATCACCAGCGGTACAAATGCATCGGCGTTGGGGTTGCCATTCTGGGGACCCAGCAAATTGGGGATATACGCAAATTGATAAAAAGGCCCTCCGGCATCGGTCACCTTCGTCACGCCATACGCGTCATCCACTCCATTGACATGCCATCCGTTCCAGCTGGCCCAGTAAAAACCGTTGTCATTGGCATAATGCCACCACCGGCCGGGCGCATTCACGTCGTTGCTGAAAGGAGCCGTGGCGCCCTTTATCGTTGCAGACTGCCCACCCACGCTAGCCGTGATCGTCTGTGTTCCCGCATCCCAGACAAGATTGTCGATGCTGGACAAGGTCACGCCGCCGGCGACAATAGGTGTACTAAAGACGATGCCCGTTGCGGTGATATAATAGCTCGTGGTCTTGGACTGTGTCTGCCCGCCTGAGATCCAGGTGACGGTCATCGTCCTGTCGGCATTGGGTCGTACCTCATAAGTAACGCCATTGACCGTCAGCCGCTTGAAATACTCCAGGATATTCAGCATCGCGGATGTATTGTTCCGGAGCGCCCCGCTGTAATAGGCGTCCCGCTGCGCTTGCGTGGCTTTTATCAGGAGCCCGCTGGCGCTGTTGAGATTGCCCAGCAGGTGGACGGTATCACCCGCATCCGTGGGCACGGTGCTGTCCGAAAAGGAGAACTCGAAATCCGTCCCCCAGCCATAGCCAGCCCCGAATGGGCTCTTAGAGATGGCAGGATCAGGGTCGCAGGGCACATGGAGATAGCTGTAGGTATCGAAGATCAATGCCGGCCTTGTCAGCTGCTTGATACGATAGCTCGAGCTCCTGGCCACAGACATCGACGTGTCGAAGTCGGAGAACATCATCACTGTATTGCTGTCGACAAACTGTACATAATACGCCAGGGTGATGGCTGGGCCGTTCTGGCTCACACCCTGGTTATAGGCAATGCCCGTGGTGCTTTCAAGAAACATCCACCCATAGGGCGCACCCATGAGCTTGCTCTGATAGGCCGTCAGCGCCTTCGCTATCCGCTGGTCCGGCGTCAATCCCCCGATGGTATCGGAGTCCTTCTTCTGACATCCGGCGCCTGCCATCATCACCACGAGTATATATATAATTGTCCTGTTCATTTGCTTTGTTTTAAGCTTTATTGCAGATAGTTCACAAAGGCGGTACGGCACGTGGCCCTTAACGCATAAAAATCGATGTTCCACACCCGTTTGAAATAGTCGACGATAACGGCTTCCTTTTGTTTGATGGTCTGATACCCCGGGGAAGAAGGCCCTCCGGTCTGGCTCAGTAAAGCCTCGTATTCATCATACCCTCCCGATGGGCCGTTTGGCCCCCCTGACAACATGCTGCTGACCATTTCCACGAAGTCCTCGTCGGGGGCGGCCTGCGCATAGGCGGTAATAAAACCCAGCTGCCGCGCATCCGCATCGGATATATTGTACCAGTTGCCCGTATAGCCGGTGGAGATGGTCTTGAACGAGACGGGATACAATACGTTCTGGTTGAGGATATGCCCGAACTCGTGGTGCATGGTATGCATCATCTGTTTGAAAGCGTTCGAATCGGCCTTTTTCCGGCTGTAGTAGTTCACCTGATAGAGAAGCATAGCCGTGCCGCCCTCCGCCTGTCCCAGGAAAATGGCGCCATTCGGAAGATATTCGGCGCTGCCGGCCAGCTCCAGCGCCTTGGGCAGATAACGTCTCAGAAAAACATTGCTCCCAGTCTGGATATTATAAGGGGCATAGGCTACGTTCAGCAGGGCCTTTAGTACGGGTATTACCTTCGCAGCGTCGGGCGGCGTGATGTCGCTGGGAAAATCCAGCATCCCCGGCTCCCACTTGTAATAGACGGCCACATTATAGGGCACCGTAAGGCTATCGTGAATGAATACATCGATGCTGTCCTGCTTCCAGTCGTCACCGCCCAATCCCACGGGAGGCGTAGTGAGGGGGGCGAAATTATCCTTCTTGCAAGATGTCATGCCAGCCAGGATGCCTATACACGGCACAATTAATATTCTTGAGGGTAATATCTTTGATATCAGTCGCATGATCGATAATTTTTATTTTGGATTAGGTTCAAGTCCGTCGGCAATAGCTTCCGGCGGCAGCTGCAATACCCTTCTGTTGTCACCCGGAGGAATAGAAGCTATCGGTGTGGAAAAATCCGATCCGTTGAATCGGTATATCGTCATACCCAGCCGTATATTATCCAGCCACCGGATCCCTTCCTGGAAATAGGTGAATCGCTTAAAATCCAGGGCCGTCTGGATAAGGGCAAAGTTTGCGGGCAGCCCATAGAAGTTGGATGCCCTTGTCACCGTGACATTATGGGTCCCCGGATTGTAATTCTTGATGTTCTTGCTCACCCAGGCATTCAGATCCGCCAGCGCCGCCGCATTATTCGATGTCCATGCATAGGCCTCTGCCCTGTTCATCAGCACTTCCTCCATGCTGAACAGCGGGATCAACCCGTAGCGGACGCCAAACGAAGCATTACCCACGGTGTAAGGGCTCCATTTCGGAAAATTGAACACCTGCGGCGTGGCTCCGTAAGTGATCATGCCAATAGTTCCCCCCGTGACATTCGGCGCATTGAAGAAATAGGAATTCAATCCCTGCCCGTATCCATACCGGTACTGCGCATAGCTGTCGAAATAAGCGCTTTGCGCCTCCTGCAGAAGGATATTGGCGGGGTTGGAGGAAGAAACATATTTGATCGCCAGCTGCTGATACTGCAGATTGGCATAGTCGTTCACCTGGTCCCTGATCAGCGTGGCCGGATTGTTGCTGCCAAATACCGCCGATGCATGCGCGATCACCTGGGCGTAATCTCTCTTGAAAAGATAGAATCGCGTGGCAAAAGCATGCGCCGCCTGCAAGGTAAAATGGAACTTTGGGGCCGTCCCATAGATCTTGTCCTGGATAAGGGCCAGACCACGCGTGAGATCGCTCTCGATATTGCTGTATACGGATGCTACCGTGCCGCGCTGATACTTTTGGAATACGGAGCCCTGCGGCTGGGTCACATAAGGAATGCCGGGGTCGGTGGCGCTGGTGGTTGGATCATAGGGCTTGGCAAAGAGACACACGAGCATAAAATGCGCATAGGCGCGGCATACCAGCGCCTCGCCTTTCTGTGCGGCAAAGCTGGCTGAATCCGGTCCGTTGCAATAAGTCAGCGCCTGGTTGGCTGTAGCGATGGCTCTATAACAGCTATCCCAATACGCTATGGGACTGTCATATCGTACACTGGTGACATCCTGGAACCGGTAGGACTGCGAATTGATCTGATAGGACTCCGGATCGGCCGTGGCGGGCGCCGTTCCCTTATCTTCCGCATTGTCGCTCATCGGCTCCATAAAAGGGATATAGTTCGCATGTGGATAGGCCGCTACGAGCAGCTGCGTCACCTGGTCCACCGTAGTGATGACGGTACGGTTGTCGGGAAGCTTGTCCAGCTGCTTGTTACAGCTCATCAGGCAAAGCCCCGGGCACCAAATCAATAAATAAAAAACTTTCCGCTTCATAAAGAAATTATTTTGATCAGATCCCGAGTTTTAGTGAAAAAGTTATCTGTTTGTTCACCGGCAACGCCACTCCGCCCGACCCATAGAACTCAGGGTCCTGACCATGCAGCCGGCTATCGGAATAGATCAGCCATAAATTGTTGCCGGTGACGGACAGCGATCCGCTCCGCATGCCAAACCGGGTCATCAGGGTCCCGGGCAGCATGTAAGAGAAGGTCACCGCCTTCAGCCGAACAAAGCCCCCATCCGCCACCCTGTCACTGGAATAATTGTAGTTGTTATACGGGAAGGCCGACTGCTGCTGTAGCAGGTAGCCCGCCTGCGTGAACATCGCCACGGAAGGTATGTTCGTCAGCTTCTCATCTCCCGGCAGCTCCCATCTCCTTTTAAATTCGTTGGGCAGGCCAAACATATCCGAGTAGGCCACTCCATAGACAGGACGAAGCCTTATCTTGTTACCCGCCTGATAGGTGATCAGCACATTCAGCGAAAAATCCCTGTACCGGAATGAGTTCGACCAGCCGCCGGTAATGGTGGGATCGGCAGGGCCCTCGTATTTCAGATACCTGGTATTCGTGCTTTGCAGGTTCACCACGGGGCTGACCTTGCCGCTGTCGTTGAGGAATAAGGGGTAGCCAAAATAAGGGTCCAATCCCCTGTTGGCGACGGAGAAAAGGCCCCGTACAGGGAATCCCTGCTGCGGACCGCCGCCTTCACCCACCAGCTGCCAGAGATTGGGCGTGCTCTTGAGATTGGTGATCTTCGTGACGTTCCATCCAAAATTCAGGGTGCTGGAGATATTCCATTCCTTATTGACGAATATCCTTCCCGTCAGCGATATATCCAGACCATGGGATTTCATGTCGGCATAATTCGCATACTGGTAAACCTCCCCACCGATGCCCGAAGTGCGTATCAGCCCAATGAGGTCGAAACTCTTGCGATCGTACCAGTCTACGGTAAGTCCCATCCTTTCATTGAAGAATCCCGCATCCACGCCCACATTCAGCTCATATTTCTTTTCCCAGGTCAGGTCTCCATTCTTAAGGTCCTGGATGGTGATGGACGTCTGCTGGTCCTGCTGGTATTGCCGGTTGGAGATCTGCGACTTGAGGATAGTAGTGCTGTTGATGGCATTGCCGACGCTGGCGTTCAATCCATAGCTGGACTTCAGCATCAGGTGGCTCAATGTCGGCCTCACCCCTTGCATGAACTGCTCCTGGTCTATATTCCAGACGCCTGCCGCCGTCCAGGTAGGCAGCCAGCGGGCATGGGTCGAATTACCCATCCTGTTGGAACCATCGGCCCGGACAGTCCCCATCAACGTATATTTGTTGTCGTACGTATACTGTGCATTGGCAAAAAACGCCGCGGCGCGCTCATAATCGTTGAACATGCCATAATAGGTATCATTGTTCTCTGACATCTTTTTGAAGAAAAGATAGTTGACAAAAGGAGTGCCCCCGGTGTTATATTGATAGCCTACCCCTACGTCATTGGCCGTCTGGCGATCCACCGACCGGTACTCCTGTCCCAGCAGCGCCGTTACGGAATGTTTTCTATCGTCAAATGTCTCATTATAGCTAAGGGTATTGCGGAAGGTATAGTTGACCAGCGTCCGGTCCGTCCGTTTGTAGAATCCTCCATATGGCAGCACGGACACCGCCTGGTTGAATGGCAATGTAGGGTCCTGGTACAGGAAGGGGTTGGAGGCATTGACGATACTGTTAGAACCCGGCTGGTTGGGATCGCCCGCACGATAGGCGTTGGCCTCATTGCTGTTCTCCAGCACGTCGTGCTCTTCCGTCGTCTTGACATAGCGGAGGGCGCCCGTAAAATCATAGGTGATATGAGGAGTAAGCTTATAAGACAACCTGCCCTGCAGTCTTCCATCCAGCACATTCAGCTTGGTATAGTTGTTCTTCAGCTCGTACAGGATATTGAAGGGCGCAAAATTCTGGGTGGAGTAATTATACGACCCGTCGTCATTATAAGCCGGCAGGGTCCGGGAAATATTCAGCGCATAGCTGAAGGGGTTGATATCGAAATCCCTGGAATAGGCGCCTACCAGCGGGTCGACGGTCCTGTTCTCCGTACCGGCCGTCTGCTGCTGACGGACATTTCCCCCGGCGAGGAAGCCAAAGGACAGACGGCTGTTCATCGTGTAGTCCTGGCGGAAGTTCAGCGTATAGCTCTTTACCCTGTCCACCACCGACCATCCGGGGTCGGTGAAGAAGCTGGTGGAGATATAGGACTGCGCCTTGTCACTACCCGACGTAATGGACAACGTATGCTGCTGGTTAACGGAGTTCCGGAACAGCAGCTTGAACCAGTTGGTATTGACATTGGCATATTTCATCAGAAAGGCCTGTCTGGCTTCTTTTGAATTTTCCACCCGGGGATTACCGTTGGCATCGGGCGTTTGCAGCAGCTTGGCCAGCTCTCCGTAGATGCCCGAGTTGGCGGCATTCACCAGCTGCGGGTAGAATATGCCGTACTTACGCTCCAGCTCCGCATTCACCGACATCTGGTCAGCCGAGTTCATGATATCATAGGAAGTATAGCTTGGTCGCAGCTGAAGTCCGAAGTTGCCGGTATAAGAAATGGCGGGAGTGCCTGATTTTCCTTTTTTGGTAGTGATGACGATAACACCATTCATGGCCCGCGCTCCGTACACCGCTGCGGCAGAAGCGTCCTTCAATATGTCGAAGGTCTCGATATCATTGATGTTCAATCCGGCCACCGAAGAGCCCAGCAAAGTGCTGGCATCGCCGCTGGTCAGCTGCTCATTCGAGACATTGACGATATCCTCCAGCACAACCCCATCCACGACCCACAGGGGCTTGTTTTCCCCGTTGATGGAGGTGGCGCCACGGATCCGCACCTTGGGCGCCGTGCCAAAAGTACCGGACACATTTTGTATGCTGACACCGGCCGCACGGCCTTCCAGCATCCTGCTGATATCGGTGACCCCGTCGAGCTTGATACTGTCCGCCTTGACCGTCACCGCCGAACCCGTAAACTTTTTACGGTCTATGCGTTGGAAACCCGTCACGACGACATCTTCCAGCGCCGCCACCTTCCGCTTCAGACGGGCCGTCATTTCCGACCTGCCATCCACGGCCAGCTCGATATCTTCCACGCTGACCCCCGAAAAGACAAGCACCGCGCCGGCAGGGACGTTATTGATGGTCAGATTCCCATCCGTGCCCGTGACATACTTTCGGGGCGTCCCTTTTATCTGCACGGTAATACCCGCCAGCGGCTGACCCGCCTCATCGGAGACATGCACTTTCACCGGCTGGCCAGGCGATTGACCCGCGACATGCAGACACCACAATAGCAAAAAAAGAAAAGTCACTCTCACCGTGTTCATAAGCTGACAGCAGTTTTGATGAATGAAATGAATAAAGTGGCGTCTCTTAACAGGGACACCACTTCAAAATACTCATGCGACACTACTAAGGAAGATTATAGTACTTTTTGACCTCCAGGTAGTTGTTAAAGTCGATGTTGGGCAGACCTGGGTATTTGCCGCCCTTTGTAGAGCTTGTGCTGACGTTGCTGATCAGGATACGCACGATACGGATGGCGTCATATACAGCGCCTTTACCAGTCTCCCTGGTGATGAAGAAGTCGCAGGTGTCGTAGGGTGAAACGACATCCTCGTATCCATAGGCGAAACTATATACGCTGCTGTCCCCAAGACCATGACCGGGAATGGCAGCCCAGAAGCCGTTATAATACATATAGGCGAACCAGGCAGCTTTGTCCGCCGTATCGTTGAGCTGAAGAATACGCAGGCCGAGATAATTGCTGTCCGGAGCCGGCTTTGTAAAGTCTATCCCCAGAAAGTTCTGGCCACTCTGATCCGTTGGTGCATAGACATACTGCATGACATTGGCATTGCCGCTCTGTCCGGTGGGTCCCTGCAACCCCTGGGGACCTTGTGCCCCCTGAGCACCTTGTGGTCCTGCCGGACCCGCAGGACCGGTGTCGCCTTTTTTACAGGAGATCATACTTACCATCGCTATGGTTATAGCACAAGCAGCTACCAGCCTGGAAATACTTTTCATGTTTATTCTCATTTTAGCAGTGAAAAAAATTGAATTATTACTTAGGTAAAGAGTTTTGAATTTAAGGAAATTTCTTCACATAGCGCATACTATCAGTAAAACACTGATCCAATCCGGCAAAACGACGATCCGGCTATGCAAACGGCTGATCGATAGAGGGGCTCGGCTCCGAAAACCACCGGGGACCATCTTCCGTCATATACGCACAATCCTCCAGCCGGATGCCGAATTCTCCATATATGGCGATGGTCGGCTCTATACTAAAACACATCCCCGGCTGCAAGGGTTGCCTGTTGCCTAACACCATATTCCCCCATTCATGTCCGTCCATACCAATACCATGACCTGTCCGGTGAGGACAGCCCGGCAACTTATACCCCGGTCCGAACCCTGCATCGGTCAATACTTTACGGGCGGCCTTATCCACGTTTTCGCAGGGCTCCCCTATCCTGGCTGCGGCAAAACCTGCAGCCTGCGCCCTTTTCTCGATGTCCCAGACCTCCCGCTGGCGCTTCGTAGGCTCCGCCCCAAATACGATGGTCCTCGAAATGTCGGAACTGTACCCCTCCACCTTGCATCCCCCATCCATCAGCACGATATCCCCTTTTTTCAGATGCTGCGGCTGAATACTGCCATGGGGAAAGGCGGACGCCTGCCCAAAATTCACCCCTATCTCGCCGGCCGCACCCAGCCTCGAATGCGCATCCGCCGTAATGGCCCCGAAATCCCCGGGCGTCATCCCTTCATGCAGCAGCGCAACCCCCGCCTTGTAGGCGGCAATGGTAATATCGCTGGCCTTCTTCATCAGGGCAATCTCTGTCGGAGACTTGATCAGCCGGCAGTTCATGGTCACCGGATCGCCGCTGACATAATTCAGATGGGCCGCCTCCTTTCTCACCCCATCGAATATAAAGAACCGCAGCCGCTCCTCGATCCCGATATTCCCGCTGCGAATGCCCATATCCTTGAATACATTTGCTATCTGCTTATATGGACTCTCATGCTCTTCCCAGACACGTATATCTGTACCTATTTTGATCAGCTCCCGCAGCCGCTCCGCCTCAAAGGCGGGACCAACATATCTGACATCGCCCCTGGCAGGAATAATGGCCACCATGGTCCTTTCACTGGCCCACCAGCTGACACCCGTAAAATATTGCATGGAAGTTCCGCAGTCCAGCAGCAAAGCCTCGATCTTATTGTCCATCATCAGCCGCCGTGCCTTCTCGATACGGGCCAATCGCTCCTCGAGGGTGATGGGTGCGACATCTCCTGTCATGGGTTGCAGATCGTCCAAATGGACGCCGGCTGCTGTAAAAGCGCCAGCCCCCGTCAGAAGGGCTGTTCCCGCGGCGGCTCTTCCCGCGGCCAGGATAAATTCTCTTCTTTTTAGTCTCATATATGTAGTAGTTTAACAGCCGGTGATGCCATGAATAACAAAAGTGGCGGTCTTGCTTCCATAGCTTATCTCGAGAGAGCCGGCCTCATAGGAAGATTCTTCGGCCTCATTTTCCTTTATGGGCTTCGTCGTCACCACGATGGTATAGCCGCCTCCCTTATAAACCTCCCTGTGAGTCTTTCCGGATACCTTTTCACTGGTTCTGTTTAGCCGGATCACCTTTCCCCCCACCTTGATCATGCCCAGCCCCTGCATATTGGTGACCCATACATATTTTTTCTCTTTCAGGGGAGTATCCTTGTAAGAGCAGAGCTCTTCACACCCATCGATCTCTTTGGGAAGGGATTTGAAAGCGTCCAGTACAATAGAGGAGCCTGGTTGGGTCTGAGCGAACGGGCGCGCCGGGAAAAGGAGCAGCAGGAGTATATAGATAGGTTTACGCATATGGAGCTAATATACGAAGTAAAACCTTTTGGCCCTGCCTGGACGCGCAGGACTATTCCGATCGCAGCTTTTCCGCGGGATTGGCCATCGCTACCCGTATGGCCTGGAAGCTGATGGTGATAATGGTGAGGACCATGGCCAGCACAGCGGCTATGATAAATACTCCTGCCCCGATGGAAATACGATACTCATATTTCATTAGCCAGCCATGCAGAATATAGAATGTCAGCGGCGAGGCAATAACACAGCTGATAAGCACCAGCAATAAAAAGTCTTTTGACAATAGCAGCCATACCTGCGACACCGACGCCCCCAGCACCTTCCGGATGCTGATTTCCTTTGTCCGCCGCTCAGCTACATAGGCAGCCAGTCCCAGCAATCCCAGACAGGAGATAAAGATGGCCAGGCCGGCAAACAATCCGGACAGCCGCCCCACCAGCACTTCC
>Ga0207667_10011495_pt1 | contig 10283 bp, 5 predicted proteins | sample KBSCornC52_FD_184301 | JGI IMG/M metagenome (GOLD analysis project Ga0207667, IMG submission 184301) | Corn rhizosphere microbial communities from Kellogg Biological Station, Michigan, USA - KBS Corn C5-2 (SPAdes) (version 2) | ecosystem: Host-associated > Plants > Roots > Rhizosphere > Soil ...
CCGCGCCACCTCCTGCGACTCGTCGAAGAGGTAGGGGAAGCGGAAGCCGAGCCGCTGGGCCTGCGCCTTCATCTCCTCCGGCGCATCCTGCGGGTAGGCAACTACGTCGTTCGACGAGATGGCCGCGATACCGATCTTTCCCTCGTAATCCGCGCCGATCCGAGCCAGTTCGGCCTCAACGTGTTTCACATAGGGGCAGTGGACGCAGATAAACATCACTAAAAGCCCGTTTTTGGCGACATCGTCGCGGCCAACTGCCTTGCCCGTTACTACCTCCGGTAGCTCAAAGGCCGGAGCTACCGTTCCCAACTCGACCATCGCCGATTCTGTCTTAGACATGATGAACCCTCCTGACCATCATATTCATTCAGCTTTTCGGGGGCATTTTTTCTGCTTTATTAGGAATATTGTGCGGTTTGTCATCGGGGATGAGAGGGCAAGCGGGGCATTGGGTCAGGAGATTTCGAATGCTGTCCTGCTTTCCCACTTTTCCACGGCTTTCCACATTCCGTGCACCACCTATGCGCCTTGCTCCCCGGGCCTCGGGCGCATACCTTCAAAAAGTGCTTATTAACCATCTCGTAATATCCGCAACTAACGTGCTTTTCCAGCAACTTCCACAGCGAAATCCCTGATTTCCGGAGCCTGTTTCCGTGAATGCCCGGTGAATAGGGGTATTTGCACAGGTAACACAATAGGTAGTGTTTTATACTTGACACACCCTACAGGCGGCGGTACTTTTGCCACTGCGCCGCTCCAGAACACTCGGTTCGGGTTCCAGTTTTTCGCTCTGCTTCGACGCCGCCGGAGCCAGTTGCCCCGGATTCATATCCAGTGCCGACAGGGCCATATTCACCCGCTCGCGAGAGTACGCGCCGTGAGCCAGAAGCTAAGTTTCATCATCCAATAAGAAGGAGCATTCCCCATGGCCACCATTCCTACCCAGCCCGCCAAGACGTCCAAGAACACCGCCCCTGCCCCGTCTCAGGCGTCCGCCAAATCCAGCTCCAGGGCCCCGGGATTGTCCTTCAGCCGCCACTTCACCAAGCCTGGCCTCTCTCCCTTCGACGAGATCACCTGGGAGTTCCGTGACGCCATCATTCAGGACTTCAAGGGCAAGGTCATCTTTGAACAGAAGAACGTCGAAGTTCCCGCCGACTGGTCGATGACCGCCACCAACATCGTGGCCTCGAAGTACCTCCACGGCCTCAACGGGACCGACGAGCGCGAGTCCGGCGTTCGCGCCCTGATCACCCGCGTCGCCGAGTCCATCCGCGACTGGGGCATCCGCGACGGCTACTTCGCCACCCCCGAGGACGCCGACACCTTCTTCGCCGAGCTGACCCACCTGCTCCTTAATCAGAAAGTGGCATTTAACTCGCCGGTCTGGTTCAACGTAGGCTGCGACCGGTTGGAGCCCAACTCCGACGCTCAGAACTGGCACTGGAACGCCACCACCGGCAAGGTCGAGTTCTCCGTCACCGGCTACACCCGCCCGCAGTGCTCGGCCTGCTTCATCAACTCGGTGAACGACTCCCTCGACAGCATCCTCACCCTGGCCAAGACCGAGGGCATGCTCTTCAAGTGGGGCTCGGGCGCTGGCTCGAACCTGAGCAGCATCCGCGGCAGCATGGAAACCCTCTCCGGCGGTGGGACGGCCAGCGGCCCGCTCAGCTTCATGCGCGGTTTCGACGCCTTTGCCGGCGTCATCAAGTCCGGCGGCAAGACCCGCCGCGCCGCGAAGATGGTCATCCTCAACGTCGACCATCCCGATATCAACGACTTCATCCAATGCAAAGTCTCCGAAGAAAAGAAAGCCTGGACGCTCGTCCAAGCTGGCTACGACGGTAGCGGCCCCGACTCCGAGGCATACAGCAGCATCTTCTTCCAGAACGCCAACAACTCCGTCCGCGTCAACGACGAGTTCATGCAGGCCGTCGAAGCCGATGGAACCTTCAGCACCAAGACCGTCAAAGAGCGCAAGCCGGTCAAGGAATACCGCGCCCGCGACATCATGCACAACATCGCCGAAGCCACCTGGCAGTGTGGCGACCCCGGCATGCAGTACGACACCACCATCAACCGCTGGCACACCAGCAAGAACACCGCCCGCATCAACGCGTCGAATCCCTGCAGCGAGTACATGTTCCTCGACGACTCCGCCTGCAACCTGGCGTCCTTTAATTTGCTTAAATTTCTTACCCCCGGCGGCCAGTTCGATATCCCTGCCTACCGCCACGCCATCGGCATCCTCACCACCGCGATGGAAATCATCGTCGACGCAGCGGGCTACCCCACGGAGCAGATCTCGAAAAACTCGCACGACTACCGGCCTTTGGGGCTGGGTTATGCCAACCTCGGCGCGCTTCTGATGGCCTTCGGCCTTCCTTACGACTCCGACGCCGGACGCGACTTCGCCGCCGTTCTCACCGCCATCCTCTGCGGCGACTCCTACTGGCAGTCCTCGCGCATCGCCGAGACCTGCCCCGCGCTCGGCGCTGCCACCCCGCTCACGCAGCAAGCCGAGATCGCCGGAGGAGCCTGCCCCGGCTTCTACGTCAACCGCGAGCCCTTCCTCGACGTTATCCGTATGCACCGCGCAGAGGTCAACAAGATCGGCAAGTCCAAAACCAGTGCCGAACCCTTCAGCGTTCCTCAACTCGACCAACTCATCGACGCCAGCCGCCACGCCTGGGACGGCGCACTCGCCCACGGCGAAAAGCACGGCTACCGCAACTCGCAGGTCACCGTCCTCGCCCCCACCGGCACCATCGGCTTCATGATGGACTGCGACACCACCGGCATCGAGCCCGACCTCGCTCTCGTCAAGTATAAGAAGCTCGTCGGCGGCGGCATGATTAAGATCGTCAACAACACCGTCCCCTCGGCGCTCATCAAGCTCGGCTACAACGAGGCCGAGGTCAACGCCATCGTCAGCTACATCGACGCGACCGGCACCATCGAAGGCGCTCCCGCCATCAAGCCCGAGCACCTCGCCTGCTTCGACTGCTCCTTCAAGCCATCGAAGGGCACGCGCAGCATCCACTACATGGGCCACATCAAGATGATGGCCGCCACCCAGCCCTTCCTCTCGGGAGCCATCTCGAAGACGGTCAACCTGCCGCAGGACGCGTCTGTAGACGACATTGCGGAAGCCTACCTCGAAGCCTGGCGTCAGGGCCTCAAGGCCGTAGCCATCTACCGCGACAATTCCAAGGGCTCGCAGCCGCTCAATGTCTCCGCCAGCGACGGCAAGGCACAGAAGCAGACAGCCATCGCTCCCGCCGCCGCCGGCTCCGTCGAGATTGAAGAGGCCGTCATCGCTGCCAAGGCCGCAGCGCAGGCGCGCATCACCGCGCTCGAAACCCAGCTCAGGACCATCACCGAAGCCTCGCTCCAGAACTCCGACTCGATCGACGCGCAGTCGCCACCGCGCGCCGTCCGTCACCGCCTGCCCGCCGAGCGCGCCTCGGTCACGCACAAGTTCGGCCTCTCCGGACACGAAGGCTACATTACCGTCGGCCTCTACCCCAACGGCCAGCCCGGCGAAATCTTCATCCGCATGGCCAAAGAGGGAAGCACCGTCTCCGGCCTCATGGACAGCTTCGCCACCGCCATCTCGCTTGCGCTCCAGCACGGCGTACCGCTGCGTGTGCTCTGCGAAAAGTTCGCCCACACCCGCTTCGAGCCCAGCGGCTGGACCGGCAACCCCGAGATCGGCTACGCCAAGTCCATCATGGACTACCTCTTCCGCTGGATGCAGATCCGCTTCCTCTCGGGCCACCAGTTCGACCTCTTCGCCGGCCTCGCCCCCCACGTCGAAGGCAGCGTCCCTGTCGAAGGAACCGTCAACAGCCCCGGCAATGTCATCCAGTCCTTATCCGCCTCAAACGATCAAGGTGTCCTTCTGAGCGCAGGCGCAGCCGGAGTCGAAGGACCTGCATCTGGCAGCGGCAGCGAAGACTTCTACACCACCACCCCACCCCAGCAGGGAATCGCCCCCGACGCTCATTCAAACTCTGTCATCCTGAGCGGAGGCGCAGCCGGAGTCGAAGGACCTGCGGTTGATTTCCCCAACGCAGAAGACCGCGGCATCTACCATGCAGCCGACGCGATGAAGTCCATGTACGACATGGGCGACGCCCCCAGCTGCGCCACCTGCGGAGCCATCATGACCCGCAGCGGCTCCTGCTACCGCTGCATGTCCTGCGGCAGCACCAGCGGCTGCAGCTAATATAAGGCGGAGTCGATTCGAAGGGTTCCGCGAGATGCGGAGCCCTTACCATTTGGAGCCGAAATATGAGTCTTATTGTGAAGCCGCGGGGAAATCCCCCAAGAGTTCGCAATTCACATATCATCCCTCGTTTCTACCTCAACAAATTCGCGGACTCGACGAAGCACACATTCGTTTACGAAAAAGGACGTCAGCCGAGAAAGAAATCGACGAAGACGCAATGTTCAGAAATTGACTATTTCGAGTATGAAGTTGGCAATGAAGTTTCGAATAATAGACATGAACAAATTTTTGCGGGAATTGAGAATTTGGCCGGAAAGGCTTACTCCAAAATTTTGCGCGGGGAACCGCTCGATCAAGATCAAATTACCGGTTGGGCGCTTTTTGTCGCAACGGTTTTTTTGAGAAGCCGAAAGGTAAGAAACCAAATGGCGCCCCGAATAATGGCCGAGTTGAAGGACTCCTATTTAGCGCCCGAGCAGATAAGAAACATGCAACACGAGTTATTCAAACAGGGGCAGCTCGTCACCGTGGGCGAACTTACAGCAACGATCCAAAAGACTTGGAATCAAATCAACGCAAATCCGGCATACCTCCAATTGGTGGGGGTAGATCAGAGCGCTTGCAATTTAGGAGTCGAACTAGGGAAAAAGCATTGGCATACGCTTGAGGCAGCACCAGAACGGGTGTTTGTCACGTCCGACTGCCCTGTTTTTACATGGAAGCTAATAGGTGGGGGAGCTGCTTTCCCGGGATATGGATTTGGACAGGAAGATGTAGCTATTATCATCCCTCTTTCACCTAGAAAGGTTTTTGTTGCTAGTCCACCGACGATCTCTTGGTCGAAAGTACTCGATGCACACAGCACCGATCTGTTTAACGAGTCATTGGTCCAGTTTGCTGATAAGTCCGTTTTTTCCATTGAGAAGTCGGAAAAGACTCGCATTCTGGTGGATGAGGAAATTAACAAAATTATTTTTGGAGTGAACGCTTTTAGTTCGCCGAAAGAGCGCACTCAAAGTCTGATTGATTCGAAGAATTAAAGTGGAGTGCCCTACATCTACAAACTCCACGCCTTCGTCGTCATGCCCGACCACATCCACCTGCTTCTCACCCCGCAGGAGACCCTCGAACGAGCCGTCGGACTCATCAAGGGAGGCTTCTCCCACCGCCTCGCCTCCAAACTCCCCGTCTGGCAGCGAGGCTTCACCGACCACCGCATCCGCGACGCAGCAGACTACAGCATCCGCCATCGCTACATTCATCAGAACCCTGTCACGGCGCGTCTCTGCGAGAAGCCCGAAGTCTATCTCTTTTCCTCCGCCAATCCGGCGCTGCAACTCGACGCATACTCTGCCGTTGAGGAAGCCGAAACCGTACCTCAGGGGCTAAAGCCCCACGAATCCTGAAGCATCTACGGCACGGCTAAAGCCGTGCCCTTAAGCAAAACAGAGCTTTGCCTCTTGACTCGGCTGCTACAATTTAACAAGAGATCGAAAGATGGCTGCAGGGCATTCGCCGCTGTAGCCATTTCTATTTTATTAGACGTAAGTATTGAAGAGTGAAGACTTTACCTGCCAAAGTCTCTAAAAATGAATACTTTGGATCGAAGTCCAGACCTAAAGCATCTATTTTGAATAATTTGGGTACTTCAGGGGGGAGGGGGACCTCCCCGGACGGCTCTCTCGCATCGGTCGCTATAATGAAGACAGCGGCTTGCGGCGGCCAATGTGGCCCCGCCAAAGCGAAAGTGCACATAATACTGTGGTTATTGCCGACGTTGCCACGGTCAGGACGGTCAGGGAAATATGACGACAACCCACCAGCATCCTCTTGAAAAGATCCTCGATAGCCGAATCGCCATCATCGATGGAGCGATGGGCACGACCATTCGCACCTACGGCATGGCGGAAGCCGACATTCGCGGAGAGCGCTTCAAAAACGCGACTAAGGACCTGCTGAACAACGGTGACCTCTTCTCGCTCACGCAGCCGAAGATGATCTGCGACATCCACCGCCGCTTTCTCGAAGCCGGTGCGGACATCATCGAGACCAATACCTTCGGCGCGACCAGCATCACTCAAAGCGAATTCTTCGTGGATGATCCGCGCGAGCACGGCGGCCGCAAAGATCCCGAGTTCTACCAAAAGATCATCGAAGATGCTTCCCTCAACAACCTTGCCTGGGAGATCAATGAGCAGTCCGCGCGGCAGTGTCGCGAATGGGCCGATCGCGTAGGAAGCGCAACCGGGCGGCAGCGGTTCGTCGCGGGAGCGATCGGTCCGATGACCGTCTCTCTCTCGAACTCGCCCGATGCCGACGATGCAGGTTTTCGAGTCGTCACCTTCGATCAGGTGAAGGCCGCTTACACGCAACAGGTGCGCGCGCTCATAGCGGGCGGTTCGGACCTGCTGCTGGTCGAGACCATCTTCGACTCGCTGAACGCAAAGGCAGCACTGGTTGCCATTCGTGAGGTCTTCGATCAGGACAAGAAGGAGCTACCGGTGATGATCTCGGCGGCGGTTGGACGTGGCGGCGAGACGCTGATCTCGGCGCAGACCACTGAAGCCTTCTGGAACGCGGTGAAGCATGTGAAGCCGCTGTCTGTCGGGCTCAACTGCTCGCTCGGCCCCGATCTGATGTATCCATTCCTGGAGGAGCTTTCGGAGAAGGCGAACGTGGCGATCTCGTGTTACCCGAACGCCGGTCTGCCGAACCCGCTCTCGGAGACCGGGTTCGATCTCGGCCCCGACGACATGGCGCGTTATCTTGGCGACTTTGCACGCGGCGGATTGATCAATATTGCCGGCGGCTGCTGCGGCAATACCCCTGAGCACATCGCTGCCATTGCAAAAGCGCTTGAGGGCAAGGCACCGCGAAGACTCGGCCAGATCGAGGTTGCAGCGTGAGCGAAGCCGCAGAAGTAAAACCGCTTCGCCTGTCAGGATCGCAGCCCTTCACGCAACAGCCCGGCGTCTACATGATGATCGGAGAGCGAACCAATGTCGCCGGTTCGCCCAAGTTCGCGAAGCTCATCAAGCAGGGCAAATATGAAGAAGCCGTAAGCGTGGCCCGGCAGCAGGTCGAGAGTGGAGCGAATGTCCTCGACATCTGCATGGATGAAGGCATGATCGACGGTGTTGCGGCGATGACACGCTATCTGCAGTTGCTGGCGAGCGAACCCGAGGTCGCCAAGGTGCCATTCATGGTGGACTCTTCGAAGTGGGAGGTCATCGAAGCCGGGCTGAAGTGCCTGCAGGGCAAGGGAATCGTCAACTCCATCTCGATGAAGGAAGGCGAAGAGAAGTTTCGCCAGAATGCGGCGACGGTGCTGAAGTATGGCGCGGCCGTCGTCGTCATGGCCTTCGACGAGCAGGGTCAGGCCGCGACGTATGAGGAGAAGATCCGCATCTCCGAGCGCGCCTACCGCATCCTCGTCGACGAGGTCGGCTTTCCTCCCGAAGACATCATCTTCGATCCGAACATCCTCACCGTTGCGACCGGCATGGAGGAGCACAATAACTACGCGGTTGACTTTATCAACGCAACGCGCTGGATCAAGGCGAACCTGCCGCACGCGAAGGTGAGCGGCGGCGTCTCGAACATCTCGTTCAGCTTTCGCGGCAACAACAAGGTCCGCGAGGCCATGCACTCGGCATTTCTCTACCACGCGATTGCGGCGGGCATGGACATGGGCATCGTGAATGCCGGGATGCTCGAAGTGTATGAGGAGATCGAGCCCGAGTTGAAGGTGCTGGTCGAGGATGTGCTGCTGAACCGCCGTCCCGACGCGACCGAACGTCTTGTGGACTTCGGTGAAACGCTGAAACATATTGGCACGGCCGTGAGCGAAAAGAAAGCCGAGGAATGGCGCAACGGCACGGTCGAGGAGCGCCTCTCGCACGCGCTGGTCAAAGGGATCGACGCATACATTGAGATCGACGCCGAGGAAGCTCGCATCAAGCTGGGGCGGCCGCTGCTGGTGATCGAAGGCCCGCTGATGGACGGCATGGGCGTGGTCGGGGATCTATTCGGTGCGGGCAAGATGTTTCTGCCCCAGGTGGTGAAGTCCGCTCGCGTGATGAAGAAGGCTGTGGCCCACCTGACACCGTTTATGGAGGCCGAGAAGGCGGCACTGGCTGCCTCTGGGCAAGTGGTCAAGGCGCAGGGAAAGATCGTTCTCGCGACTGTGAAGGGCGATGTGCACGATATCGGCAAGAACATCGTCGGCGTTGTTCTCGCGTGCAACAACTACGAAGTCATCGACATGGGAGTGATGGTTCCATGTGAAAAGATCCTCGAACGCGCCAAAGCGGAGAAGGCGGACATGATCGGTCTCAGCGGCCTGATTACTCCGTCGCTCGACGAGATGGTGCATGTGGCCAAGGAGATGGAGCGCCAGGGTTTCAAGTTGCCGCTGCTGATCGGCGGAGCAACTACGACGCGGACGCACACGGCGGTCAAGATTGCGCCGCACTACAGCGAGCCGGTAGTGCATGTGCTCGACGCCAGCCGCGCGGTGCCAGTGACGACCAGCCTTCTAAGCGACGAATCGAAGCCCGAGTTTGTGGCGAAGCATCGGGCCGAATACGAGGCGCTGCGCAAGGCCCACTCCGCGCCCAAGCAGAAGGTCGTCTCCCTCGATACCGCTCGCGCCAGACGGACTCCAATTGAGTGGCGCGCCGAAGATTTGCCTGTGCCTGCGTTTTACGGCGTGCGCGTGCTGGACAACTTTCCTCTGGCGACACTGCGCGAGTTCATCGACTGGTCGCCGCTCTTCCACACATGGGGATTGAAGGGCGTTTACCCTCGCATTCTTGAGCATGAAGCGCAGGGCGAGCAGGCTCGCCAGATCTTCAAGGACGCCAACCTTATGCTCGACCGCATGATTGAAGAGAGCCTGATCACAGCGCGGGGCGTATACGGCTTTTTTCCCGCGAGTGCGGTGGGCGATGATATCGAGCTGTACACGGACGAGACGCGCACCGAGGTGCTCACGCGATTCCACTTTCTTCGGCAACAGGCGAACCGAGAAGGCAGCGAGCCGTGCCGGTCGCTCGTCGACTTTGTCGCGCCGAAGGAGAGGGGGCTGCCCGATACCATCGGCGCCTTTGCGGTGACCAGCGGAATCGGCTTGAAGGAGCTGTGCGACCGGTTCAGGGCCGACAACGACGATTACAACGCCATCATGGCGGAGGCCGTCGGTGATCGATTGGCGGAAGCCTTTGCCGAATGCATGCACAAGCGCGTGCGCGACGATTGGGGCTATGGTCTTACCGAAGGCCTGAGTAACGAGGACTTCATTCACGAGAAGTATCGCGGTATTAGACCTGCTCCGGGGTATCCGGCGTGCCCGGACCATACGGAGAAGGGCACGATCTGGAAGTTGCTCGACGTGCAGGCGAACACCGGAATGCTGATTACGGAGTCGTTTGCAATGTGGCCCGGCTCGAGTGTGAGCGGTCTCTATTTTGCCCATCCGGAGTCGCGCTATTTCTCTCTCGGCAAGATCGACCGCGACCAGGTCGCCGACTACAGCGAACGCAAGGGAATGAGCGTAGCCGAGGTCGAGCGGTGGCTCGGACAAAGCCTGAACTACGACCCTGCGGAATAGCGCTTCCAAGCAGAATGTACCCGGAGGGAAAAGCAGATCCTCCGCCTATGGCGAAGGATGACAATTATTAGGGGATTCTCAACACAAGAAAACGTTCTCTTGACCGTCCTTCTTCCAAAGGCATAAAACTGGTTGTCACCATTTTCAGTGGAGAGTTGCCATGAAACCCGGTTTGTCCCGTCGCAAATTTATTGCCTCGACCGCAGCATCCATTATTCCCTCAGCTGTAGCGGTCGCGCAGCCACATAGGATGAGCCTGATGGCGATGTTGACTGGAGAGCAGCAACCTTCGAAGACAACCACGCGGGCCAAGTCAGACTGGAAAAACGCTGGTGTCATCGACCTCACCAATTCTCCTTATGCGAAGTTGAAGACAGTTCCGGTGCGGGCGGTGGTTATCAATGACGGCTTCTGGTCCAAGAGACGCAAGACGAA
>Ga0207667_10011497_pt1 | contig 10282 bp, 16 predicted proteins | sample KBSCornC52_FD_184301 | JGI IMG/M metagenome (GOLD analysis project Ga0207667, IMG submission 184301) | Corn rhizosphere microbial communities from Kellogg Biological Station, Michigan, USA - KBS Corn C5-2 (SPAdes) (version 2) | ecosystem: Host-associated > Plants > Roots > Rhizosphere > Soil ...
CGTTAGCGTCAGCGAAGAGTATGGCAGCGGAGGAGAGACCATTGGATACCTTTGCACGCTGACCTACTTCTATCGCAATCCCGAGTTGCAAAGTGGCGAATACTGTCGCTCATTTCCGACGGATGACAAAGCAGACGCTGAGGCTTGGGCCGCGTCGTATAAGGGCACCTCGGTTCCGATACATGTAGACCCTCGCGACCCGACGCGATCCATCCTGCGGAAAGAAGACCTTTAGGTTAGTCCCCGATTCGGAAGTACCTTTTTGTGGTTGGCCTCGGTTGAACGAACGCGGTAGCTTGAGGATCACAGGGAGGTTTTTATGTCGCCAGAGGAGAACAAGGCACTGGTACGCAGGTTTTACGAAGAGATCGACAAGGGCAATCTGGACGCAATGGATGAGTTGGTTGCCGAGGACTACCTTGATCACAACCCGCCTCCGTTCCCGGTCGCCGCTGGAAGAGAAGGACTGAAAGAGGCATTCCGGATCTTTTGGAAAGCGACGCCTGGCACGCACCGGATAGACGATCAGATTGCTGAAGCCGACAGAGTGGTTACCCGCCTAACCTGTTTAGGAAAGCACGAAGGCGATTTACCGGGCGTGCCAAGAACAGGGAAGGACCTGAAAATGACATCAATCACAATTCATCGAATTGAGAACGGGCGGTTGGCAGAGAAGTGGTCGGAGAAAGACATGATTCCATTTCTGCAGATGATGGGAATAATCCCCGAACACCCCAAAGCCTAGCGGAGGACTCGCGCTTGGGACGGGTGCCTAGTTGAGAGCGTTCAATCGCCGCCGTCTGATCTGATTTTCGCCAAACGCGTTTCCCCCGCGCGAGATTGCTCGAGCAACTGAGCAGCGCAATGCTCGCAGTAATGCCGATCGGCATCATCCTGGACGATCTCAATCAGCATTTGAAGAGAAGACTTGTCTGAAAGCGTGATTTCCTCTTTGCATGCATCGCAGAAGAGCTCTCCATCCTGAATCATGTAGCACCATACGATTGTTCGCGAGTCATTGGCCCGAGGCTTGGTGCGATGCGATTGCCTCGTTCGACCGTTGCCTTGTGACTGTGTGGGGCTTCCCTGAGCCGGGAACGCGATTCGCTGAGATTGTGGTGCCGTTCATTTCCGAGTGACTTACTGTAATAGAGCAAAGCAATGAAGAGGAGGGCGATGAGAATGAAGCTCGCCAAGGCAATGACGTTCAAAGCCTTCTCGCGCCGTCCAAGATTCTGAGATGCCGTCATGAACGCTTGCTCCTCAAGGCCGCCCTTAAAGAAAGGGCCGACCTCTGATTCGCGCAATTTACCGCCAAAATTCCACTGTGTACAACTAGGGATATCCCCAGTCAGGTTTTCTCGGGCATTACCTGACTATTCCGATCCCCCGTCAAGGTGCTCTTTCTGCATGAAACCAGGCTCCCCACATCGTTCGAGCGAGAACTGACCGCGCATTTTGGTAAACCGAGGATCGTGGTACTCTGATGCCCCATGCCTCCCGGGCAGAAATCCGTCGCGACAATCCTGGTTGTTGATGACGAACCCCTCATCGCAGATACGATTGCGCAGATTCTGACCATGTATGGCTATAAGGCGCACACGGCATATAACGCCGAGGACGCACTGGAAATGGCGCTCAAAAGTCCGCCAACCCTCATGCTCACGGATGTGATGCTTCCTGGTATGAATGGCGTAGAACTCGCCATCACACTCCAAGAGGCTTTACCCGACTGCAAGATCGTTCTTTTCTCAGGTCAGGCCGGTACGGCACACCTTCTGGATGATGCGAAATTGCGGGGACACGCGTTTCCCATTCTTGCGAAACCAGTTCACCCTCGGGAGCTCCTCGATCAGCTCAAAATGCGGTTGTCAGAAGACGGAGCTCAGCCCGTTCTTTGAGACGCCGGAGCTTGGACCTGCTGTAACTGCAACTAACGTTTTCTCGGCAGCATCTATACAGCTTTAGTTCTAAGTAGCTGATCTGGACAGCAGGAGTTCGGGACCCCGGATGGCACACATTCTTGTTGTCGATGACGAAGTCAACATCGCCGCCACACTCGCACTTATCCTGCAGTCACGCGGCTACTCTGTCGCGGTCGCACACAGCGGCGAGCAGGCTTTGGACCTTGCAGCCACGCAGCCGCCCGACATGCTCATCAGCGATGTAGTTCTACCAGGTATCGACGGTTTCGAGCTCGCGATAAAGCTGAAGGATCGACTGCCCACCTGCGGCGTTCTCCTCATCTCTGGCCAGCCCGCCACCGCAGAGCGCATCGCACGAGCGAAGCTCGCCGGACACCACTTCGAGGTCCTCGGTAAACCCGTTCACCCCAGCGAAATCATTGCGCATGTTGTTGACTGCATCGGACCTTAGATTTCTGCTGTGACGCCCGTCACCAACAGGGCCCGTCTAAGACAGTGCATCCGTGAAAGCATAGATGCAGGTCATAATGTCTAACAGCAACTCGCTCCCCTCCGATCTCCAGCTCACCATTGCCGCACTTCGCGGCACAATTGTTCAGCTCGAACAATCCGGCCAATTCGCTCCCGATGATGCGGCTTTGGTCACCCTCAAAAGCTTGCTGCTCACCCGCATCGCCGAACTGGAAGCACTGCACTCTGCTGCAACCGCCTCCGATGGGGAAGCCAGCTCCGCTGCTTTGCCCGCAATTGATCCTCCCGCGCCGCCCGCCGCAGCCTAGCCGACACGCTCGATCGCCTCGACCTGCTGTGATCATCGCTTGCTTCATGCAAACGCTTTCACAAAAGTGCGCATCAAACCACAGGCTGTTCAGAGGCCAATGCCGTATCAGGTCAGCACTCGAACCATTGAAGCTCTCCGCGCCACGCTCGCTCAAGTGGAGCAGCAGACTGATCTTGCGCCCGATGATCCTTCTCTCGTCACGCTGAAAAGCATTTTCATCATTTCGATGACACCAGCCACTTGGGCGCGAGTGACACTGTCGATGAGATCAAGCGCCGCCTCGATCAGAGAATTCGCGAGGTCGAAGCCCAGCTTCGCATCGCACCGGATCGCGCCTCGATAAACGACCATAGATACAACCCAGCTAGATAAACAACTACCGACACCCTAGACCGCCTCGACCTCTGTAGCTTTCGTTCCGATTGTGCGACTCGTCACATATAGTCGGCCAATGGGTGGTATAACATTTTTCTTCCTTTGGGGCTCCTGATTCTGGTGATGCAAAGTGTTGAAACTCGAGCGCCTCTTAGTTGTGGAAGATGACCCGACAGACATGCGGGAGGCTGCGGAAACAGCGCGCGGCCTCGGTATCGGTGTCATTGAAGGGATGAGTTCCTCAGAATTGGCCCTCATTCGCCTCGACAGAGGATTACGCGGGGAACTGTCCCTGCCTGATGCCGTTGTGGTTGATCTCGATCTCGGTGTAGAGAGTGGCTACGAACTTCTTCGGTTCTGGCACGCGAACCGGAGAGTGTCCGCAATTCCGCTAGTCGTATGGAGCAGGCTGGGAGAAAACCACAAGGCAGTCTGCGAAGCCTTCAAGATCACGGGGTTTGTCTCCAAGCACGAGGGCCCCGCCGCTCTCCGTGAGGCTCTGGAAGCTCTTGGAAGCACGCGCGTCAGTACACCGAAGCCCAACCTAACGTGATATAGCGCACATCCCACGAATTACATTCGTGTAACCATCTGCCTCATCATGTGGGCGAAATTAGCAGTTTCCGTAGTTGCCCGCGTGGTGTTTCCAGGCGAAACACCAGAAACCGACCCGGCCATCTGCTTTGATACCTCTGACCTCCGTCGGCTTCTCCTCCACCGCCTAGAAGTGCTTGAGGCTGCATTGCATCAGCTCGAAAGTTTGCAGAGCAGTGCAGCCAATGCACCCGGCCAATTGTAGTGAGGCCCTCGATGCAGTACTTCAGTTCAATTCTTCTCCTCAACATCCTGCGCGGCATTCTTGACGATCTTGAGCAGCGCTCCGCACTCGATCCCACCAACCCGGCGCTTGTGCAGCTCAGATTCACAGTGTCCCAGCAGATCGAGGGCTTACAAGAATCCGGACGGATTGCCCCATCTCTATCGATTCAGGAGCCGTATGAGCATTCAGCCCGACCGCCCTTTGCTTGACGCTTTGCGCGCCGCACTCCACAGAGCTGAGGATGATCCTCGCACCGAGACCCCCGCTCACGAAGACCTCAAGCGCATTCTCCGCGAGCGCATCGCCGACCTCGAATCTACGGCTCGCGTTCTGGTGGCAAGATGAAGCCTTCGAAGCACAAGCAGCCTTCCGGTCACGAAGCTCTCGCGCCCTACTCTCTGGGCTTCAAACTCAAAGCACTTCGTGCGGAGAAAGGCATCACTCTCTCCCGCCTCGGCGCTGAAGTCGGCCTCTCGTCTGCGCTCCTTTCCAAGCTCGAAAGCGAGTCCATGATTCCCACGCTGCCGACGCTCGCGAAGCTTTCCCGCTCCTACGGTGTCGATCTCGCTTACTTCTTCTCCACAGTCGCCCATCATTCGCTGGCGATCACTCGCGGCGCGCACATCGCAGATACCCGTCGCGAACAGCCCACAACGAGGAACACACCGCTTCACCACGTAATGCCCGCGAGCCGGCAGTTTTCCAAGATCGTCGATATCCCAGCTGGTGCAACCCTCAATTTCGGTGGCGCTACACTCAGAACCGAACTCACCGCCTATGTCCTCGCAGGTCCGCTCAGCATCACCGCCGCTGGAGCCGACGATGTATTGCAAACCGGAGACTGCATCGTGCTCGACACCGACGCCGCCATCATATTCGCCGCCCTGGAAAGCCCCTGCCGCGTCCTCACCGTCTTCGCCAGGACACGCCCCGAATAAAGGACCATAGGTTCGCAGAGGGGCAGATTGGAAAAGCCGAAATGATCCCCGAACTCACCATCCGCTACGACCACGAATTGCGTCCCGTCTCTGCACAGTGTTCTTCCTGTGGACAACAGATGCCGCCTCCCCCGTCAGACCTTCACGACAGCGCCGACATCATCCAGTGGCTTTCGGACCACTTCATCGAACACAGAAAGCAAAAGCACCCCGCTCCACCCTACGGCACGGGTCGCGAGTCGGGAGTCAGCTAGCGCATCCGGGAATAAAGACCATAGATGCAGCCCAACGTCGCAGACACGTCAAGGCAGTCTCTGCTCGCTGGCCTTGACCGGTCTGCGTAAGTGCCGATTCTATCCGGGCATGCCCGACTATCCAGCACGCCGCGACGCCACATTCAAACAAGCGCCGCGCAGCCTACGAACCTCGTTCTCGACCTCGACTCAGGCCTATCGCAGACCTAAGCCGCCAGTGTTCGAAGTGAGTTCTGCAAGCTCTGATCGGGATTGAAGTTGAATCCGGCAGGTCGTCCTCAACAGCGCGAATGTCGAAGAGCAACTGCAGATCCCTCCACTGCGCTGCGCTCCGGTCGGGATGACAGCGCGTTGGAGTGCAGTGGGAGAAGGCATGACTTGTGGTTGTGGGGCTCGTTCCTCTTACCGGAAGTAATCCGAACACTGGGGCGTTTTCGGGTTGATGGTGACTCTACGGCTCGTGCTTCTGAGCAGAGATCGGGAACAGAAATCAGGAATCGCGGATTTCTAACTTGACATCTGCGGATCATCCACTACCATATGGTTGTGGATCGATTGGGGACGACATTTGCGGCTTTGTCTGATCCGACGCGACGGGCGATGATCGAACGGCTCTCGCATGGGCCTGCTTCTGTGCATGGATTGACGGAGCCGTTTCAGCTGTCGCAGCAGATGATTTCAAAACATATTGCGTACCTGGTGCGCGCGCGGATTGTGATCAAGACGAAGCGTGGACGAGAGAGTGTGTGCACGCTCAGGCCGGAGGCGATCAAGACGGTCAGCGACTGGGCGATCAGCTATCGCCGATTCTGGGAAGAGAGTTTCGACAAACTGGATGCGGTGGTGAAGCAAATGAAAAAAGAGGAGGTTCTACATGACAAAAAACGTGGTGAATGAGACAGAGCGGATGGTTGTGACGAGAGTTTTTGATGCTCCACGCGAGTTGGTTTGGAAGGCGTGGACTGACCCGAAATATGTGATGCAGTGGTGGGGGCCGAAGGGTTTTACCGCTCCGTATTGCAAGATGGATTTTCGCGTGGGAGGGAAGTTTCTGTGCTGCATGAGGACGCCGGATGGGCAGGAGTTCTGGAATGCGGGCGAATATCACGAGATTGTTCCGCAGGAGAAGATTGTTTCGTCGATGTATTTTTCCGACAAGGACGGGAACAAGATCGAAGCGGCGGAGCTAGGAATAGAACATGAGGCCATCGAAGGCGCGTACGATGTGACGATCTTTGAGGATCTCGGAAACGGCAAGACGAGACTCACCTTCATTGGAAATGAACCGATGGAGAGCGCGAAAGATAGCGGTCAATTGGAGGGCTGGAACCAGATACTCGATAAGGTTGCTGAGGTTGTTGCTGGGCTGATGCAGGCGAAATAGGAATTGAATGATCGTCGTTCCGGAGAAACAGAACGGGAAGCAAACGCAGGCCATCCATGGAAACCGGGGATGGCCTGCGGAGGCTTGATTCCCGTGCGCCGTCGTTCCCTTGCCGGGAGGCCGCACCGTCACCGTTGCGATGAAACGACTTGGTGAAACTCGGTGATCTGCGCCCCTTCGCTTACGGAGGAGTGCGCTTCAAATCTGCTTTGTCTTCGTGAGAAAACGTATCAAAGATACCCCGACGATCAATGCCGGCAGGCTCACAATCAAGATCGGGTATCCGTGTCCGATGCTCCAGCTTCCGGAGAGGAAACCGGAAAGAAGGATCAGTACCGTAAGTCCGCCACCTACGAGAACGAGAATGTATCCGAGCGCGGCCAGACAGAAGTTTATTAGACTCATGTGCGCAGTTAAGATTTCTTGTCCATAGGCCGACCGAAGCAGATGACATAGCCGTTGTTATCAATGACCTCGAACGCCCTGAGCCCATCGGATGTATCGCCGAGTTCCTGGTGGAACTTCACGTTTCTGCCCGCGAACTCCGCGTACAGAGCATCCGGATCGTCGACGTTCACGTAGGCATCCCAGCGGGCCCAGTCGTGTCGTGAACTATTTGGCTGCGGGTGGATGTCCGGCGCGATCGCTTTGAACATGATCATCGCCCGGTCACGCCCGACGAAGACCCAGTAGTCCGCAACGTCTCCTTCGCCGCCGCCTTTGTATCGAACCTCGAAGCCGAGCTCGGATTCGTAGAAGGCAATTGTGGCGTCGAGATCATCGACGATGAAGAACGGAGTTATCGAGTTCAACATGAAAGGAATCCAAGCCCCGAGAGCAATTGGATCATGAATCGGGCATCGCAAACTCACTTCGTGACGAACGAACACGAGTGCCCGAGCGCGCTTCGATCGCAGCAGGAGGGCGCTTCAGCAGACTGGGGATTCGCTCGCACAGGCCAGAGGGTTCCCGTCTCGCTCCGGCGCCGAACAAATGAGCCGACGAGAAACACACTCCAACCGCACACGGCCGCTCCCGACCTGCCGTCAGCAATCTCTAGATTTTTTGAATTGACCCCGGGAAAGTACTGCTACCAAAGGCAAATCAGCAAAACAACGTGGCCCTCGTGCGCGGCCCTAAAAAAGGCGTTGCTACCCGACCACGCGGCTGACATTGGCTGCGCTCAGTCCTTTGGGTCCCTGCTGGCACTCAAACTCGACTGAATCGCCCTCGTTCAGCGTCTTGTAGCCGCTTTCGTTGATGGCGGAGAAATGAACGAACACATCTTCACCGCTGGACCGTTGAATGAACCCGTACCCCTTAGCCCCGTTGAACCACTTAACTACGCCCTGCTCCTTCATTCACCTTCTCCTTCTATTTGCGGGTAGCACATGGGGAAACCTCGCTTCCGCGTTCCCGTCTATTTCTGCCGCAGGATCCGTTTTTGCAAGGTGACCCAGCCCAGAGACGCCGCGAGCCGCCGACGCGCCTGTTCAGAAGCGCTGTGGCAGCTCGATTCATCGCTCGGTTGGGGGTGTGCGTCCCAAGAATGCTTTGGCCTTCCTGAACTTTTGGAAAACGGCGTGTCTCCCGCACGTCGTGCTCATGTTATGGCAGGTATGTACCTGAAAAGCAAGAGAAAATTTCCGGAAGTAACGTGCGGTAACCACCTGACTTTCCAAAGCTATGAAAAAATAGCAACAGTTTCCATCCCCCAAACCGGGAATGTTTTTTGAGCCGCTCCGCGTGTCTTTTGGCTGCCTCAGCACCATTTCGGCTTGAGATTTATGGCGTGAGAGGGCGCACAGGCTGCGAAGGCGCCTGTTCCGTACCCTGTATTCAGTGGAGACCCGAGTGGAGAACGTCTCAAATTCCGGCACCTGCGTCGCCGAGCCGATTCCCGCAGCCGGCGGATTCGACCAGACCGAGCCCGTGCAGAGATCCAAGTGGTATCGGTGGCGCAAGAACTGCACCCCGATCATCGAATACCTGCTCGACTCCGAAGTTCACACCTACGCCTTCAGCGTCGCCGCGAACGCCATCATCTCTTTCATCCCGCTGATCGTTTTGCTCTATACGATCGCACTGTCGGTTTTTCACTCGCAGGAGATGTCGAATGTCGTTACCAAACTGGTGGAGCAGTTTCTGCCTACAACCGCCTCGCAGGGGTTTCTGACATATCGGCTTGAGAACGCAGCCGCGCTCGCCTCCCGGCATGGAGTGCAACTGCTTTCGGTTGTCATGATCCTCATCTCCTGCACCGGGATCTTTCTGCCGCTCGAGGTAGCGCTCAATCAGGCGTGGGGAGTGACCAAGAGCCGCAACTACCTTCTCAACCAGACCGTCGCCTTCGGACTTGCCATTCTCATGGTTTTACTTGCCATGGGCAGCGTCTTCCTGAGCACCTGGCAGCGGCAACTCCTCGGGTTCGTCTTCTTCCACCACACGGAGAACATGATCTTTGAAGGAATCAGCTACGTCTGGCTGGCCATCACTACCGGGCTGGCTTCGATCCTGTTCTTTTTTTCCATTTACTGGCTGCTGCCTAACCGGAGGATTCCCGCGCGGCAGGTGATTCGCACTTCCATCGTCACCGGCATCATCTGGCTCGGCGCCAAAGAAGCTTACGTCGCGATCCTGCCCCACATGGATCTGAAAGCGCTGTACGGGCCGTTCTTTGTGTCTGTCGGATTGCTTTTCTGGGCCTACGTCTCCGGCCTCATTCTCTTTGCGGGAGCGCAGTTCAGCGCCATCCCCAAAGCGGACAAACCGGCGAAAAACTAGATCACATCCTCATCTGGTGGACGGGTGTATCCTGCGGGCGATTCAATTCACGGCCCTCTCCCATGGATATCCGCTTCAGCACGTCGGCGGCTTTCTTGCTCGTCCTTTTTGTCGGCCTTCTCCATTCGCAGAGTCCTGGGGGACCGGGCGATTCAGGTTTGAATTGGTATGCAACCGTTCAGGTGCAGGTGCGGGACGGCAGCGGACGGCCTGTGTCGGGTCTCGAGCCGGCGAATTTCATTGTCAACGAGAACGGGGCTACTGATCCGGTCGTTTCCGTGCAGAGCTTTCAGGAGCTGACGACAGCCGCTCCGGCTGCGGAAACGGGCGCTCCGAATCCGCAATCCTCATCGCAGACGAATCTTGCGCAAAGCACATCATCGGCCGTTCCACCTGCACGCACAACCACGTGGATTCTGCTCATCCTGGCTCCCATGTCGGCCGCGGGCAGGAACGCGTCGATTTCGGGGCTCCAGAAGTTTCTGGATCAGCCGCACCCCGCTGATTGGTCATTTGCGCTCTTCGATGATGCGGGGGAATTAGCGCCGTTCAACAGAGACCTCGGTCCGCTTCAATCTCGCCTGGACTATCTTGACCACCATTCCAGCCCGCCTCAATTCATCGAAGGTCCGTGGGTTCCTCTTGCGGCGCGCGCGGTCGCAGAGTTGGGCGTCAAGGCCGGCCGCCGCGCCATTGTCTTCGCATCAGACTTCGCACTCAATGTGAATGGAGTCGGCGGCGGCCCTCAACTGCTTCGAGTCAGTCCATCGCAGTTCATCGACGCAGCTCGGAGTGCGCAGGCCCCGATGTATACCCTGCAGGCCTCCGGCCCTGGTGTTGCTACACCCTTCGGGGATGCTGCCTCCGGAGAACTTCCTGAAGCCATGGGGCCCATGACGTTCCCATTGATGTCGGGAGAGAGTGTAGCCAGCCAAATTAATTCCAGCCTTGTGGGGTTGGGTGCGGCCGTCGGGGATTTCGCCTGGGCTGCCTACCAGACAGGCGGCCGTTCTGCGCGAAA
>Ga0207667_10011498_pt1 | contig 10282 bp, 4 predicted proteins | sample KBSCornC52_FD_184301 | JGI IMG/M metagenome (GOLD analysis project Ga0207667, IMG submission 184301) | Corn rhizosphere microbial communities from Kellogg Biological Station, Michigan, USA - KBS Corn C5-2 (SPAdes) (version 2) | ecosystem: Host-associated > Plants > Roots > Rhizosphere > Soil ...
ATCTACGTAATCAGGCGATAATATTTCTGTAAGAAGAAATGAATGCGCATAGGCAGGTGTTTCCTGTTTGGAAAAATAATTTTCCTTGCCCTTGTTGTTACCTGTAGAAGCATCAGAAGCATCATAGTTTACCCAGCCTTTATCGGCATTGGCTGAGGATTGCGCAACCGAAAAATTTACGTCCTGCTGCGATACGTTATAAACTGGAATGCCATACACATATTTTTTGCCGTCATTTCCCAATACATCTATTTCTGAAATATGGTTCGGCTTTCTCATGCCTCCTACCCTGTCTATTTGTGTTACATTGCTCATGCAGCTCATATCGCCCCCAACATTTACGGCAATAGATTGCCCCAGTACATTTTCGGGATAGGAAAATATTTTTTTATTGAAACCGTATTTCCCGGCCTGGTCAGCAGTAAAACAGGTGATCAGCTGTGTTCTTTTGTCGCGCGACTTGCGCATGATGGGCGCTGCCACATTAAGATATCCATTGATCAAACCGCCCCCGCGTACTCTTTCAAATTTTGAGGTAAGCGAAACGCTCTCGCCGTTTCCCGTCATTGACGCACGCAACAGATCATCATCACCAAGCGCCGAGTAAAAGTCCCTGTCAACAGCAGTTTGTTCGCCGGGGTTTTTAAAGTATACGCTTTCGTAGGTCGTATCATCGCCTGAAAACGGCAGATTCGATACGAGGCTGTTGTCATCTTTCCAGGCATCATTGGTAGTTGACGCATCCATTATCATCAGGTCTGCTCCCGCATGCACATATCCGCCGGCGCCTATGTCGAAAGACGCTTTACCTGATCCGCTGGTGGTTTGCATTTTATGGTCCCTGATATAGCCGAGGTCGCCACGGTATGCTCTGAACATACCTCCGATACCTTCGCCGCTGATAGAGAATATATCGGGTGTGTAAACAGGTAGTGCAATGTGAGGTGTAGACTGACTGTTAAAGACCAGCTCTTTTTCGCGGTTGAAGTCCATCAATGCATCGGGGTCGCCCATCGACTGCGTATAATGCATATATCCGTATGCGGGGAACGATTTGGTAGTGTAAGCCAGCTTCTGACTTTCTACGGAACCTGTTATGCCCAGCCCGGGATCAATACCCCATATTTCACCACCCACCTTTCCGGTAAAACTATACGCAGTATTTTTATAAGGCATGGTTATCGTAGGCGTATAGGAAGGAACGGCAAAAGAAATATAAGATGAGACCGGCATGCCGGTTGAGGAAATAGAAAAATGAGCCTTTTCATATGCCTTGGCTGATTGCTTGAGCTCACCATGTAATTGCAGGGAGCTAATACCGGTACGGTTATTATAGGTAGTTCCTATACCACCACCTATCGACCGTTTTTTATCTTCTGAATTAATAGTAAAAGCTAAACTGGGCGAAATGCTTACGCCATACATGGAGTTGCTGGTAAGAGATAAACTGCCCGTTAATGTTCCTGACGCATTTTTACCACCTGCTATATTGCTGCTGATAGAAGGGCTAAGACCGGTTTCTACACCCCATCCCATATAGTTATTGTAAAAAACGCCGGCGTTCAGTTCCAATCCGGCCGAGATCATTTTCTTCATATCAGGAAACCCGATCAATTCTACATTGATAGAGCCGTTAACGCTTACAGTTTTATTTTCCTTGATCGACTCGGTTTTTGTTATATAATCCTGCCCGTTGAAATCATCGGGCAAACCACGCATGGTCCTTGTAACGGCGCCGGGATTAATGTTCCAGCCAAGCCCCACCCAGCTTGCCTCCTGGTCCATGGTAATGCCACTGTTATAATGAATGGAAACGGGGTAACCACCTACATCCATCAAAGGAATATTGTACGAAAAACCACCCGAAAACAGGTCGACCATATTGTCGGTGCCCGTGCTTTGAAAAGAAGATGTTTCGGGCTGTGTAGGGCCTATACGGGGCGCAAATTTTTTATGTTTATTCACCGCAGCTGCAGGTTGATGTTTTGCGGTACCACCCGGTTTATCAAGGTCGTTACTGACAGGGCTGTTTGCCGAATCAGATATTGCGCTGTTGAAATACAGGCCTACCGGATTCTTTTCGCTACTTACACTGTATTCGCGGGCGCTTATTAAAGCGGCATGTAATTGCTCCAGAAAACCACCGTAAAAAATGCTTACCAGAAGAAAGGCGACCTGTTTGATATACTTTTGCCCAAGTAGCTGTAACATACTATCGTATTTGTGTTCAGTAAACCGTTTACAATAATGATGATCTCTATTTCTTTTTTCCCTTGTACTCGAATAACATAGTCCACTCCTCCCCCTGCTTGTCTGTAAGACTCAGCTGATACATATGATTCGCAATGAATTTCCCTGCATGCGGCAGGTCCACATCCACGAGGTTAAAGCCCGGTGCAAATGCCGGAATGGCTTTTTCGTTCATGCTTACCGGCGTGTGATTGCCCGAGGTAACATCCTGCACGTTTATTTGAAAAAGGCTGTCGAGGCTTTCGTTGTACCATGAGAACCGCAGCGTTCGCGACACCACCGAATAACTTACCTGCTCATTTTTCTTAGCCAGTTTGGTATAGGCTATACCATCACCCGATGCCTTCGGAGCGTCTTTATCGGCAACGGTAAAGGACCATGCATCGCTTTTTATATCAGCGCCGGAACTTTGCGCGGTGATCTGCCAGGCATATAACTGTTTTTTCTCCAGTGCCGGAGCCGATGCCGGATACGTGAGTGATGTATTCGGTAACCGCGTGGCTGTATATATAGGCACATTGTTGCTGATGGCATCAGCCGCAGTTTGATTACTGCTCACTTTTACGATCTTATAGCTGTAGGTACAATTGCGTACAAGCGTAATCGGCGCCGGTGGTATCCAGCTGAAGGATGGCTGCTGTTCTTTCAGCTCACTTTTATTTTCAGGAAAGATCAGCTGGGGAGGCGCCAGTACTTCTACCTGCACATCTACACAGGCGCTTCCGTAACTCACTCCTTTGTCACCCACCAGTTCATAACACGCCTGATATAATCCCACAGGCAATAAACCATGACCGGCCAAATGCACATCGGGGTTCAGGGCATTGTATATAACTGGCATCACATCGGCTACCTGTATTTGCCGGGTACCACCGGGCACTACTATTTTATTGGTAAGCGCCGAAAGCATTTTGTTCCCGTTCGCTTTATTCAGTATGGTGAGCGAGATCTGGCATGACCGGGCTGAAGATGCAGGATTGGAAATGATCACATTCCACAATTGCTCTTTTTCGATCAATGCACCCGGCGGAATAAATGCATTCACAACCAGGTCCTGCGCCTGCGTGCCTTTGAACCACAGCAATACCATAATGGCGACTGCATAGTTTACAATATTTCTTCTCATAAGCATTATTTAAACGAGGTGGTAAAACCAACGGTCCCCACCGTATTGTTATATAACCTATAATTTATATCGGGATAATAATTGCAATCAACCTGTACCGAAAGCATACCTACTTTGGGTATGTTAAGAAAAGTAGAACCATATCCGCCCACTTTGCTTTCATATTCCTGAGCCGACAAACTATTGATCTTAAAGCCGCCTTTCACCGTCACCACCTGGCTTATACGGTATTGAATGCTTCCGTCGAATACCGTATAGCTGTACAGATTGTTCTTAATTACAGAAGCATTCAATGAAGATGTATACCTGTTAAAATTGAAAACCTGCGTAAGCGCTATATTGGAAGAATTGCCATAGAAATACGCAGAGGACGTATTATCATTTAAAAAGCGATTGAAGATGACAGACGAAACAGATGGGATTTCCCCGATGCGGTACGAGTAGCTTGTCATGCAATTAATAACCTGGTACCGGTTTTCATACACCGTATCGTGAATACTTACATACTGATAAGAAGGAACATAGCCTATGGTTAAAAACCACCTGTTCTTTCTTACAATAGCATTGAGGGTGGTAATGGTATTCCTTCCTGAATATACCTGATCTACATAGGGATTTTGATAGTCGTTTGTTTTTATACCCGCATTTACGGTAAGCAGATTATGGAAAAAAGATTTTCCCCCCTGTATGCCCCACTGGCTGTTATTGGCATTGATGCGGTAAGCATTAAATCCGTAATAGTTAGCGCCGTAGTATTTATAATAGCCGTTGATGTTTAACCCGAGGCGCGGATATATACTAAAGGCTGCAATACTGTATGCTTTATTGGACTGATCTGAAAAACTGAAACTTCTTTTGGTTCCGGTTGCAGTAGGCTTTGCATAATCAGATTGTGCTATTTCGCCCTTAAGGGTGAGTTGCCGCCACGACACCTGTCCCGACAGGCTTACGCCCATTGTATATTGTTTAAGCTCTCCCGTGGAGTTGCCGGTATAAATGGGATTTTGTTTTCCGCCAAACAGGCTTAACAACAAATAATCCCTGTTGTGGTTTTCGATCCCCAGGCCCACATTGTACACGAAGTTGTTTATTCTTCGCCTTGATGAATTGAGCACAAAATCACGCAAGCCGAAATCTGTCCACCCCGCCTGCAACACCGTAAAAATACTTCCAAAGCTGTAGCGGGTATTGATGCCATTGATCGATATATTCTGAAAGTTCAGATCGGTAGAAGAAGGCATGCTTCGCCCGAGCGATAATTTTTGAAAGCCATCCCAGAATGTTTTCTTATCGGTTGCTGTGCTGGTATCAGCCTGCAGCAGCTTCAGATAGCGGGCATATTTCTTCAGCGCATTTCCTTCACCTGCAGGATCGTCTTTACTCTTTTGCATCATTTGCTGAAGATCGCCTGACGCGTTTTTGTATTCATTGGTAAGACTGTCGGTCATCCGCTTCAGCGAATCCACTGTATGTTTTGCTTTGTCGTATCGTTCTATATAACTGGTTGCTTCAGCAAGGGAATCAGCGCCTGAAGGTATTTTTTCAAGGTAAATATCTTTATTGGCCAGCACTTCCCTGTAATGTATATACCGGTTTAAACAGCCGGAATTTTCAGGCAGGCGAAGCAATGAAGAAAAATCATTGAGTTGTTTTAACTGGTCTTTGAGGTAAAGTTGAAGCATTTGCTCCTTTGCTTCATAGGGCTGCGACACAGCAGCCTGTCGTTTATTGCGTGCAATGGCCGCCAGGTCGCTGCCGTTAAGATCTACATTAAAGTCGAGATAATTTCTGAAGTAAGATGAATTGGTAAGGCGGCCAAACAGCGACACATTGAAAGGAATGCCTTCGAACAAAGTAACCTTTGTAGTATAGTTCAGATTTTGTTGCAGTATATCGCCATAGTCATATACGCCTTCTATTCTTGAAATGTAGCTGGCGTTGTAGCTGATGAGGTGCCCATTGAACAATCCGTTTTTCGATAGTTGTGCTTCTGGGGTCGCTATTTTGGGTTTCTGTAACTTTTGTAACTGGGTAAGTGTAGAATCGGAAGGCCGTTTGCTTTTTATTTTTTGTAAGGGAGCGGTGAGTTTAGTCGTCCACGAACTATCCACTAACTGGCAGGCACAGTCTACCTTCATCTGAGCCTGCATAGAGATGCCTATGGCAAGCAGAATAAGGGTTGTGGCACTACGGTACCTGGTATTAGGGGCAAAGGTTGGCATGTAGACAAGGGTGTTACTTCACACCGGTAAGTACCGGTATGTTAAAGGTCAATACCATCCTGACCGGGGTTAAACCCGACAGGCCATAATAATGTTGTGAAAATGTCTGATCGTGTCTGATTATATCTGAATACTTACCCTACGCCTAATGAAAACTAATGAAATGAGGTGTATCGGATTTGACAATCTATAATAGTGGGGATAACAGTGTGTGTTAATAAAAATACAAAATGAATTTATATAAACAAGAATATTTTAAATTATTTTTTTAGTAAATAAAATTTAAATGGGTAACCGAAATTATTGAACGGTTGTCGACTTAATACTTTAACTTTCCTTCTTCACCGCTTATATAAGTACATAATGTTCCCTTCGCCATATAAACCTATCCTTCTTTTAACGCTGTTGTGCCTTTGTTTTGCCATAAAACAATTTGCACAGAATGCTTACCGGGCAAGGGTTGTAGAGCGAAGAAATCCGGCCATCGGACTACACTACAGCATTACTGATTTCAGTCATTCTCCATTTAATATCAGTTTGATCAATCATGGTTATGCCCTTTCCTTCCTGGATGGTATTTCAGGTAAGTATGATTATATGGTACAGGGAGGAAGTATTTCACCGCAGTATCCGTTAGGAAAGGAACCAAATGAGAACAAAAATCTATTACACTTTATTGATATATACGGGATCCGAAGATGCTTTGCCGATACCGTTTTGATCAATCCTTTTGTTGGAGCCGGACCGGGAATTACATTATATAAAGGTAATGCAGGATTTGCCTTTAACGCGGGCGCAGGTTTCCAGATCCGTATTTCCGGTACTGTTTTTTTGCACACGCAGTTAAATTACCAGATACATTTTTCACCTGCTATTAATAATAATGTAACGGCGTCTGTGGGGCTGCTGGGCACAATCCTAAAACGGAATAAAAGAATTAAAACGGTTGCCGGCCGCTCAACCATGCCCATTCCACCATCTGTAACAGATACCGACGGCGATGGTATTGCCGATAGTGTAGATGCATGCCCTGGTATTGCCGGCCCTGCCACTTTCAATGGTTGCCCGGATACGGATGGAGATGGTATTCCTGACAATAAAGATCAATGCCCGCATGAAGCAGGTACTGTTGAATATGGAGGTTGTCCGCCTCCTCACCCCCAGCCCGCTGCCGCTATCACTAAAATAGATACGTTGAATGCCGACAGCATTACCAGGGCAATGAATGAACTTGGGCAGTTGATTTATTTTGAAACCAACAAAGCTACCCTGCGGCCTGAATCAACCCGCGCTTTGAATATAATCGTTGCGCTGTTAAAAGCACAGCCATTCAAACATCTGCAGATTGAAGGTCATACCGACAATACCGGCACCCTGAAAAGAAATGAACAATTGAGTATTGAAAGAGCGCAAACAGTACTGGCTTATCTGGTAGCCGCAGGCATCGACGCCGGAAAATTAACAGCAACAGGTTTCGGTTCAACCAAGCCTGTTGCCGACAATAAAACCGTTGAAGGACGGGCGCGTAACAGACGAACGGCATTTGTGCTGTATCGATAAACTTATAACCCTTTAGCACTTCTACACAAGTACCAGGTTGTATACCTCCTTCAGTTTCTGATTAATATCCTGCAATCATTTTAGCACATGGCTGCTGTTGCTAAACTCGTATTTTCAAGTCCGAAAGTCATAAAAGTCAGAGAGTCAGAAAGAATCATTCTCCATTATTGTATTGCTTTCGGACTTTCGGTCTTCCCGACTTTCCGACTTCTATTAATAAATTAAACTTTAACCTATGAGCAAGTCAGTTAGCTCATTCCTTAAAACAGCAGCAGCATCGCTGCTTCTTCTTCACACATTTATTATACAGGCAAAAGCACAGATCTTATGGCCCTCGGGTCAGTTGCTTCCTTCTTTTCCCGCGCCGGCCCAAACGCAGGACCTGATCGTGCTGAGGGAAACATCGTCACGCTGGGAAGGTGAAGGGCCCTATCTAAGTCACCATACCGGACGGCCCGAAACAGACGGCTGGCTTTGCCAAACCGGTATCGATGCAGCCAATGAGCATATGATCTTCGGTCCGTACGAAGCCACTATACCTGCCGGTCCCAATGTAGCCGAGTTTCGAATAAAGACCGACAACAATACCGCCAATAATGATCCCATTGTTGATATAGACGTTAGAAACGCCACCACCGGTGATATTCTGGCTTCACAAACTATAACGCGTACGCAATTTCTTATTGCGGGAGATTATGTAAGTTTTACTTTGCCTTTTAACATGCCGGCAGATAATCAGTCGCTCGAACTACGTGTATTCTGGCGTGGCACCGCTTATACAAAAGTGGATTATGTGGCGGTGCAGCAAAACAGATCCTCCGCCGAAATGTATCTGTTTGCATCACTAAAAGGTATCGTCAACAGAACACAACCACGCATATTCTCCTATGAAGGAGATGCATTTGCCGAAGGACAATATACCTGGCTACAGTCATTGGGATTAAGCTGGTCTGAGCCCGCCGACAAATGGGACCTTATTACAAAATACCGCAGCGAATTGAATGGTTTGATCGTGTACGATCCGGCCCAAACTGCTACCATTAACCTGGCAACGGTACTGGCAAAAGATCGTAAAGCGCTTATCGCTTCTCCTTTGTTATTATCAAAGCTGACAGCTGCTCCGTATAATTTACCAATCTTACTCGATCTGCGCGGGCAGTATACCAGCAAACTACAGGTGTATCAGGCGATGTATAATACCTATTGGCCTACGATCGATCATCGTGTATTGATCGGGTTAAACCCCGATATACATAAGGCAGCATTGCGCGAATATGCAACGGCACTGGGCGCTGCAACCGTCTGGCTCGATCCGGATGTAGCCGGTGAAAGCGATCTGTTAAATAATTTTTTGTCGACTATGCCTGCGGGTTCAAACTTTATGGGATGGTGGCCCAACGAACAACCCGGTGTACAAAGAACTTCTACCTATGGCATTACTACTATTGCGAGCGACTGGGCTACCAACCTAACTATGCACAGCGGTATGCCCAGAACCATAAATATTAAACCGGCGCCCCCAAAACCTGCATTGCAGAACAAAATTTATGTTGCTTTTATATTAAGCGATGGCGATAACCTGCAGTATGTGGAGCATCTTTTCCGCAAACTCTGGGGCAATAGCGATCGCGGTTCAGTTCCCATGGGATGGACACTATCTCCGGCCATGGTAGATGCCATGCCGGGTGCGCTGAATTATTTCTGGCAAACCGCAACTGATAACGACAATCTTATTTCAGGGCCATCCGGTTACGGATATACTTATCCCAACAGTTGGCCCAACCAGAATTTACTCAATCAGTTTATTTCAAAAACCGAAACCTATAACCGGCGTGCGGGCTTTCGGGTGATCACTGTATGGAACACGATTACAGGTGGTATCAATCAGAATGTTGGACAAAGCTATGCCACCAACGCGCCATCGTTATTGGGTGTAACAGCACAGAATACCGGTGGCGGATTGACCATTTACAATCAAAGTCTTCCGGCTATGGCGCTTTCGTGTAACTATTGCACCAATGAACAGGCGATGAAGGATGCCATTGCTTCTGCTGCTTCAGGATGGAATAGTACGTCGCCCCGTTTTATTGTTATACAGGCGCAACCCTGGCAGGGTGTAACACCTACGAGTTTTAAGAATGTGGCCGCTTCACTTGGCAGCAATTATATAGTAGTGCGTCCCGATCATATTTTTCAGCTTATGCGTGAAGCAAACGGATTGACGGTTGATCCTGGTCCGAAAGGACAGGATATTACCGACCTCGGTGGAACTATCAGTGCACAATATCAGTCTGGCTCCCCCACCGGTGAAGAATATACTAACCTGATCGATAATAATGTGAGAACAAAATATCTTACGTTTAATTCATCCGGGTGGATCCAATACCAGGCCAACGCCAGTTATGTTGTAACAGGTTATAGCATTACTTCTGCCAATGATTATCCCGAGCGCGATCCCCTGAACTGGACCTTGCAGGGATCGAACAATGGAAACAACTGGGCGACCATCGACAGCCGCTCGGGCCAGGATTTTCCCGATCGTTTTCAAACGAGGACTTTCAGCTTTAATAACAGCACAGCCTATTCGTATTACAGGTTCAACCTAAGCAATAACAGCGGAACGATCCTTCAACTGGGAGAAATTGAGTTATTCGGTGCACCGGCATCGGGTACGATAACGCAGAATTGGAAATGTACGCCGAATCAGATGGTGTTGCCGAAGGCGAAAGCGACGCGCGGGCGTTAATGTAAAAAACGAAAGTATCTCTTCACCCGGATAATAATGATAGTTAAATATTTTTTGCGCATAAAAAACAATCCCGCCATGGCGGGATTGTTTTTTATGTTCACTCATGGAACTTGTCTAAAGTTGTACTTCAGTTTCCTTTCCTGCTTTTAGCGGAAGAGGACTATAGCTATGTTTCGGATCTACTGGACAACGCGTGAAACAGTTGGCGAATAAACCTTTTGTTTATTCGTGCCGATAGCTGTTACACGGAACCAGTATTTCACGACCGATTGCAGGCCTGTGAAAGTATGCTCGCGTTCGGCAATGAACTCACTGGTCCATTTGCTATCTGACGTGATGGGGTCAGGCGTATATTCATGTATATAAGCCCTGGCG
>Ga0207667_10011502_pt1 | contig 10280 bp, 3 predicted proteins | sample KBSCornC52_FD_184301 | JGI IMG/M metagenome (GOLD analysis project Ga0207667, IMG submission 184301) | Corn rhizosphere microbial communities from Kellogg Biological Station, Michigan, USA - KBS Corn C5-2 (SPAdes) (version 2) | ecosystem: Host-associated > Plants > Roots > Rhizosphere > Soil ...
CCGGCGCATGAGGTTGGGTTGGCCGGTGAGGAATTTGAGGGCTTCGGTGACCTGGAGGGAGGCGGCGAAGTTGACGGCGGTGCTGAGGATGCCGGAGGTGTCGCAGGTCTCGACCGGGCCGGTGGGTGGTTTGGGGAAGAGGCAGGCGAGGCAGGCGGTGGGAGCGTAGTCGATCCCACCCTCCACAAGTGCGGCGGAGGATGGGATCCCCGGAGTTTTATTGGCGGGGGGGAGGATGTTCATGGTGGCGGCATAGGCGCCGATGGCGGCGGCATAGATCCACGGCTTAGATTGCTGGACGGCGTAGTCGTTGATGAGGTAACGGGTCTCGAAGTTGTCGGTGGCATCGAGGATGAGGTCGGCGGGGCCGAGGAGTTCGGCGATGTTGGCTGGGACGAGGTCGGCGATGTGCGCGTGGACGGCGATGCCTGAGTTGAAGAGCGCGATCTTGCGACGGGCGGCCTCGGCCTTGGGCAGCGATTCGAGGGCGTCGGCTTCATCGAAGAGGACCTGGCGCTGAAGGTTGGACGGCTCGACAAAGTCGCGGTCGATCAGGCGGAGCGTGCCTACGCCGGCGCGGGCGAGGAGCGCTGCGGAGGCAGCGCCCGTGGCCCCGACTCCTACGACGGCGACATGAGCGGAGGCTAGCTTCTGCTGTCCGGCGGGGCCGATGCCGGGAAAGAGGATCTGGCGCGAGTAGCGGTCTTCCTCGGAGATGGCGGCGGCGATAGTGAGATTGCTGGGCATAGAAAAAACTGCTGTGCGCTAAAGGCGCTGCTCTTTCGTAGTATAGGGAATGCGTGGACGGTTGATGGGAGTCGGGCCGACATAGCCGGAGTTTTCGGCATCCAATCCTCTTCAGGGGCAAGTCTTTACGCTGCTTCGGATTGAGTGTCCGGTATTGTTCTGGTTGAGTGCAAACGGGAAAAGGCGGGTGTGCTTGTCGGGTCGGCTTAGCTTAAGAGAGGATGTGCGGTGTTGATGGGACGGAGAGGAGGTTCAGGGCGCGGCACCGCGGCCCGTCTGGTTGCGGTCTTCGTTTTGCTGGGCGGTTTCGCGGTTGCGCAGGAGACCCCTTCGCCGGCTTCGTCGCCGGTTCCGCCGGCTACGGGGGAAGCGCCGTCACCTGGCGCGACGTCCCAGGTGATGGCTGTGCCTCCGGCGTCGAAGACGGAGACGCCGGAGCAGGCGCAGCAGCGCATCAATGCATCGCTGGCGGACATTGGGCCTGGGCTTTCGACGACGGTGTGGCAATGGAAGGGGCTGCGCGTCAGCAAGATTGAATTTGAGGGGGTGACGTTCGACGCGACGGACAAGCTGCCGGACCAGCTTGCGCAGAAGGCGGGTGAGCCTTTCGATCCACAGAAGGTGCGGGAGAGTACGCGACGGCTCTTCGCCAGCGGACGTTATCGCGATGTCGAGGTGCGGGGTATCCGGCAGGGCGACAGCGTCACGCTGATCTTTGCGGGCTCGCCACGATATTACGTTGGCCGGGTGACGATTGCGGGGGTCAAGAGCGACCGTCTGACTTCGCTGCTGGAGTATGCGACCAAGCTGAGCCCGGGGACCGCGCTGACCCGGTCGGCGGTGCCGGATGGAGTAGAAGGGATTACCCAGACGCTCGAGCAGCAGGGATATTATCAGCCGAAGGTTTCGGTCAAAACTGTCACCGATGACGTAGGGGATCAGGTGAATGTGACCTATACGGTCAACGTGGGGCCGCAGGCGCGTATCGGGCAGGTGCAGTTGGAGGGGACCGACCCTGGGATGACGCTGGAACAATTCAAAAAGAAAGGGAAGCTGAAGACCGGCAAAAAGGTGACCCGCGACACGACCAGCAACGCTCTGACGCGACTGCGGGCGCAGTACCAGAAGAAGGACCGGCTGGAAGCGGTGGTAACGCTTCAGAAGCAGACCTATGTCCCGGTACGCAAGCAACTGGATTACAACTTCCACGCAGACCAGGGGCCGGCGGTGAAGGTGCTGGTGGAGGGGATGAAGTTATCGAAGAGCCGCCTGCATCTGCTGGTGCCGATCTATGAAGAGGGGACCATCGATAACGACCTGCTGAACGAGGCCGTCTATAACATCCGCGATTACGTGCAGCAGCAGGGGTATTTCGATGCCAGCGTGAAGGTCCGCGTGATCGGGGAAGATACGCCGTCGGAGCGGGTGGTATTCACGGTAGACCGCGGGGCGAAACACAAGGTCCTGGCTGTAAACGTCAAGGGAAATAAGTACTTTGCCACTGATCTTCTCAAGGAGAGGATGCAGGTGCAGAAGGCGAACCTTTACCAGCGGAGTGGACGATACAGTCCCTCGCTGGTGACGTCGGATGTCAATTCAATCGAGGCGCTCTACCGGGCCAACGGTTTCGATCAGGCGAAGGTGACCACCAATGTTCAGGACGTGGACGATGCATCGAGTGGTAAACCGTTGAAGTTCGCGCAGATCCGCGTGACCTATGTGGTGGTGGAAGGGAAGCAGCGAAAATTCGGCCCCATCGATCTGACGGGCGTCGATCCGGGCCGGGTGAAGGAGATCAAGGGGCTGATGAATTCGCAGCAGGGGCAGCCTTTTTCGCTGGTGACGCTTTCGGGGGATCGCGACGCGATACTTGGCTACTATCTGAGCCGCGGCTTCGACCAGGTCAGGGTGGAGGTCAAACAGGACAGCAAGGTTGATCCCACCAAGGTCAATGTCACGCTGAACGTGACGGAGGGGCCTCAGGTCTTTATCAACCATGTGCTGCTGTCGGGGATTGAGCACACCAAGCCGGAGGTGGTGAAGAAGCGCATCCTGGTGCATCCGGGCGAACCGCTTGACCAGAGTGCGCTGCTGGAGACGCAGAGAGGTCTTTATAACATGGCACTCTTCAACGAGGTGGTGGCTGCGGTACAGAACCCCGCAGGCGATGCTCCGACCAAGAATGTGCTGGTGCAGTTGACCGAGGCGAAGCGGTGGAACATCACCTACGGGGGTGGCCTGGAAGCGCAGACGGGAACACCGAGCCGGGGCGCGATCTCCGACGCTTCGTGCATCCAGTTGGGGCGCATCCCGCCATGCAGCAATTTAACACAAGAGGGAAAGACCGGAGTCAGTCCGCGGGTATCGATCGATGTGTCGAGAATTAATCTAAGGGGCACGGAAGACTCGCTGACACTGCATGGGTCGTATGGTCTGCTGGAGGAGATTGGCACGCTGACCTTTCAGAACCCGCACCTGTTTGGGAGGAAGGACTTTTCCGCCAGCATTTCCGGCGGCTACTCGAATGTGCAGGACATCACGACCTTCGCCTCTTCTGTCTTGCAGGGAGATTTTCGCGTGACCCAGAAGGTGAAGCGCGCCGATACCTTTCTCTATGACTTTCAATACCGCAGGGTGACGGTCTCCGCTCTACAGGTCGGAGCGCAATTAATTCCATTGCTCTCGCAGCCGGTCCGCGTGGGCGGCCCGGGCCTTACGTGGTTTCACGATACGCGGTCGCCGAGCCCGCTCGATGCGGTCAAGGGATCGTATACGACCGTGCAGGCATTTCTGGCCTCTTCAAAGTTCGGTTCCCAGGCCGACTTCTACAAACTCGACGGGACCAACTCGACCTATTACCAGTTCGGCAAGCAGAAGTATGTGTTGGCGCGAAGCACGCGCATCGGATATGAACGCGCGTCCGGAGCGAACCCGAACGCTGAAAATCCAGTGTGCAAGGGCGACCTGTTGACGACCAATCCCAGTTGCGATGCGGTCCCCCTGCCGGAGCGGTTGTATGCCGGAGGAGCGTCCTCTCATCGTGGATTTGGAATCAATTTGGCCGGGCCAAGGGATCTGCAGACTGGCTTCCCGGTAGGCGGCAAGGCTGTTTTTGTGAACACTGTGGAATTACGTCTGCCGCCCCCGGTGCTGCCCTATGTCGGTTCCAGCGTCAGTTTCGTGCTGTTTCACGATATGGGCAATGTGTTTCAGAACGCCGGCGATATGTTTCCGAGTTTCCTGCGGTTTCACCAGCCGGACAATCGGACCTGTTCCGACGTCTCGGGAACGATCGGGAAGTGCAGCTTCAACTATTTTTCTCATGCGGTCGGCGTAGGCGCGCGTTATAAGACGCCGGTCGGCCCGATCCGCGTGGATTTCAGCTATAACCTGAACCCTCCGGTATATCCGGTGATCGCTGACTTCAATAACAATCCGCCGCATGTGGGTCATGCGGGCCACTTCAACTTTTTCTTCAGCATTGGACAGAGCTTCTAAATGCAATGGATGAGCGACAATGCGAAGCGGTGGCTGGCTGGCGGGGTGGTGCTTGCGGCAGCGATGCAGGGGCGGTGGGCCTATGCTCAAAGTACTGCGGTCCAGAGTAGTCCTGCGACGCAAAGATCGGCGGCTGAAAAACCTGCTGTGTCCTCGGGACCCTCTTCGTCCCTCCCCGGCACGGGACAGGGGACCGTGCTCGACCGGGTGGTTGCAGTGGTGAACGGCGATTTGATTCTGGAGAGCGATATCGATGAGGAGCAGCGGTTCGAAGAGATCCAGCCCTATCGGACTGCGGGCCCGAACCATACGCGTGAGTCCACCGTGCGGCGCCTGATCGACAGGATGCTGATTCTGCAGCAGGCGGAGATCGAGCCTGAGACAGCGGTTTCCGATAAGGAGCTCGATGCTCAGTTGGCCACGCTGCGCAAGGACATCGCGGCGTGCAAACAGTATCACTGCGAGACCGATGCGGGATGGGCAAAATATGTCAACGATCACGGCTTCACCGTGGAAGAGTTTCGCGCGCGATGGCGGCAGCGGATGGAGCTGCTGAAGTTTATCGAGGTGCGTTTTCGCAATGGCATCCGAATCTCGGATGACGACATCAAGGCCTATTACGAGAAGACGATGCTGCCGGAGTATGCGAAGCGGCATGTGGCTCCGCCAAAGCTGGAGACGATCTCGCCGCGCATCGAAGAGGTGCTGCTGCAACAGCAGGTCGGCAACCTGCTGCGGGACTGGCTGACATCGCTGCGGGCGCAGGGCCGCGTGCGCATTATGAGACCGGGTGAGGTGGCGCCATGAGCGATGGCGAGAAGAGACCGCTACCCGAGAGACTGGAAGCGAAGCTCGAAGAGAAGCTGGTCAAAGTGAAGCGCTCCCTTGGTGGAAGAGTTGCGCATGTCATCGCGTGGATCTTTGCCGGCTTCAGTATTCTTCTGCTGGTCCTGGTGGTGGCGTTCTCCTGGTACTCGACGACCGACGATTTCAATCAGCGCGTCGGCAAGGAAGTGGTGAGCACGCTGGAGAGCGCAACCGGCGGCCGCGTGGAATTGAAGAAGATCAGCTTCCACCTGTGGCATCTTGCGATTGAGGCAGATGGGTTGGTGATTCATGGGCTCGAAGGCCCCGGAGAAGCGCCGTATCTCTCGGCGGACAAGATACAGGTTAGCGTCAGGATACTCAGCTTTTTTTCACATGTGGCAGGCACCGGGATCGCATCGCACATTAGCTTGAGCTACCTGCGTGTCGATCATCCGCAGGTGCATCTGATGATCGACAAGAACGGGAAGACGAACCAGCCGGTGCCCAAACATCCGAGCACAAACAAGGAGCCGGTGCTCGATACGCTGCTGGACCTGAAGGCGAAGCAGGTTGAACTGGCGAACGGTCTCTTCCTGTTGAACGACCGGGCGATTCCGTTCGATCTGGCGGCGCGCGATCTCGATGCCGAGGTTCATTACATCGCGTCGAGTGACCACTATGGCGCGACCGTCGATCTCAAAGACCTGCGGACCAAGCTGGACAAGGAACCGGAGGCGGATTCCACGCTGCATGTCGAGGCTGAGGTAGGCCGGAACGTGGCCGAGTTGAAGAATCTTGTGCTGCATACAGGAAAGGCCTCGAATCTGAGGGCGAGCGCGAGCCTCAAGAACTTTGCCCATCCGGAGTGGCAGGCAAGCGTGGACGGCACGCTGGAGCTCAAACAGATTGCCGTATTGAGCGGTGTGGATGGACTGAAGGCTGGCACGGTTGATCTGGTGTTGAAGGGCCACAGTTGCTATACGACGCCGGCGGTCGCGCAGAAGCGTCCCAGATTCTGGCAGCGGCTCCATCCGAAATCGAAGGTGAAGCCGGGCAACAAGGTGCTGCCGCCTGATCCTGACTGCGTTGCGGGATACCTGCTGGTGGGTTCGGCGAAGATTCATAAGGCCGCTTACCGCGACGAGTATGTGCGGCTGCACGATATCGATGGCAGCTCCGATCTGCACATCACCCCGACCGAACTGCTGCTGACCGCAATGACGGGATACCTTCCCGGGGGAGGGAGCGCGGAGGGTGAACTGCGCATCAGCAACTGGCTGGGCGAGGTTCCAGCGAATGCTCCTGCGGCTTCGCCGACGACGAAGGCCGCGGTGACGACCACCAACACGACGGCCAAGGCGATTGGCGCAAGTCCCCCGGTTACGGGCAAGGTTGCGTTGCCTTCCGTGCAACCGGCGCACGCCTATCTGTCGGCAACCATCAACAAAATTCCATTGCGGACCATCATGGATATTACGGCGCCCGAGAACTTCGGAGACCTTGGTTTCGATGTAGCTGCCAGTGGGCCGGTCAAGATGGAATGGGGAGGCCCGGCGAAGGACATTGCCGATACCGTCGTCGCCGATGGCGTGCTGAAATTTGCGCCGACCGGCGTTCGCCGCAAAGGTGCGCTCTCAAATATTCCGGTGACCGGGCAGGCGCGGGCGCACTACTCGGGAAGCAATGAGACGGTTCAGATCCAGAGTGTGACGTTGCAGACGCCGCAATCGGACATCGACGCGAGCGGCATCCTAGGGGTGAACACCGGCGATCCGTTGACGGCGTTGCGCGTCGATATGACGGTGCGCGATCTTGGCGAGTACAACCAGCTCCTGTTGACGCTGGGGCTCGAAGGCAACGGCAAGAAGGGAGCAGCGGCGATCCCTGTCGTCCTCCATGGAGCGCTCCAGTTCAACGGAACGGCGCGTGGAGCGATCCGCGACCTCGACGTGAAAGGCCATCTCGAAGCCGCGGATGTAGAAGCGAAGATCGGCACGACCGATGCCCTGATAGACTCCCTGGTTGCCGATGCCGAGTATTCGCCTAACTCGGGGCTTCTGGTGGCGACTTCAACGATCAAGCGCGATACCGCTGTGCTGAATGTGACTGGCGATTTGAGGCCGAGGAAAGCCGTCTCGCGTCGCGGCGTTACGACCTACATGTGGGACGACGGCATGGCTCTGGACGCGCAGGTCCAATTGGCCGACGCCCAGATGGCCGACCTGCTTGAGATCATCGGTCAGCAACAGAAGGTCGCGGTGACGGGGACGGTCGCGGCGAATGCGCATGTGTCGGGAACGTTGAAAGACCTTAATGGTAGTGGCCATCTCTCACTGCTCAAGGGCGTCGCTTATGGAGAGTCGTTCGACTCCGCTGCGACTGACCTGACCGTGCATGGCCAGGATGTGGAAGCGGGCAATGTTCTGCTGAAGCTGCATGGCATGCAGATTGCCGGCAACGGCGGCTACGATATGGGCACGGAACACCTCCACGGCCACATCGAAGGGCACGATCTTTTGTTATCGAAGTTCGAGACAGTGCAGAAGGCGAACGCTGGTGTGGACGCCACGCTGAGCGTGGTCGCAGATGCGAATGGAACGCTGAAAGAGCCGGGGCTGAAGGCCAATGCGAAGCTGTCCGGCATTACGGTCAAAGGCCAGCGTGTGGGCGACGCTGTCGCCGAGGCGCACACGCAGGGGCAGATGATGTACCTCACCGCCAGTTCGACGGCGGTGGGCGCAAAGCTCGACGCGACGGGCCGGGTGCAGTTGAGCGGCAACTACGAAACCCAGGCTAAGGTGACGCTCACCGGGTTCGATATCGGCAAGCCGCTGGCGATGTTTGGTCCGGGGACGGTGAAGGCACAGTCTGCCATTAACGGCACGGTCACGGTGAGCGGACCGCTCAAGACACCGAAGGAACTGAGTGGGACCGCGGAGTTCAACCCGGTCGATGTGCAGTTGCAGGGCGTGGAATTAAAGGCCGCCGAACCGTTGCGAGCCAGCCTGAAAGACGGCATGGCGACGGTGGAGCAACTCCACATCACTGGTCAGGATACCGACCTCAGGTTCAGCGGGACGGCGCAACTATTTGGCGCAACCGATCCCAAGGGCGGCAAGCTGAACATGAAGGGGAGTGGAAGCGTCAGTATGGCCCTGCTCCATACCTTCCGTCCCGATCTGATTACAAGCGGCAAGGTCGAGTTCACGGTGGCCGCGGGTGGTCAGGTCAAGAACCCGGCGCTCACCGGCAAGGTGCAGTTCGACGATGTGAATATTGCTATGGATGGAATTCCGAACGGCCTCAACAAGATGAATGGGACGCTCGTCTTCAACGAGGACCGTCTGCAGGTCCAGAGCCTGACGGCGACCACCGGCGGCGGCCAATTGAAGATCGGCGGCTATATCCGCTATCGCAACGGGCTGTTTGCCGACCTGACTGCGACCGGCGACGTTGTCCGGGTGCGGTTGTATGGCCTGAGCGCGACCGCGACCACAAAGCTGAGATTGCAGGGATCTTCCGACAGCGCGCAGTTGAGCGGGACGGTGCTGTTGACCCGATTCGGCATCGGGCCGGATGTCGATCTGGCGGCATTTGCATCGACGGGTGGAGTCAGCACTCCGCCCGACCCAAATGCACTCGCCAGCAAGATCCGGCTCAATGTGCGAATCACGAGTTCGCCCCAGCTTGACTTTCAGAACTCATACGCCAAACTCGCCGGAACGGTTGACCTGACGATTCGGGGAACGGTGGCAACTCCTTCCGTACTGGGCCGTATTCAGATCACCGATGGCAGCGCTACCTTTGCCGGGACGAAGTACCAGTTGCAGCGCGGCGACATTTATTTCACCAACCCGGTGCGTATCGACCCGATCATTGACCTCGACGCCACCGCTCAGGTTGAGAACTACGACGTGACGATCGGCCTGCACGGGACCATGACCAACCTCAAGCCGACTTACCGGTCGGAGCCGCCGTTGAGCGAGGCCGACGTCTTCGCCCTGCTGGCGCTGGGGCGCACCCAGGAAGAGGCGCAGATCTACCAGGAGAAGCAGGCGCAGGCGGGCACCGATCCGACGACCAGCGCGCTGCTCGGCGGGGCGCTCAATGCGACCGTAAGCAACCGGGTGGAGAAGCTGTTCGGTGTGGGAAGCGTGAAGATCGATCCGTCCTTCGTGGGCACGCTGGGAAACTCAGCCGCAAGAATCACCGTGCAGCAGCAGCTCTCCAAGCAGGTGACGGCAACCTTTGCCACCAATGTCAACAGTTCGGCGCAGCAGCTGATTCAGGTGCAGTATGACCTCAATCACAATATGTCCATCGTGGTGACGCGCGACGAATCCAACGTCTTCAGTATTGTGTATAAGTTGCGGCAACGGTATCGTTAGGTGCCGATGGAAGCATCTCATTTGTATGAATTACCGCGGATTGGCCCGGGTAGCCTGAGGCTGGTCTGCCGGAAGGAAAGATCGATGCAAGTGAAGAAAAATGTGAAGATTGCAGGACTTCTTGGGTTGTCGTGTGTGCTGCTGCTCAGCCCGGTTACAAAAGGGGTGGCCCAGGCCCCTGCGGCGGCTTCCGCCACGAGCCCTGCCGATGCACAGATTCAAGCGGACGTAACCAAGGCGCTGAACAATAAGAGATTCAAAGGGGTCACTGCTGCCGTGCAGGACGGCATCGTCACGCTGAATGGCACCGTCGATGTCTACAGCGACAAGGAAGACGCCGACAAGCGAGCGCATCGCCGCAAGAATGTGAAGGGCGTCCAGAACCTGATTGAAGTAGGCGGCCCGACGGTCGACGATGCCACGCTGCGCAACAAATTGGCGGAGAAGCTGGCTTATGACCGTGTGGGCTATGGCACGACCGCCTTCAATGCCTTGACCATCGGCGTGAAGAACGGCGTGGTCAGCCTCGGCGGCACAGCCTATGGCCCGGTCGACCGGGACTCGGCGGTCAGCCTGGTGTCGAACTATCCCGGTGTCAAGGACGTCGTCGATAACATCAACGTCGCTCCTGTGTCGCCGATGGATGATCGTATTCGATTGGCAGAGGCACGGGCCATCTATGGCGCGCCACAGTTGAATAAATATGCGCTCGATCCGGCGAAGCCAATCCGTATTACGGTCATCAACGGCAATGTCACCTTGTCGGGTGTCGTGGATAACCAGTCGGATAAAGACATCGCCAACCTCCGCGCGAACGGCGTTCCGGGAGTCTTCAAGGTC
>Ga0207667_10011503_pt1 | contig 10280 bp, 7 predicted proteins | sample KBSCornC52_FD_184301 | JGI IMG/M metagenome (GOLD analysis project Ga0207667, IMG submission 184301) | Corn rhizosphere microbial communities from Kellogg Biological Station, Michigan, USA - KBS Corn C5-2 (SPAdes) (version 2) | ecosystem: Host-associated > Plants > Roots > Rhizosphere > Soil ...
CCACGCGGCGTTCAAGACGCTGGCCTTCCTCGCGGCCGGGTCGGTGGTGGCCGGGACCGGCTTGCGAGACCTGGACCGGATGGGCGGGCTGGCCCGGCCAATGCCGGTCACGACCGTCCTGTTCGGTGTCGCGGCGCTCGGCGCGTGTGGGCTGCCGCTGGGCGCGGGATTCGTCAGCGAGTGGCTGCTGGTCCAAGCGCTGATCCACGCCCCACGGCACCACGACGCGACCGTCGCGTTGGCGATGCCGCTCGCGGTCGGCGCGGTCGCCCTCAGTACCGGCCTGGCCGTCACGGCGATGGTGAAGGCGTTCGGCGTGGGGTTTCTGGCGCGACCCCGCTCGCCGGAGGCGGAGCGGGCTCGCGAAGCCGAACCGAGCATGCTGGCCGGAATGGGGCTGGCCGCCGCAGCCTGTGCAGTGCTGGCGCTGACCCCGTCGCTGGTCGGCGGCGCGCTGCGGCGCGCCGCGGCGGCCATCCCGCTCGGGCCCGTCGCTGCCTCGCCGGCTCACGTTCGGCTGGACGCCCGGATTCGCCTGCCCGGAGTCGCCGGTTCGATCGCGCCGGGCTGGTTGGCCGTGTCCCTCCTGGCCGCAACCGCGTGCGCCATCGGACTGTCGGGCTGGGGCCGGCGCCACCGCCCGCCCCGGGCGGCCGTGCCGCTGTGGGCCTGCGGCGCCGATGAGCTGAGCCCGCGGATGCAGTACACCGCGACCGCCTTCGCCGAACCGCTGCAACGCGTCTTCGACGACGTGCTGCGTCCGGACACCGACATCGAGATCACCCACCACGCGGAGTCGCGCTACCTGGTGCAGAAGGTGCACTTCCGCGCCGAGATCGTCGACGGCATCGAGCGCCGCCTGTACCAGCCGATCGAGGGCGCGGTCAGAGCCTGGGCCGGCTGGGTCCGGCGCGCGCATTCCGGCAACGTGCACCTCTACCTCGGCTACGGCGCGATCGGGCTGCTGGTCGTGCTGGTACTGGCCCGATGACGAGCGCGATCGCGGTCACGGCGGCCGGCCTTCAGGTGCTCGGGGTGGCCGCCGCGGCGCCGCTGGTCGTCGGCGGGATGCGGCAGGTGCGGGCCCGTTGCGAAGGACGGGCCGGCGGCGGGGTGGCACATCCCTGGCGCGACCTGCGCAAGCAACTGCGCAAGCAGTCGCTGCGACCAGCCGGGACCACCGCAGTCTTCCGCCTCGCGGCGCCACTGTTAGCCGGTTCTGCGCTGCTGATCGCCGCGGCAGCGCCACTGATCTCGACCGGTTCACCGCTGGACTCGACCGCCGACCTGTTCGCGATCGTCGGCATCCTGTTCCTGGGCACCGTCGCACTCGCCCTGGCCGGTTTGGATACCGGCACCGCGTTCGGCGGCATGGGCGCCAGCCGCGAACTCACCGTCACCGCCCTGGTCGAACCGACGATCCTGCTCGCCATCTTCGCCCTGTCGATCCCGGCCGGCTCGGCCAACCTCGCCACCATCGTCACGGCCACCACCCACCACCCGTCCCACGTCGTCACCCCGGGCGCGCTGCTGGCGTTGGTGGCCCTCGTGATCGTCATCCTGGCCGAGACCGGCCGGCTGCCGGTCGACAACCCCAGCACCCATCTCGAGCTGACGATGATGCACGAGGCGATGATTCTCGAGTACGCCGGCGCGCGCCTGGCCCTCGTCGAATGGGCCAGCGGCATGCGGCTGACGGTCCTGCTCGCCCTGCTGGCCAACCTGTTCCTGCCCTGGGGCATCGCCGGCCCGCACCCGGGCGTGGCCGCCCTCGTCCTCGGCGCCGGCGCCCTGGCCGGAAAGGTGGCGATCCTGGCCGGCATCGTCGCCGCGGCCGAGGTGTTCGTCGCCAAGCTGCGGCTGTTCCGGGTCCCCGAACTGCTGGCCGGCTCGTTCCTGCTCGCGGTCCTGGCCGTCACCGCAGCCTCGTTCCTTACCCCGGTATCGGGGTGAGCCGGCGATGAGCACCGCCACCTACACCGAACTGCTCGATCTGGCCGCCGGCGGCCTACTTCTGACAGCCGTGCTGATCGTGTGGCGCCGTGAGCTCGCCGCGATGGCGCGGCTGCTGACCGTGCAAGGCCTCGCCCTCGCGACGATCCCGCTGCTCGAAGGGGCCCGCACGCACGACCCGGCACTGGTCGGTGTCGGTGGTGCGGTGCTGTTGCTGCGCGGCGTGGTCCTGCCGGCGTTGCTGACCCGCGCCTCTCGCGCCGACGGCGAGCCGCGGCGCGAGAGCACGCCGCTGCTCAACACGTCGGCTTCGCTGCTGGCCGCGGCGGCCCTCACCATGATCGCGTTCGCGCTCAGCCGCCCCCTCCTCGCCCTTGACCGCGGCTCCCCGGCCACCCAAGCGGCACCCACCGGGCTGGCCGTCGTCCTGATCGCCGTCTTCGTCATGGTCACCCGCCGGCGCGCCCTCTCGCAGGCCATGGGCTTCCTGATGCTCGACAACGGCATCGCTGCCGTCGCGTTCCTGATCACCGCCGGGGTCCCGGTCATCGTCGAACTGGGCGCGTCGCTGGACATCCTGTTCGCCGTGATCATCCTCGGCGTGCTCACCGGGCGCCTACGCCGCACCTTCGGTGAGACCGACCTCGACCTACTGCGGGAGCTGCACGAGTGATGAGCCTGCTGCTGCTCCTGCCCCTGCTAGCGCCCCTGGCCGCCGCCACGTTGACCGCGTTGGTCGGATGGCGCCGTTTCACCGCGTGGGCCGGTGTCGCCGCGGCCGCGACGATCCTCGGCTGCGGCATCACCCTGGCCACCCGGATCACGAGCACCCCCCGCATCCGGTTCGGCACCCTGCTGCGCGCCGACGCGCTCACCGTCACCATGCTGATCGTCATCGGCTCGGTGGCGACGCTGTCCTGCTGGGCCGGCGTCGGCTACCTCGACGCCGACCTCGTCGCGGGCCGGACGACCGCCCACCGCGCACGCCTCTACGGGGTCCTCGTCGCCGCCTTCCTGACTGCGATGAGCCTGGCCGTGCTCGCCAACGACCTCGGCGTGGCCTGGGTCGCCATCGAAGCGACCACCATCGCCACCGCATTCCTCGTCGGGCACCGCAACACCCGCGCCGCGCTGGAAGCAACCTGGAAGTACGTCATCATCTGCTCGGTCGGGATCGCCTTCGCGTTCCTCGGCACCGTCCTGCTCTACTTCGCCGCCCGACACGCCGGCGCCGGCGGCTCGGCCCTCGCCCTCGACACGCTGCGCGCGCACGCCACCCACCTCGACGCCGGCGTCACCCGCCTGGCCAGCGGTCTGCTGTTGGTCGGTTACGGAACCAAAGCCGGGTTGGTGCCCTTCCACACGTGGCTCGCCGACGCCCACAGCCAAGCCCCGGCGCCCGTGTCAGCGCTCATGAGCGGCGTCCTGTTGTCGGTCGCGTTCTCCGCATTGCTGCGCATCAAGTCGATCGCCGACATCGCCCTCGGCCCGGGCTTCCTACGTACCGGACTGCTGATCGTCGGACTGGCGACCGTCCTGATCGCCGCATCCCTGCTGGTCGGACAACGCGACCTCAAACGCTTGCTCGCCTACTCCTCGATGGAGAACATGGGTCTCATCGCCATCGCCGCTGCTGCCGGCACCAGGCTGGCGATTGCCGCGCTGCTGTTGCACGTGTTGGCACACGGCATCGCGAAGACCGTGCTGTTCCTGTCCGCCGGCCAACTCCAACACGCCCACGGCGGCTCGACTCGCATCAGCGACATCGCCGCCGTACTCGCCCGTTCCCGCTTGCTCGGCATCGCTATGTCCAGCGGCATCCTCGTGCTGCTCGCGCTGCCTCCGTTCGCGACCTTCGCCAGCGAACTGTCCATCGCCCGCGGCCTGGCCGACGCCCACCTCGGCTGGGCCCTCGCCCCGCTGCTGCTGTTGCTGGCCGTCGCCTTCGCCGCGCTGGTCGCCACCACCGCCCGCATCCTGCTCGGACGACCCGCCACCGACCAGCCCGCGATCGCGGTGCCGCGCACCGCCGCCATCGCGCTCGTCCTCGGCGTGACCGCCAGCGTGACCCTCGGCCTCACCGCCGGCCCGCTCACCCACTTGTTCCGCCTCGCCGCGACCGCCCTCGGCGCCGCGTCATGAACCCGATCGGACCGGACGCCACTCCGGCCGGCCGGCACCGTGTCGCGTACCGGACCGGCGCCGACGAACTCGCCCCCTACGCAACCGCGCTGCTGAGCGGCGGACACCGGCTCGCCCTGGTCGCCGCCCACGACGAGACCGACCACCTGCGCGTGGTGTACCTGTTCCTGGCCGGACCACCCGATCGCCGAGTCGAACTGCACCTCACCCTCGACCCGGACAACCCCCGAGTTCCGACCCTGGCCGGGCTCTCGTTCCCGGCCGGACGATTCGAACGCGAGATGGCCGACCTCTACGGCATCACCCCGGTCGGGCACCCCGCCCCCCGCCGTCTCGTCCGGCACGCCCACTGGCCCGAAGAGTGGCACCCCATGCGCCGCGACGCCTTCGCCCCGCCGCCGTTTGCGGACGTCGGCTCGTTCCCGTTCAGCACCGTCGAGGGCCCCGGCGTCTACGAAATCCCGGTCGGCCCGGTCCACGCCGGACTGATCGAGCCCGGCCACTTCCGCTTCTCCGTCGTCGGCGAAACGATCCTGACCCTCAAGGCGCGTCTCTGGTTCGTGCACCGCGGCATCGAGAAACTGTTCGAAGGCCGCGACGCGACCAACGGCGCCGAACTCGCCGAACGCATCAGCGGCGACACCTCCGCCGCCCACGCCCTCGCCCACAGCCTCGCCGTCGAAGACGCGCTGGGCATCACCGTGCCCGATCAGGTCCACCGCCGTCGCGCAATGCTCGTCGAACTAGAGCGCCTCTACAACCACGCGGCCGACCTCGGCGCACTCGCCAACGACGTCGGGTTCGGCCTGGCCAACGCGCACGCCCAACACATCCGCGAACGCCTCCTACGCATCAACGACACCGTGACCGGCCATCGACTGCTGCGCGGGGCCATCCACCCCGGGTCGGTCATGCTGCGTGCGCTGCCGGACGTGACGCTCCTGCGTGCTCTCGCCGACGACCTGGCCGATCTCGCCGAGAACACACTGAGGCACAGCGTCATCCGCGACCGGTTCACCGGCACGGCGGCCCTGGGCCGCGACCAGGCACGCGAACTCGGCTGCCTCGGCTACGTGGCCCGCGCCAGCGGCGTGCCCACCGACGCGCGCCTCGAGCACCCCACCACCGAACTGCCGGTAACACCCAGCCTCGGCACCACCGGTGACGTCCTCGCCCGCTACCAAGCGCGCCGCGACGAGTACGCCGCGAGCACGGATCTCATCAGCCGCCTCGTCGAGGACACCGAAAACCCGCTCACCCACATCGCAGCGCCGACAACCGGCGCCCCCGTCAATCCAGGCAGCGGCGTCGGCATCGTCGAGGGCTGGCGCGGCACCATCGTGCACCGCGTCGAAATCGACGCCACCGGCCGCATCACGCGCGCCAAGATCGTCGACCCGTCCTGGCTCAACTGGCCCGCGCTGCCCGTCGCCCTCGCCGACACGATCGTCCCCGACTTCCCCCTCGCCAACAAGAGCTTCAACCTGTCCTACGCCGGCAACGACCTGTAGAGGACGCCGACATGCCCTGGTACTTCCGCGTCGTCCAAACCGACGACGGTCGGTGGATCTGCCAACACGGCAAGGACCGTTACGACACCCACGCCACCTACGAGGGCGCCGTCGACCACATCACCGCCATCGCCTCGCAACAGCGGCCCGCAGACATCCTCGCCCACCACCTTGGCCAAGATCACGGCGCATCGCACAACTCGAAGCCCTCCCCGACCCCTGGCAAGCGACCCACAGAGGGGGCGAGCAGCCCCCCAGGGGGAGGAGGCGTGGGCGTGTCGTAGGTCATGGGTGCGCACCCGGATGCCTTGCAACGATTCTGGATGACTGGCTAGCAAGTGCAACGGAAGGGCGCGCTAACCGACCACCTGCTGGGATCATCATTCGTGCACTCCGGGCCACTGACCTGACCGCGGTTAGTGGGGAAACGTCGCATCTAGCGTCCGGTTACCCTGGTATCGTTGCAGACTGCCTCTGATTGGGAGGGCAGTTAGACCGTGCGGGTTGCAACGGACCATCCGGCGGGCGTCCTCGAGGTCGCTAGCCCCGCCCGGAAGTCGACGCTGTCGCGAGCCGTCAAGGCGGGCCGCGCGATTCGGCTGGCGCCGGGCGTGTTCGTCCTCGGTGCAACGCTCTCGCCGGAGCAGGTGGCCTACCACCACCGTTTCGCGATCATCGGCGAGCTGTGGCCGGGCGCCGTGGTGTGTGCCGCCAGCGCGCTCGCTGGAGGCGAGCCGACCGAGGGGTGGCTTTTCGTCTGCCACCCGGACCCACCGCGGCGATCGGACCTGCGCCTTCCTGGCCTGGCTATCGCCCCACGGGTCGGACCGGGCCCGCTGCCGGGCGACATGCCCCTCCCCGCGGGACTGGTGCTATCGGGACCGGCCCGGACCCTCGTCGAGAACGTGCCGCTCGGCGGGCCGCAGCCGACGGGTCGACCATCCCGGGCTGCGGGTGTCGAAGCAGTCGAGGATCGCATCGACGCCGACGCACGCACCGGCGGCGCCGGTCGGATCAGCAGTCAGCTGGCGCAGCTCGACGTGATCGCCCCGTATATGCCGGCCAAGCCGGTGGAGCTGGTCCGACGTCGGCTCGCGGCAGTCCTCGGGACGTCCGGCGGCGACGATCGACCGAGGTCCCAGCGGCTGCGCGCCCGGCTGACCGGCCGACCCTACGACCAGCATCGGATCGAGATGTTCGCTGCGCTGGCCGAGCTGCTCGGGGACACTGCGCCGCAGCCGCGGCCGGCGCTCGGGCCGGCCGGTCGTTCGGAGTGGCTGCCGTTCTTCGAGGCGTACTTCTCCAACTTCATCGAGGGAACCGAGTTCGGTGTCGAGGAGGCCCGCCGGATCGCGATCGACGGCGACGCGCCCGCTGACCGCCCGCAGGATGCGCATGACGTGGCAGCGACATACCGCATCGCCCACGACCCGGACCTGAGCCGAGCCGTGGCCAAGACGGGCGCCGATCTCATCGAGATGTTGCAGGCTCAGCACGAGTTGCTCATGGCAGCGCGACCGGACAAGCGACCCGGCCAGTTCAAGGAGCGCCAGAACTACGCCGGCGGCTACGCATTCGTCGCGTCGGAGCTGGTCGAGGGGACGCTGCTGCGAGGGTTCGACTGCTTCACCGGCCTGACCGATCCGTTCCATCGCTCTGTCGCGCTCATGCTGCTGCTCACCGAATGCCATCCGTTCGACGACGGCAACGGCAGGATCGCCAGGCTGGTCGCCAACGCCACGCTGAGCGCGGCCGGGCAGGTCCGGATCGTCATCCCAACCGTGTACCGCAGCAACTACTTGGTCGGGCTTTCCGGCCTCAGCAACGGTGCAGGGCGCGGCGAGACGATCGTTTCGGTGCTTGCGTTCGCTCAGAAATGGACGGCCGCTGTCGACTGGAGCGACTACGACCGGGTTGATGCGCAGATGAAGGACTCCAACGCCTACTTGGATGCCGGGCTCGCCGAACGCAGCGGCCGAACGCTGCGCATGCCGCCGAAGTTGCCGTGATCTGGCACCAGTTGTCGCTCGAGTTTCAGCCCCACTGCGGGTGCGTCCATGAGCGGACGGTGACCAGTCAGCCCGCTCCTGGGAGTCGCGGTCCTTCCTGGCAAAGATCTGTCCCACGTTGGGAGCGATCCGCCCGCAATAGCTTGGCGGTCGTGGCTGCCTTGCCGAAATCCCTGCGCGAGCTGATCGAGTCGGGTGGACTGGCGCGCCCTGACCTGCGCGATGGACCCCGATCAGCAGATCATCGTCTGGACGGCCGACCCCGGAACGCCCACGCACCACGCCTTGCGCATGCTCGGGTCCTGGACCGCCGACACCTCTTCGAAGGCCTTCCCGGCCTGAGTCGCAGTTAGTCGTCGACGACGTCGCCGCAGTCGATCCGTGGTCACCACGGTTCGTGCGGATCTACGGCACGGCGGAGTTCGTCGAGCGATGGGGACAGTTCGGACCCGGTTGGAACCTGCGGATCGTCCCGGCCGTCTCATGGAGCGCGAACTTGGACGGCGAGAGCTACCACTCCAACGTGACCGTGCGGCGCAGTGCACCGGCGGGAGGAGCCCAAGGCCCGAGATCCCTTGATCGTCCCGCACACGGCTACGTCTCCACGCTCACCTGAATGACGCTACGGCCGGGGACTTTGGCAATCTACGCCGGGGAGTATCGATGTTCGGGCCGGCCCGTGGCACCGTAGCGCAGCTGGAGCCGGACGAGGCCGTGCCGCTCGAGGTAGTTGAGGTAGCGCTGCGCGGTGGCGCGGCTCATGCCGATCTCCTCGGCGATCTCCGATGCCGACACCGGGTTGGCTGCGGCGCGAACGGAGTCGAACACGACCTCCAGGGTCGGGGCCGAGTGTCCCTTCTGCGGGAGGCGGCTCGCCGAGGTGGGAGAGACGCGCAGGAGGCCGAAGAGCTCGTCGATGTCGGCTTGCCGGGTTTCGTCGGGGAGCCGTTCGAAGCGGGCGTGGAGACGCCGGTAGGCCTCCAGCCGCTCACTGAGTGCCGCGAAGCCGAACGGCTTCACGAGGTAGTGGACTGCACCGAGCTGCATGGCGGCGCGCACGCTCGTCAGATCGCGGGCGGCGGTGATCACAATGACGTCCGGATGCTTCGGTTCGCTCATGAGCTCCCGCACGACGGAGAGCCCGTCTCCGTCGGGCAGGAACAGGTCCATGAGGACGAGATCGGGATCCAGCTCGGTGACGGCCGTCAACGCTTCGGCGGCGCTGTGCACCTGGCCGGCCACTTCGAAGCCGTCGACCTTCGCGACGTACGCGGCGTGGACGGCCGCGACGCGGTAATCATCGTCGACCACGAGGGTCCTGATCGGCGCCGTCACCGGTGCGCGCCGGTTTCGGCCGGTGCGGGGGAGGAGGTCGACGGCAGGTGGACGTAGAACATCGGCGCTGGGCCCTCGGTCACGGTGATGGTGCCGTGCAGCCGTTGGACGAGCCGGTGGACGAGGGCCAGCCCGAGCCCGCGGTGAACCGCGCCGCGGCCGTCCTTCGTCGTGTAGCCGTCCTGGAAGATCCACTCGGCCGAGCCGGGTGGAATGCCGGGGCCGTTATCGGTCACGCGGACGCAGATGGCCTCCTCGTCCTGCACGATGCTGACAAGCACGCGGCCGGAGCCGGCTCGATTGGCTAGAGCCTCGAAAGCATTGTCGATGAGGTTGCCGAGGATCGTCGTCAGTGCCTGGATCTTCTGCGGTGAATCGCCCAGCCAGGTGTCGTCGCTAATCGTGAGCGTCAAGCCGCGCTCGCTGGCTTCGGCCGCCTTGCCCATCAAGAGACCGACGATCAGCGGTGAACCGATGCGCGCCCGCAATGAGTCTGCGAACTCCGCGGCGCCACCTTGCAGCTGCGTGAGGTAGCCCAGCGCCTCGTCCACCTCACCGAGTTCGAGCAGCCCGATGACTGCGTGCAGCCGGTTCGAGAACTCGTGCTGTTGGGCGCGCAACGCGTCGGTGAGGCTGCGCACGCCGTCCAGCTCGCGAAGCAGCCCGGACATCTCCGTGCGGTCGCGCAACGTGACCACTGCGCCGTGCGGACGCCCGGCCAGCACGACCGGCTTGCGGTTGACGGTGAGGCAGAAGTCGTCGGTAAGGACCACCTCGTCCTGGCCGTAGAGCGTGCCGTCGAGCACGTCGCGCAGCCGTCCGGGCGGGAGCAGTTCGTCCAGGCGCCCGCCGATCGCGATAGCCGAGCCGCCCAACAGCCGCTGCGCCTCGTCGTTGACCACCGACACCCGCCCCGACCGGTCGAACGCGATCACCCCCTCGCGGATGCCGTGCAGTGTCGCCTCCCGCTCCTGCAGCAGCCGCGCGATCTCGTCCAGCTCCAGGCCGAACGTCCGGCGCTTGAGCCGGCGGGCGAGCAACCACGAGGCGAACCCTCCAGCCGCCAGCGCGACGGCGAACCAACCGGCGTACGCGGGCAGTTCGCTACCCAGTTCCTTCGAGACCGAGCTGTCCTCGATGCCGACGGAGACCTCGCCGATCATCGTGGTTCCGTCGCTCGCGTACATCGGCGCCCGACCATTGGCCGACGCGCCGGTCTTGCCGTGGTCGATCCGGTAATGGGTCCTGCCGTCGACGGTGACGATCGGTTCGGCGACCTTCTTCCCGATCAGCTCGGGGTGCGGGTGGGAGTGCCGCACGCGAGCTGATC
>Ga0207667_10011506_pt1 | contig 10279 bp, 9 predicted proteins | sample KBSCornC52_FD_184301 | JGI IMG/M metagenome (GOLD analysis project Ga0207667, IMG submission 184301) | Corn rhizosphere microbial communities from Kellogg Biological Station, Michigan, USA - KBS Corn C5-2 (SPAdes) (version 2) | ecosystem: Host-associated > Plants > Roots > Rhizosphere > Soil ...
CGGAGTCTCCCCCAGCTTGCCCGAAACGTCGAGCGAAGGCGCCCCCAGCGCCACCCGCGTGCCCGTGCCGTCGCTGCGCAGGATCGCCCCGCCCGGCCCCGGGCAGAGCCGCAGCGCCTGCCCGTCGAGGCTGAGGTTGGCATAGGCCAGCCGGTCGAACCGCACGGTCGTGCAGGTCGGCCACAGGCTGAGCACGCCTGCCGCGCTGCGGCTGCCGGCGATCGGCAGGACGAGGTTGTCGGCCCGTCCGCCAGGCAGGGCCCCGCTGACTTCGGCCACGCCGGACAGCGCCAGCGCGCCGCCCCGCTCCTGCGCGATGGTGAACTGCGGCAAGGCCACCCGCGCGTCGCCGCTCCGGTATTGGGCCATGGCGAGGCGCACCACGGTGGCCCCGCGCGGGCCCTGCTCCATCCGTGCCTCGATCCGCGGCAGGCCCGGCCCGCCGGTGGAGAAGTTGCCGGCCAGCCGCGGCGACGGGCCGCTGGCGTAGTGCATCCGCGACAGCACCAGCAGCGTAGCGCCGCCGCCGCCGGTCACATGGCCCTGCGGCAGGACCAGGCTGGTCTGCCCGCCCGCACGGCGCAGCACGAAGTTCGCGGCGAGCCGGCTGTCCGGGGCCTGGCGCTCCAACCCTTCGCGCAGCTGCCGCAACAGTGGCGCAACGAAGCTCTCGGCCCCCTGCCGCTCGGCCGCGACCAGGCTGGCGAGCGAGCCCTGCCCCAGCCGCAGGCCGCGCCCGTCGATATCGCCCTCGGCCTCGGCCCTGGCGAAATGGTCGCGGGCGCGCACGGCAGCGCGCAGCCCCAGCGTGGCGGCGCGCACCTGCGGCAGGGCAAAGCCGCTGGCCCGGCCGTCGATCCGTGCGGTCAGCCCGCCGTCGCGCCAGGTCGCATCGACGGTCCCGGCCAGCCGCCCGGCCCGCCCGGTGCCCACCACGATTGCCCCCGCCGCGATCCCGAGCCGCGCGCTTGCCCCGTCGAGGGTCTTGTCCAGCGTCGCATCCACGGCAAGGGCAAGGTCGCGCACCTCGGCACCCTCGTGCGGACAGGCCAGGGTCGCCGCCCGCAAAGGCCCGGCCAGCCGCGGCTTGCCCTCGGCCACGGCCAGCTTGCCGAACAGCGTCGCGCGCTCGCCCGCGCATCCGCCAAGCTCAAGCCGGGGCGCCACGGCCGCCAGCGTCCCGGCAAAACCGCCATCGAGCCGGCCCGCGCCATCCACCCGCAGGCCCACCGGCCCGTGATTGCCCAGCAGGCGGCCGCGCCCGTCGATGATCGCAAGGTCGATCGCGGGTAGGCCCGGCTGCTGGCGCTTGCCGCCGAACAACACCTTGTCGAGCGAGCCGAAGCTGATCCGGCCGTCGTTCCAGGTACCGTAAAGGCGGGGGCCGATCAGTGTGATCCGCCCGATCGCGGGGAAGCCCAGGCGCGGCTGGATCTCGATCTCGGCGCGCTCGATGGTAAGATCGGGCGCGCGCGGATCGCCGATCACCACGTGGCTCAGCACCTGCCGGCGCGGCCCGATCGATTCGATGCGGTAGGTCCCCGGCAGGCCCAGCGAGCGCAGCTGGCTGGCGATGATGTCGTCGGCGATCCGCTCGCGCGTCAGCCAGACCGCTCCCAGGCCCAGCACGATCACGCCCCCGGCCACGGCGGCCACGCGCAGCCAGCGGGCCCGGCGCTCGCCCGCGCCCGGCTCTGGTCCCTGCTGCTCCGGCCAGAGGGCCGGGCCGCCGCCCTCCGATCCGGCCGCGCCGGAATCGTCGGGCCAATTCCCGTCCTGGGGGGCCTCGTTCATGGCGCCACCCTTGCGCGCTCCCGGCGGAAAGGCAATGCTGTGCAATCGATGCGCAGAGCGCGGGGGATCGGCATTGCCTGACGAAAAGCTGTTTGCCATGCCGGAGGCCGTCGCTGCCAGGCCCGACCGCGCGCACGATCCCAGCGGCCACCGCGCCCGCCTGCGCAAGCGCCTGCTCGAAGGCGGGATCGATGCGCTGGGCGATCATGAAGTCATCGAATTCCTGCTGATGGGCGCCGTTCCGCGGCGCGACATGAAGCCGCTCGCCCGCTCGTTGGTCCAGCGCTTCGGCTCGCTGGCAGGCGTGCTCAACGCCGATCCGCGCGCGCTCGCCCGGCACCCGGGCATGGGCGAGGCCACGGCCGCCGCGCTGCGCATCGTCGCCGTCGCCGCGCGGCGCCTCGCCCGCCAGACCGTCCACGAACAGCCGGTCCTCAGCTCATGGCAGGCGCTGATCGATTACCTGACGATCGACATGGCGCACCTCACGAAAGAGCGCGTCCGGGCGCTCTATCTCAACACCCGCAACATGCTGATCCATGACCAGCACCTGCGCGACGGTTCGCTCGACGAGGCCCAGATCGACCCCCGTGAGATCATCCACATGGCGATGGATCTCGGCGCCGCGGCCGTGATCATGGTCCACAACCACCCCTCCGGCTCGCCCGAGCCCAGCCGCGCCGATATCCAGATCACCCAGCGCGTGGCCGAAGCCGGCCGGCTGCTCGGCATCACCGTTCACGATCACGTGATCATCGGCCGCCACGGCCACGTCTCCCTGCGCGCGCAAGGCCTGATCTAGCGCGGCACCGAACGCCGCCGCCCAACCCGCTCGCCCCGCTCACGCCCCTCATCCCGTCCCCTCCCGACCTCCGCCCGCGTTGAGCCTGCCGAAGGACACGGGCGCCACGTCCGCCGCCAACCCGGTCCGACCGCCCGTCAAAGCACGAACGAATCGGCCGCCAGCGTCCCGTGCAGCCCGCCAGCAGCAGGGCGAAGTCGGCCTTCCCATCGCCGTTGACGTCCCCCTGCACCACCAGCCCCGCCGCGCCGTCCTGCTGGATCAAAGGTCGATGCGATCCCCATCGCCGGGGATGAAATCGACGATCGTGTCGCTGCCGGCCAGGACCAGCGCCGCCGAAAAGGGCGAGCGCAGGTTGCCTATGCCGAGATATTGCATGGCGCTAACCGCTTGCATGGCCCTTGCAGGGGCGTTGCATGCGCCCAGATTGGCCACCACGCCGACGGAACCGACAAAATCGGCAGAACAAATCGGAGAACTCACGGACTTGAATACTGAACCTGTCCCGCCGTTACAGGTATGCCCGCAGAATTTCCGCCAGGTTCACAGGAAGAGGGAATCGACTTTTAACGCATTCCCGATTCACCTATACCAGTTTTAACTACTGGTTAACTTGAGAATTACGCCTCGCAAGGTGCCGCCGGATCCGTTCCAGCACCAGTTGCGGATCGTAGGGCCGGGCCAGGTGCGGCCCCTCTTCGCACAGGTCGGCCGCCGCATGGGTTGCGCTCGTGATGCTCCCGGCCAGAATAACCCGCACCTCCGGCCGCGTCCGCGTCAGCTGCTCGCGCAGAGCGAAGCCATTGCCATTGCCTGACAATTCGACATCGCTCAGCACGACTGCCGGCGTGATCGACCCAGCTTCGACCACCGTAACGGCCTCCTCGAACGAAGCCGCCTCGATCACGGTATAGCCGCAATGGCGCAGATAATCCGCGATGAGGTGCCGCACCAGCACATCGCTATCCGCCACTACGAGGCTTTGCTCGTCCCGCTCCCGCCGGTCCTGGTCTGCCATGGTTCCCCGATCAATCGTTCAACTGTCGAGACAAGTTCCGAAGGGCTGAATGGTTTCGACAGCGCCGCATCGGCATGGTCGGCGGGGTTTTCCGGCACGTGGGCGGATAGCAGGAGCACCGGAAGGGCGTGCCGTGTGCCGCGAACATGGGCGGCAAGGTCCAGGCCATCCATCGGGCCAGGCATGGTGATATCCGTCGCGAGCATGGCCAAGGGCTGGCCGGAAGCGAGGATATCGAGCGCTTCCTGCGGGTTAGCCGCTTCGATCACCGCATAGCCGGCGTCGCGCAACCAATCGGCGCTTGCGAGGCGGATGAAAATCTCATCCTCCACCAGCAGAATTGGGAACTGATCGCCATTGCCCACCGCAGCGGCGAGAGGTATCCCGCAATCGCCGGAACCTTTCATCGACCCTACCCCGACGGCCCGTCCAAAACGCCGGCTTTCTGTGTTTCGCCATGGCGGACATCGGCCTTGTATGCAACCACCCCAAGGGACAATTCACAGTCTTATCAAACACCAGCGCGAGGCGGGTTGCCAAGGCGGGCGCAGCCGCATAGCGGCGCAGGCGAAGCCCCGCCGCCGCCAGCGGCGCCAAGTGCCATGCCGCGGCCTCGCGGCCCGAAGGAGTTTGCCATGGTCCCCCGCTACGCCCGCCCCGCGATGACCGCGATCTGGGAGCCGGAAGCACGCTATCGCATCTGGTTCGAAATCGAGGCCCATGCCACCGAGAAACTGGGCGAGCTCGGCGTCGTGCCGGCCAGCGGCGCCAAGGCCCTGTGGGACTGGTGGGCGACCAACCCGGCGATCGACGTCGCCGCGATCGACGCGATCGAGGCGGTCACCAAGCACGATGTCATCGCCTTCCTTGACTGGGTGGCCCAGCAGGTCGGTCCGCAAGCCCGCTTCATGCACCAGGGCATGACCAGCTCCGACGTGCTCGACACCACCCTCGCCGTCCAGCTCGCCCGCGCGGCGGACCTGCTGCTGGAAGATCTCGATACCCTGCTCGCCGCGATCAAGCGCCGGGCGATGGAGCACAAGTTCACCCCCACCATCGGCCGCAGCCACGGCATCCATGCCGAGCCGACCACCTTCGGCAAGAAGCTGGCCGAAGCCTATGCCGAATTCGCCCGCTGCAAGACCCGGCTCCTCCATGCCCGAGCCGAAATCGCCACCTGCGCCATCTCCGGCGCGGTCGGCACTTTCGCCAACATCGATCCGTCGGTGGAAGAGTACGTGGCGGAAAAGCTTGGCCTGACGCCGGAACCGGTCTCCACCCAGGTCATCCCGCGCGATCGCCACGCGATGTTCTTCGCCACGCTGGGAGTCATCGCCAGCTCGATCGAGCGTCTCGCCGTGGAAGTGCGCCACCTCCAGCGCACCGAAGTGCTGGAGGCCGAGGAATACTTCTCGCCCGGCCAGAAGGGCTCGTCGGCCATGCCGCACAAGCGCAACCCGGTCCTGACCGAGAACCTGACGGGCCTTGCCCGCATGGTCCGCTCGGCCGTCACCCCGGCGCTGGAGAACGTGGCGCTGTGGCACGAGCGCGATATCTCGCACTCCTCGGTCGAACGCTTCATCGGCCCCGACGCCACGATCACGCTCGACTTCGCGCTCGCCCGCCTGACCTCGGTGGTCGACAAGCTGGTGGTCTATCCCGAGCGGATGGAGAAGAACCTCAACAAGATGGGCGGCCTGGTCCATTCCCAGCGCGTTCTCCTCGCCCTCACCCAGGCCGGGCTGGAACGCGACGCCGCCTACCGGCTCGTCCAGCGCAATGCGATGAAGGTGTGGGAATCGGACGGCCAGCTCTCACTGCTGGAACTGCTGAAAGCCGATCCCGAAGTCGCCGCCGCGCTCACCCCGGAACAGATCGAGGAGAAGTTCGACCTCGACTATCACTTCAAGGCGATCGACACGATCTTCGCCCGGGTATTCGGAGAGTAAACCCCGCCTTCGACATGGCGCTTCAGCCTGCGGCTTCAGCGCCTCCTCAGGCCGAACGGAAAACAGAAGCCGTTCGTCCTGAGGAAGGCGCGAAGCCGAATGACTGAGGGCCTGTCTTGAAGGACCCTCAGAACGAGACCTTGATCGTGCCGCCCCAGGTCCGCTGGTCCCCGGCCGTGCCTGCGATCAGGCCGGTGTTGCCGGGCGCCACCTGCAACAGTTCGATGTAGTTCACGTCGAAGGCGTTGCGCACCCAGCCGAACACATCGACCCCTTCGCCCCGGAAGCCCAGCCGGAAGTTGGTCAGGGCATAGCCCTTCACCTCGGTATAACGCGATGGCGAGGCATTGGAGTTCCAGGCGGAGCGGTAGTTGCCGTCTACTCCGAAATAGACCTGCCCTTCCTTGGCCAGCAGCTTGGCGGGAATGTTGTATTCCGCGCCGTATGCGAACGACCACTTGGAAACGCCCGGCAATTGCTGGCCGGAAATGTCGCACGAGCGCGGGCTGAGCGATCCGGGCACGCCGGCCAGCGACAGGTCGGGGGTCACGCCCGCCGCGTAGAAGGTGCCGCCGGAAAGCTCGGGCGGGCACGGCGCGTTCCTGAACGACACGTACTTCGCATCGGTATAGGCGCCGTTGACGTACGCGGTCAGCCGGTCGCTCGGCCGGATCTTGAAATCGGCCTCGATCCCCTGCGAACGGACCTTCTCGGCATTGGCCAGATAGCCGCGCACCGTGCCGAACTGGCCGCCGTTGACCGTGGCCTGGAAGTCCTTGATCTCGGTACGGAAGGCGGCGAGGTTGAAGGTCGCACGGCGGTTCCAGAACTGCGCCTTGAGCCCCACCTCGAAGTGGTTGACCGATTCCGGCTTCACCGTGCTGGCTGAAAGGTCGGGCACGTTCGCCGTGGTCAGCGGCAGGCCGTTCTGGTTGATCCCCAGCGTCTTGAAGCTCTTGGCATAGGTCGCATAGACCAGCACGTCGTGGGCGAGCTTGTAGTTGAGGTTCACGTCGTAGCTGAGGTTCCACTTGCTGGCCCCGACCGAAGTCGTCTGCGGCTGGTAGATGCCACACTGGGCGGCCAGCACCGTTCCGGCGGCGGGCGCCGGGGTGCAGCTGATCACCGCGCCCGCGCCGGTGGTCACCACGCGGCTGTAGAAGCCGTCCTTCTTGTCGTAGTTGAGGCGCAGGCCCGGCTGGATCGTCAGCCGGTCGGTCAGCTTGTAGCTGACCTGCCCGTAGAGCGCGGCGCTGCTGCTCTTGAGCCACTGGGTATTGCGCGCAGTCAGGCCGCTGAGGATGCTGGCATCGGCCGCCTGGGCGCCCGTGAGGCTCCAGCGGCTGGCATCCGAACCCTGCTGCTCCAGCCCCTGGGTGTCGATCCGCTGCTTGAAGCCGAACAGGCCGACGACGAAGTCCACCTTGTCGCCTTCATAGTTGTAGCGGAATTCCTGGCTGTACTGGTTCTGCTGCGACGGGTTGTTGGACGCCGAAACGATCGACAGGCCCGAAAAGTCGCGGTCGTTCTGCGGTTTCCAGTCCCAGAACCGCCAGGCGCTGATCGAGGTCAGCGTGCCCGCGCCGAGCTTCCACTTCACCCGCAGCGAGGCGCCGCCGATCTTGTTACCGGCCTGGAGCGGCGCGTCGATATCGGTCAGCCGGTCATAGACGTTGCGGCTCGGCACGGCATAGTTGCGCCCCGGATTGGCCGCGTTGATCGCCGCCACCAGGGCATCGTACTGCCGATTCAGCGGCCGCTGGGTGGTGCCCACGCGCACGAACGAGGTGCCGAAGCCATAGGGGTCCTGCTTGCTGTAGTCGCCGGACAGGGTCACGCTGAGATCGTCGCTGGGCTGGAACAGCAACTGGCCGCGAATGCCGATGTTGTCCTGTTCGTTGATCCAGCGTTTGGTCGCCACGTTCCAGATCGTGCCGCGCCGGCTGGTCGAGGCGATGGCGACACGCGCGGCCACGGTATCGCTCAGCGGCCCGGAAACCGCCGCCTTGGCCTGCTTGAGCCCGAGGTTGCCCAGCGAAAGCTCCGCCCGCCCCTCGAAATCGAAGCTGGGCTGGTTGGTGGTGATGTTGATCGCGCCGGCCGTGGTGTTCTTGCCGTAAAGCGTGCCCTGCGGCCCGCGCAGCACTTCGACCTGCTGGACGTCGAGGAAATCGAAGGTCGCGGCGGCAACGCGCGAATTGTAGACGTCGTCGACATAGATGCCCACGCCCTGCTCGAACCCGTCGCTGGTGAGGCCGAAGGGCACGCCAAGACCGCGGATGTTGACCGAGGTGTTGCGCGGATTGGACGAATAGACCTGCAAGGTGGGCGCCACCTGCTGGAGCTTCACCACGTTGAAATTACCCGTCGATTCGATCGAATCAGCCTTGATCACCGAGATCGCCAGCGGCACCGCCTGGGCGGTTTCCTGCCGACGGCGGGCGGTGACGATGATCACCTCGCCGCGGCTGGGATCGTCATCGCCGACCTGCTGTTCCGCGGTGGGAGCGGGAGCAGCCGATGCCGCTTCGGCGGCCGCAGTTTCGGCAGCTTGTGCCGGCCCAGCGATGGCGAAAAGGGAAAGCGAAGTCGCGGCCAGAAGGCCGCCGCGGACGAACGAATGCATGATCCAATCCTCGGATGAAAGGGAATGGCCGCATCCGGTGGTCCGGTCTGCACCTGGTAGTCTTGCGATGATCTGGCCCCCGGAATGGGTGGCTCAGGTGAAACGCTGGCGCTCGGTCACTTCGAGCTGGACGACCCGCCCGTCGTGGACGGTCAGGCCAATCGCGCCGTAGCGCAGCCGCGAGATCGCTTCGGTGACCGCGCTGATCGCGGCCGCCGCGGCATCTTCCGCGGAGGAGAGGGAGCGCCGATCATCGGGCCCCCGGGAATCGGGTGGTGCTGCCATGGTCTGTGCCTCCTTGCGCAGGCACTCTTATCTCTACTGTTTAGATAGACAATGAGAGATTGACTTCGCGCCGATAAAGCGCGCCTTTCATGCGCCGGCCTGCTCGCTTTCCGGAAAAGGCGGTTCCACCGCGATCGGATCGGCCAGCGTCACCCGGTCCAGCATGGCCGCCATTTCGTCGCGCAGGGTCAGCATCAGCCCGCGCAGGCGGCATTCCGCTTCGGGCAGGCAGTTGGTGCAGGTCTCATGGGCGTTGCGCGCCGCGCAGGGCACCAGCGCCAGGCTGCCGCGGGTCAGCCGGATGATATCGCCATAGCGGATATCCACCGGCGACAGGGCCAGTTCATAGCCGCCGTCGCGCCCGCGATGGGAGATGACGATGCCGTCGCGCACCAGTTCGGAAAGGATCACGGTCAGGAACTTGCGGGGAATATTCTGCCCCTCGGCGATCGCATCGAGCCGCACGGGCCCCTTGCGCCAGTGATCGGCAAGGTGCTGGAGCGCCCGGATGGTGTAACGCGTCTTCTGCGAGAGCATGGGTGCGAGAAGACTCCCCAGCCCCCCGATTGTCAACCGGACAGGTTGAGCCGGGCAGGAGTCTTTTTCCGGGCCGCTCCCGATATCCCTCAGGGGCTAGCGGCGACAGCTCACTACACGGAAGCCCGGATGGGCTTTCCTGAATCGATCAGGAAGCCTGAACGCCCGGCGCGTGCTTGTTCATCAGGCCAAAGGCGCGCCCGTACCACTCGTTGCCCGGATAGTTCTTGCCGAGTACGGCAGCGGCCTTCTGCGCCTCTTCCGGCAGGCCGATGGCAAGATAGCTCTCGGTCAGGCGGTAGAGCGCCTCGGGGGTGTGGCTGGTGGTCTGGTACTTGTCGATAACGGTGCGGAAACGGATCGATGCCGCCAGCCACTTGCCCTGCCGTTCATAGGCCCGGCCGATGTCCATTTCCTTGCCCGCCAGGTGATCGCTGATCAGGTCCAGCTTGAGGCGCGCGTCGGCGGCATAGCGGGTATCGGGATAGCGGCGGGTAAGCTCGGTCATGGCCGCCAGCGCCTGGGCCGTGGCCTTCTGGTCGCGCGTCACGTCGCTGATCTGCTCGTAATGGCACAGCGCGACGAGATAATAGGCGTAGGCCGCGTCCTTGTTGCCCGGGTGGATCGAGAGGAACCGCTGCGCCGCGGAAATCGCCTTGGTATAGTCGCGCGAGACATAATAGCTGAACGCGCTCATCAGCTGGGCACGGCGGGCCCAGGGCGAATAGGGGTGCTGGCGTTCCACCTCGTCGAACAGGGCGGCCGCTTCGGCGGCGCGACCGCGATCCAGGCGGTCCTTGGCGGCGAGGTAGAGCGTATCGACATCGCGCGCGACATAGGCGGTATCGCGGTTCTTGCCCCCTCGCCCGCCGCAGCCCGCGGTCAGCGCGATGGCGGCAGTGGCGGTGGCGAGGATGGCGAGCTTGAGCGGCGAATGCTTCATGGGTCCGCGCTATAGCCAGCACGGGCATGAACGCCAAGTGAAAGCGGGACAAGGCCGGAACCACACCTGCGAAGCCCCCGCACGGCCCCATTAACTATTGCGGAAGAACAAGGCCCTACAAGGGCATCCGGGAGTCCTGCATGAAAGCTGTCCGTGCCCTGATAGAGGCCCTGTCCCTGCGCAGGAAGTCTCACGGTTCGCCCAGAGTGCTGGGGCCGACGATGCTGTCCGCCATTTTCGCGCTGGCTGGCGCGCTGGTGCTCGGGATCTATCCACTCCTCGATCCGGCCGCGAGCGACGAGTGGCACTGGCTCAACGGCCTGCT
>Ga0207667_10011508_pt1 | contig 10278 bp, 6 predicted proteins | sample KBSCornC52_FD_184301 | JGI IMG/M metagenome (GOLD analysis project Ga0207667, IMG submission 184301) | Corn rhizosphere microbial communities from Kellogg Biological Station, Michigan, USA - KBS Corn C5-2 (SPAdes) (version 2) | ecosystem: Host-associated > Plants > Roots > Rhizosphere > Soil ...
GAAATCGCTGCTGCCCACGCGTGCAACGGCAAAGAAGCGATTGGTGGAGGTGGGACGGGAGGAGGCGAATCAAGATCGTGCATCACACTGAGTGTGAACCGACTGGATGAAAAGCTCAACTGCGCCGGGTCGGAAACTATTTCGCTGGCAACCCCAGCTTATCGAAGAAAGCGCGGTTCCGCTCCTTGACGGCATTCACCAGGCGGTTGAACGAAATCACCTCAACGAACGCCTTGCAGTTCTGTTTATACCCAAAAAAACCCATGTGGTCATGCGTCCATTTCAAATCGTGATGGATGAGGCAGCGCTCCTGGAGCTTGGGTGTGATGTCGGCAACGATGTAACAGAAACCGGGGATGTTTTCTGACTCTGGGATGGGCCGACCTTGGGGCGTGCGAACGCCGCCTTTGCGGATGCGAGCCAAATAGCCAATCGCCTGCTCCACCGGGTCGTCAATCTCGCCTGGCTTCGCGTCGTCCCTCATCGGTCTTTTGATCTCAACGACAACAATTGACGCAAGAGGAAGTTGTGTGCCTTCCGAAACTAAAATGGGATTATCGAAAACGTTCAACGCACAAACGTCCGGCTCCTTCGTATCCGTGCACCCAGTGATTGGCATGGATGCAATGGTCTTGTCAGAGGCTAGATAGTCATGGAAAGCCAACCGCTCATCGACAAGCCAGAGATTACAGCTATCTGCGAGCACGTCTCCCGATGTGCGCTGCATTGGCATTATAAGGCTGTGGATCAGATCTTCTCTAGCGTATTTTCCATCGTCTCCTCGCTGAATCGCCATTTCTAGAAGGTCGAGGACTACCTTTCGGTGCGAGACGTAGTTTGCAAGGTCCGAACGTTTTATGTCCTCCGCTTTCTGGAGGTAGTCAGCAAGGCGCTTATTATATTCTTCATGGTTTTCGCCCTGACCAGGCACCATGATGTCATGCCCCTCAGCCAAAAGTTGACTCTCGATCTCAACCAGATGTTTATGAAGGGTTAGGTCGAGATCCTTGTCGGAAATTTCCGGGTCGACGTTGAGGCTTTCTTCGGGAATGCGACGCATGATCGGCCTGTAGCGGGGAGCACGATGAGTGACGAATTTGTCTACTCGATCTTTGGAGCGCTTGAGATTCATGGCGAGGTGATCAGCCAAGTGTTGTTTCGCCTTCTCTAGCACCGCAGCGCGGATTTGGGATAGGGAGATTACGCTTTTCTCAAGTAGGGTATCGACGCTATCCGCAATGTCGAAGCCTGTGCGCTCTGGGCGAGCACACTCATCGAGAAATGGAGAACTAACGTAGCACTCGTAGACAAAATCGCCTGCTTCGTCCGAGATTCGTCCGTGTAGGCCCGGAATTTTGCCCTCGATCTTTTCCTCTGTTACCAGCCGATTGTCAGCACAATACGCGATAGCGTGACTGGAAATGGAATTCGACCGGAGCTTTACATGGATCAGCTCAAATTTGGTTCCGTTGATTTCGATGTCTTCCGACACTGCTGATGAGTGCATCTGAGTGTCATAAAGCTCATCAAGTGACTGAGTAATACCTTCGTCCGAAATGATGATTTCCGGTGCTCCGCCTGGTCGCACGAAATACCACAAGCAGTGTTCGAGCATCGCCTCAGCAATTTCCTCTAGGCTCTTCCGGCAATTGTCCCGGTAACGCGATTGAAAATCGTTAAGATGCACCGCAGTTTCGACGGTGTATCCGTCCGTGGCATCCACCACCACATCGTTGTCCACGCCTTTTGCTGCACTGAAATCAAAGGTCCGCTTTCGCCTGATGCCGCCGCCGGGCTGGAAAAAACTGGTGATTTGGACAAATCGGAAAGCCTTCAACCAGAGCAAGCGCCCTATTCCGCGACAGCCCTTCTCGATCTTGTGCTCGGTGTCGAGTTCTTGAAATGCCTCGAAATTTACGTCGTTGAAGCCGATCCCGTTGTCGATGACTTTGAAGCTGACGATGTCCTCTAAAGCTCCTGGTCCTGGCTTCTTCTTGGAGTCCTCAAGAGCGAGATGCTCCTGTTTGTCCTTGCGGTGAATCTCAACCCTGATCCGTCCCTCGCCCGATTGCAGGCCAGCCTCCTCAATTGAATGGATTGAGTTCACCACGGCCTCGAATAGCGGCAGCAGTCCGTTTGTCAATGGAAGCGACGTATTGCGCAGACGCCCCGAGAGGTTCGTTTGCATCTTCATGGGTTGACAGAGAGAAGGATGCTGAAGGTGCTACTCGGGAACGGGCGGCCGGGCAAAACAAGACGATGGGATCTCCTCATGCTGAAATTCGTGTAGATGACTACGACGCTCCAATCGAGAACATTACAACCCGGTGCGGAACAGCGACGCCACATCTCGAACCAAAAACCGCTTCGCTCGAAATCGACCGCCAGCGCTTTTTCCGAGGTCGGGCGCGGTCAGAGCATGGCAAAAATCGGGTGATTTTCGGCTCGTCTCCACATCAGTGACGCGGGTGCACTTTGGTGAACGCTCAGCGGGCGGAAATTTCCCAATTTCGGATGTCGAAGATCGCGAATTCGGTGCGCAAAGATGCGGTGGAGAGGTTTTTTGGCCCGCGAGTTTGTTCGAAACCGTTTCTCGCTCACATTTGAAACAGCGCCAGAATCAGATCTCTTGAAACGTCGGCAGACACCGGTGCACGGCCAGAGATTTCGTTGAATCCATTCTCACCTACATTCTCATTTTCACGCATCAGCGTGCCGTTTACTCTGTAAAGGAACCGCGCGGATGGGGGGGGATTCGAACCCCCGTTACCTTGCGGTAAACACGCTTTCCAGGCGTGCGCATTCGACCACTCTGCCACCCATCCTGAACTGCGGGGCGGCAATAGTGCGGGAAAAGCCGCTTTGTGCAAGTGGATATCGGCGGGGAGGCGGTGAAATCTTTGGGCGCGCGACGGAACGAATGGTGAGTGTTCCGTCGCTTCCTCAGAAAAGTTTCGGAACGCTCGGCGAGCGTTCCCTACCTTGTGGACACGGCGCTGGCGCGCGCTGCGGGAGCGCAGGAATGGTTGCAGTTCTTCCCAGCCGGCGATGAACTACTTTTTGCCCGTGGCCCGCAGGGTGGGCGCGTCGAGGTCGAGCTTGGAGAGAGGGACGACTTCGAGCTTCGGGAAGAGGGCGCGCAGCGGTTTTTCGACGATTTTGCCCTGGCCGGCGACGACGACGTTGCAGACATCGGCGGTGAAATGTTTCTCGGCGAAGGCTTGCAGGTCGGCGGGGGTGATTTGGTCGACGTGGTCGACGTAGCTCTCGAGGGTATCGAGCGGCAGGCCGTAGAGGGCAAGTTCCCCGACGCGCTTGACGTAGCCTTCGTTGATTTCCAGGTCGCGGGAGAAGGCGCCGGTGAGGACGTTCTGGCGTGTCTTGAGGTAATCGACCGGAGCAGGCTCTTTGCTGAGGCGCTCGATCTCGGCCTGGACGACTTTGACGACTTCGGCGGCGGATTCGTTTTTCGTCTGCGCACCGGCGATGAAAAGACCGCCGTTGCGCCAGGTGGAGAGGCCGCTGCCGGCGCCGTAGCTGAGGCCGCGCTTGACGCGCACTTCCTGGTTGAGCCGCGAGGAATAGCCGCCGCCAAGCAGAGCGTTGGCGACTTTGCCGGCATACCAATCGGCCGCTTCCCGGGCGATGCTGGGAGCGGCGATGTAGACCGCGGCCTGGCCGGCATTGGGCATGTCGACGAGAATGGCACGTGCGTGCGGGGCGGGTGCGGGCACGGGCTTTTCGGCGGGCTTGGCGGCGCCCTTCCAGTCGCCGAAGATTTTCTCCGCCACGGCAAACGCGTTTTCGGCGGTGATGTTGCCGGCGAGGATGAGGATGGAATTGCCCGGGTGATAGGCGCGGTCGTGCAAGGCGACGACGTCCTTGCGGGTGATGTGCGCGAGGTCGGCCGGTGTGCCGCCTTCGGGATGGCCATAAGGGGCAAGGCCCAGGGTCGCGCGACTGGCGGAGTACTTGGCGACGTTGCCTGGTTCCTCGAGCGCGAGGAGCAGGTCATCGAGAGTCTCTCGCCGCTGGCGGTCGATCTCTTCCTTGGCCAAAGCGGGGTTGCGCACGAGATCGGCCACGATGGCGAGGGCGGGCTCGGCGTTGCTGGAAAGCGCCGTGAGCTTTACCGTGGTCGCATCCCAGGTGCCTTCCGTTTCGATCTTCGCGCCGAGCGCTTCAGTTTCCTCGGCGATCTTTTGCGCGCTACGCGTGGTCGTCCCGCGCTTGAGTAGAGTCGCGGTAAAATGGGCGAGGCCAGCGAGCTTTGCCGGGTCGGATTCCGCGCCGGTCTTGATGAGCAATTGCGCGCTGATCAGCGGCAAGCCGGGACGCTCGATGACGATGACCCGCAAGCCATTGCCCAGCGTTTTCTCCTGCGCGGCAACGATCTTCGCGTGATGCGGCTCGCCGGCCTTCGGCAGCCCGGCGACTTCGACCGCGTGCCCGGGCCACGCCGCCACGAAGGAGGTGGCCACCAAAAGGCACAAAGAGCGCCAAAGGGAATCCCGTGCGGACACACTTGCTTTTGCGCTCTTCGCGCCTCGCTTTGGCCAATCGATGAACGGCTTCATTTCTTCGCTTTGCCTTTCGTCTCTTTGGTCTCTTTCGTCTTCATCGCTTCGGGGAGGTATTCGATCACGAGCTGGTTGGCCGGGGTGAAATACTTTTGTGAAACGGCCTGCACTTGCGCTGGGGTCACGGCCTGCAGATCACCAAGATCGGTATTCACGCGATTGGGGTCGCCGTAGATCGCCGCGGCTTCGCCGAGGGCGCTGGCTTTGCCTTCAAAGGTTTCGCGATCGACGAGCTTGCCGAGCAGGAGTTGATTGCGCGCGATGGTGAGCTCTTCGTCGCTGATCGGTTTCGTGGCGATTTTGGTGATTTCGTCGAAGAGGACGGCCCGGGCTTTGTCGATCGGGACGCCGCTGGCCAGAATGACTTCGTAAGTGAGCAGGCCGAGATCGGCGCGCAGGTCGGAGGAGTATTCGGCGCTTTGCGCGAGCTGCGTTTCATAGACGAGCTTGCGATACAGCCGCGAGGATTCGCCTCCGCTGAGGACCTGCTCGGCCACGCGCAACGCAGGCGCCTCGGCCGAGGTGACCGACGGCCCCAGATAGGTGACGGCGAGCGCGGGCAGCGGGACGCGGGCGTCGTAGGCGATGATCGGCTTGGGGTTGTCGCGCGGCGGCTCCTTGGTCGTCACGCGTGGGATCGGTGCGTCAGGCTTAGGAATTTTGCCGAAGTATTCGTCGACCCACTTCTGCAACTGCGCGGGCTCGAAGTCGCCGACCACGACGAGCACGGCGTTGTCCGGCCGGTAGAAGGTATTGTGAAAGGCGCGTACTTCCTCGAGGTTCGAGGCGTCGAGCTCCTCGATGTTGCCGATGGTCGGGCGCTTGTAAGGATGCTCAGTGAAGGACTTTTTCTGGATGAATTCGCCAAACTCGCCATACGGCTCGGCGAGCACGCGCTGGCGGTATTCTTCTTTCACCACCTCGCGCTCGAGGGTGAAATTATGGACGTCCACGGTGAGCGCACTGAGGCGCTCGGCCTCGGCCCAGAGCAGGCGCTCGAGATTGTTCGAGGGCACGGTCTCGTGGAAGACGGTGACATCATCCGCGGTGTAGGCGTTGTTCTCGCCGCCGACGTCTTCGGTGAGGCGATCAAGAAATTCCGCCGGCATGCGCTTGGTGCTCTTGAACATCATGTGCTCGAAGAGATGGGCGAAGCCGCTGCGCCCGGCGGGGTCGTCCTTCGAGCCCACGCGGTACCACATCTGGATGGCGGTGGTCGGGGCGCTGTGATCTTCGAGCCAGATGAATTGCAGACCGTTCGGCAGGGCGCGCTGTTCGAACTTCAGTTGCGGGATACTCTCCGCGGCGCGGCCGATGGCGAGCAGCACGGTGAGAACGAGGAGGGCGGCGAGTCGGGTGGGGCGCAAGGTGATGGGAAGGGTGGCGGCGACCACGGTGCTTGGCAATTCGGAATGCGGGTCTGCCAACTGGGTTAATCGTCTGGGAGCGGCAAACTGTGGGGAAAATTTTGAGAGTTTTGGCGGGTGAATATCTCGGGAGGGATAGGAAGTGTAGGAGCGGAGCATTGCCGAGCGCGGGTGGGGCCTGTTAGGAATGCCCTTCCAATGAAACTCGCTGTCCTCAACCTCGGGGGAAAAGATCCGTCGCAGAACTTTGCCGATGGCGCGGGGGCTCCGAGTGAGAAAGCGCATCCGCCGGTGAGCAGCCACGCTTTTGCGGCGTGCACGAGCGGGGCTTTTTTTCGCAAGGACCAGGAAATTCCAGCGGACCAAAAAGAGGTGCTGATCTTACTGGGAGATAATTTGAAGGCGGCCCGTCAGGCCATGGTCGAGTTGCGGGGCACGGGCAAGACCGTGGCGGTCGCGTGGAAGGAAGCGGGCACGATGCAAATCGCCGGGCAATTGGCCAAGCCGGCGACGCTCAAGCTTTTCCAGGAAATCTGCCAGCGCGCGGATGGGGCGATCGCGACGACGCCGGATCTGGTCCCGTTTTTCACGGCGGCCGGGGTGCGGCATGTGGAGTTCATCCCGGCGCCGTATCCGCTCGAAGACCCGCGCTGGAATTTCGCCACGCCCATCGAGGAGCGCCGCGGCATTTTTGTCGGCACCCGCGATTTTCGCACGCCGTCGCGGAATCATCTCGCGGCCTTGCTCGCCCTAAGGAACCTCGCGGCGTCGATGTACGAGACGGTGACGGTGATCAATGACAACGGGTGGCGCGGACGTGGGATGCTGGAGCGCCTGGGCTACGACGAACAGTTGCTGAAAGTGATCGATGGCCGGTTGCCGTATGCGCGCTATGTGCGGCTCATGGGCAAGCATAAGCTCGTGTGGCAGCTGGATGCGAGCGGCGTGCCCGGCCAGGTCGCGGGCGATGCGCTGCTGGCGCGCGTGCCCTGCGTGGGCGGGAATGGGGCCACGGAGCGATTGGTGTTCGGCGATCTGTGCGGACACGGGCGCGATGCCGAGCAGCTTTTCGACATTGCCGCGCGCTTGCTGGAACATCCGCACGATGTCGAAGACGTGATGCAGCGAGCGGAGGAAGTGGCCAGGGACCGGATCTCGTTCAGTGCCGGCGCGAAGCGACTGGAGACATTCTTCAAGCGGATCGGGCGGTAAGCGGTGGAGGGCGCTGCTCTGTCAGCGCCCTAATATTGGGGCGGCGACGGAGCGCCAGCCCTCCCAAGGTTGACCGTCACGCGGTCAGTTCCTTGCCACGGTTGCGTCGAGCAATTGCTGCGCGCTGATGCCGTGCAGTTCGTAGATGCGCAGGATCGTTTCCTCGATGAGGTTGTTCGGGCAACTGGCGCCGGCGGTGAGACCGATCGTCACGGGACGCCCGGGAAGCCAGTTCTCCGTGGCGATCTCCTGTTTGGCGTGCTGGTCGAAATGGACGATCCGCTCGCGCGATTCCAGGCGGCCGGCATTGCGGATGAAATAGGTCGGCAGCTTGGCCTCACCCATCTCGGCGAGGTGCGAGGTGTTCGAGCTGTTGTAGCCGCCGATGACGAGCAACAGGTCCATCGGCGAATCGAGCATTTCCTTGAGCGCATCCTGCCGCTCCTGGGTGGCGCCGCAGATGGTGTCGAAGAAACGGAAATTTTGCTTCGCGGGCTCCGCTCCATCGCGGTCGTGGACGGCCGCCTCGATGCGGCGCTGCACTTCCTCGGTCTCGCCGCGCATCATCGTCGTCTGATTCGCGACACCCACGCGGCGCAGGTGAAGATCGGGGTCGAAGCCCTCGCTGTAGGCGCCGCGGAACTTCTCGAGGAACACGGCCTTGTCTCCGCCGTGGCGGATGTAATTGCAGACGTAATCGGTATCCGCGAGCGTGAGGACGACGAGATAGTGCCCCTTCCCGCCCACCACCGCGCGCGAAGCGGTCGCCTTGGTTTCCTCGTGCGAGGCCTTGCCGTGGATGATGGATGTCACGTCGTCGCTGGCGTTTTGCCGCACGCGCTTCCAGACGCTCATCACGTCGCCGCAGGTGGTGTCGACGATCTGGCAACCGAGTTCCTTGATACGCGCCAGGGTGCCCACGTCGGTGCCAAAGGCCGGCACGATGACCACGTCATCGCCGCGCAAGTCCTGCACCTCCGCTTCCTTGTCCTTGCCGAGGAGGTTCTTGATGCCCAGCGCGACGATCTGCTCGTTCACCTCGGGGTTGTGGATGATTTCCCCGAGGATGAAGAGCCGGCGATCTTGAAAGACCTTGGCCGCCGCGTAAGCGAGATCGATGGCGCGCTCGACGCCGTAGCAGAAGCCGAATTGCTTCGCCAGGCGCACGGTCACGCCATCACAGCTCAATGTGCCTCCACCGGCCCGCAGCTTCTCCACAATCTCGCTGCGGTAGTGCGACTCGACTTGAGCCTGCACCGCCGCCATCACGTCCGGAGTGCGGAGATTGACGCGGGCGGGCTTGGAGGAGTCAGACTGATCCATGGCGGATAGCTCCTAATCGTAATCCTGCTCTTCATCTTAATCTCCGCGCTTCAGGCGCGGATTAAGATCAGGATTACGATTAAGATGAAGAAGCGTTACGGGCGATCGACGAGGAGCGGCTCCGTCGGCCTGGAGAAGATGCGATCGGAAATGAGGAGGCCCGGGGCCGGATCCGGGTCTGCGTAATCCAGCGGGCGCTTCATGTTCTTGCCGATGGTCTGATCTTCGGGCTGCGACTGGGCGATATTGACCGGCGTGCCGGGCCTCGCGAGGGCGTAGAATTTCGGCGCAGCATTGTGGTGCAGGCGGATGCAGCCATGCGTGCGCGGCGTGGGCCACACGGCGCCTTCATGGAAGCCGTAGCCGGGCGCGAATTCACTCCACCAAGCCATCGGGAAACCGACATAATGGCCGTGCGCTTCCTCGGCCTTGGCCGGCTGGATGTTGTCGCCGTTGACCGAGAAACCGTATTCGCCGGAGCGCTTGTTCGGAATCTTGCCGCTGATCCGGAAGTTGCCCGTGGGCGTCGGATGATCGGGCTTGCCGATGGCGCAGGCGGTGACGAGCAGCGGCGTGTTCCCCTCCAGCACGTAGACGGCGCGGTTCGAGAGCGAGACCTTGATGCGAACGTCGTTCGGATTATGCGGCTTGTAAGCAGTGACGTCATACGTCATGCGGGCGATTGGGCCATTGGCGCAACCGGTAAGCAGCGCGACGGCCGCCAGGGCGGTGAGGGTGAACAGGCTTTTCATTGGTGGGTTTTGGAGTCTGCTATGCAACGGTGCGGGCGGGGCTTTGTCAAATGCTTCGCCGCGCCGATGTCGGGTTTGTCGCGACAGGCGGGGCCGCATTTCCGCACGGGAAATGCGTTCAGCGCTTCGAGCAGGGCCAGGAAGCAGAGAACGTGGCTGTAGGGCGGCGATCTTCGCCGCCGTGACAGGTCGAATGATCTTTGGGCGTGGCGAGCGGCGGCCAGGATGGCCGCCCTACAATCACGCAATTCGCGGCGGATCCTGCGCCCGCCACGCTTTCGAAACGGACTCTCGAGAGGGCAGGCCTAGGCCAGCGTCACCGGATACTGCTTCAGCTTCCACGGCGCGCGATACGGCCGCGAGTAGCTCTTGCAGCCATGCGCCACCTGCGGGTTGGCCAGGTCGAGCTTCTTCGCGTTCCATTCCACAGTCTTGCCGCTCTGGTAGGCGATGTTCGCGAGATGGCAGCACATCGTGGTTTTGGCCATGGAGTAGATATCACTCCGCGGCTTGGCGCGCGTCTTCACGCAATCGATGAAATTCTGCCAGTGATCGTGCGGCGGCGATTTCTCAAACGCCTTCGGACCCGGGTCATCTTTGTTTTCCGGGAACCACTGATAATCCGTACGATCCACGACCAGCGTGCCCTTCGTGCCGATGAATTCCGCGCCATGGGTGCGGCCGCCATCGAGTCCGCGCCCATTCGTGAAGCGCGTTTCCCAGTTCATGAGGAAATTTGGGAAGCGATAGATGGCCTGCATCGTATCCGGGGTATCGCGATCGTCCTTCAGCGCGTAGATGCCGCCATCGCAGGCCACGCTCAGCGGGTCACTCTGCTGCATGCCGAGGAAGACGATATCCATCATGTGCACGCCCCAGTCGGTCACGAGGCCGCCACCGTAATCGTAGAACCAGCGCCAGTTCCAGTGCGAGCGGTTCGGATTGTACGGCCGCTTCGGCGCCGGGCCGAGCCACATGTCGTAATTGAAGCCCTCGGGCGCGGGGCCGTCCGGCTTCGGCTCCATCGGCTTCGGCCAGCCGCCG
>Ga0207667_10011510_pt1 | contig 10277 bp, 8 predicted proteins | sample KBSCornC52_FD_184301 | JGI IMG/M metagenome (GOLD analysis project Ga0207667, IMG submission 184301) | Corn rhizosphere microbial communities from Kellogg Biological Station, Michigan, USA - KBS Corn C5-2 (SPAdes) (version 2) | ecosystem: Host-associated > Plants > Roots > Rhizosphere > Soil ...
CTGCGCTTTGCGGAACATTCGGTTACAAGTGCACTGTCGGGATGTGGCCCGTCGATGGCGTCTTTCCGCTTTCGGCAACACTGGACAGCCTCGGCCTCTTCACGCGAAGCGCTGTCGATGCCGGGGTCGCATATTGCGTTCTCCAGGGCACGGCCATCCCGCGCGCCGTGAACTTGCGTGGATTGCGCCTTGGTAAGCCGCGCCAACGATTCTTCGACGACCTTCAGCCGGAAGTCGAAGCGGTCACGAGCCGCGCCCTGGAATTGCTGCAGGGGGCGGGCGTGGAGATCGTACCGTTCGATCTGCCGGAGGTTTCGGAGAGCGACGAGGCGTTCTCTCGCCTCGTGCCGACCGAGCTTGCAGCGTTCTTGGGCACGGAGCGGATCCGCAATGGCGCCGAGCGACTCGATCCGGTTGTCCGAGCACGACTCGAGTCGGCCGGCAGCGTGAGCGCGGTCGACTACATCCGCCTGCTCGCACGTCATCACGAGAATGTGCGGAACGTTGCTAACCGGTTGGCAAAACTGGATGGTTGGGTTACGCCGACGTGTCCGTTGCTTCCGGTTCCCGTGGGAGATTGCAATACGGTGGACACCGCAGTAGCGTGGAACAAGCGGTCGTTGCGAAATACGCAGCCCGTAAATTACCTCGGTCAGTGTGCGGTAACACTGCCGCTTGCCGTCGGGTTGGGTGCGTTGCCGGTGGGTCTTCAGATTGTCTGCGCTCCAAACGAGGATGCGCGCTTGCTATCAATCGCGATAGCCGTTGAAAGTGTGCTCGGCGCAGGAGCGCGGCGGCCGAACCTTTCCGCGATCGGAGCTGCCGCCGAATGAGCCGCATCGTGGCGGTTGAACCGTTTGTCTTCCGCTATCCCATAGCCGAGCCAATCACGACATCGTTCGGAATCATGCGCGATCGGCCCGCGCTCTTCGTGAGACTTCGCGATGACGAGGGGGCGAGCGGCTGGGGGGAGGTGTGGTGCAACTTCCCCATTTGCGGAGCGGAACATCGTGCGCGTCTGATCTCCAGCACCTTCGAACCTCTTGCCCTCGGTCGCGCCGTGAATGAGCCGGCAGCTTTGTTTGCTGAGCTCTCTCAAGCTACAGAGGTCCTGGCCATTCAGTCCGGTGAGTTAGGGCCCATCGCACAGTGCCTGTCGGGGATCGATATCGCCGCCTGGGATCTCGCCGCGCGTCGTGCAGGGTTGCCACTGTGGCGCCATCTCGGCGGGACCGACCCGGAGATCTCCGTCTACGCGAGCGGAATCAATCCGAAGGACTCGGGCGCCATGGCCACGGCCAAGCTTGCCGAGGGCCATCGGGCGTTCAAGGTCAAGGTGGGATTCGGCGAGGAGCGCGACCTATTCAACCTTGAGGAGGTTCGTTCCGCGATAGGGCCGTCGCATTCGCTCATGGTCGACGCGAACCAGGCGTGGGAGTTCGAGCAAGCCGGCCGGATGGCAAAGCTGATGGAGCGCTTCGGGCTCGCGTGGGTGGAAGAGCCTTTGCGCGCCGACCGGCCACTGCAAGAGTGGAAGGCCTTGTCGCGCCGGAGCCTTGTTGCGCTCGCCGGCGGCGAAAACGTGGCAAGCGAGGCAGCGTTCGGTGCCGTCATCGCTTCGCGCGCGTTAGCTTACGTCCAGCCCGACCTGTGCAAATGGGGCGGCATCAGCAAGTGCCTTCCGCTCGCACGAAGGATCCGCTCCGCTGGCCTCACGTACTGCCCACATTCTCTCGGCGGCGGCCTGGGCCTGCTGGCGTCGGCGCATGTGCTGGCGGCCTGTGGAGGGGAGGGCATGCTTGAAATCGACAGCAATCCCAATGCGTTGAGAACCGAGGTTTCCGGTGCACTGAACGAAATTCGCAAAGGCCGCGCCCGCCTGAGCGAGTCGGCGGGGCTCGGGTGCGAGCCAGATCTTGCTACCTTGGAAGCGTTCGCTGTCAGCCTCAGTAGAGCAGCTGTGTGAGCGCTGGGCACGTGATAGCGCGCAAACATAGCGCTGATATCGCGATCTGCGGCTTCTTTGCTGCCGCGCTGGGCGACGCGAATTCTGTCCACAAGGTTGTCAGAATTGTGCTCTGAGCAGTTTGCATTGCTCTTTGGTACCCCATTGATCCTTGGCAAAGTCGCGCGTGCTGGCCTTGAAATCGCGTTCACTGCCGCAGCCAGACACACGAATTCGCGGCCTAAGCGGTTGTCAGAGATGAGTTTTCAACTTGTCGGAGCACCTCGCGGCGAAGGAAATCGTAACGTGACGCGAGGAAACGCTCGCAGGCTCCAAATCGAGGCTCGATCGTCATGAAACGCATCCTCGCCACGCTCGCCTTTGCCGCATTTTCCGGGCTCGCGGTCGCGCAGTCCGGCGCTTCCACAACGTCCGTCGACGGCATCCTCGACCGGTTCGTGCAAGCGTTGGGCGGTCGTGCCGCGCTCGAGAAGATCACCACGATGGCCTTTAGCGGCGTTCTGAACGTCGCGGGGGCAAAGGGGCCCGGCAAGGCTGAAGAGTATTTCGAGTATCCCGACCACTTCGCGGCGATCGCGGAGATACCCGGCTATGGCACGGTACGCACGGTCTGCGACGGCAAGACCGCGTGGAACGTCGATCCCAGAAAGGGCGTGACCGAATTCTCGGGCGCCCAGCTTTCGGACATGAGGCACCGTGCGGACATCCATTGGAATCTCAAGCTGCGCGAGTTCTATCCCGCTCTGACGCTCGTCGGTCGCGAGATAGTCGGCGGACGGGACGCGTGGCTGCTCGAAAGCACCGTCGACGGCTGGACCTATCGCCTTTTCTTCGACACCGGCACCGGATTGCTCATTCGCTTCGATACGGACACACACGGGCCCGGAGGCAGTTCCAGCGTTCTCGTCGGGGACTACCGGCAAGTCGGCCCGATCAAATTTTCATTCGCCGCCAGCATGACGAGCGCCAGGGGAAGCTGGAGCAGGCAACTGAGTGAAGTGAAGCTGAATGAGCCCATCGATGGCTCCGTCTTCACGCCCCCCGCCGGGAAAACTTCCGAAACGTCCCCGTCCCCCGCAGCAACAGCAACACAATCCCGAGATTCACCGCATTCCACGCGAGGCCATTGACGAACGCCGCGCGATAAGACCCCGTGAGGTCGAAGATCCGACCCGACATCCACCCGCCCAGCGCCATCCCGACCATGGTGCACATGATCACGGCGCCCACGCGCGCGCCCGCCTCGCGCGCGGGAAAGTGCTCCCGCACGATGATCGCGTACGACGGGACGATGCCGCCCTGGAAGAGGCCGAAGAGGATCGAGATCGTATAGAGCGAGACCACGCCCTTGAACGGCAGGAAGAGGAGAAGCGCCACGCCTTGCAGCGCCGAGCCCAGCAGCAGGGTGCGCAGCCCGCCGACGCGATCGCAGATCCACCCCGAGGCGAGCCGGCTCACGATCCCGAAGCCCAGCATGAGCGCCAGCATCTGCGAGCCGCGCGCGGGACCGTAGCCCAGGTCCACGCAGTAGGCGACGATGTGGACCTGCGGCATCGACATCGCGACGCAACATGCGAGCCCCGCGATGCAAAGCAGCACCTGCGCCGCGAGCGGCGAGAGGCCGAAGGGGCGCGCGGCGTCCGCGGGCATGGCCGCGGTCGAGCGCTCCGCCTCGAGCTGCGGCGGCGGCCGGCGCATCGCCAGCGCGAGCAGCAGCATCGACCCGCCGCAGACGATGCCCATGCCGACATAGGTCGCACGCCAGCCCGCGACCTCGACGAAGTGCTGCACGACCGGCGGCCAGATCGCGCCTCCCAGGTAGTTGCCGCTCGCGCACACCGCCACCGCGATGCCGCGCCGCTTCACCCACCAGAGGGACGTGTCCGCGAGCAAGGGGGAGAACGAGACCGAGCTTCCCAGGAGGCCCATGAGCACCGCGTGCGCCACGGTGAAGGTCGTGATGTCGTGTGCGTTCGCTGCGAGTACATAGCCCGCGCAAAGCGACACCGCGCCGATGGCGACCGGCAACGGAAGGCCGCGCCGGTCGGCGAGCTTTCCCATGAGGAAGCCGCCGACGCCGTAGCCGATCATGAGGAGCGAGTAGGGAGCCGAAGCCTCCCCGCGTGCGATCCCGAAGTCCGCCTGGATCGAGGGCAGGATCACCGGCACGACGTACATCGCGCTCGCGCCGACCGTCATGATCGCGAGTGTCGCCATCAGCCGCCAGAACGCCTCGCGCGAGTCGGCGCGCGACGCCGTCGCCCCCATCAAGGCTTCCGCACGAACCGCAGCGCGAACTTGTCCGAGGGCGGGTCCGCGCGGCTCGACGGGCCTTCGCGGTTATCGGCCGCGTTCCGCAGGAACGCGCCCTCGGCCTCCAGCGCGAATCCCGCGCGCTTCACTTCCTCGACGACAAAGGCCTCGTCGATGCGGTGCAGCGTCTTTCCGGCCGTGATGCCCGTGCCCGGCACCGCCGCGTGATCGACGATCACGTAGTGCCCGCCCGGCTTCAGCGCCGCGAAGATCTTCCGGTTCATCACATCGCGGTCGACCGGAAGGTAGCTGATGTCATGGTAGTTGAGGACGAGCGTTACCAGGTCCAGGGGCGGCGCGTCCGGGGGGACCGGGTCCTCGAACGGGCGCGACACCACCACCAGGTTCGGCTGCGGGTGCGCCGCGATGCGGCCGGTGAGCGCCGCGCCCGGCTTCGGCGCCTGCGCCCAGACTTTCCCGGAAGGTCCGACCGCCAGCGCGAGAAGCTGCGAGGTGTATCCCGCACCGGCGGAGACATCCAGCACGCGCATGCCGCGGCGCACCTGCGCGAATTGCAGGAGCTGGGCGGGATGGCGCGAGGCGTCCATGCCCCGGTCGCGGTCGGTGCGGACCGGGTCCGCGAGCAATGCGCCATAAGTCCCGCCGGAGGTCGCGGTCTCCTGCGCCGCGGGAACGGCGCAGCCTGCCAGCACGGACAACAGCATCGCTGCGAATGCCTTCATGGAGAGCTCACCCCCGAAAAGTCTGCGCGTCATGATATACGCGCCAGGAGAGGCCGCCGCAGCGTTGACCCGATTCCCGGTTTATAGGCAGACTCTCGGCAAATTTGCGCTGGCCCTTTGCCCTCTCGGGAGCGTGCGCAGGAAGGTCGCGAACGAATGCCTGCTCCAAGTGTGCGTGCGGTGATCGGGGGCGCCGAAGGCGCGGTCTCCCATTGGACAGTTGCGAACGCGCTCATTGGCCTCGCCCTTGCGGCGTGCGGACCGTACGGTCCCGACCGGACCAATTTCCCTTGCTCCGAGCGGAAGGCCATCCTCGCCGCCGTGAGCACGCCGCAGGCGCACAAGATCTACGTCACGGCTGGAGCAGCCGGCCTGGAGATCAAGGAGGACTGGTGCCCAGTTTCCGCCATCGAGCTACTGCCGTTTTCGGAATCGGGACTCGATGTCACGTACTCTGTCCGCTGCAAGGGCGAGCCGAAATTCAACATTCGGCTTATCAAGCGGGAGGACGTCAGCGTCAGGTACAGCGTCGAGCCCTACAAGGAGGCTACTGCACCCTTGAGAGCCGAGACATGTCCATGAGGAGCTCCGAGTTTCAATACCCACATCTCAAGTGGCCGAGAATCCAATGTTCACGTGGAACCCGAACCCCTTCTTGCTGTTTGCGATCCCCGTGGGGCTTACCGTCGCGTTCGGGCTCTTCCGGTTTCGCTTTGGCAGGGACACGTTGCAGCTCGCATTGGAGCTTTCGGCGATCATGCTTTCGACATCTCTCCTCGTCACTTACCTGCGGCGTCAAGACGTCGTCGCCACGCTGACGTTCTCATATCCCGCCAGTAATGCAGCCCTTGCATTCCCCATCGCCGTCGGTTACGCGTTCCTGTTGTGGGCCGCGTTATGCGCTGCGGTATTGAGCCTCCGCCGCATCTTCCTCGTGCTGCGCGGATCGGTCGAAGAGCGGGACTAAAGAAAGCCACGGTACATCTTTCCGGGAGCGCGGCACCCATCGGCCCGGGGAAAAGGTATCTGACCCCTTTTCATCGGACGCTCCAGATCGGCATTGCGGTTTCCCGCGGACCGTGATTAGATGCGCCGCACCCGGCCACAACAACCAGAACATCGCCCGGAATAAAAGCCAGCAGCCCACTCCAGGAGGAGTCCATGAAACTGCCGAGCCGCAGGGCTTTCCGTTTCCTGCTGTCCATTGCCGCCGCTGCCTTTGCCACCTCAACGCTTGTCCACGCTGCCGACCTGGGCGGGGGAATGGTCGATGAGACCCCCCAACGCTGGTTCGTCGAGCTCTCCAGCGCACCCACGGCCGATGGCGGAAGCGCCAGCGCCGTCGCCAACGACCAAGCGAGCTTCAAGAGCCAGGCCGCCGCCGCGGGGCTTCGCTACTCCGTCCGGTACAGCTACTCCAGCCTTTTCAACGGCTTCTCGGTCAAGATCGCCGCGGGCGAGGTCGCGAAGCTGAGCGTCCTTCCCGGCGTGCAGCATGTCTACCCGGTGAAGGACGTGCCGCGGCCCACGACGATCCCGGCCGATTCCCCCGACCAGCAGGATTGGCTCTCGATGACGGGCGCCGACATCGCGCAGAACGAGCTGGGGCTGCACGGCGACGGCGTCACGGTCGCGGTAATGGATACCGGCGTCGACTACAACCACCCGGACCTGGGCGGCTGCTTCGGCCCGGGCTGCAAGGTGTCCCAGGGTTTCGACCTGGTGGGTGACGCCTTCGACAACACGACGGTTGTCGATCCCACGCCGGATCCCGATCCCATGGATTGCCAGGGCCACGGCACGCACGTCTCGGGGATCCTCGCCGCGGACGGACACGGACAGCCCGGCCACGTGACGGGCGTAGCACCCCACGTGAAGCTGCACATGTACCGGGTCTTCGGCTGCCAGGGCTCGACGAGCGACGACATCATGCTGAAGGCGATGGAGATGATCCTCGCCGACGGCGCGGACGTCCTCAGCATGTCCATCGGCGCGGACTTCGACAACTGGGCCGAGTCTCCCACCGCCGCGGGAAGCGACCGCCTGGCCCGCAAGGGCATCGTCGTGGTCGCCGCCGCGGGCAACGCGGGTTCCGCCGCCGGCACCTACGTGACGGGCTCGCCTTCCACCGGCACGCGCGTCATCTCCGTCGCGAGCTTCGAGAACCTCACCGTCAAGCTGCCGTCGTTCACGGTGAACGGGACGGGCTACGGCTACTTCTCCGCCGTGGGCGCGCCGCCGGCCCCGACCTCCGGGGGCGCGGCGATCGTCGCGGCGCCGGACACGATCGGCTGCGCCGCGCCGCCCGCCAACTTCTACAACGGCGCGGTCGCCCTCATCAAGCGCGGGACATGCACGTTCAACGCCAAGGCCGCGCTCGCGCAGGCCGCGGGTGCCAGCTCCGTCGTCCTCTACAACAACGCGGCGGGCTTCCTCAGCCCGACGGTCGTGGGCACCCCCACGATCGTGATTCCCGTGGTCGCGATCACGCTCGCGGACGGGACGGCGATCGCCGGGCAGCTGCCGGCAAGCCTCACGTGGACCGACCAGCTCGTGAACTCGCCGAACCCGACCGCGGGCCTCGTGAGCACGTTCAGCTCCTTCGGGCCCACGGCCGAGCTCGACTTCAAGCCGGACATCGGCGCCCCCGGCGGCAACATCTTCTCGACGTATCCGCTGGCGCTCGGCGGCTATGCGACCTTGAGCGGAACCTCGATGGCCACGCCGCATATCGCGGGCTCGGTCGCGCTGCTCCTGCAGGCGCGCCCGCACACGCCGGCGAGCACGGTGCGGGACCTCCTGCAGAACAACGCGGTCCCGGCGAAATGGAACGCCGCCCCGTCGCTGGGCTTCCTCGACAACGTGCACGTGCAAGGCGCCGGGTTGGCCCATATCGACCGCACCGTCGTGAACGCCGTATCGGTCGCGCCGGGCAAGCTCGCATTGGGCGACGCGTCGGGCGGGCCGGCCACGCGCACGCTCACGTTCACGAACACGGGCTCGAGCGCGGTGACGTACACGCTCTCGCACACGCCGGCGCTCACCTCCGGACCGAACCAGTTCACGGCGGTCACGAGCAACGAGACTTCGGCCCACGCGACGGTCGCTTTCTCCGCGCCGACGGTCACCGTGCCCGCGCACGGGTCCGCGACGGTGAGCGCGACGATCACGGCTCCGGCGATCCCCAGCCTCTTCATCTACGGCGGGTACCTGGTGGGTACCCCCATCGGTAGCGCGCTGCCCGTGCGGGTGCCGTACATGGGAGTGACGGGGAATTACCAGGACCTGAACGTCCTGGGCGCGACCGCCGCCGGCTTCCCGCGGCTCACGCGCGGGGACATCGCGGCGGTAACGGATGGTGCGGTGTTCAACCTCACGAACGGCGACACGCCCACGATCCTGCTGCAGCTCGACAGCGCGACGCGGAACCTCTCCGCCGAGGTGTTCGCGGCCTCCGGCACCGGGCTCGGGCGCGATTGGCACAAGGCGTTCTCGTTCGACTTCGTGCCGCGGAACTCGACCGCGAGCGGGCTCTACGGGCTCCCCTTCGACGGCACCACGTCGAACGGCCGGCTGCTCTACACGCTGCCGCCGGGCAAGTACGTGATCGTAATGACGGCGCTGCAGCCGCTGGGGGATGCAACCAACCCGGCGAGCGTCGAGACCTGGCAGTCGCCGGTCTTCGAGATCCAGCGCTGAGGCCATCGGCGGCGCTGCCCCCCGCGAGCCGGGGAGCAGGGCCGCCTTTTTTGTTGCATCGCATCACGGTACTCTGGACCTGCTTCGGCTTTTGGGACTACCCTGCCGGTTCGGAGCCCTTCTGAGGAGGAGGTCGTCATGCCGAACCGCTCGTCCGGACGCCGCAAGTTCCTGAAGGCCGCAGGCGCCGCATCCGCCGCGCTCGCCTTTCCCTACATCCGCACCTCGTATGCCGCCGGCTCGCTCTCGGTCGGGTTCTGGGACCACTGGGTCCCCGGGGCCAACAACGCCCTCACCGAGATCTGCCAGGCGTGGGCCAAGAAAGAGCACGTCGACATCAAGATCGACTACATCACGACGCAGGGCAACAAGCTGCAGCTCGCGGGAACGAGCGAGGCGCAGGCGAAGGCGGGCCACGACGTGCTCGCGTTCCTCGCGTGGGACCCGCTCGAGAAGGCGAGCTCGCTCGAGCCGATGGACGACGTCATCGGCGTCCTCGAGAAGCAGTACGGCAAGATCGTGCCCGCGATGGAGTACCTGGGCAAGAAGAACGGTCACTGGATCGCGGTGCCGTCGCCCACCGGCACGCAGGTGAAGCCGCCTTGCGCGCGCCTGAGCGTGTGGAAGCAGGCCGCCGGCATCGACTTCCAGGCGATGTACCCGGCGGGCCGGAAGCCCACCGCCGAGGCGGAGAACTGGACCTGGGAGGCGCTTCTCAATGCGGCGCCCAAGGTGCAGAAGGCCGGCCACCCCATCGGGCTGGGCCTGGGCCAGACCACCGACTCGATCGACTGGGTCGGCGCCATGTTCCACTCCTTCGGCGCGGACCTGGTCGACGCGAAGGGCGGCATCCTCGTGAAGAAGAACGACGCGGTCCGTCAGGTGCTCGAGTACATGCAGCAGCTCGTGAAGTACATGCCGCCCGACGTCTTCGCCTGGGACGACGCTTCGAACAACAAGTACCTCATCTCCGGCCAGGGCTCGATGATCATGAACCCGCCCTCGGCGTGGTCGGTCGCCAAGCGCGACAATCCGAAGGTCGCCGAGGACTGCTGGACGTTCTCGATGCCGAAGGGGGCGAAGGGCCGCTTCACGCCGTACCTGCCGATCATCCTCGGCACGTGGAAGTTCTCGAAGAACAAGTCCGCGGCGAAGAGCCTGCTGCACGAGCTGTGGCAGCGCCAGAACGTGGAGAAGATGGACAACGCCTCGAACGGCTACGACATCCCGTCGTTCCAGTCGATGCGCGACTTCAAGATCTGGGAGGAGGTCTCGCCGCCCCAGGGCACGGTGTACCACTATCCGCCGCGCGAGGACCAGACGCCGTGGGTTTCCGGGGCGCCCGCGCCGGCGAACGTCGCCAACCAGATGTACGTGCAGTCGATCATGACCAAGATGATCGCCAAGTGCACGCAGGGCGGCGAGTCGATCCCGAAGACGCTCGACTGGGCAGCTTCCGAGATCGAGGGGTACGCGCGCACGTAGCGAGCGCGTATGGCCCTCGCAATTCCCCACCAGCGAGTCGCGAAGCGCGGCGGCTTGCGTCGCCTCGCGCGGCGCAAGTCGACCGTCGCCTTCGCGCTCGCGCTGCCGCTGATCGTCCTCATCGCGGCGCT
>Ga0207667_10011511_pt1 | contig 10277 bp, 10 predicted proteins | sample KBSCornC52_FD_184301 | JGI IMG/M metagenome (GOLD analysis project Ga0207667, IMG submission 184301) | Corn rhizosphere microbial communities from Kellogg Biological Station, Michigan, USA - KBS Corn C5-2 (SPAdes) (version 2) | ecosystem: Host-associated > Plants > Roots > Rhizosphere > Soil ...
GCGCGAGCATCGTGCGCGTGGGCACGAAGTCGTGCTGGTGAGCGCGTCGCCGTCGCTGTATCTGGAGAAGTGGGCGAAGACGGCGGGCATCGATACGGTGCTCGCGACGCGCCTCGCGTTCGAGCGCGGCAGGTTCACCGGGCGGCTGAACGGCGAGAACTGCTGGGGCCCGCAGAAAGTCGTGCGGCTGCGCGGCTGGTGGGGAAATCGGACACCCGCGAAACTGTTCGCCTACGGCGACAGCCGCGGCGACAAGGAAATGGCCGAACTCGCGAACTGGGCATGGATCCGCGGGCACGGACCGATGCCGCCGATCGGCGACTGATGAATTGACGGGGGCGCCGAGCCGAGCCCGGCGCGCCGCCGTTACGCGTCGACCCGCTGCACGCTGCACATCCCGCCATCCGGGCGATACGCGCCCCAGCGATTCGCCCGTCTGAACGTGCCGACATCGTTGAACCGCACGCCGACTTCACGCAGCGCCACATGCGCGGTTCGCGCGGTCAACTGCCTGATGTAGAACGGATCGCGCACCACGAAGTGATGGATCGCGTGCGTGCTGCCGAAGTTGAAGCAGAACAGCTGGAACGGCAGCATCCACCACGGGTTGAGCACCTGAGTCTGCTGGATCACGTTGCGCGAATCGATGTCGCCGAAGTAATGCATGTTCGAGCTGACGAAGTTGATGCAGAAGCTGCGCACGAAGTTCGGCCCGAGCCACACGACCGCAAGGAAATCGACGACGTGCATCACACGCTCGACGACGGCCGGCACGGTTGTCGCATGGCCGAACGCATGCAGCGCGAACAGGCCGACGTGATGGACGATGAACGCATGCCACAGCGCGTAGTACGCGTGACCGACCGGCATGTAGGACGACACCTGCTCGACGCGCAATTGCACGCGTTCGGACGCATCCTGCACCGGCTGCGCGGCGACGTACTGCCTGACCTTGCGGCGCATCGCATCCGGCCGCAACACGACGGCGAGCATCCCGTCCGCGATCATCAGCAGCCGCTTCACGCCCCAGCGTTCACCGTTGGTGATGCCGAATTCCTCGAGATCCGATTCGCCGCCCGATACCTTGTGGTGATGCAGGTGCATGCCAGCAGCCTGACGAAATCCGGGCTGATCGGCTTCGGGCTGATGAGTTGCGCGACGCTCGGCGACGCGATCGCACTTGGCATCCGCTACCTGCCGACACGCGTGCCGTTCTTTTCGGTGCGGCTCACGCAGCGCGACGGGATCGTCGACATCGACGTGCTCGAGGCGTTTGCGCTCGGCCGGCTGCGCCAGTTCGCGGTGGAAACCTTCCTGGTCGAGACGGCGATCCTGTTCAACTCGCTGCTCGATCCCGCGCCGGGGCGCACACTGCAGTCGCGTGCGGAGCTGCATTTCGAATGGTCCGAGCCGCCGTGGTTCGCGCGCTATTGCGCGCGGCTGCCGCGCTGTCATTTCGACGCGAGCGCGAACCGCATCCGCTGCGACGCAGCGCTGCTCGACGAGCCGATCGGCACTGCGAACGCGCAGACCGCGCAGATGATCGTCCAGCAATGCGAGGCCGAGCTCGCGCGGCTCGGCTATGCGGAAAGCATCGTCGAGCGCGTGCGCAACCTGCTGATCTGCGGTGACGCCGGCTATCCGTCAGTGGACGACGTCGCGCGCGAACTGCACGTATCGGCGCGGACGTTGAAACGCAAGCTCGCGGAATTCGGCGCGACGTATTCGACGCTGCTCGACGAGATCCGGCTGCGCGATGCGCTCCGGTTGTTGGAAGGCACGCGCCTGCCGGTCGACGAGATCGCGGCGCGGGTCGGCTATACCGATCGGGCGAATTTCACGCGCGCGTTCAAGCGCTGGACCGGCGTCGCGCCGAGCGAGCGGCGCTGACGGCGCGCCGGGCGGCGCGGGCCGCTGTCGACCGATGCCGGCCATGCGCACGGCATCGATCCATCGGTCATTCGACAATCAGAATCAGACGATCGCAACCCAGTTCGCGCCGCGCCCACCCGGAACGCGCGCGTGCAACGCCAGCGTGCCGTCGTTCGGCGCGATCGCGTAGACCGACACGTGTTCCGACTGTTCGCCGCACGCGATGAGCCAGCGTCCCGACGGATCGATTGCGAAGCCGCGCGGCTGCGTTTCGGTGAGCGTCGCGTGCGCGGGTTCGAAGCTGCCGTCCGCGGCGCGGCGATAGCAGAGCAACTGGCTCGACGTGCGTTCGCTGACATACGCGAAGCGCTCGTCGGACGTGAGGTGAAGATCGGCGGCCCACACGGCGGGCCCGGTCGGCGCGGGCGGGCGCGCATGGCCCTGCGCGAGATCGGCGACGGCCGCGTGCCGCGCGCTGACCTGCGCGTTGCCGAGGCGGCCGCTGTCGGTGTCGCGTGTGAAGGTCGCGAGCGCCGCCTGGAATTCGCTGACCGCGACGAGCGCGCGGCCGTCGCGCACGAAGCGCAGGTGACGCGGCCCGAAGCCGCCCGGCACGCGCGTTTCGCCGTGTTCGAGCGCACGCAGGCCGCCGGCATCCTCGACCAGCGCGAACGTGAAGATCCGGTCGGAGCCGAGCGAACTCACATACGCGAAGCGGTTGTCCGGCGACACGACGACGGCATGCGCATTCGCGATGCCGTGCACGACCTGCAGCGGCGCCCCGTCGCCGTCACGCACGCGTGCGGCGTCGTAGAGGCTCAGCGAATTGCCGCCGTACGACGCGCCGAGCAGCCAGCGGCCGCTGCGGTCGAGCGACAGGTACGCAAGGCTCGCGTCGATCGCGGTCGCGCCGATGCGGGCAAACGCGCCGGTGGCGCTCGCGACGCGGAACGCGACGATCGTCGGCTGCTCGCCGCGCGTCGCGACGTACAGCCGCGCGCGATCGGCCTGCACGGCGACGGGCATCGCGGCGTCGCCGGCCGGGTAGCGGGCGAGCGGCGCGAGCGCGCCGTCGGACGTGAGCGAGAACGTGGCGAGGTCGCCGTCGACGGCATTCGAGACGACGACGGTCAGGCGATCAGTGTTCGGCATGGCGGAGCATCGCGGTGTTCGTGAAGGACTCGTCGGCCGGCAGGCCGCGCGGCGGATCGCTGCGCCGGTGGGTGCGCGCGAACAGCGCGGCGACCGCCGCGACGAGGGACGCGATCGCGAGCGCATACAGGCCGCCCGTGATCGAACCCGTATGTTGCTTCAGATAGCCGAATGCCGTCGGCGCGACGAAGCCGCCAAGGTTGCCGATCGAGTTGATCAGCGCGATCACGGCCGCGGCCACGCGCGTGTCGAGGTAGCCCTGCGGGATCGGCCAGAACAGCGCCGACGCGGCCTTGAAGCCGAGCGCGGCGAAGCAGATCGACGCGAACGACCAGACGGGATCGTGCGACGTCGACGCGAACAGCCCGCACGCGGCCAGCACCAGCGCGAACGACAGCCAGCGCTGCGGATGCTTCCACTTCGCGGACAGCACCGCGAAGCCGTACATCGCGCCGATCGCGATCATCCACGGAATCGTGTTGTAGAGGCCGACCTGGAAGTCGGTGAGGCCGCCCATCTTGCGGATGATCGTGGGCAGCCAGAAGGTGGCCGCGTAGATCGTCAGCTGGATCGCGAAATACAGGAAGCAGAACAGCATGATCTGCGGGTCGCGCAGCAGCGTGGCGGCCGACACGTGCACCTTCGAACGCACGTCGCGGGTCGCGCGCTCTTCATCGAGGGCGTTCTGCAGCGCCGCGCGTTCGTCGGCGGTGAGCCACGTCGCGTCGCGGATGTGCGATTTCAGCAGCAGCCAGCTCGCGCCGCACAGCGCGACGGAGAACATCCCTTCGATCAGGAACATCCACTGCCAGCCCTGCAGGCCGAAGCCGTGGATCGACAGCAGCGCGCCGGTGACGGGCCCGGACAGGACCGACGCGAACGCGGAACCGCCGAGGAAGATCGCCATCGCCTTGCCGCGTTCCTGCGGCGGCAGCCATTGCGACAGGTACAGCACGACGCCGGGGAAGAAGCCGGCCTCGGCCGCGCCGAGCAGGAAGCGCAGCGCATAGAACGACGTGTCGTTCCACACGAACGCCATCGCGGCCGCGACGACGCCCCACGTCGCCATGATCCGCGCGAGCCAGATGCGTGCGCCGTAGCGCTGCATCAGCAGGTTCGACGGCACTTCGAACAGCGCGTAGCCGACGAAGAACAGGCCGGCGCCGAGCCCGTACGCGGCCGCGCCGATACCGATCGACGCTTCGAGGTGGCGGTCGACGAAGCCGACGTTCACGCGGTCGATGTAGTTCGCGATGAACATGATTAGCACGAGCGGCAGCACGTGCCACTTCACTTTCGAAACGGCGGACGCGAGCGGGTCGCGGCCGGGCAGGGCAGGTGAGGTCAAGGGTGTCTCCGGTCGGGCGGCGAACGGGGCGGCGGCCCGCGTCGGCGTCGGGATGGTGATTTAAGTAGTATGTCGTCGTATGACATGGTACGCCGGAGCACCAGGCGTGACGTCGCGGGTTTACCCGGAATATGCCCATATATTGGGGAATATCATGAGAGAGTCGCTGTGCTCGATCACATCTGATGACGTATGACGTGAGATCGCGAACGCCGGCTGACAGCGGGCGGCGTCGCGTGCGACGTGCTGAAGGTGCGCACCGACATCGCCGAACGCGTGCAATGCCGGCACCTGGCGACCCAGGCGATCGAGCGCTTCGGCCGGATCGACGCGCTCGTGAACAGCGCGTTCGTGCACGGCACGTTTCCGGAGGCCGTCGAGGACGTCGATCTCGACGGCTGGCGCGCGGTGTTTGACACCAACATGTTCGGCACGATGACGCTCAGGCGGGAAATCGTGCCGCACATGAAGCGGCAGAAGCGCGGCGCGATCCTGATGATCAACACGCAGGCGACGCGCAAGCCATTTGCAGGGGAATCGGGCTACGCTGTATCGAAGGGCGCGCTCGCGGTCGCGGCAAAATATCTGACGCGCGAGTTCGGCGTGCACGGGATCCACGCGAACAGCATCCACATGGGGTGGATGTGGGGCGTGCCGACGCAGACGTATTTCCGGCAGGCGGCAGCCGAGTACGGGATAACGGAGGAGGAGATCATTGCGCCGGTCGCGTCGAACATCGCGCTCGCGAAGCTGCCGACCGACGACGACTGTGCGCGCGCGGCGCTGTTCCTTGCGTCGGATTACGTGAACGCGGTGCCCGGCGCGACGCTGGATGCGAACGGCGGCGATTTCATGCCCTGAGGAGGGAGCAGAGAATCATGCAGGAAACTCGGCAGGCACGGCATTTCTTCGCGTTCAACGGCGACGCGGACGGCCTCTGCGCGCTGCAACAGCTGCGGCTCGCGGAGGGCGCGGGCGGCACGCTCGTGACCGGCGTGAAGCGCGACATCAAGCTGCTCGAGCGAATCCACGCGCGGGCCGGCGATCGCGTGACCGTGCTCGACGTGTCGCACGACCAGAACCGCGACGCATGCGCGCGGCTGCTGCGCGACGGCGCGGCGGTTCGCTATTTCGATCATCACTTCGCGGGCGCGTTGCCGGGCGATCCGCGTTTCGATGCGTATATCGACACGGCCGCCGACATCTGCACGAGCGCGCTCGTGAACCGCTATCTCGGCGGCCGGCACGTGCGCTGGGCGATCGTCGCGGCGTTCGGCGACGAACTGCCGGCGCTCGGCGACGCGCTCGCGCGCGAATACGGAATCGACGAAGCCGAACGCTGCACGCTGGCCGAGCTCGGGCTCTACCTGAACTACAACGCATACGGCGACTGCGTCGCCGACCTGCATTTCGATCCGGCGGTGCTGGCCGATGCGATGCTGCCGTGCGTCGATCCGCTCGACTTCGCGCGCGACACGCCGGTGTTCGCCGCGCTGCGCGACGGCTATCGCGACGACATGGCGCGGGCATGCGCGCTCGTGCCGCTGCGCGACGTGCCGGGCGCGACGCTGATCAGGATGCCGGATCAACCCTGGGCGCGGCGCGTGTCGGGGATGCTCGCGAACGAGCGGATGCGCAATGCGCCGCATGCGGCGCTCGCGGTGCTGTCGCCGCGTGCGCAGGGCGGGCTCGTGGTCAGCGTGCGCGTGCCCGACGGCAGGCCGCTTTGCGCCGACGAGTTCTGCCGCGGTTTCCCGACCGGCGGCGGACGCAAGCGCGCGGGCGGCATCAACCATTTGCCGGAAGCCGAGTTCGACGCGTTCGCCGAGCGGTTCGAAGCGGCGTTCCGGCTGGACTGAGCCGCGGCCCGTGCGCCGCGCGCGTCGCGCCGCTCCGGCCGGTTGCGCCGGCGAGCCCGGCACGCGCGAGTCGATCGCGTCACGCGTGAACCTCGACGAAGAATCGTCGGAATGGACTAAGGCGTTTCACCAGGCCGGCAATCCGGCGATCCGGCGTCGGCACGCGATGCACGTGCGGCCGGCGCATGCATTGCATGCATCGACATCGCTCGGGCCTGCCGCGACAATACGGGTCACTTTTCCGTTTCCTGCCGCGAGGTGCCCGTGTCAGCCAAGTCGTCCGTTGCTCCTGCCGTCGTGTGGTTCCGCGACGATCTGCGCGTGACCGACCAGCCCGCGCTGACGCGCGCAGTCGCGTCGGGCCGGCCGCTCGTGTGCGTGTATGTCGACGATACGGGCAAGGGGGCGGGGCGTGCGCTCGGCGGCGCGGCGCGCTGGTGGCTGCACGGCTCGCTCGCCGCACTCGACGCGGCGCTCGCGCGTCATGGCGGACGCCTGCTGCTGTTGCGCGGCGATGCGCAGCGCGAGATCGAGCGCGTCGTGCACGACACGGGCGCGGCGGCCGTGTACTGGAACCGCCGCTATGCGCAGCCGCAACGCGACGCCGATGCGGCGTTGAAGGCGTCGCTGAAGGCGCGCGGCCTCGAGGTCGAGAGCAGCAACGGCAGCCTGCTGAACGAACCGTGGGAAGTGGTGACGGGCGCCGGCACGCCATTCCAGGTGTTCACCGCATACTGGCGCGCGGTGCGGCGCGATCGCACGGTGGCGGCGCCGCTGCCCGAACCGGAGCGGATCGCGTTTCATCCGTGGCCGGCCGGCGTGCGCGAACGCGCGCTGGCGCTCGACACACTCGCGTTGCGCCCGCACGCGCCGGACTGGGCAGGCGGTCTGCGCGACGCGTGGCCGGCACCCGACGAAGCCGGCGCGCATGCGCGGCTCGACGCGTTCGTGCACGCGTCGCTGGGCGGCTATGCCGACACACGTGATCGACCGGGCGAGCCCGCGACGAGCCGGCTGTCGCCGTTCCTGCGCTTCGGCAACGTGTCGCCGCGACAGGTGTGGCATGCAGTGCAGGGTGCGGCACAGGCGGGCGGCGCGGCGTGCGCGGCCAGCGCGGAGAAATTCCTGAGCGAGCTTGGCTGGCGCGAATTCAGCCACGTGCTGCTGTATCACTTCCCGGCGCTCGCGACCGACAACTTCCGCGCGCAGTTCGACGCGATGCCGTGGCGCGACGATCCCGCCGCGCTGCGCGCATGGCAGCGCGGGCTCACCGGCTATCCGCTCGTCGATGCGGGAATGCGCGAGCTGTGGACGACCGGCTGGATGCACAACCGCGCGCGGATGGTCGTCGCGTCGTTCCTCGTCAAGCATCTGCTGATCGACTGGCGGGCGGGCGAGCGCTGGTTCCACGACACGCTCGTCGATGCGGACGCCGCGAACAACCCTGCGAACTGGCAATGGGTGGCCGGCTGCGGGGCCGACGCCGCGCCGTATTTCCGCATCTTCAATCCGGTGACGCAGGGCCGGAAGTTCGATCCGCAGGGCGCGTACGTGCGCCGCTGGGTGCCGGAACTCGCGGGCCTCGACGCGGCGGCGATCCATGCGCCATGGGACGCGTCCGCGGCGCAACTGGCGGCGGCCGGCGTGCGGCTCGGGCTCGACTATCCGGCGCCGATCGTCGATCACGACGGCGCGCGCCGTCGTGCGCTCGATGCGCTGGCCACGTTGCCGAAGCCGGGCGCCGCCGGCCAGCCGCGCGCGGTGTAACTGCCGCGTCAATTGCAGAACGCCGCGTGCTCGACGAGCGCGAGCGCGATGCCCGAATCGAAGCAGGTCGCGCCGCACCACGCGACGAACGCGAGCACGCCGGCGGCCAGCACCGCACGGATCATGCCCATGCGGCGTTGGCCGAGCCGGGGCGCGCGATGCGCGCGTCGTCGATCGGCAGGTGCAGCAGCGCGGCGAGCACGCCGAGCGCGATCGAGCCGATCCACAGCGGCAGGTACGAATGCGTCGCGTCGTACACGAGCGCGCCGAGCCACACGCCGAAGAAGCTGCCGAGCTGGTGCCCGAAGAAGACGAAACCGAACAGCGTCGCGATGTAGCGCACGCCGAACACCTGCGAGATCACGCCGTTGGTCAGCGGCACCGTGCCGAGCCACGTGAAGCCCATCACGGCCGCGAACACGTACACGCTCGCGGGCGACAACGGCGCGGCAACGAACGCGGCCATCGCGAGCGCGCGCACGAGGTACAGCACGGACAGCACGTACTTGCGCCGCAGCAGGCCACCGAGATGGCCGCACGCGTAGGTGCCGGCCACGTTGGTCAGCGCGATCAGCGCGAGCGCGACGCTGGCATGGCGCGCGGGCAGCCCGTGATCGAGCAGGTAGGCCGGCAGGTGGGTCGCGATGAACGCGAGCTGGAACCCGCACGCGAAGAACCCGGCATTCAGCAGCCAGAAGCCGCGGTGCGCGAACGCTTCGCGCACGGCCGCCGCGATCGACTGGTCGGTGCCGTCGGCACGGCTCGCGGCCTGCGCGGGCCGGTCGCGCACCAGCACGGCGAGCGGCGCGAGCAGCGCTGCGACGACGGCGAGCGCGACGAATGCATGCTGCCAGCCGATGCCGCCGATCAGGACCTGCGCGACCGGCACCATGCAGAACTGGCCGAGCCCGCCGATCGCGCCGGCGACGCCGAGCGCCCAGCCGCGCCGGTCGGGCGGAAACAGCCGGCTCAGCGCGCCGTAGATCGACGCGAAAGCCGACCCCGACAGCGCGATGCCGATCACGAGCCCCGCACCGGCCGTGAACACACCGATCGACGCCGCCAGCGCCATCGCGACGAGCCCGGCCGCGTACAGCAGCATGCCGGCGACGATCACGCGCACCGACCCGAAGCGGTCGGCGATCATCCCGGTCAACGGCTGCGCGATGCCCCAGATCAGGTTCTGCAGCGCGAGCGCGAGCCCGAACGCTTCGCGCGACCAGCCGTGGTCGAGCGTGACCGGCGCGAGGAACAATCCCTGCACGTGGCGGATGCCGAGCGCGGCGCCCATGATCAGGCCGCCTGCCAGTACCGGCAGCCAGCGCCGCCGGGCGTCCCGTTCGATCGGGGTCATGCGTGTCTCCGGATGAATGCGTGCGGCGCGATGGCCGCGTTCGATCCGATTAGACGATCCGGTCGCGGTGTCGCTCAAGCGATCATTCGGTCGGGTTCGCATGCGTGTTGGGAATGCGATGCGAGGTCGCGCGCGATGCCGGTGAGGAGGGCGAGGACGGGCGAGGACGGCGGCGCGAGCCGGGTGGGCGGAGTCGCTGCCGCGCAGCTTGCCGGCGTGACGGGCGGCCGATGCGGTGTTACGGCGTCGGTGCATCGCCTGCGGCAGCGCGATCCGTCGCACAACGATCGTCGCCGCATCGGCATCGGCATCGACTCGACGCGGAAAATCGCGCGCGGCTACCGCTGCGCCACGTCGTACGCGCGCATCGCCGCGTCGCACTCGGCAGCTTCGGCGAGAATCCAGTCGCGCACGTCGGCGACTTCGCGGCGCGGTGCCGGATCGTGCCGGAACAGCCAGTAGCCATATGCATCGGACGACGCCCGCGAGCGCGGGCCGAGCACCGTGAGCCGGCCGTCGGCGAGCATCGGCGCGACAAGCGCGAGCCGTCCGAGCGCGACGCCCTGGCCGGCGATCGCGGCGTGGATCACCTGGTCGTACTGGTTGAAGCGCAGCACGCCCTTGGGGCGCGCGTCGCCGAGCCCGGCCGCGTGCAGGTGCGCACGCCATTGCAGCTGCGTTTGCGGCGGTCCGTCGAATTCGAGCAGCACGTGGTCCGCGATTGCGGCCGCGTCGGTGACGGGCCGGGCGGCCAGCGCGGGGTGCGCGACCGGCACGACGATCTCGTCGAACAGCCGCACCGCGCCGGCCGGCGCGCGCTCGCGCGGGCAGTAGCGGATCCCGAGGTCGATGCCTTCCGCGCGCAAATCGAGTACCTTGTCGTTCGCGGCGACGCGCAAGTCGACCTCGGGCAGGCGCGCCTGCA
>Ga0207667_10011512_pt1 | contig 10276 bp, 9 predicted proteins | sample KBSCornC52_FD_184301 | JGI IMG/M metagenome (GOLD analysis project Ga0207667, IMG submission 184301) | Corn rhizosphere microbial communities from Kellogg Biological Station, Michigan, USA - KBS Corn C5-2 (SPAdes) (version 2) | ecosystem: Host-associated > Plants > Roots > Rhizosphere > Soil ...
GTCGACGATGCGCCGGCCTACGACAGCGTGCATCCGGAACTGATGATGCGCCAGGCTGACCGCGTCGAATTTGCCACAGCCTCGGTAGTGGTCGGCCCCGGCCTGGGCACCTCGCGCCACGCGCACGATGTCCTGACACGCGCGCTGGATGCGCACGGCCGCATCGTGATCGACGCCGACGCGCTGAACATGATCGCCGCCGAACCCGGCCTGCAGCACAAGCTGCAGAGTCGCCCGCAGCATGCCAGCATCATCACGCCGCATCCGCTGGAAGCGGCGCGCCTGCTTGACGTCACCACCGTCGAAATCCAGAACGACCGGCCGGCCGCCGCACGATTGCTGGCGCGCCATTTCAAGAGCATCGCCATCCTCAAGGGTGCAGGCACCGTCATCGCATTTCCGGAAGGTGACATCGTCATCAACGCCACCGGCAATCCGGCGCTGTCCACCGCAGGCACCGGCGACGTCCTGTCCGGCCTGTGCGGCGCCTTGCTGGCACAGGGCTGGCCGGCGACGCTGGCGGCACTGGCGGCCGTCTGGATGCACGGCAAAGCCGCCGATCAGTTGGTCGACCTTGGCGTCGGTCCGGTCGGCCTGACCGCCAGCGAAGTCATTCCAGCCGTGCGCACCCTCCTCAATCAAATCATCCGCGACCATGCCCGCTAATATCGCGTCACACCCACGACTTTGGCTAGGCATCATCTTTCTGATTTCGGCGTTGTGGACACTGTCGTTGCTGGACACCGCGGGCAAATTACTGGGCATGGCCGGCTATCACGTGGTGATGATTGCGTGGATGCGCTACAGCATCAATACCATTTTCATGGCGGCCACGCTGATGCCGCTGTACAAGCGTCGCCACGGCCGCAGCATCCTGCATTCAACCCGGCCGCGCCTGCAGGTGGTGCGGGCACTGGCGTTGCTGCTGTCGACGCTGGTTTTCTTTTCAGTGCTGAAGATCGTGCCGCTGGCCGAAGGCACCGCGATGAATTTCTGCGCGCCGCTGATCGTGCTGGCGGTGTCGCCGTGGCTGTTGGGTGAAACGACGTATATCTCGCGCTGGATCGCCGTGGGAGTTGGATTCGCCGGCATGCTGATCGTGATCCGCCCGGGCGGCGACATTCCGGCCCACGGCGTGGTGCTGGGGCTGCTGTCGGCGGCGACCTATGCCACCGTGTCGATCCTCAATCGCAAGGCCAATCAGGCCGACGATCCGATGGTCACGCTGTTCTACGGTGGTTTGGTGGGGATGGTGATCAGCAGCCTGATGGTGCCGTTTTTCTGGTCGCCGCATACGCCCGATGCGACTGAATGGATGATCCTGGCGTCGACCGGCATCACCAGCACGATCGGCCATTTTTTCATGAACAGCGCCTACCGGCATGCCGAAGCGTCAGTGCTGACGCCGTTCGCCTACAGCCAGATCATCTCGGCCAGCGCGATGGGCTGGCTGGTATTCAATCAGTTCCCCGACGCCGTCACCATCCTCGGCATCGCCATCATCTGCGCCAGCGGCATGGGTATCGCGTATGTCGAACACCGGCGCGCGCATCCGCTGCGGGTGGCTGCGGATCCAGCGGAAACAGCTGCTTAGGCTTCGACCAGCCGCCCTGCCGCAATCGTGATCGTCTGCGCGCAGCGCGCCGCAATCGACGGATCGTGCGTGACCAGCACCAGCGTCGAGCCCCGCTCCTTGTTCAACTCGAACATCAACTGGATCACCGCTTCACCGGTGGTGGCGTCCAAACTGCCGGTCGGTTCGTCGGCCAGCAACAGCGGCGGCTCGGTGACGAAGGCACGCGCCAGCGCCACGCGCTGCTGCTCGCCGCCGGACAAATATTTGGGATAGTGCTTGAGGCGGCTGCCCAGTCCGACCCGCGCCAGCATGCGTTCGGCCTTGCCGCGTGCATCGGCGTCGCCGCGCAGCTCCAGCGGCAACATGACGTTTTCGACGGCGTTGAGATGACCGAGCAACTGGAACGACTGGAATACGAAACCGAGCTTGTGCTTGCGCAGCGCCGCGCGGCCGTCTTCGTCGAGCGCAAAGATGTCGACGCCGTCGATCCTGACGGTGCCGTCGGAAGGCGTATCCAGCCCTGCAAGCAGTCCCAGCAGTGTCGACTTGCCGGAACCGGAGGCGCCGACAATGGCCAGCGTGGTTCCGGCCTGCACGTTAAAATTGACGTCGCGTAGAATCGCCAGCTCACCGGCCTTGCTGATGGCGGTCGCCTCGGCGGCGGCATCGGCGACACGCTTGGACAGATTGACGACTTCGATGGCGGAAGTGGATGATGGTGAAGACACAGAGGAATCAGGCATGCAATCGAATGGAAGATGGATGAAGGCGATGAAAAGACATGATCTACGCCGGCGCCGCCTGTTGGCCGCGCTGCTGGCGATGCCCCTGCTGATGTTCGCAGCGAGCGCCTATTCTGCACCAAAAACCCTGCTTGTGCTCGGAGATAGTCTGTCGGCAGAGTACGGCCTGACGCGCGGCAGCGGCTGGGTGGCGCTGCTCGACAAACGGCTGCAGCAGGAAAAAATCGGCACCGGCGTCACCGCCGTTATCAATGCCAGCATCAGCGGCGAAACCACCATCGGCGGCAAAACCCGCCTGCCGGCCCTGCTGAGCAAGCATGCGCCCGACGTCGTGATCATCGAGCTGGGCGCCAACGACGCGCTGCGCGGCCTGCAGTTGAGCGCCACCCAAGCCAACCTGCAGGCGCTGATCGACATGGCGCGCGCGGCCAAAGCCAAGGTGGTGCTGGTGGGGATGCAGATTCCGCCGAATTACGGCGCTGATTACACCAACAAGTTCTCGCAGTTGTTCCCTGCGGCTGCAAAGCAGAACAAGACCGCGCTGGTGCCGTTCTTCCTGAAGGATGTGGCCGACAAGCCGGCGCTGTTCCAGGCCGACCGCATGCACCCCAACGAACAGGCGCAGCAGACGCTGCTGGACAACGTCTGGCCGGCGCTCAAGCCCTTGCTCAAATAGTCACGGGGATTTGTTTTGCCGGCGCGTGCAGATCGAGGAAGCGCCGCAGCAGCGCCGCCGATTGCGGCGTCTCGCAGACCTGGGCATACATGGCGGCGGTGTCGATGCCGCATTTGCCGTAGACCTCGGTGTAATAGGCCAGATGAGCGCGAACGAACTCGCCGGTGAATTCCGGATGGAACTGCGCCGAAAAGATATTGGGCGCCAGCCGCAGCATGTGATGCGGGTCCATCGGCGAGCTGGCCAGCACGGCTGCGCCCGGCGGTGGTTCCAGCACCACTTGCGAATGCAGCATGTGGGCTTCGAAACTCTCCGGAATCTCTCCCAGCAAATGCTCACCGGCAGCGACCGCATGCCGCGTCACCGCCATGGTGCCGGCCACGCGTCCGGCCGGGTTGTACCCGACCTTGCCGCCGAAGGCGTGCGACAACAATTGATGCCCGTAGCAGATACCGAACATCGGCAGCCCGTGTTCGGCCGCCCGACGCAACCACGCCGCAGTGCGCTCGCTCCAGTCGACCAGATCGGTGACCATGGTCGGCGAACCGGTGATCAGCACCGCGCGGTATTGATCCGGCTCACGCAGGAACTGGCCCTGGAACACCGAGACGATTTCAGTCTCGTCATCGTGCAAGCCGGCGGCTTTTTGCAGCTGGACGGCATAGCTGCCGTACGACTGGCGCAAATCGTCGACGGGGTCACCGGTGTGGATGATCAGGACGGGAGTGACCGATCCGGCTGCGGCTGGAACAGATGCTGATACTGCGGCTGACGCTGAGGCTGGCATGGACGCGGCTTCAAGGACTAAGGTTAAGGTTTATTGTACGTGCGGCGCGGCACGCCGAAGCTGCAAAAAAGGCCGCATAAGCGGCCTTTTTTGTCTGATGCAAATAATTTGCGAAAAGCAATTTATTTGGCAGCGTCGGCTGGTTTACCGTCGGTCGCCCCGGCTGCTTCGCCGCCCTTCAGGATCTTGGTCTTGGCCTTTTCCTTCAGGAAGTTGATGTAGGAAAGCATTTCCTGCTCGGCCAGCGTGTTGGCGATCTGCTCCTGCTCGGTCTTGCGGCGGGCTGCGTCAGGCGCAGCAGGCTGCGCCACCTTGGTGATGCGGAACACGCTGTAGCCCTGGCCCGGCACTTCGATGCCGGTATAAGCCGGCAGCTTGGCGGTATCGGCCTTCATGACGGCCAGGAAGGCATCCTGGTTCCAGCCCTGGGTTTTCACGCGCGACGCCAGCTTGGCTTCGCCGAAACCGGCGGCGTCATCCTTGGCCTTCAGCTCGGCCATCTTGGCTTCACCGGCCTTCTTGGCCAGGGCAAGCTCTTCGGTTTGCGTCACCAGTTCACGCACGATGGTCTTGACGTCGTCAAAGGCGCGCTTGGTGACCGGCTTGTACTCGACGATATGACCGGCGATCAGCGTGGTCGGCGCGACCTGCACCGCTTCCGAGTTGTGCTTGCCCTTGATGGTGTCATCGGTGAACAGCGCCTTCAGGAACTTCGGATTGTTGTAGACCGTGTTCGGCGGCAGCGTCGGATTGGCCTGACGCGTCACGCCCGTGGCGGTTTCGATCTTCAGCTTGAGTTTGTCGGCCACCGGCTTGAGGCTGTCGCCCTGTTCGTAGACGGTATTGTTGAAGGTCTCGGCCAGCTCGGCGTACTTCTTGGCGCCCAGCTGCTTCTTGATTTCAGTCGAGATTTCGCCCTTCACTTCGTCCAGCGGCTTGACCGAGCCCGGTTTGACGCCGGTCAGCTGGATGATGTGATAGCCGTAATCGGACTCGACCGGATCGCTGATCTCGCCTTGCTTGAGCTTGTAGGCGGCGTCTTCAAACGACTTGAGCATGGCGCCCTTGCCGAAGAAGCCGAGGTCGCCGCCCTGGTCCTTGGAACCCGGATCCTGCGAATTGGCCTTGGCCAGCTTGGCGAAGTCGCCCGGCGTCTTGCGCAGCTGCGCCACCAGGCCGTCGGCCTTGGCCTTGACCGCAGCCTTGTCGGCAGCGGACGCGCCCTTCTTCACTTCCAGCAGGATGTGGCTGGCGCGGCGTTGTTCGTCGGTCGAGTATTGCTTGATGTTCTGGTCGTAGTAGGACTTGACGTCGGCGTCAGACACACTGACCTGCGCAGCCACGGCCGCACTGTCGAGCACCACGTATTCGATCTTTGCCTGTTCCGGCACTTCGAACTTGCTGCCGTTCTGGTCGTAGTATGCCTTGAGCATGTCGTCGGTCACCTTGACCTGGCCGACGAAGGACGCCGCCTTGAAGGACAACTCCTGCACGGTGCGTTCCTGGTCGTTCAGGTCGGATAGGCGCGCGGCGACCGTCTTCGGTGCGAATGCGGTGCCTTGCACGGCGGTGTTGAGCTGTTGCAGGCCCATGTCGCGGCGCAGGCTGGCTTCATAACCCTTCGGGGTCAGGCCCTGGGCCGCCAGCAGGACGCGGTACTGGTCGCTGTCGAACGTGCCGTCAGCCTTCAGCAGGCCGGGAATCTGCATGATGCTTTGCTGTAGCGTCAGGTCCGACACCGACAGCTTGTCGTTGACGACTTCGGCCGCCAGTGCGCGCTGGGCGATCAGGTTTTCCAGTACGGCGCGGCGTGCTTCAGGCGTATCGAACACTTTCGGATCGATCTGGCCGCCGGACATCTGGCGCATGCGTTCCAGTTGCTGGCGCTGCGCGGCGTCCCATTCTTCCTTGGTAATTGTCTGGCCGGCCACCTTGGCCACGGCATTGTCGCCATCGGACAGACGGCTGTAGCCTTCCAGGCCGAAGAACGCGAAGGACGGGAAAATAAACAGCAGCAGCAGGAATTGCATCAGGCGCTGATGGTTACGGATAAATTCAAACATGGGTCAGCCGATCACGAAATCAGAAACAAGGACATCAAATGACATCAGTTACCGCGCACTCGCCTCCCGGAAACCGGTCAGCCAATGCACACACAGGAACGCATAAGAAAAAAGGCGAACTCACGTTCGCCTTGTAGCAATGCTCATGCTGGCGGAGCAGATTTCTCTGCTCTGGGAGATGCCGCCTTGGCAACAACGCCCGCGCGTCATTATACACAGCCAGCCACGCCAAGTCACCGATGCTGCCGTCGGGAAACGCGTTGAAAATGCTGATTTGCACGGGTTCGCGCTATCATCCTGCCCTGAATCTTCTCAAGGCAAACAGGAATCGGTCATGACAAAGCTGGAAGAAATCGTCAAACGGCAAAAACAAGGCGCGAAATTCGTGCTCTCGTTTCAGATGCTGGGCATGGATGTAGAAACTTTCGATACGGTCGCGCAGACCTGGATCGAGCACGGCGGCCCCGGCTTCGAGGCTGCCGGCGTGCCGTTCCGAAAGGTGATCGACGGCGAATTCCTGATCGCCCGGTTGACCGTGGTCAAGACCGCCGAAGAATGAACGCACACTGATTATTCGTACTTGCGCGCGTCCTCGATGACCTTGCCGTCATTGGGCAAACTTCCCGGCGCCGCAAACAGCACTTCCCCCCTCAGTTTGGTAATGTCGCGCACGCTGTCGGCAATCGCCGCCGCCTGCGCCGCTGCACTTTCCATGTCTGCAGTTTCACAATGCAGCGTCATGCTGTCGTTGGCCATCTCGCCGCTGACCACCAGCCGCGCCTTCAGAATCAATCCGTGGCGCCGCGTAATCTCCGCCACCTGCGAAGGATGCACGAACATGCCGCGCACCTTGGTGGTCTGGTCAGCGCGCCCCATCCAGCCCTTGATGCGTGTATTGGTGCGTCCGCACGGCGAGACGCCATCCAGCGCCGCAGTCAGGTCGCCGGTGCCGAAACGGATCAGCGGATAGTCGGGATTGAACGAGGTCACCACCACTTCCCCGACCTCGCCCGGCCGGACCGGATCGCCGGTGCCGGGACGGACGATTTCGAGGATCAGGTCTTCGTCGAGGACCATGCCCGGATTGACCTTGCCTTCGCTGATGGACTCATACGCGATGTTGCCGATGTCGGCCGAAGCGTACAGCTGTAACACGTTCGGCACGCCGTTATCGTGGAACCAGCTGCGCAGCGACGGCGGCAGCGCCTCGGCGCTGACCAACGCACGTTGCAGGCTGTCGAGGGCGACGCCCATTTCCTGCGCCTTCTCGATGATGATCTTGAGGAACGACGGCGTACCGACGTAAGCGTCCGGACGCAGCGACACCATGGTCTGGACCTGCAGTTCAGTCTGGCCGATGCCCGACGGAATCACCGCACAGCCGAGCTTGGCCGCCGCGCCTTCGGCCATGAAAGCCGCCGGAGTGAAATGGTAGGAAAAACAGTTCTGGATGATATGCCCGGCGCGTAGCCCCAGCGCGCGCATCGGCCGCTCGAAGCGCCACCAGTCCTGGCTGTGTCCTTCCGGATCGAAGATCGGACCCGGCGACACGAACAGCCGGCGCAACTGGCGATGCGGCGTGGTGTTGAGTCCGCCGAACGGCGGCGTCGCCGCCTGCAAATCCTTCAGGTCCGATTTGCGCGTCACCGGCAATTGCGCCAGTGCGGCGCGTGTGCCGATGTCGCCGGCGCTGACGCCCTTGAGAATGCGGTTCCAGCCTTCGGCGCCTTGCGCGCGCGCCACCAGGCCGGGCAAGGCGGACATCAGCGCGGCCTCGCGTTGTTGCGGATCGCGTTGTTCCAGAGAATCGAGAATGTCGGACATGAATTTACCGTATGCGTGGACTGAGGAAAGATTATTGCGGCGCACGCCGCCCTTTTTATTAAGAGCCACTAACAAAGCGCCGCTGGCAAGGCGCGCCGACGCAGACAGTACGAATGTACGGCAAGGAGAAGCAACGCCGCCAGCGGTGCTTTGTTAGCGGATCTAAGCCAGCCAGCGCTTGCGCCTGCGATAGAACTTCATGTCGCGGAAATTCTTGCGCCCCGCCGCCGACACGCCGAGGTAAAACTCCTTGACGTCTTCATTGCTGGCGAGATCGTTGGCCGCACCTTCCATCACCACCCGGCCGTTCTCCAGGATGTAGCCGAAATCGGCATAGCGTAGCGCCACCATGGTGTTTTGCTCGGCCAGCAGGAAGGACACGTTTTCCTTGGTGTTGAGGTCTTTGACGATCTCGAAAATCTCTTCCACGATCTGCGGCGCCAGACCCATCGACGGCTCGTCGAGCAGGATCATCGACGGCTTGGCCATCATGGCCCGGCCGATCGCGGTCATCTGCTGCTCGCCGCCGGAGGTGTAACCGGACTGCGACTTGCGGCGCACCTTCAGGCGCGGGAAGTAATCGTAGATTTTTTCCAGTTCACGCTTCACTTCCGCGTTGCTGATGTTGCGCGTATAGGCGCCCGTCAGCAGGTTTTCTTCGACCGTCAGATGGCCGAAGCAATGCCGGCCCTCCATCACCTGGATCACGCCGCGCTTGACCAGGTCGTTGGGCGTCATGCGGTCGACACGCTCGCCCTTGAATTCGATGCTGCCCTTGGTGACGTCGCCGCGTTCGGCCCCCAGCAGATTGGAAATCGCCTTGAGCGTGGTGCTCTTGCCGGCGCCGTTGGCGCCCAGCAGCGCAACGATCTTGCCTTCAGGGACTGCCAGTGACACCCCCTTGAGTACCAGGATCACGTGGTCGTAGATGACTTCGATGTTGTTGATGTTGAGTGCTGTACCCATGCTTGCTCCGGCTTGGACAAACTTGTCCGGACCTGCGTGTTCGGACCTGCCTGTTCAGATTTTTTCCTGCTCAAAAAAGCGTCGATGCGCCCGACACATTTCAACGCACCGACGCCAAGGCCTGTATTTATTTCATGCAGGCAGGGGTAATACCCTTTTCTTTCGCATACTTCGCGGCAGAGGCCTTGAACAGCGGGTGGATCAGGTTCTTGTTGCCTTCGATCCAGTCCGACACCAGCACCCACTTAGTGCCGTCCCATTGCTGGATCTTGACCTTGCCCGAACCCTCGTGGTTGTCGCAGGAAGTCTTGATTTCAGGCAGCAGGCCGGTAGCGCCCAGCTGTTGCAGACGCGCGTTGGTGATGTTCAGGTTTTCCAGGCCCCAGCGCACGTCTTCGCCGCTCATGACCTTCTTGCCGAACTTGCCCTGTGCCGTACGCACGGCTTCCACAGTGGCGATGGCTGCGGACACGCCGCGGTTGTACAGGATCGAGCCGATCTTGGCCTTGTCCTGCAGGTTGCCCTTGCCGGCGCCGTAGACCACCTTCTCGATGTCGGCGATCAGCGGCACGCCCTTGCCGGCCACGTTCCAGGTCGCGCTCATGTAACCCTTGGCGGCGTCGCCTGCAGGAATGGTGTCTTCCTCAGAGCCGGCCCACCACGAACCGATGATCTTGTCGCGTGCAAAGCCAACCTTTTGCGCCGCCTTTAGCGCAGTCTGGTTCATCACGCCCCAGCCCCAGAAGATCACGTAATCAGGATTTTCCTGGCGGATCTTCAGCCATTGCGCGCCCTGCTCGTTGCCCGGATGGGCCACAGGAATTTGCACGACCTTGAACTTGCCCAGCGTGGCTTCCGCTTCCAGCGCCACGATAGGCTCCTTGCCGTAGGCCGAATCGTGATACAGGAACACGATCTTCTTGCCGGCCAGCGAGCCGCCGTTCTTGGTCGTGAGGAACTTGACGATCGCCGACACCTGCATCTGGTAAGTCGTCACCAGCGGGAAGGCATACGGGAACACCGAGCCGTCCACGGCGTCGGTACGGCCATAGCCCATCATCAGCAGCGGCACCTTGTCTTCGACGCTCTTGTCGATCAGCGCGTAGGAAATGCCGGTCGCCATCGAATTGATCGCGGTGCCCTTGGTCACCGGATTCTTGTTCTTCATGCGCTCATAGCACTCGACGCCCTTGGCGTTGTTGTACTCGGTCTCGCATTCTTCCCAAGACAGCTTGACGCCGTTGACGCCGCCTTCCTTGAGATTGACGTAGTTCAGGTAATCGACGTAGCCGCCGTAGTACGACTGGCCGTTGGTGCCGTACGGCCCGACGCGATAGCTCGGAATCGCAATGAACTGGTCGTTGGCCTGGGCCATCGCCGGCAGTGCGGGAGCCAACAGGCTTGCAGCGACGGTCGCGGCAAGCACAAGCTGTTTGATATTTTTCATACGTGTCTCCTTGAGTTTTATTACCCATGTGCGTGCCTCATTTTTAATTCTGGGCACGCATCGTTTTACTTCTGAAAAACAGTAACTGTTAATGCGGGAACGGCCACAGGCGCAGCTTCTCCTTCGTAATCTGCCACAGGCGCGCCAGCCCATGCGGCTCGACAATCAGAAAGAAAATGATCAGCCCGCCGAAC
>Ga0207667_10011514_pt1 | contig 10276 bp, 5 predicted proteins | sample KBSCornC52_FD_184301 | JGI IMG/M metagenome (GOLD analysis project Ga0207667, IMG submission 184301) | Corn rhizosphere microbial communities from Kellogg Biological Station, Michigan, USA - KBS Corn C5-2 (SPAdes) (version 2) | ecosystem: Host-associated > Plants > Roots > Rhizosphere > Soil ...
ATGCGCACGGCCTGAAGCTTTCACGATGCCCGCGGACAAACAAGCCAGGACTACCCTAGACTTAAGTACAGGTCCCGGCCTGCACCAATGCCCGCGTGACGCCCCGGAGGTGGAACCGCACGATGTCACTTACCGGCTCCCGTGGTCTCGCCTCGTCCATGCGTCGCATGCACCAGCGACTCCGTGGATGCCGGGTAACTCCATAACCCTCCGCATAACATGTTACGTCCTGACCCAGCTATCTCTCGAGTGAAATCCCCCCGTCTTGGGCGCGCCGGCGCGTTCCTGTTACCCCTCGCCGCCGGAATCATCCTGCACGCGGCTCCGCTGCAGGCGGCTCCGCCCACCATGGGCATCAACCTCACCAACGACCGCCTCTTCGCCGACGCGATGCGGGGAGCCCGTCCCAATTGGGACAGCCCCACTCATTACGGCGATGGCACCGGCGTCGTCGGGGCGGATGGGTGGCCCGCCGCCGATGCCTCCATCATGCTCTGGGAAGGGGTCGCCAATAATGATGGCCATTATTTCATTCAGTTCAATGGACAGGCCGTCCTCGGCGCCAGTTACGGCTTTGCCTCCTTCTCGAATCAGACATGGGATCCGGCCAGCAATACGACCACGGCCTGGATGACCGTGACCTCCAACGCCGTGCAGAACTTTTCCCTGGTCTTCAAGAATACGCAGCGAACCGCCAGCAGCCCGGTCGGCAGTGGCGTCACCAATATCAAAGTGATGCGCCCGCTAACCGAAGGCTCCACCACCGCACTCGCCACGAGCGAGATGTTTACCGATCAGGCGGAAACCTTGGTGAGCAAGTTCAAGATCATCCGCTTCATGGATCTGACCGGAACGAATGGTAATACACAAACTGCCTGGACCGATCGGATGCTGCCCTCGACGCGGAAGCAGAGCCCGCTCGCGTGGGAGTACGTCATCCGGCTTTGCAACGACACCAACTGCGACGCCTATATCAATATCCCGGAGAGGGCGTCGGACGACTACATCACCAAGCTGGCCCAGCTCTTCAAGTACGGGAGCAACGGCGTCAATCCGTACACCTCTCCGCAGTCCAACCCCGTCTATCCTCCCCTGGCCAGCGGACGCAAAATCTATATCGAAAACAGCAATGAGGTCTGGAACGGAAGATTCGGGCAGTTCAACGACAACCTCAACGCGGTCAAGGCGGATATCGTCGCGAACAACGCGGAATACGCCATCCTGAACTTCGACAACCTGCCCATGACCGGGCCGGACGCGAGTGGAAACTATCTCAACCAATACCCGCTCTGCTGGCGCCGCATCGCCAAACGCCTCGCCGATATCAGCAACCTTTGGCGCGGAGTTTGGGGCGATTCCCAGATGATGACCACCATCCGGCCAATCTTCGAGTTCCAGTATGCCAACGCGCAGAATACCGCCGTCGACGGCATGGATATCATGGATCGCTATTACGACAATGGGGATAACATCGCTCACGTCGCCGTTCCCCAGCCGGTCTCCTATTACTTCTGGGGCGCGGGTGGGGCCACTTACTTTGGCGCGGGGAATAACAACGCGACCACCATCGATGGGATTTTCGCGTCGGGCGTCCCTTACAGCAGCTTCGCCACGACCATGGCCGGAGAAACCATTTGGCCGAAAGCCTATGGGCTGCACGCGGTGGCGTACGAAGGCGGCTGGTCCGTGCAGCAGTCCGGTGGCAATGGCTACGACAATCCGGCCGGCTCTCCGGCCAGCGAATCGAAGTACGATCCGCGCGCCGAACAAGCCGAAATCGATGCGCAGAACATCTTCAACCAGTGCGGCGGAGACGTGAATGTCTTATACGCTTCCTCGGGGGCGCGCGTCTGGATCTGGGGCATGACCGACAACATCTTCACCCTGGCCTCGCCTCTCTACGCGGCGATCGATGCGCTCAACGCCAGCACCCAAGTCGCAACCACCGTCGGCACGTCGGTGCCTGCTACCGGAATTTCCTCCGGCAACCCCACGGGCCAATTCACCGGCCGCCGGAATTTCTTCATCGAGGCGACCGCCGACGGCTTGTACAATGTCACCGCGAACATCGCCGGCCCGACGACGGTGAAGATCTACGTCGACGGACGGTACATGGGCACCCGCACCCTGACGAGTACCGGAACCACCGCCCCGGTGGCCTGCGGTTTGACCGCGGGGCTCCACACCGTTTCCTTCCGCAACGTGTCCAGCTACACCTCGGCGTTCACATCGTTCGCGGTCAATTCGGGCGCCGCTGGTCTCACGATTCAATACGAAGCGGAGGATCTCGTCATCCCCTCCGAGTACAACCCCGCCTACCGGATCTTTTCGGATCCGCTGGCCAGCGACGGCTACGCCACCGTCCTCGACGCCACCGCGCCCGGCCAATTCATGACCCTGCTGGTGCCCAATGTCGCCACGTCCGTCTACCGGATCAAACTCGGCATCAAAAAATTCAGCAGCCGCGGAATCGTTCAGATGGCCATCGGCCGGGCGGATAACTTCGCCGGAACCGCCGCCAACGTAGGCGCGCCGTTCGACGAGTATCTCAACGGGATATCCTTCACCGAGATCGACCTCGGTCTCTGGTCGCCGGGCACCACCAGCGATAAATGGTTCCAATTCACGATCACCGGAAAGAATGCGGCCAGCACCAGTTACTCGGCGGCGTTTGATTACATCAAACTCATCCCGCAGTAAGGTTCTACATTAGATCGTTCGACCAAAGCCAGGGCAGTGCCCAGTGCATTGCCCTGGCTTTTGCTTGGCCATGAAACTTCCAGCGAGCGCCTTCTTACTTTGCTTTCGTCGGCGCCGCGGGAGTCGGCTCGGTCGATTTCACCCCATCCGCCGCTGAGGCCAGATCCTTCCGCTGCCAGCACCGGACGTAATCGATGACGAATTCATCCGGTAGCTGCGCGTCGTCCAGGCCGTTGTTATCCCATCCGCCCATCACATGGGTGAACATCAGGTCCGATGGCACATCGGAAATGCGCGGCGATTCCCACTGCGCCACCACTGAGCCATTGCAATAAATCACGGCCTTTCCCGGGGTCCATAGCAGGCCGGCGGTGATGAACCCATCCTTGTCCGCGCCGGTATAGATCGTCGAAGAGCCGGTCTGTTTGTGCTCCTTCTCGTAGCCGTCCCAATGGAAAGCGATGTTGAAGCGGTGCACGCCCCAGCGCGAGAGGAACTCCATCACATCGAACTCCATCGCGCCTTGTCCGGTGCTGGCCCGCAGCCCTTGCGCGCCGGAATCGATGCCCCGGTCTGGCATGAGCCACATGGCCGGCCATAACCCGGGCGCTTTCGGCAGTTTCATCCGCGCCTCGAAATACCCGTACCGTTGTACCCACTTCCCGTAGGTATCGAGGAAGCCCGAGGCATAATCCGTCTCGGCCCCGTTGGGATCGTCGTTGAGCCGGCCGCGCTTCTTTGCATAGCGCAGCTTCGCCAGGCCGTTTTCGACGATCACGTTCTCTTTGCTGAAATGGCTCGTCTTGTCCCAGTAGTTCGCCGTGTAGACGTTCCACTTCGTCAGGTCGATCTGGTGGCCGTTGAATTCCTCGTCGAAAGTTTCGGTCCATTCGCCCTCCACCGGCGGGCGCTTGCCGAGCCAGGCGGGAAGGGTCACCGGCGGCGCCTCGGCCACGATCGATTCCACCGCAAACGATTGCGCGCCCGCGACGTCCTCGCCCGCCAGCGTCACCGCGGTCACCGCGTCGCTGGTGAATTGCGTTCCGGAGCCCTTCGTTCCATTCCACTCCGTCCTGGCCGAATCTTTGATGCCCGTCCACGGCGTGGGCGGAATGAAGGACACCACGACTTCGCCGGAAGCGCCCGGCGCGAGCGGCCCTGGCGTGGTCGCCTTTTCCGTGGAGCCGGGCTCGCTCTCCACCCGCACCGTCAGCGATGCCGGGGTGTTGCCCGTATTCTTCACCTTCACCCGCACCTGGGTCGCGTCGCGCAAGTCCCATTTGCCCCGGGACGGTTTGATCCGCACCGATTGCCCCTTCTCCGAAAAGCCGATCTTCCACGCGCCGCCATCTCCGGCCACCGATGATTCCGCGCCGTTTTGGGGCGCCATTTGGGCCGGATTTACTTTCACCGCACGGCCGAAAAGGACGCCGTTCTCCGGCTTCACCCGGATGGATGCCGGATCCACGGGCGGCTGTTCGCCAGCGGGCCCCGCAGCCAACAGACTCTCGAGGCGGAACGATTGCGCCTCCGTGGATTTGGTGGCGAAGATGAGGATTTGCGTCACCGCCGCCGGCTGGAGCTGGTAGGCCGGTTTGTGCCCGTAGGCGTAGCCGAAGATCGTCTTCACCGTGGTGGTTTCGCCGGGCTTGAGGTAGGCGATTTCCGTGTCGTTCCCATTGGCGTTGTCGACGCGCAGATTGAGCCCCAGCGGCTTTTCCCCGAGGTTCACCAATCGCGCTTCGATGTGACCCCACTTGGACAGATCGATGGCGCCTCCGGATGGCGCCTTGATGCTGATGCCCGGATACTCTTCGCGTCCCGGCTGGATCGTCACCACCACGCCATTTTCCGTTCCCGGCCCTGTCGTCACCTGCCCGGAACTCGGCCGCAACCGGGACTCCACTCCGGCCTTCATTTCGAGCAAAGCCTTGGGCGCTTCATCCGCCAGGACCGTGGCAGCAAAAATCGAGAACAGACACAGGCACGTGAAAACCGCTGGGACGCGGCGATAGGACTTCGAATGGATCGACATTGGACTCAAAAACTACACGCGAAATCTGAATAGCAAGCCCTCAGAAATTCAGGCAGGTTGCCGCCGGGCAGAAGCGCCGCAGGTTTCTTTCATCCGTGCAATCCGCGTAATCCGTGGTCCTTCCTCCGCTCACTCCGAATCTCGGTATGTGGGCCTGCCTCTATGTCTTCTTCCTCTCGTTCCCAAAGTGAGGCTTTGGGAATGCCATAACGGGGGCAATTCCATTGCCCGGAAGGGCGGCCGGAGCACGACTCCCCTTCCCTTTTTTCCCATTCCCCCACGTGACGCTCTTTGTCTTTCTTTCTGAATCGCATGGGTTAACTTCCAGTATCTCCCACCGGCCTATGTCCTTCTGGTCCAACCTGAGAAACCTCTCCAAATCGAAATCGGATTGTGTGATCGGCGGCGTGTGCGGCGGACTCGGCGCTTACAGCCCCATTCCCGCCTGGATGTGGCGGGCCGCCTTCCTCGTCGCCCTGCTCGTCTTCGGCACCGGTGGACTGGTTTACATCATCCTCTGGATCGCCTTACCGGAAGAAAAGCCGCGGTCGGAAAGTTGATGGTGGATAGTTGAGAGTCCACCGCGCAGCCGCGGGATTGTCCGCTCCGCGCAGGTGGGCAAAGACTCCCCTCGTTCCCAAGCTCCAGAGACTGTGTGAAAACTCCGCGTCGCAAATTTGCAACGCTCACAATTGACCTGTACGGGCTTTTTATTTTTCGGGAGGGTGTTTTTGATGGTGTTTTTGGGCCCGTTTTTCGCCATCGCCGGAGTTTTCACACAGTCTCTCCAGCTTGGGAATGCCTCGGCCTCCGAAGCTCCCGCTTCCCCCGCCACATAAGCAAAGAATAACATCCCATAAACTTCTGGAACGACTACACCTGACACCCGCCAGTGCACGCTGCAGCGTCCGCTGCCGAATCACCGATGTCGTCATCTACACCTTCATCAACAGATTACCGGTAGAATGTCTTTTTCGAAAGAATTTGCAAAATCAGTGAGTTCTGAATTCGCAAGCTTAGGCTTGAGAAGGGTGGTTCCATTCGAACATCCCGACTACGCCGTATATTTTCGACGAGAAAACGATGAGATCGGTTGGTATGTTATAGTTCGCGATGCAAGAGCACAGAACAAGGGCGTGTATTGCGATTTTTGGTTTGCAGCTCTCGATTTACCGGACGATGGAATCGCTACAGCGAATCTCGGCCTCAGAATCACTATCTATCGTGATTGGGCGTTCGACGATCAAATTGTAGACGGGATTGTAAAACGGATCAAACTGATTGCGGGTGTCCGGGGACCTTTGATTCGTGCGGGTCAGGAGGAGTTACGGTCGCCAGCGTTCCAAACCAAACGCGGCTTAATGATACTTGAAACTACTAGAGTTGTCGCGCTGTTGCGAGAATCGCGAGAAGGAAGCGCTGCGTGGACGCAATTGCTTCAGCTGCTCAAGGAAAAGAAACTGTCAGTGTTTGTGAAGATCCCCGAATGGAATGACGTGGACCCTACTATCGGTGCTCAATGTAATGGGCTGGCAGATATCGCTTTCGCCCTTGATAAGGCAATTTCGATGAACAAGAGCTTTCTCGCCCGGCTATTTTATCAGCGTACGATGCTACTTTCGGCGTGAGGCATGGGCCGAAAGTTAGAAGGGCGTCAACTGACTTTGGGAACGTCATTGCCGATGGCGATTCCATTCCGTGACGGGGCGGCCGGCGTGGGTGACGTTCAGTCCTGCCACAGTCCGCGAAACGGAGTTTCCCCACAAAATGAGCATTCCCAAAGCTTCACTTTGGGAACGAGGACCTGGAGCACGGCAGTTTGGTCGCTCTGCGATGCGCAAAGATGCTGCCCCACACCACACGGTATCTCGTGAGAAAAGGGAGACTGGAGTTCAGTCTCCCTTTTCGTCCGATGAGTTTCTGTTAGTTCACGACGCCCGTGAGCTGGAAGTCGACGAGCTGAATCTCCTTGAACCCATACACATTGTCATAAAGGTAGATCCTGATTTCCGTCGGCTGGGTGATGTTGCTATACGCCGGCGTGATCGGCACATAGTAAGTGAAGGTGGTCGGGCTGGCCATGCCGGTGGGATAGCGCGTCGAGGAGTCATAGACTTCCGAGCTCACGGCAGGCTGGGCAGGCAATCCACCCACCCCCACAAACAAAGCCGTCTGGCGGGCCGACTGGCCGTTATTCAGCGGGTTCAGCGTCCATTGAATGGCCGCCCCCCGCAGATCCAGCGAGTGTCCGCTCGGCGGCGTGATCGTCACCGTCAGATACTGTTTTTGGGTAACCGCATCCGACAGCAATTCCGGCGTCGCGCTATTCGGTGTGCCCGTCGAGGGATACGGATTGATGAGCGAAACGCGGTAGGCATTGGGATAATTCGCATCCGAAACACGCGCATAGACCCCGGTATTGCTATGGAGGAATGTCCACCCCGTATACCCCAATCCCGCGGCCAGCGTGCTCGTCGGCGTCCAGGGAGTGGGGGTGGTGAGCGGCGTCGCCACGTTGTTGCCCGCACCCGTGAAGTTGGATTGCACCATCAGCGTGTCGCTGCCCTTCGGACGGACCGCGATCTGAAAGGTATCCGAAGTCGATGCCCCCGCATTATCGGTCACCGAAACCACGATGGTGTTGTTTCCCACCGGCAAAGAGGGGGAGATGGCGTTGGCCGTCGTCGCCTGGACCACTCCGTTGATGATCCATTGCGTCGAAACAATCGTGCCGTCGTAATCCACCGATCCTGCCGCCGACAAGGGCACCACCACTGCTCCCGCCCCGGTTGTATCCACCACCGCCTCCGGAACGTTGACGACCGCCCCGCCGGAGGTACTGGTCAGGTCGAGCACCGGCGGAATGTTCGAATTCGCATTCGGAAAGTTCGTTTGATACGTGACCAATGCATCGTACTTCGGATGGGTGGGCTGGTTGACATATTCGATGACGCCCCAGGAACCGTACTTACTCCATCCGCCGATATGGCTGAAATTACAGAATTCCACCACGCCTGCGGCCTGGAGTTCTGCCAGATACTCCGTATAGAGCGCTCCCATCGAAGGATCGCGATTGGCTGCCTCCAAGTCTCCGGTCAAGGCCGTGTTGTTCACGTTGGCATAAGTAGCAACCAAACCCTGTCCCCCCTCATAACAGTTGAGATTGACGCCATAGGTATTGGTAATGGTTTTGAGAGCGTTGATGGTGGTGAGGATATTGCCTTCCACATCGGCCCTCGCGTCGGCGATGATCTGGGCAGTGGTGGCCGTATTGACGGAGCCATCCGCGCTGACGTAGGTCGGGACCAGGGAATTAGCCACCGAACCTCCGAAATAGGGAGCTACCGCCAGGGCGTCGGGATATTGAGTCCGCGCTTCCGTGGCGAGAATGCCTGCGTTGAAGGCCGACAGCCGATTGGTTGCATTGCCCGTCGAAAACTGGCTGCCCATCACCCGCACCAGGCGCCTGGTGGCATCGGCGCCCCATTCGTCATAGAACCACTGCCAGATATTGGCCGATTGATACGACGCATAGTAGTCCCCGTATTTTCCGGCAGGAAACCCAAGTGCCTGGCCATGGCTCTGACACCAGTTATATTGCGCGCTAAATCCGCTATTCCAGGTTTCGTTCGAATACTCGATATAGACCTTGAGGTTGGAATGGAGTCCCGGCCAGACCAGGCTGGAGGGAGAATCGACGCCCGGCTGGTAGGGCGTGCCGTCCGCTTTCGAGCCGTTGTGCAGGACGAGAGCCAGATTTTGCACATAATCCTGCGTCGCTTGATGCGGGACATTCACCCAGATGTTTTCATTCAACAGATTGGCGATCGCGATTTGATATTCCAAGGCCACGCCGGTCGTCTGGCTTTGCGTGTAAGTGGTCGGCAACGTCCGGTCCGTCCAGTTGACGATGGGACTCCCGTTGGTCGCCCCCCAGTCCATCATCCGCAAAGTGGCGCAGTTATGGAGGGTCGCATAGAGATCCGGATTGAAAGGCGCCGTGATCCGATTGACGGTGTCTCCCGCTACTCCCGGAGTGAAGGCCGAGGGGCTGAGAAACTCGATGCTTCGCAGATAATCTCCTGTCGAATTAGGATCGGAAGCATAGAGCGCAAAATAGATAGTCGATCCCGCCGAGGTCGCAGGGTTGACAGTAATGGCTGGGCTGTCCCAGTAGCGCGTCACCCCGTCGGTGTCCAGCGGGAGGGAGGTTAGGGCCGTTCCGGCAGGGTTATTGCTGCCTGGCACCGTGGGTCCAAAATAGCTCGTGAAAGCATTCGTCCCATCGGAATTAATGGCGCGAATGGAAAACGAACCCGTTCCGCGGAATCTCAGCCGGTAACGTCCCGGTTCGTAGGCGGTAACCACGCTGTGCACGTATTGCTGGCTGGATATCGCATTGGAGCTATACGCGGCACGCGGATCCGTTTGTGTTCCCGTGTAAGGCCCCGGAATCAGTGTTTGCGTGAAGGGCAACTTGGTCGGCCAGCCGTTGCTATCGAGTGTCAGCCCGTAGCCATTCAACACTGTGGCCCAGGGGCCGGAGTAAATGGTGTTCGAGTTAGCCGTCAACCACGTACCGGTATATTTGAAGACGTCGAGAAAGGGATGAGATGTGGTATAGTAGCTGACACCTCCCAGGTTCATGCTCATCTTCATGACGGGGGTGCAATAAAGGCCGGTCGCGCTGAACGTATCGAAGGCATACAAGCCCGTGTAATTGCGCGAGCCGCGCCCAATCCATCCTACCGCTTGCACATCGCCAAAGGTTTGCGCCGCGTAGACCAGCCCGCTCTGGGGAATATCAAAAGTAGTGCTGGTCAACGGGATGGGGGCCCAGCGAAAACCGGCTGTGCTGTTGTTATTGAAATTCGTCAGGGTAAAGGTTCCCGTGGCCGCCGCTTTGGCTTCCGAAATGTAATAGGTCGAACCGTTTAGAATGATAAACCGCGTTTCCTCGGCATCGCCCCCCGTGGTATGGCTGTCATCCGTGATATGCACCGAGAGGGTGCTGCTCGAGTCGAAGGTATCGCTGTAGGAAGGCTGGTTGCCGGGGAAGTCACTTCGCTTCCACAGATAGACCATGTTGACGTTATTAATGTTCGTGCTGGACCCGGCATCGCTCATCACAAAAACCTTGGGCGCATTAGGCCATCCCGGAGGATTGTTATTATGGATGCGGGCATAGGGTACGCTGCCGAGAGTGCCGACGCTGACTACATTGATGCCTCCAAAAATCTGCGCTGTGGTGGCCGTGGCGGGAACCAAAGGAGTAGTCAGACTCGGATCAAAGTTCCATCGCCCGGTATTCGTCCCATTACTGTAGGAAATGGGCAGAGTTAGATAGGCTCCGCCATTGATCGTCGCGTTCGCCGCGTTAAAGTCGACGAACGTTGCCGGGGTTGACGCCTTAAGTGAAGCTACGGCCAGAAGCGACATCGCGAGTAGGGTAGCGAATTTGAGCATGGTTTTGATTCCTTGGGGGGTTAGAGGAGTTCCACTGATTGGTTCAACAGACGGAATCCACCGCGGAAGACTGGG
>Ga0207667_10011519_pt1 | contig 10275 bp, 4 predicted proteins | sample KBSCornC52_FD_184301 | JGI IMG/M metagenome (GOLD analysis project Ga0207667, IMG submission 184301) | Corn rhizosphere microbial communities from Kellogg Biological Station, Michigan, USA - KBS Corn C5-2 (SPAdes) (version 2) | ecosystem: Host-associated > Plants > Roots > Rhizosphere > Soil ...
TCGTCCGGCTGCTCCTCCGCGCCGATCCAGGCATCCAGAGCGTGCAGCACCTGGGTTGAGATCACATGCAGCGGCTGGTCGCGGTATCTCCGGACGACATCCATCATCCGCTCCTCGCCAAACTCGCCGAAGTCGTTCTCCGGCTCCGTCACGCCGTCTGAGTATGCGACCAGGATATCGCCGGACTGCATCTGCACCCGGCCCTCCTCATACCGCATTCCGTCCATCAAACCGACGACGGTGCCGCCCATATCCAGCCGCCGGATCGAACCATCCCGGCCCAGCACCAGCGGCGGCAACTGCCCGGCGTTTGAGTATGTCATCACCGCCGAAGCTGCATCGTAGTGCGCCAGAAACAGCGTTGCATACTTCTCCGGCTGCGTGCTCCGGTAAAGGTGCCGGTTCAGCAGCGAGAGGATCCGTCCCGGCGAGTGGAACAGTTCATCGGAGTCGCCACCGCGCCCGTCCAGACCGGACATCAGCCCGTCCGCAACCGACTCGCTGTAAACCAGCTCCTCGCTGGCAAACCGGTACGCCCGCACCGCCGAGTGCAGCGTCGCCATCAGCAGCGCGGCGGAGATTCCCTTCCCGCTGATGTCGCCAATCGCTATCCCCACCCCGGTCTCCCGCCGGCTGGGGTGCCCATTATGTGCCTCTTCGTGAAACACAAGAAAGTCGTAGTAGTCGCCGCTCACCGACCGTGCCGGACGGCAGACGCCATGCAACTCCAGCGTCTCAAGATTCGATATCCGCTGCGGAAACAGGTTCGCCTGCACCTCCTGCGCGATCGAGATCTCGTTCTGCAGCCGCTCCTTCTCTTTTTGCTCCTCGATGAGCCGCTCGAGCGACTCCGCCATCCTGTTGAACGACCGGCTCAACTCCGCAAGCTGGTCCGTTCGCTGGACACCGATCCGATGGTTCAGCGCGCCGCGGTCGATCTCCAGCGTCGCCTGATACAGGTCGGCAACCGATGCCGTGATCGTCCGGCTCAGCCGGATCGCCATCACCAGCGCCAGCAGTTCGATCAGCGCGAACAGAACGCACAGTCCTATCAGGAACCCTCGGATCACGCTGGTCACAATCCCGCCCAGCGAGGTCCCGAACAACTGCCGGTACAACAGCGATGGCCGCGAGTCCACCTCGATCGCAACGTTGTACGGCGCGCCTGTGTCCCAGTCCGTCATCGCCAGTGTCGACGGAAACCGCACCCGAATGTCCGCCAGATTCACGGCGTCCGGCTCATTGCCGCCTGCAATGGGAGCTCTGCCCACCCCAGGCTGCTGGCTCCTCCTCTGCGCGTCATTGCCGCTGTTTTCAATTCGCAGCGGAAATAGTATGGCTCTTCCCAAATTGGCCGCAACAATATCCATCAACGACCGATCCACCGGAACACTGCTGACCAGCGTAAACATCCGGCGGTCCTTCAGCCGCTGTTGATTGATGGCCACCAGGTACAGGTCGCCGCCGTCGAGCACCAGCCCATGGAACTCGCCGCCGCGAAGCGCTGCCGCCCACGGAGGCAGTCCCAGCGGAGTCTTGCCCTCCACATCGGTGCCCAGGGACACCCGCATTCCGTCTACAAACGATTCGGAAGATTGGTGTAGCGTCGTCCTCTCCGTATCGAGCCGGGCGCCTTCTGCCGCCGGCAGCGCCGACGAAGCCGCTGCTGGCAACTGCCCCTCCAGCGCCGCCGCAACGAGGTCGGCGCGATGGCTGTTCTCCAGGCTCATCTGGCCCACTTCGCTCTGCAACCGCGAGTCGGCAAGATGGATGGCGAACTGACCAGCCGCGATATACGCCGAGATCAGCACCAGGGTCACAAACAGCACCACCGGGGCCAGCCCAATCAGCAGATAGGTCAGCACCAGCTTGTTGCGCAGGCTCCACAGCATGTGCTTCCGCACCTGTTGCCAGGCCAGCGGGACCGCGACCGCCACCAGGGCCACTCCGGCGAAGATCTCCATCATGCCGAAGAACGTACCCAGCGCGCCCAGTACGTGGCTCAGGGCCAGCAGCGCGCAGAACCACAGGGCCAGCCAGAAGGCCGCACCCGCCAACCCCGTCGGCATATGCGTCTTCAACCAGCTCAAAACCCGCGCTCCTGCCGCGCTTCGCATCCCTTACTCCTTCGCTTTGGCCTGCCGCGCCAGCCGAAGCGTATACCGCGTCGCCGAAAAATGTGCTCCTGCCAACAATAACAATCCCGTGAGAAAAGCCCACATGATTAAACCGACAGAGATATAGAATGGCCCATAAATCGACTGGAAGTCGATCCACGGCAGCGCCCGCACATAGATATGTTTCACCAACTCCCACAACAGTCCAACCACAATCGCCGTGGGCAGCACGGCCCGCGCGGGCACCTTGCGGTAAGGCAGTATCCAATAAATCAGAAAGAACAACAGAATGCTCGCAAACCCCGCTGAGAACCTCAGGAATCCGTAGGACATAAAGCGGAATGCAACGTTCTGCGTATGCCCGAAGAAGACCCAGGACAATATCTGCTGCTGTCCCGCGGTCGATGCCGCCGAAGCAAGCGCCAGCACTCCAACGGCAAACGCCAGCCCAAGCGAGATCGCCTGATTGTGAAGATAGCTGCGGTTCTTCTTCACTCCCCAGACGCTGTTCAGCGCGACCTCCAGCGGCAGGAACACGCCGGTCGAGGTGATAAGCAGCATCACCAGCGAATAAATCTCCGTCCCTTTATGAGGATGCGTCAGAAGCTGCATGTTGCGCATCACGAAGTCCTGCCCAACGGGAAGAAACGTCTTCATCATGTCGCTGACCACAATTTCCATCGCCCGCGAGTGGAACACCCTCCTGCTGATCGTCAACAACAACACGATAAACGGGAACAGCGACAGAATTGCATTGGCCGCGACGCTGAAAGCATACGTATGGACCTCGGTCCGCATCATGTACCGCGCCAGCGCGGCAATCTGAGCGCCGAGGCCATCCGACACGACAACCGGTTGAATCTCCTCAATTGGCTTTGGCGGCAACTCTGGTTCCATGGAGGGCGGCGCAGCGGTCTTGTCCGAAAGATGAGACGGCATAGTTAAATAAATAGACGCAGGCGCCTGAACCCGCGCCTCAACGTAATGCTACAACGGTGAAGGCATCACACGAATCATCTGCACACCGGGTAAGTTGCTCTAACCGCCACTTCCTTTGCGAATCCTCTCTGCGGCCCATCGAGCGCTCTCCGCAAGCACTTCGTCCTCGCTGCGCCCCCACTCCTCCAACCGAGGAAGATAGCGGTCATCTCCGCTGTTGCCCATCGCTATCGCCACGTTCCGGTGCAACCGCTTCTTTCTGGTTCGCTCCAGGGGAGAGCCTTTAAACCATCGTCGGAACGCCGCCGAATCCATCCCGGCCAGCCAATCCAGCGAGGGGTTCACCAACTCTCTTCGCGTCTGCATTCTTTCCTTCACCGCCACCGGCGCGCGGCGGTTCCACGGGCACACGTCCTGGCAGATGTCGCACCCAAACACCTGCCTACCCATCGCCTCGCGCAACTCCTCTGCAATCGCGCCCTTCTTCTCGATGGTCAGGTAAGCGATGCAGCGCGTCGCATCCATCTCATGCGGCGCCACCAGCGCGCCTGTAGGACACGCATCGATACACCGCGTACAGCTTCCGCAGCGGTCTGCCGCGACCTCGAACGAAACGCCGTCCGCAACCGGCAGCGATGTCACAATCACAGCCAGCAGCAGCCACGAGCCAAGTTCCTGGTTCAACACGCAGGTATTCTTACCGATCCATCCCACGCCCGCCTTCGCCGCAACCGCGCGCTCAACGATCGGTCCCGTGTCCACGTAGCACTTCGTCTCGCACGCGAACCGCTCGCGCAGGGCCGACTCCACACGCCGCAGCATGCCCAGCAACTCATCGTGATAATCGCTCGGGAGCAGCGACCCATCCTCAGCCAGACGCCCGCTCCATGCATAGCGCGCAATCCATCCTGTGCCCTCCGGCGCAGCTTCAATCGACTTTGCCCCTTCGCCGTTGTAGTTCATCGCGCATACGACCACCGAACGCGCCCAAGGCATCGCCACCTGAACACCGCTTCGCAGCAGAGTGCCCTGTTCATCGCGGCGCTTGAGGTACTCCATCTCGCCAGCCCGGCCCGCGTCTACCCAATCGGCAAAACGCTCGGCGTCAGCCTTCTGCTCATCGCTCGTGGGCGCGGACACATCCGCAACCCCGGCAGCATCAAACCCCACTTCCAGCGCTTGCTCCCGGATCCACCTCTCCAACTCTGGTGTCCACTCACTCGCCAACAAAGTTCTCCTCACTCACCTCTATTCAGATTAGTCCGTAGGGCCGAATCGTTTCACACATGAAAATGAATCCTGCTGTATAAATTCAGCGTAGCTATAAAAGCGCCACCAAAGCGATACCATCGACATGGAGACCGAATGAACCGTCGCAACTTTCTCGCCACCCTCGCCGCCACCGCCGCCTCTACATCTCTGCACAGCCTCGGTCAATCTTCCGAGACGACAGCGCGGCTTGAAATCGACGACGCGGTCAAAGGCCCCATTATTCCGCTCGACTTCACCGGCCTCTCCTATGAGACGGCGCAACTTGCCAATCCGGCTTTCTTCTCTGCTGCGAACAAAACGCTCATCAATCTCTTCCGCGGCCTCAGCCCGCGGGGAGTCCTTCGCCTGGGCGGCAACACCAGCGAGTTCACCACGTGGAGTCCCACCGATATCACCACGCCGCCGCCTTTCGAAGCCACAGGACCCGCCACGCACCAGCACGAAAATATCCCTACGATCAACACGCCCCGCGCGCTCAAAGATCTTCGCGCATTTCTCGACGCCACCAACTGGACTCTCATCTACGGTCTGAACGCCGCGCGAGGCACGACCGAAAACGCCGTCGCCGAGGCCGTTGCCGTCCACGAGATACTCGGTCCACGCCTCGTCTGCTTCCAACTCGGGAATGAGCCAGATGCCTGGCGCAACCGCTACCGCCCCGCCAGCTTTACCTACGCCGGCTATGCCAAGGAGTGGGCGGCGCTGCACGCTGCCGTCGTCGCCAAAGTTCCCAACGCGAAGTTCGGTGGCCCGGACCCATCCAACAAAGTTGACTACATCACCGGCTTCGCCGCCGACGCGCATCTTTACAAAGACATCGTCCTGCTGACCGGCCACTACTACACGATGGGTCCGGCGAGCAGTCCGAAGTCCACGCTTGAGCGCCTGCTCGATCCCGACCCCAAGCTCGCCGCGAACCTTGAGACAATCATGCCCGCCGCAAACGCCGCGCATCTTCCCTACCGCATGACCGAGGGTAACTCCTGCTGGGACGGCGGCAAGCCCGGCGTGTCGGACACGCTCGCCTCCGCGCTCTGGTGCGCCGATATGATGCTTCAGTTTGCCCAGGCCGGCGCGGTCGGCGTGAACCTGCACGGCGGCGGCGAAGGCTACTACACTCCCATCGCCGGAGCGCCTTCGACCGGCCTCGTTAAACGCCCGGAGTACTACGGCATCCAGTTCGCGCAGCAACTCACCGGCAGTACCTTCCTCCGCGCCACGCTCACCGGAGCAAGCCCGCGCGTGAACGCCTATGCCTTTGAGAACGAGCACCATCGCTCGCTTGTCGTCATCAACAAAGACGACCAGCCGCTCACAATCTCCATTCCAACCCGCACGCAATCGAAGGCGGTCATCCTCACTGGCCCCGCTCTTGACTCCAAAGCTACGCCCACATTCCGCCCGATCATGGTCTCCCGCGCCAACCGTCTCGATGTTCCAGCGCGTAGCGCCACGCTTTACACTTTTTAGTTCTTGGCTATGCCGCAAGGGCAAAAATGCTGGGGGTTCTTTGCTTCGCTCAGAATGACACGCGATTCAGTAACTTTCTCTTGTGAAATTGTTACTCTACTAATCAAACTACTGTCCAACTACAATCACCTTAGAGCATATCCAGCCCACTCATGGAGGCCGCATGGCCAACCGCACTACACGCCGCCGTTTTCTCGCCGCAACCGCCGCCACGGCCGCGGTGGTAACACATCGAACCGCGCTCGCAGCTCTGCCCGAAGCCGCTCCCAAAGACGATGAGACTCCTTATAAGCTCTTCTTCAATCAGCCGGCAAGGCAGTGGTCCGACTCTCTCCCCGTCGGCAACGGCCGGCTCGGTGCCTGCGTCTTCGGCAATCCCATCGCCGAGCGCATCCAACTTAATGAGGACTCCATCTGGGACGGCGAGGTCCGTGACCGCAACAATCCCCGTGCGGGCGAGGCCGTGCCTAAAATCCGCGAGCTACTCTTCGCAGGCAAGGTAGCGGAGGCCGAAGCGCTCGCGCTCTCAGACATGATGTCCATCCCAAGGCGGATGCCCTGCTACCAGACGCTCGGCGACCTGCACCTCGACTTCGATCTCGACACCGCGCATACTGTCGAAGACTACCGGCTCGAATTGAACCTCGACACCGCCATCGTTACTACTGCCTTTACGCACAATGGTGTCCGCTACGTGCGCGAGGTCTTCAGCTCCGCTCCCGACCAGGTCATTGTCATCCGCCTCACGGCGAGTCAGTCCGGTAAGCTCAACTTCACCGCCCGCCTCGATCGCCCTGGCCCAAGGCCGTTTGAAACAAGAGCGATTGCGCCCAATCGTCTCACTCTGTCCGGCGAAGCTCTCCCTGTCAACGACAACCCCGGCCTTTCCATCAAAGAGCGCCAGGTCGGCATCAAATTTCACGCGGAGCTTCTCGCGCTCAACGAAGGCGGCAGCGTCTCCGCAAGCAACGGCACGCTTGCAATCGCCCGTGCCAGCACGGCGACCCTGCTCATCGACTGCGCTACCAGCTATCGCTACCCTGCGAAGTCACACAGCTCAAAGCGATTCAACGAAGGCGACCCGAGCGCCATGCAGACTGCCGTAGCAAAAAATTTCGCCACCGCGCGCCGCCGTGCCTACGCTGACCTCCGCAGCCGTCACATCGCCGACCATCAGCGGCTCTTCCGCCGCGCCGAGATATCCTTCGGTCCTAAAGGAGAAAAGGACCCCAACGCGCACATTCCCACCGACCGTCGCATCCGGCATATTAAGGATGGCGGCGAAGACATTGCGCTCATCCCCATCTACTTTCAGTATGGCCGCTACATGCTCATCTCCAGCTCGCGGCCCGGCACGCTTGCCGCCAACCTGCAAGGCATCTGGAACGAGTCGGTCGATCCGCCCTGGGGATCGAAGTATACGATCAACATCAACACCGAGATGAACTACTGGCTCGCCGAGCGCGCCAACCTCAGCGATCTCACCGCGCCTCTGTTCGACCTCATCGACGGTACACGCGGCCCCGGCGCTGTCACCGCAAAGGATTACTACAATGCCCGCGGCTACGTCGTTCATCACAACACCGACATCTGGGGCGACTCCTCGCCCATCGACGCGCTCGGCGGAGGCATCTGGCCCATGGGAGCGGCGTGGCTTTCAACGCATCTGTGGGCGCATTACGATTACACCGGCGACCTCGACTTTCTTCGTCACCGCGCCTACCCGCGCCTGCGTGAAAATGCTCTCTTCCTGCTCGACTACCTCACACCCGCGCCGGCAAACACGCCCTACGCAGGCTATCTTGTCACCGGCCCCTCGTGTTCGCCCGAGAACAAGTACAAGCTGCCCGACGGCTCCGCCCACAATCTTTGCATGGGGCCCACAATGGACATTGAGATCACACATGCTGTACTTACGCTTACGGTACGCAGCGCACAACTGCTGGAACTCGACAGCGCAGCCGGTCCCGACGCCGATCTCATCAAGCGCGCACGTGCGGCACTCGCCAAACTTCCTCCATTCAAGATCACGCACGACGGCCGCCTGCAGGAGTGGCCTGAGGACTACACCGACAACGAGCCGGGGCATCGTCACATCTCCCACCTGTGGGCGCTCTTTCCCGGCGACCAGATCACTCCGCGTCGCACACCGGAGTTGGCAAAAGCCTGCCGCGCCACCCTCGACGCCCGTCTTGCACATGGCGGAGGCAGCACCGGGTGGTCGCGCTCCTGGATCGTCAACTGCATGGCCCGTCTCGAAGACGGCGACGCCGCATACGAGAGCCTCCTCCACCTCCTCCGCAAGTCCACGCGTGGGAATCTCTTCGATGTCTGCGGCGAAAAGGAAAACTCGCCCTTCCAGATCGACGGCAACCTCGGCGGCCCTACCGGCATCGTCGAGATGCTGCTCCAGCCCCACGCCAGCGGCGCCGAGCCGGACGTCAACATCGTCCGGTTCCTTCCCGCACTCCCCAAGGCTTGGCCCACCGGCTCCTTCAGCGGCCTACGCGCGCGAAGCGGACTCACCATCGATCTCGCCTGGGCAGGCGGCAAAGCCACTACCGCGACGCTGCGATCAACCCTCAATCGAACTCACCGGATCGCCGCTCCCAAAGGCCAGGTCATCTCCTCCGTCACCAACGCGAACGGAACGAAGCTCACCTCCATCCAACCTGCAAGCGAAATCTCACTTCCGATCAAGACAGGCGAAATCCTCACCCTACACTTCGCCTGAAGCTTCAACGTGAGTCTGCGCACAAAGAGAAAAGGGAGACGCCCGAAGGCATCTCCCTTTTGCTGTTGAAAACAGTTGGTTAGCAGGTTAGCAGCTAATACTGGAACCGAAGCCCCATCTGGATCACTCTGCCGGTGTTTGCCTGTCCTGTAATCGTTCCGAACTTCGATGAAGTCGGACCCGTATTGGGTGCTCCAAACTGAACCCGGTTGAACGCATTGAACGCCTCGAACCGGTATTGCAGCTTCGCCCGTTCAGTAATGGCGAAGTTCTTTGCCACGGAAAGGTCGGCGTTGTTCTGGACATCTGACCGCATGAAGAACGACGGGAACGTCCGGTAGTTGTAGCTGTTCGGCTGGTCTGCTGAAACCCGGTCGAACGCCGCTGTATTGAACGCCTGACTGATGTTCTTCTGGTTGCTGTGCAATGGCAGTCCCAGATAGATCACGTTGCCCCAGCTAATAGGAGCCCCTGACTCCGCCGCATAAATCGCGTTCACCATCCAGCCGCCGATAAAGACATCGGTCAGCCGGTTCACACCATTGAAGAACTGCCTGTTTCGTCCAAAAGGCAGATTATAGCTTCCGGTCAATACAAAGTGCTGCGGAAAGTCTGAACTCGTTTCCTGGTACGTCAGCGGGCCGCCCTCGTTCAATTGCGACGTCTCCAGTTGCCGCGACCATTCATAGTTCGCATTGAACTGGAGCCCCTGCGTTAGCCGCTTCGTCACCCTCACTGCCAGCATATGGAACGTGGCGGAGCTGCCCGGCACAAGACGCTGCGTCAACCCGGAGTTATCGTCCCCGCCGGAATATGCCGGAAATGCACTGAGCAGGTTCGCGACGGTAGTTGTGCTTCCGTTATTCGCACTGCCCGGCAACAGTCCCTTCATTGGATTCGGAACAGTTGCGCTCAAGGTTGAAGTCACTGAAGCATCAAACCTCGGCGAACGGCTGAGATACTGAACGGGCAGAGCGTTCAGATTGTTGTTGTAGGAGAGATGTACCTGATGGCTTCCAATGTAGCCGATGTCCAGCATCATGTTCCTGGAGAGTTGCTGCTGAATGTCAAGGCTCCATCGCTCGTTATAGGGCACGCGAACATTCTGTGTGTAGAAGTTGGTGTCGCCTCCAAGGTTTGTATTGATTCCTTGTGACGCTCCCGCCGGCAGTTGAATCGGATTGCTGCCGGTCGGGAACGGGTCCGAGAGCGTCGCCGCTGGAGACATAAACGAGTCCGTTGTCGGTACAAAGGTACTAATCTGGCTATACCCAAACGAAGGACCGGTATTGTAAACATTGAACGGGTTGTCGAAGATTCCAAACCCTGCGCGGACCGCCATCTTCCCTTGCATCGCTTCGGGTGACCAGGCAAGGCCGATGCGCGGACTTACATATAGCGCCGGCGTGTCGTAGCCGTTTCTCTTCGATGCGCTGGCGAAGACCAATCCTCCCGTTGGGTGAAAGTTTGCCGGACTGGGGATTGGGTTGCTCGCGCCATATTTGGCATAAATTGTCGCGTAAGCAGCATTTGCCGCAGCAGTCGCACTGTTGGTTGCGTTCGGCAAAAATGCAACCGTCATCTTATTGTTGCTTTCCACTACAGGCGTCTCGTGCTCCAGACGCACGCCGATGTTGATCGTCAGGTTCTGTTTCACTTTCCAGTCGTCCTGCACAAATCCGGCAAAGTAATAGTTGCTGTATGTCGATGGTGTGTTGATGTCATACTCGCCGCTCGTCGGCA
>Ga0207667_10011524_pt1 | contig 10274 bp, 24 predicted proteins | sample KBSCornC52_FD_184301 | JGI IMG/M metagenome (GOLD analysis project Ga0207667, IMG submission 184301) | Corn rhizosphere microbial communities from Kellogg Biological Station, Michigan, USA - KBS Corn C5-2 (SPAdes) (version 2) | ecosystem: Host-associated > Plants > Roots > Rhizosphere > Soil ...
GGTCGGTGGGTCAACATGTGGGACGCTCGCGGACCCTACGTTGAGTGTGGGCCGTGGGGCGGACCGTTGCCGTCAGCGGTGGATCAACTTGCCTCTGACGTTCGATCGATTGACGGGGACCATTCACTCGGAGCAGGTGCGCTTGCCGAAAAGCTCGTCGAGTTGGGGTGTGGCTCAAACAAGCATGTGGGAATAGGGAGAACGATCATGGATGACCTCAAGGTCGGACAGCAGTTGGAGGCGATTCCCTACACCGCCCCCGACCATGAGCACTTGCTCTACGAGATCGATGCGATCTCGAACGGCATCGTGATGTTCCGCAACGTGGACACGGGTGCTGAGTATCGCCTCGAGCGCCAGATGGTTCCGATCTACTTTGATCGTCCGGCTGTCTACAAGCCGCGCCTCGCTGAGCTAATGGCGCGGGAGCCCGTCTGGGCCGACGACATCCCAGCATGCGAGAACGCCGGTCCTGATGCTTGAGCACACGCACGACGAGACGGTCGGTGCCTGGTACTTCTCGGAGGCCGGCAAGGGAGACGTGTGCCGGACCGAAGACCTCGGCGGGGCTCACGTCTTGATCGACTGGGATCACTACGGAAACGTGATCGGGGTCGAGGTCATGGTCAACGACTACGGACAAGCACGGTCAAGTTCTGACCCAGAGAAGGAGGAGCAATGAGGATCGCATCGGGCAAGACCAACTCGTTCACGTTCAGTGTCCGCCGTTACAGGCACTACAACACGACCATCATTCACCTCGGCCTGTTCTATGTTCTCGTGGCCTTCCCGAATGCGACGGACCGATGACCGAGGACGAGCGGTTCGAGTTGGCGAATGAGATCGCTGATGAGTACATCGACGGGACGCATCGCCTTGGCATGCAAGAGGCGCTGCGCCTCCTCGACATCCTGGCCGGCTCGGACTTCTGGCCCGGCCGCACATCCCCTGGTTCGGAGCCACTTGATGCTTGATCCGAAGACGACTCACGCCATGGACCAATACCTTGGCGAGATGGAAGAGCTGATCGAGTTCGGTCTCGACGGGCTGAACCGGGGCGAGACCGATGACACGGCAGCGACTCTCGCTAAGCGCATCACTCGGAAGACGAAGCGCGACACAACCCTGCTGCTCGTGCTGGCGCTCACGCAGATGGCGGAAGACCGCTGGCGCGCTGAGCACCGGGTGGGCATCTGAGCGTTCTTGACTAGGAGGAACCGATGACCACAATGATGCACGAGCTCGGCGTCAAGCAATACCGCCAGGCTTTAGAGGATCCGCGCCGCCAAGAGATCGAGCCCGGCCTGATCATGCGTCCTTTCCACGTCGCCCTGCCCGGAGAAGATCAGGAGTGGCACGTCTACTGCGAGCGGCACCCGGAGTACGGATTTTGCGGGGTCGGGGGTGTCGCCCGTGAGGCGGCCTATCGACATGGGCACTCCGCTCACTAGTCCAGCACGTTCCGATATACGGCTTAGGAGACAACGTGACCGACGACCTGACCGCCCGAGCGCACGCAATGGCGCGCGACGGCGAGATTGGAACACCAGCCGAGCGTTCGGCGATCATCGGTCCACTCGCTGACGAGATTGACCGCCTGCGAGCCCTGATCGCGGAGGCGCGGAAGATGCTGGATGGGTACATATTGCAAGCCGAGCAGGACTACGAGAATCCGCACCCTGACGTGGTTGAGGCTGACAGCATCCTCAGTAGGCAGGAGGCCGACCGTGGCTGACGACTACACCCCGACCGTGGAAGCGTTGAACGATGTCTGGTCGGCTCTCGGTTGCGCTCATAACCCTGACGACTTCAAGCCTGAGGTTCGTCGTGCGATGTGGGCGCAGGCGTTGACGATGATCAGCCAGGCTGTCACTCAAACGAATCGGGTGTACCGGGAGAACCAGGCTTTGCTCGCTGACCGGTTGACGGTCGCACCCGACCTCGCCACCCTGACGGCCTGGTTCCATGCGTCCAACGAGTTCAACTACGACGACTGCCAGCACGGCACCTACGCGGGCGGGCCGAGCCACGGCGAGCCCTACGCGATGTGCGAGCGCTTCGCCCGGCAACTGCTTGCGTCGGGTGTGCTCGGTGTCCCCGCCGACCGCTGCACCTGCGACGGCGGCTCGTACTACACGACGGAGAAGAACGGGGCGCGGCATCCGCTCCTCGTGAACGGCGACTGCCCGATCCACGGCCACCGTCCCGCCGTCGAGCGCACAGCAGACCGCGAAACGATCGCGGAGGCCATCGTCGCCGTCGAACGCGGTTTTGCTCACATGGACCCCGGCGTCGCGCTGATCTATGCGGATGCTGTGCTCGCTGTTCTCGTCCCCGCCGACCAGGTACGGGCCGAGGCACTCGAAGCCGAAGCCGACCGCATCCGGTCGGTCGCCAAGGAATCGGCTGAGGCCCAGCGCACGAGCGACCTCGAAGAAGGTCTGCCGCTGATCGGTACATCGACGGCCAACGAGGTCGAGTGGTACCAGATGGGCAACTGGGCTGAAGGGCTGCTTCGCGCTCGTGCTGCCGAGTACCGGAAGGCGGCAGGCGCATAAAGCGTCACTACATGCACCCATTCCAAGACAGGAGAAGACCTTGCCCCGATCCATTTGGACACCGATCAAGACTGGCGGCGGATCTATCCTGGTGCGCGCCAACAACGGACCCCCATTTGACTACGGCGAGCTCATCGTGAACAGTCGCGCAAACGTGGCTGGCGGTGTCGAGCAAGAAGTCCACCTACAGCTTACTCATGAAGCAGCGCTCGAGCTTCACTTCAGGCTCGGCGCGCTACTCGGAGCCGGCCAGCTATAGCCCTGCCCGCAGCATCCACAACTGAATATCAACTGAAGGAGTCCACCATGCCGTGGAACACAATCGATCCCGCCTACCTCAAATACCTGAAAGCGGCGACGAGATCACCGCGCACCATCGAACTGCGCACCTACCAAATCCGCAAACTCCGCAACGCACACCCCGGCCTCGAAGCCGAAGACATCACCGACGACATCCTCGTCGACTACATGGGAAACCCCGGCTGGGCACCCAACACGAAGGGTGTCGTCCGCTCGAGCCTGACCGGCTATTTTGCCTTTGCGTTCAAGAAGGGCCTGCTGCCGGACGATCCATCTAAGGATCTGCCATCGGTCCGTGTTCCCCACGGTAAGCCGAAGCCAGCATCCGATGTGGCAGTCAACGCAGCGCTCGAGAAGGCCAGCCCGCGGGTGAAGCTGATGATCACCCTCGGCACCCGCGTGGGCGCACGAGCAATGGAGATCGCACAAGTCAACGTCAAGGATCTTGAGGCGGGCGAGAAGGGCTATTCACTCAGGATCAAGGGAAAGGGAAGCAAAACCCGCCTTGTCCCGGTGGCGGACGACCTTGCCCAAATGATCCTGGTCGACGACGAAGGCAACCCGCGCACCGGGTTCATCTTCCCCGGCCGCATCGACGGACACATTGCCCCCGCAACCGTCAGTCGGTATGTGTCTAAGACTTTGCCGCCCGGAGTGACCTGCCACAAGCTGCGGCACCGGTTCGCCACCCGCGCCTACCGGAACAGCGGTCACAACCTCCTCGCGTTGCAGCAGTTACTCGGCCACGAGTCTGTTGCCACAACGCAGTCATATGCAGGCGTCGACAGTGACGAGCTCCGCGCAACCGCACTGAGCGCCGAGTAATGGGCCGTTCTCGAGCGTCTGCCAAATCGGCGGGCGCTTCACACGAACGCGCCATCGCCGATTACCTCGCTGCCCACGTTGACGACCGAATCGACCGGCGCGTGAAAACCGGGGCGAAGGATCGCGGCGACATCGGTGGTCTACGTGTACTCGGCAACCGGATCGTTATCGAAGCGAAGGACTACGGCGGCAGGATCCTAGCCGCCGAATGGATCGCTGAAGCCGAGCTCGAGGCAGGCAACGACGACGCAGCAGCCGGAATCGTCATCGCCAAACGACGCGGCGTAACAGCACCCGGCAAACAGTGGGTGCTCATGGACGTCGACACCCTCATCACCCTCATCACAGGAGCGAGACCAAATGGACAGGCTCATTGATCGGAAGTGGGCACCCGCGATTGAGCGCGGATTCGGACTAATCCCCAAAGCCCTGCGCGACCGGATCAACCCGCACTTCCTAGTCGGGGTCGACCCGCTATTTGCAGGACTACACGACTTTGTAGACGCGAGCTATGGACGCAGTTACCGCGACACGTGCCATTGTGCCTACCCGTGGCATCAGACACCGCTTGCCAAGAGCCAAAGGCACACGACCGTCGTTCTGAACGGCGAGCCAGACGTCGACACGGTTGTGCACGAGCTGGGGCACGTCGTCCACGAATCCCTGGGTTTCGATCATCGCGCTGTACCGCTGAGCGGGTACGCGCAGACGAATCATCACGAAGCATTCGCGGTCGCGTTTACGGCCTGGCTCATCCCCGACCACTGGTCAACGGTCGGAATCCAAGACAAGACAACAAACGACTTCCTAGGAGCCCTCCTTTGACCCTTCACATCCTCCCCGTAGAGCAGGGCACGGACGCTTGGCATGACGCCAGACGCGGCATGGTCACCGCATCAGTTGTCGGCGACCTGCTCACCTCGAGCGGAACGGTAGCCCACAACGAGAGTTCGCGAGCTCTCACCAACCTTCTCGTCGCTGAACGAATCACCGGATACACAGACCCCACCTACGTCTCAGCCGACATGGAACGCGGCAACTACGACGAACCAATCGCCCGCGACCACTATAGCGAGCACATTGCCCTGGTGACGCAGGTGGGTTTCATGGTCCGTGACGAGTTCGGATTCAAGTTGGGCTACTCACCGGACGGACTGGTGGGCGACGACGGCTTGATCGAAGTGAAGAGTCGACGCCAGAAGAAGCACCTCGAGACGATCCTCACCGACAAAGTACCCCCCGAGAACATGGCCCAAATCCAATGCGGCCTGCTCGTATCACGGCGGAAGTGGTGCGACTACGTGTCCTGGTGCGGCGGCATGCCCATGTGGACAATCCGCGTCACCCCCAACCGTCACTGGCAAGAAGCCATCCTCGAAGCCGCCGCCGCATTCGAGGAAACCGCAACCACGATGATCGCCCGCTACGAGAACATCACACGCGGCCTCCCCGAAACCGAACGCGGCATCGACCTCTACACAGAAATGACCCTCGATGGACATCACTAACAGCCTCGCCCCACGATCCGACCAACTCAACGCCGACGACCTCATCAGCGGACCCATCACAGTCACCATCGCCGAAGTCACACCCGGCAAAGCAGAACAGCCCTACGACTTCCAGTTGGTCGAATACCCCGGCCGCGCCTACCGACCCAGCCTCGGAATGCGCCGAGTCATCGCAAACGCATGGGGTCGAGAAGCATCCAACTACGTCGGCCGCAGGTTGACCCTCTACCGCGATCCCGAAGTCACGTTCGGGAAAGACAAGACGGGCGGCATCCGCATTTCCCACATGTCAGACATCGACGGCCCCGTGCCGCTGCCACTCACCGTCTCGCGCGGCCGGCGGATCACGTTCACCGTCCAGCCGCTCGCGGCTCGGGACTGGGTATCTGAGGCAACGAAAGCGTCCAGCGCAGATGCCGTCGTTGCGCTCGGCAAGTCAGCGCGCGCGGCCGGGGCTGACGAAACAACAATCGCCGCCATCACCGCCCGGTACAACGAACTGAAGAAGGGGTAATGGCCGAAGACAGGATCATCCGAGGCCAGATGCGAAACTCCGAGACCGTCAACTCATGGCCCATCCCCGTCCGATACTTCTGGACCCAACTATGGGGCTACTGCGACGACTGGGGGCGCGGCTACCACGACGCCAGACTCATCGTCGCCGGATGCTTCCCGCTCGACGATGAAGTAACTGCTTCGGTGGTCACCGGGTGGATGAAAGCGCTCGAGAAATCAGGAGTAATCACCCCCTACGAAGTCGAAGGAAGGCGCTACTTCCAGTGCATCAACTGGGGGGAGCACCAGGACCGCAAGTACAAGAAGAAGTCAGCGATTCCAGCCCCTTCAGAAAGTTTTGAAACTTTGCCAAAAAGTTCCACTGGTATAGGGGTAGGGGTTGGTAAAGGGAATGGGGCAGGGAGCGCCAGCGCGCTCGCCCCCTATTGCTCAAGGCATCCAGGCGGAACGGACAGACCCTGCGGACCCTGCCGAACCGCGCGACTCGCATTCGAAGCAACATCAAAGGCAGCCACCGTCAAACCCGTCACCGCTACCCCGAAACGGTACAAGCCGAATGACGGACACCCCCACCGTGTGCCGCCCGGTGGTGAGCACTGCGAACTCTGCGAAACGAGAGTCACATGAAGTTCCAAGTCGAAGTCCCCGACGAAGTTTTCTGGCGGGCTGCCGCACGCGCCGAAATGCACGACCAGAAAGTCAGCGAGCTCGCGGCGGATCTCGTAATCGCGGCATCTGACACTCGGGCCATGCCCGAGTACGACCCAATCATCCGGCTCTGGCGCGCTGGCTACACCGACGCCGAAGTTGCACGAATGCTCAATCGCACCAACCTGTTCGTCGCACGTCGTCGACAGATGTACAAGCTCCCGGCAAACCGAAAGAACGGATTCAAACCATGAGCGGCGAAACGATTATCACAGTGGTGGGCAACCTCACCGCAGATCCCGAACTCCGATACGCACAAGGAGGTTTGGCGGTGGCGAACTTCACGATCGCATCGACCCCGAAGCAGTTCGACCGCACCGCGAACGATTGGAAGGACGGTGAAGCGTTGTTCTTGCGTGCGTCGTGTTGGCGTGAGTTCGCTGAGCATGTCGCGGGCAGCCTCACCAAGGGCAGCCGAGTCGTCGCAACAGGTCGCCTGAAGCAGCGCTCCTACGAGACGAAGGAAGGCATGAAGCGGACAGGCATCGAGCTCGAGGTGGACGAGATTGGTCCGTCGCTCAGGTATGCGACCGCGCAGGTGACGAAGGCCGACTATGCCGGTTCATCACGTACCGCCACCTCGAGCACAACGCCATCCAACGATGACACGTGGGTCACACCCGGCAACTACAACGACTCGGAAACTCCGTTCTAAGCATGGGAGCAAACGTGCCCAACACCTTCATGGACAACATCGACCGACTCACCATCGACACCCACGTGTACATTGATCGCGACGACGGCAAACAACTCGTGACCAGACCCGGCCTCCTGCCACAACTGCGGGAGGCCGTCGCAACTGGGCTCGAGTCGACGGCGGGATCTTCTGCGTTCGGGTCACGCCCGCCGATCGCGCCGGCAGCTCGTGACTTGCTGACCGAGATTGAGCGGCAGGCGTGGGAAGCATACCGGGACGCGCTGGCCCCGAAGGCTGCGCCCGTACTGCCTGTCGAGAGCGTCGTTCGCGGCTGGGCTGCTGTCGCGGGTGGCTCGAAGATGGTGACCGTGCGGATATCGCATCAGGAGCCCGACGATCTGGTTGATCGTTGGCGGCGGGAACACTTGTGGGCTAAGGCCGTGAACTACAAGGTCGAGTTCCTGCCCGCAGAGAGGGTCGCAAGCCGTTGGGTTGAGCAGATTGATGGCCTATTCAACCCGCCATCGACTTGGGAGATTCAGGGCGCTTGCCCGTCGTGCGAGGCAACTCACACGTTGCGGACGTCGGGTGGTGTGACGACTCGTTCCCGTGCGATGGCGTTCTTGCGCGACGAGTCAGGCAAGACAGTTGAGGCCAGGTGTGCCGCGTGTGGGGCTGTCTGGTATCCGTTTCAGTTCGAGTGGTTGGCGAAAGCGGTCGGCGCGAAACCGTTGCCGGAGCTTCAGGAAAAGATTTCATAACCGAGGGGTTGCATAACCAGAAGGTTTCGAATACAATCGACGTGCTTGGTACGCTCACGCCCTAAAACGGGTTGTGGGCGTTTTGCATGTCGGGAATGGAGTACCCGAAATGTCATCCCTAGCAGCCGCACTAGCGGCGCAGAAACCGGTACGCGGCGCAACCTGCTCAATGAAGCCTCTACTCGCAGACCTCGACGAAATCGACAGACAAGCGCTCATCAACGCCATGAACTCGTCGATGGCGGGAACCGATATCTCGAGGGCGCTGATCAGCCAAGGGCACGACATCTCGCCCACCGTGATCCAGCGTCACCGGAAGGGTGAGTGCCACTGTGACCGTGGCTGATGCACTCAACGGACGCGACATTCCCGAAGAATGGCGAGCTCGCCGCGTCCTCAACGGCGACGAAGGTGAAACAGTCACAGGGCTCATCAAACCCGTCGACAAAGACGAAGACATCCTCCGCGAAGTTGGCTACGACCCCGACACCATCGAGATCGTCGGCAACATCATGCAGTGGCAGAAGCAGCAACCGGACGGCACATGGCGTGTCTCCTACCGGTTCTCGCACCGACCCAAAACTGCATCCCTCAATCTTCCCGCGCTGTACGCAGCCGCGAGCAGGAAACCGCGTCAACAACTGAAGCCAGCCACGAGCGGCCATACGACGGTGGTAGTCCTCTCCGATGTGCAAGCAGGGAAGGTGGCAGCTAGAGGTGGGACGCCCGAGTTGATCGACCGGCTGGTCGAAAAGCGGGCGAAGTTGACCTCGTTGCTGTCACAACGCAAACCCAGCAAGACAGTGCTGCTCGAGGCCGGTGACCTTTTCGAAGGGTTCGAATCCGGTGGCAATCCGATGTTCACCAACGATCTGTCGTTGGCGCAGCAGATGGACCTCGCCGGCACTGAGGTGTACCAGTTCGTTGAGCTGATGCAACGTCACGGGCACGTCGACGTTGTTGCAGTCACGTCGAATCATACGGCGTGGCGTCGCGGTAAGCAGCAACTTGGGCGACCAGCTGATGATCTTGGCCTGTTCGTCCACAAGCAAGTCGAGAAGGTCGCCAACGCGGCCGGCATCGACGCCGCCTGGACGTACCCAGCTCCCTACGACGAATCGGTGACGCTCGACGTTGATGGGACCGTCATTGGCCTTGTCCACGGCAACCAGTTCGGTTCCGGGCGTGCGATCGACTGGTGGGCCAAGCAGACGCACGGCGGTCAACCTGTCGGCGCTGCTGACGTTCTCGTGACAGGCCATTACCACCATCTGACCGTGATACCGACCGGACGGAACCCGTACTCCGGTCGCACGAAATGGTGGCTACAAGCACCCACCGTCGACAACGGGTCCGACTGGTTCCGCAATCAAGCAGGCGACGACTCAGACCCCGGACTCATGGTGTTCGATATCGACGACAACGGGTTCAACCTGCAATCGCTCACAGTCCTCTAGACCATAACTTCACACGCGCGAGCCACGACGGTAGATATCGGGGCAACAACTTCCCACACCAATAGCAGGCGGTGACGTATGCAACGTCGCATCATCACCCTCACACTGCAATCCGCCGCCCTCATCGCATGCATGACCGCAGGCTGGCACGTCTGGCCGTTAGCAATCGGACTCGGCGTTGCGCTCGGCCTGCATGCTGCCGGCTTCAAAGCAGCCGAAGACAACATCGACCAAGAACTACATGCAATGGTCGCCGGCTAATGCCAGGAATGGGACGCCGGAAAATGGTGAGCGGTTCCGAATACGACGCCTACACGGCATGGCGGCATCTGCTCATCTACACGAGCCGACCCGGCGTTGTGAAGAGCATCAAACGCGCGACTCATAAACGTGAACGACGTGATGCGAAACGCAGGCCCGACGATGCCTGAGTGGATTCCGACACGTGACGGCATCCCGCTCAAAACCACCGACGCGATGCTCGAGTTCATCCGCGCACAATCCGACACGATCAAGGCGCTCGAAATTGAGCTCGCCATGTACCGCAGCATCGTTCCGACAGGAAGCGACCAACCCGCACATGTCTGACCCGGCTTGGGTTCCCGAAGCACGCGACGTACCAGCCGAACTCGACAAAGAGTTCGATCGCGCCGACTACCCGGCCAAGCCGATCCACTTCGTGCCGCTACAGGACAAGCTCACCGGCAACGAATGGGAAGCGTTGAAGGCATACGCGCGTCAAGCATCCATCGGTGAACCGGAGACGGAACATGCAACCACTGACGCCGGCTGACCTCACCGATACCGAACGTGAAGCCACCATCGAAGCCGCACACATCGCACTCGCACTCATCGACAACGACCAGGCCTAGAACACAGATTCGACAGTCGCCCGCCTAACGAGTCGGAAAAGCCGGATGACAAGTAATACCAGAACGGCACCAAGGTCCGTCAGGTTGGCGCACAAGGCCGCTCACAAGCACCCCATACCACATCATCGAATA
>Ga0207667_10011526_pt1 | contig 10273 bp, 10 predicted proteins | sample KBSCornC52_FD_184301 | JGI IMG/M metagenome (GOLD analysis project Ga0207667, IMG submission 184301) | Corn rhizosphere microbial communities from Kellogg Biological Station, Michigan, USA - KBS Corn C5-2 (SPAdes) (version 2) | ecosystem: Host-associated > Plants > Roots > Rhizosphere > Soil ...
GGCCGCCCGCGTGCATTCGGCGGGCGCGAGAAGCGCTAGACTCCCGTATCTCGCCCGTCCAAGAGGTCTTAGCCGTGATCTCGCGTCGTGATGTGCTCAAGGCAGCTATTGTCGGTGCGGCAGCTACAGCAGAGGGCGCGTCGAGTCCTCCGACGCTTGGCTTGCTAGCGCCCGTGGAGGCTGCAGTGCCTCCTGAGGCGACCAAGCTCTATCCTGCCGGCGTGCGTTTCGTGGCCCAGAGTATCGGTCTGAAGAAGATGACGCCCGCCGGGTATGACGCCGTCCTCGACCGTATCGGACCCACGGCTGCGGCGCTGGCGCGACGAGGCGCTCAGGCAATCGCCCTGCTGGGCACCTCCTTGAGCTTCTACAAGGGCGCCGAATTCAACCGCGAGCTCACTCGACGAGTGGCCGAGGCTAGCGGGCGTCCCGCAGTCACCATGAGCACTGCGGTGATCGAAGGGTTGCGCAGTGTCGGCGGCAAACGGGTGGCTGTCGCCACCGCCTACGACGAGACAGTGAACAATCGGCTGCAGACCTTCCTGCATGAAGAAGGCTTTGAAGTGCTCACGATCCGGGGACTGGGCGTGGAGAAGGTCGAAGACATCTACAAGGTAACCCAGGACGGCCTGCTCAAATTCGGCGTCGAAGTGTTCGAGTCGGCCCGCAACGCTGACTCCCTCCTCGTATCTTGCGGCGGATTGCACACACTGGAGTTGCTAGCACCGCTGGAAGGACGCTGCAAAGTGCCAGTGGTCTCCAGCATGCCGCATGCCCTGCGTGCCGGCGTGCGGCTCCTGGGATTGAGCGGCCGCGTACCGGGATACGGAACGTTGCTCTCGCAGTAGCGAAACAACGCTCCTTACAGCGACTTCAGGTACTCCACCAGGTCGCTCTTCTGCTGCGCGCTCAAATGGAGTTGGAAGAGAGCGTCGTAGTGATCGACGACCTCCAGCAGCGTGGCATAGCGGCCGTCGTGATAGAAACCACCCTTCATGTGAGTCCACAGGCCTCGCAGCGGCGCGGTGCGATATCCCTTGGCGGGCGCACGATTGGCCTGGAAATCATCGATCCCCAGCTCGCTTGCCGCGTGCAGATTCCAGCCCGGCTCACTGAAGGTCGGCGCCACGTGGCAGGAGTTGCATTTCGCGCTCTCGAAAACCTTGCTGCCGCGTGCGGCCGCCAAGGGGTTGAAGCTGTCGCGCGGCGCAGGCGGTGCCTCTAGAGCGAGCTGATACTGGTGAAGCCCTGGAAGCTTTGAGCTCACCAGGTCAGGATCGGAGCGCACGTTATCGAAGCCCGCGCGCGCGGCAACGGGGAACTGCGTCGGATCGCTCAACCGCGAATCCGAGAAGCTGCCCTTGCCGTGCATTTCCAGGGTTGCGACGAAGGCGTTCCAGTAGGGAATGGATCCCCATGCCGTCCAGGTGTGCAGGTTCACGCCCGCGAGGCCGAAAGCAGGAGGAATGAGCGTCGCCGCGGTCTTCCCGTCCGGTCGGAAGCCCACGCCGTCGAGCAGCAGCTCGGCATCGAACTTGCCCGGGCCCCACGCGCCCAGCACGGTGCGCACGGTGTTCTGGTCCACTCGCAGCAGGTCCGCCACGGCACTCAAGTCGGGAGCGAGACTGACGATGGCGCCGACGTTCAAATCGCGGTTGGCCCAGCCATCGAGCCGATGACCGATACCCGGCGCAAAGGAGTTGTCCACGGTGGAATGGCACAGCGCGCACTGGATACCGATGGACTTCAGCGACAGCCCCGACTGGAAGAAGCCCGTGACCCCAACGACCGCATTGAGTTTGAGCAACGTCAGCGTGACCGCCGGGTCATCCAGATTGACCTTGCCGCTGCGCAATGCATTGAGCACGCTAGCCGGAAGCGCGTCGACGTCGACCTTCAACCCGACCGCGAGTGCGGTCTTGGGACTGACGCCGGCACCGACTCCGCCGAAGGCGCTCCCCTCGATCGCCTGATGGAGCTTCAGCGTGCCGCCCCAGAAGTCCTCGTCTCCGAAGGTGTCGAAGCGAAACGTCTGCCTGCCCTGCAACACGGTATCGTGATCGTGCCGCTCGGCGCGCTCGTTCTGTCCCTGCTGATCCCGGCGTCCGTATTCATCGGCGGATGCGCTCACGCAGGTCACTGCGAAAGAGAAACCCAACAGCAGCGCGCACACGATTCGCGACCGGGAACGTTTCATGAGAATTCTCCGCTGGTGTTTCTCCCCACATGACATTGGATGTCGCGGGACGCCCGCCCGTTTCGGCGCAGCGGTGAATCAGCGTTCCCGGCCGGGCGCAGAGCTCAGGCGAGGCGAGGTGTTCAGGCGAGCTGGGCGGCGAGCGATCTCAGCAGTGCGCCACCCTCTCCGCGCCATGCGCTGCCGTGCATGCAGGCCAGAGTCTTCGGTCCTTCGGTCGCGAGCCTCTCGAGAATCCCACGCGTCTGCGGCGCGTGTGCGAAATAGTCCATCGGCTTGCGGAACGCTTCGCTGGGACCCAGGATGTCCGCCTCCGTCAGCGCCACCTCTCCGGGGCCACCCTGGGTGAACAGATCGCCGCAGAAAAAAGTGCGCGTGCTCGACTCCATCATCAACCCACACTCCCAGGCATGAGGCACGTGCGGGGTGTCGAACCATTTCACCGTGTGCCGCCCCAGTTTGAGCTCCTGAGAGTCCGCAAGTACGACGGGCGGCCGATCGGCAAAATCCCCGACCGAGGTCATCGCCGCGATGGCACCACACAACGGCACGGCTTGCGGACTCGCAGTGAGGAATGCATTGAGCGCGCCGCATTCATCGGCTTCGAAGTGCGACAGGGCGAGGTACCTGAGCCGTTGCAGAGGCATCACGCTCGCGATGGCTTCCTGCACGAGCGGGAAGAGCTGGCGCTGCCCGGTGTGAAACAACAGGGGCTCATCGTCCACGATCAGGTACTGGTTGAAGCTGAACTCTCCGGGGCCGCCCGGGATCGAGATCGGCGTGTTGATGCGATAGATGCCGTCGGCAATCTCTTGGACGTTCGTGCGCGATTGGCTGTTCGTGATCATCGACGTGCCCCCGATACGCGCGCCGCGGGCGCGCTGCTCGAAAGAGTAAGCGCAGGCCATTGCCGCCGCTAGCTCTGGCGCTGCCGAAACGGGGAGAGTAGCGTTGCCGCCCTTCGACAGGGCGAAAGGCGACCACGGCATTCATGACGACCCGCGCAACCAAGAGCAGCTCACGATGGAGACGGGCCGTCCGCCTGCTTCTGCCGGCGATGCTCGGCACCGTCCTCAGCGTCTCGATGGCACAGGACACGGCGGTGCCGATGTGGGCCTTCCCCCTGACTACAGCGTCGAAGGCGCCCCCGGCGCCTGAGGAGAGCCACACTCTCCCGGGCAGCACCCGACGATTCACCCAGGCACAGCTGCTCGATCGCACGGTTGCCGTGGATTGGTATCCGTCTGAGCACCCTGCCATGCCCGCAGCCGTGCGGAGTGGCGGCAGTCGGGGGGCTGCCTGCGGTTTCTGTCACTTGCCTGAGGGTCAGGGACGCCCCGAGAACGCTTCCCTCGCGGGTCTGCCCTACACGTATCTTCTGCAGCAGATCAGTGACATGAAGTCCGGGGCTCGCAAGCTCGTCAACCCCCACTTCACCCCGGGCGCACTCATGCTGCAGACCGTCAGCCAGATCGGCGAAGCTGACGCGGAGCAGGTGGCGCACTATTTCTCCGCCTTGCGTTACCAGAAGCGCGTCAAGGTGCTCGAGAGCTCTTCCGTGCCGTCGTTCACCGCGCAGGGTTTTGTCTATGTGTTCGACTCGAGCGGACCGCGGCAGCCACTCGGCGAGCGCATCATCGAAGGCCCGGATGACTTCAGCCGGTTCGAGGAGCGGGACAATCGCGTCGGCTACACCGCCTATGTACCCGTCGGCTCCATTGCGCGTGGGGCCACCCTCGCCAAGGGCGACGGGAAGGCACGGCAGGCCTGCGTGACCTGCCACGGGGTTGGCCTCCGAGGCGGGCCAATCGGGCCGCCGATCGCAGGGCGTTCGCCTACCGCCATTTTCCGCCAGCTCTATGCCTTTCAGCTGGGCACGCGTAATGGAATGAACGCGGCGCAGATGAAGCCGATCGTCACGGGACTCTCGTACCCGCAGATGCTGGCCCTCGCCGCCTACGTCGGCTCCCTCGCGAGCGGCGGACACTGAGCCGACCGAGCGCCAGGCATGCTCGGGAACGGCATGTCTGGCGTCAGGGGTTGCCTCGGCAACCAACGCATTTTCCTTAGGCGAATCAATAACCTGTTGGGGTGCTGGCGATCCGCCTGGTGAGGGGAGCGGGTTCGGCTCCTCGTTGGGGCTTTAGCCGGACGATCCTGTTCGGATACAGTTCGCAACAATGACGGCAAGCCTGTCCCTGAACTATTCCTGGAGCGCAGACAGCGCTGCCCCCACTCCGCCGCGTCCAGCCGAGCCGGCAGCGGTCCGCAGCATTGTGATCGTCGGCGGCGGCACCGCGGGTTGGATGACCGCGCTCATCCTCGCCCGGTCCCTGATTGCGCGCGGTGTCGAAATCACGGTGCTCGAGTCCCCAACGGTGCCCTCCATCGGTGTCGGCGAGGGCTCGACTCCTTGGCTGCGTGGGTTCTTCAACAGGCTCGGCATCGAAGAAGCGGAGTGGATGCCCACCTGTCAGGCCACCTACAAATGCGGCATCAGCTTCGAGGGCTGGTCGAGCAAGCCCGGCTTCGAACGCTACTTCCACCCCTTCGTCTCGATGATGGACAACCTGACGATGACTCAGTTCGTCCACAACGCCGAGGCACGGGTGCGGGGCGCGGACGTCCATGCCCACCCCGACCGATTCTTTCTGTCCGCGCGGCTCGCCACGCAGCGCCTGGCACCCAAGCCCGTCGAGAGCTTTCCATTCGATGTCTGGCACGGTTATCACTTCGATGCCGTGCTGCTCGGGCAGTTCATGTACAAAAAGGCGCTGGAGCGCGGAGTGCGCTACCGCCCGTGCCATGTGACGCACGCCACTCTCGATGAGAAAGGCGCGATCGCCTCCGTAAGCACGCGCGACGGGGAGACGATCAGGGCGGACATCTTCGTCGATTGCAGTGGATTCTCCGGTCTGCTGATTCAGCAGGCGCTCAAGACACCGTTCATCAGCTACGCCGACGTCCTCTTCAACGACGCAGCGGTCGCCCTGCCCTCCGCGATCGATGGCGCCATTCCCTGCGAGACCGTCTCCACGGCGCTGCGCAACGGCTGGGTCTGGAAGATCCCTCTCACCAATCGCTACGGCAACGGGTACGTGTACAGCAGCCGTTTCTGTTCTGCCGACGATGCGGAGCGCGAGTTGCGCCGGCACCTCGGACTGCTCGAGTCCGACACCTCGGCGCGACACCTGAAGATGAAGGTCGGGCACGTGACCCGGCATTGGAACCGCAACTGCCTCGCCAATGGGCTCGCGCAGGGCTTTATCGAGCCGCTGGAGGCGACGGCACTCATGTTCATCCAGCGCACGGCGACGCTGTTTGCGGAGGCTCTCGAGCAAGGCGATCTGAGCCCTGCCGCGCAGGATCGTTTCAACAGGTTGCTCAACGAGCTATACGACGGCACACGCGACTACGTGGTCACCCACTACAAGACCAACACCCGCGGCGATACCGACTACTGGCGTGAGAATGCCGCCAACGAGCGGATTTCCGATGCCCTCAAACACCTGTACTTCATGTGGACGCGAGGCAAGAGCATTGCGCCGGGGGTGCGCGAGCAGAGCATCGGCAAGGGTTATCCGATCGTCTCGTGGTACGCGATCATGGCCGGCGTCGGCATCTTCCCGGACGCGCACACGCTGCACCCACCCAACGCCGCAGATGGCCGCTACAGCATGGCCGCCATCGACGATCTCCTCGACCGCAGCACCGGCAACTTCCCCGATCACCGCGCCGCGCTGGCGAACATCCCCCCGCGGCGCAACGACGCGTTGCAGCTGTACTTCTGGTGGTAGCTCTAGAGCTGCAGGTGCAGGAACTGGTTGAACTCACTCCGCGTGTATTGCGCGAACGGTGCGCCTGCGACGAATCCACGACGGCGGTAGAGCGCCAGCGCGGGCTCGAATGCCGGCCCCGACCCGGTCTCCAGGCTCAGCCGGACCATTCCCGCCGCCCGCGCTGAATCGATGATGTGCTCCAGCAGCGCCGCCGCGATTCCACGACGCAGGAATTTCGGGTGCGTGCGCATCGATTTCACCTCCCCGCTCGCCTCGCCCAGGTCCCTGAGCGCGCCCATGCCCGCGATCTCTTCCCCGACCCAGGCCGTCCAGAGCTTCACATCGGCGCCGGTGAGGCCGGAGTAATCGAGCGCAAACACGCTGCCCGGCGGTGACTGCGCCCGCATGCCCTGCAGATGCAGGCGCAGCAGGGCACGAGTGGCCTCCCCCGCAAGATCGTCCGCGCGGATGACGGTGCCTTCTATCATGGTAGACATGGATTCCAATATACTGGAATAGAGGTAGAATGCGCAGCGCGCAGCGTGCGGATTTGAAGCCCTCCGTATGGCAGACTGACGAACAACGAGCCCATTGTCCGACAGGCCCCCATTGCCCCCGACCATGTGCGACCCCACGATCGAGCTCGCGACCATGCGGCGGGTTCGCCTGCGGATTCTGCCGTTGCTGTCTCTAGGGTACATCTTCGCGTATCTGGATCGCAGCAACGTCGGCATCGCCGCCCTGCAAATGAACCAGGAGCTGGGCTTCACGCCCGCCGTGTTCGGGCTCGGCGCGGGCATCTTCTTTCTCGGTTACGCGCTATTCGAGGTGCCGAGCAACCTGATTCTACTGCGCACTGGTGCGCGCATCTGGATGGCGCGAATTGCCATCACCTGGGGGATCATCGCCGGGCTCACGATGCTGGTGCAGAGCGCCGCTCAGTTCTACGCGGCCCGCCTGCTGCTCGGCCTGGCCGAAGCCGGATTCTTCCCAGGGATCGTCTACTATATCGGCTGTTGGTTTCCGGCTCCGTACCGTGCCCGGGCGCTCGCGGCGGTCCTCATCGGCAGTCCGATTTCGCAAGTGCTCGGCGGAGCGCTCGGGGGGGCGCTGCTCGGCTTGAGCGGACACGGCGGCCTGTCCGGTTGGCAATGGTTGTTCCTGCTCGAAGGCATTCCATCGGTACTGCTGGGAATCGCGATACTGCGCTTCCTGACCGAGCGGCCACGTGAGGCAGACTGGATGTCCGCGCAGCAGCGCGATTGGCTCACTGCACGACTGCAGGAAGATGAGCCAGGGAGCGCCAGTGCCGCTCCAACATCGCCACTGCGAGCGCTCGCCAATCCATTCGTGTGGATACTCACTGTTCCGTACTTCGCGCTCTTCTCCGTCACGAATGCGTACATCTCATGGGCGCCGACGCTCGTACGCGATGCGCTCCGCACCCGTGACACGACCACCGGCCTCGTCATTGCCGGCATCGCCGTGGTCGCCGGCGCGCTGTATCCGCTTTCCGGACGGCTGTCCGACCGCAAGGGCAAGCGTTGCGGGCAGGCTGCCTTCGGCCTGGCTCTTCAGTGTGCTGGGTGTGTGGGCGTCGCGTTGTTTCCCAGCTCACTGCCGAGGGTGCTCGCGCTGGCGCTCATCCCGATGGGACTCCCGCTGTTCATGGCCCCGTTCTGGTGTCTGCCGTCGAAATTTCTGCGGGGTCCCTCCTCTGCAGCTGGAATCGCATTGATCAACACCATCGGTACCATCGGGGGATTCTTCGGGCCGAGCATCGTCGGAATCCTCAAGCAGGCTACCGGTGGGGACGCGGGCGCCTTCACCGGCCTTGCGGCTCTTGCGCTCAGCGGGGCGCTCATCTGTTACGCGCTGCGCAAGGCAGCGTTTCTCAATGAGGCGCCGGTTGCGGCTGCGGAGGCTTCACCGGCCGCAACACTTCCAGAGTGAAACCCACGGGGCAATCGGCCCTGACGTTGCGCGTCGCGAACAGCGGCAGCACGTTGCGCTTCACCTGATCCAACAGCTGGCACGAGGTGTCGGGTTTGAAGGTCACCTTTTCCCAGCGTGCCGCCACGGCTGGGGAGTTGGCCGCGCCCTGATGCGCATCCCCTGCCGGCTCGAGCACCGAGAACTGCGCATCTACCCCGGGAAACGGCTCCGGTCCCGAAGCGCGGGTGCAGCCGACGGATCGCACGCTCAGGTCGGCGCTCGCCCCGAGTTGCCGCAGAATCGATGTCATCTGGTCCTGCAAGCCATCGCACGAATAGTGTGTCGTGACGAACCCGGGGGCTATGGGGGAGTACATGAAGTGCAGCTTGCGCGTCACCCAGTGCGCGCTTGTCGAGGCTGCGGGTGCGTCGGTCGACTCGGCCACAGCGGCTGTCACCGATGCGGCGAGGCCGAAGGCCGTAACGAGCATGCAGAGTCGGGTACGCATGGGGTGTCTCCTGTGGCTGAAAGCGTTCCCGTCGGTTCCCTTGCTTAGACCGCCCGGCCCGCAGGATGTTCAATCACCTGTGGGCGCGCAGGCCGAAAGCGCGCGAACGTTAGATCTCGCCGGCGATCGAGCAGGCCTGCAGTCGCCTTTGCAGAAGCCCCCTCTCCGCGTGAGTCGGGGCTGCTGCGAGCGCACGTGTTAGATGTACGACGGCACGCTCGCGATCGCCGCGGCGGCGGTAGAGCTCGCCGAGTGTTGCGTCCCACAGGTAGTACCCGAGGAGCCAGCTCGGTGGGTTGAGCGGCTCGAGCAGCGCCAGGCCGGCGTCAGGCCCGTGCCACTCGGCGATGGCGATCGCGCGATTCAGCGTATGGATGGGCGACGGCGCGAGGGCATCGAGAGCCTGATACAGGCGCGCGATCTCCTGCCATCGCGTCTCCCTGTAGGTCGGTGCCAGACAGTGCTCGGCAGCAATCGCTGCTTCGGCGTGATATCGCGTGAAACGCTCTCCCCGCGCCGATCGGCGCAGGTACGAGACTCCGATCCGGATCAACTCGCGATCCCAGAGGGAGCGATCCTGTTCCTCCAGGACGAGCAGGCCGCCCGCGCCATCGACACGCGAGTCGAAGCGCGCGGCGTTCAGGTACATGAGCGCGACTAACGCGGCTGTCTCCGGCACGGCGCCCATCGGATGCTCATCCAGAAGCCGCCCCAGACGGATCGCTTCCTCGCACAGCTCGCGACGGATCACCTGCTCCGGTTGGGCGGAGCTGTAGCCTTCCGTGAACAGCAGGTAAAGAATCTCCAGCACGGCGGGCAGGCGGTTCGCGAGCTGCTGCAGACCAGGCGGCTCGAGGTCCTCGATGTGCTCTCGGAGCGCGGCGCGGGCCCGCTGCAAACGCTTGTAGATCGCTTCATGACTATGGAAGAGCCGCAGCGCGATCTCCTCAGTGCTGAACCCGCACAGAATCTTGAGCGCGAAGACGATCTGGGACTCGCGCGGAATCTCAGGATTGGCGCAGACGAACAGCATCCGGAGCTGGTCGTCGCTCACCTCCTGCTCGAGGTAGACCTCATCCTCTGTGCTGGAGTCGGCGGCCAGTTCCTCGGTGCTGGCATTGGAGGCCTCGGTGCGGCTCTGGCGGCGCAGCGTGCCGAGCACTTCATTCAGGGCCACCCGATAGAGCCATGCACTCTTGTCCTCGGGTGGCCCCCGTTGCGGCCATGACTGCATCGCGCGAAGCAAGGCCGTCTGGACGGCGTCTTCGCACAGCTGCACGCGATGCACGCCGAAGCGACGAGACAGGACCGAAACCAGGCGCCCGAACTCGCGCCGGAAATAGTGATCCGGGAGCGCGGGCGCCGATTCGGCCTCAGCCACTGTATCCGCCGAGCTGCCGGATCTCGACGCTGGCCGTGGGATCCATGCCGACCGGACACGCCTTGATGATCTCGATCGCGCGCGCGAGCGAGTCCGTCTCGATGAGGCCGTAGCTGGCGAGGACTTCCTTGGCTTCGATGAAGGGGCCGTCGGTCACGTTGCCGCCGCGCACGACGGCCCCGGCAGGCAGCAGGCCATCCCCGGGAATCAGCTCCTTCTCGAACTTCGTCATCCAGGCTTTCCAGGCAGCATATTGCGCCTGCATCTGCTCGGGTGAGGAGGGCTTCGCCGGCCAGCCAGCCGCGGCGAAACGATACAGGCACAGAAACTTGATTTTGGTCGTGGACATAAATTCCTCTTCGGGTCGGGTCCCGCCGGAAGGTCCGCGGGCTCTCAGACCTCAAGATGCTCGAGCCTGTTCCGATTGGACACGCAGCGAGGCCAAGATTCTCGCCCCGGGGGCTGGGATCTCG
>Ga0207667_10011538_pt1 | contig 10263 bp, 10 predicted proteins | sample KBSCornC52_FD_184301 | JGI IMG/M metagenome (GOLD analysis project Ga0207667, IMG submission 184301) | Corn rhizosphere microbial communities from Kellogg Biological Station, Michigan, USA - KBS Corn C5-2 (SPAdes) (version 2) | ecosystem: Host-associated > Plants > Roots > Rhizosphere > Soil ...
ACAATTACGCGCTCGCCAAACAAGGCGTCATCGCGCAGACTGTATCCAGCTACGGCTTGCATAGGGACTATCACCAGCCCAGCGACGATGTGCCGCATATCGACTTCGACCACATGGAACAGGCAATTCACTCCATGCTTGATCCTGTAAAGTGGCTGGCAAACTCAGACTTCAAGCCGGAGTGGGTGGCGGGGAAGAAGCCTTAAGCTTTTGCATTTCCCCGAGAGCAGCGAGGGAGCTTCCGCCCTCGCCCCGCAGAGAGAAAGCGCGGCCGACCCAAAGGTGTGGGCCGCGCTCCAGTTTCATCGTGGCTGGGCGATGGTCAACGAAACAGGATTATCGCCGCTCGCAAACGGCTTTGCCGGTATCGCAGTAAGCGTGCTTGAATTGCGGTCCAGCACAAAACCGCCTATGGTTCCATCATTGTGAAACACCGAATACACGAATTTACCCGTAGGCTCAAACGCCAGGGCAAGCGGGGCCCCGCCGCTGCCGAAAGGCGCGGAGTTCACTTTGGTGTATTCGCCATTGCTCATCAATTTGAGCAGAGACAGGCCGCCAGCGAAATTCGTCGTGTTAGTAATCTCCGTGATGGCAAAGAATTGCCCCTGCGGGTCCGCTGCCACCCCAAACGGATCGGAAGCCTGGACGCGTTGGTCCGCCGCGATGACATTTCCATTGCTGTCTATGTGAAATTCGGAAACTTCATTGCTGGCTGTCTCGCTCGCTACCAGCAGGTTACCTGGCGGATTGAGAGCCAGCGCCCGCTTGGGCGTGTTGAAGACACCGCGCACTGTCAAAATCCCAGTGGCCGGATCGCGGTCCAGCACCGTTAGATTAGGCGTGGCAGCGTATACGAATTTACCCGTTGGATGCATCGCCATGCTGGCCGGAATGTCCTCAACCCGCACCGGCGACCCCGGTAGTTCACTTAACGTCCCGCTCGTACTGATCAGGAAGCCGTGAATGTCGCCGCCCACACCCGAGGTGTCTCCCACACCTACATAAACATTCTTGCCCGTTGGGTCGACACTAATTGCCCGTATACAGTTCCCAGTGACCGTTTTCTGGTCAGCCTGCGTAAGCGTTCCAGACACCGGGTCAATTCTCTCGGACAGGAGCAAAACGCTTTGCGCCACGCTGCAATTATTGCCGCGCGCGCCCGGAACGCTGCCATCCTCACCCACAAAGACGAAATGCCCCTGCGGATCGCTTCCTATCGCGCTGGGTCCATCCGCGGCCTTGAAAGGCGAGCCCGGCACAGGAGCCAGGCTTCCGTCGCTCGGGTTGATTCGGAAACCAGCAATCGATCCCCCGACATTCTGCGTGGACCCATTATTGGCGACATAAACGAAAGCGCTTGATGTGGCCGGCGTGGGAGTTGGGCTGGGATTTGGAGAGCCGGGCGTTGGTGTAGGAGTGGGTGTTGGAGAACTGGCTCCTACTCCCCCGCAGCCGATGGAGCTAAAAACAAGAATGAGAGTACAACATAGCAGGATACTGAGATGATTAGCCTTCACTGGATAGGTCCCCTTTAGGCAGATGGCTCTGCGATAGTCATTTCTTTGGACCAGGGGAGTGTTGCTGCAGGATAAGAATCAGCTGCTCTGCCGCGGGTTGCGTCTACGGAGGGGGATTAGGATTAAATTTTTGTGGCTTGCGGAAAAATCACTGGCAATTACTCATTACCCAATTACCAAATTTATCTCAGTTCGGCTTCTCTCTCTTTTTCCCGCGCAGGATGCGCTCGTCGATGGGCTTGCGGCCTTTAAAGCCTTCTTCCATGCCATGCCAGAACTCGATCTTCTCTTCCCCGTATTTCCAGCACAGCAGCACAATCTCATCGTCCACGGCGCAGGGGAAATCCAGCAGGCCAATATCCAGATCTTTTACCTGCACGCCGATGGCATCAATTTCCGCCAGCGTGTCCTTGATGTCCTGAAAAGCCTTGTCGCGCTCGGCGCGACGTCGCGCCACAGCTGGAACATCCACAAACAGACCGCCTGCCAAAAGAATACGGTGCTTTAGGTCAAGCAACTCTTTTTCCACGGTTTCAATCACGCCTTTGTCGTCCATGGCGCGTTTGATCAGCGACCGCAATACCGGCACCAGGGTCTGCGCCTCTTCCAGGGTGAAAGTTTTTTGCTTTGCCATAAATTATCGTCGTGTCCCGCGTCGCCTCACCTGATCTCCAGCATCCTGTCCAGGGCCACGCGTGACCAGTATTTCACGTCGTCCGGGACCTGGATACGGTTTACTACGTTTTCTTCCGTTAGGTTTTCCAGCGCCCAGCACAAGTGCTGTGGCGATATACGGAACATGGTGGTGCAGAGACAGCCTGATTCATCAAGCGTAATCACCATCTTACCTTCGGCGGCAAATTCCTTGCCCATCCGATTCACCAAATGTATCTCAGTGCCCACTGCGAACTTGCTGCCCTCAGGCGCTTCGGCAATCATCTTGATCAGGCTTTCGGTCGAACCGACGCCGTCGGCCTTCTGGCAGACTTCCCAGCGGCATTCCGGATGGACGATCACCTTGATCCCCGGATGCAGCGCGCGAACCCGATCAACATGCTCCGGCAGAAAGCGCTGGTGTACCGAGCAATGGCCTTTCCATAAAATCACCTTTGCTTTGCGCAGCCGCGCTGGATCGACTCCGCCGCCGGTCATGAATGGGTCCCACACCACGGATTGGTCCAGCGGAATGCCCATGGCAAAAGCCGTGTTGCGCCCCAGGTGCTGGTCAGGGAGAAACAGGATTTTCTCGTTGCGTTCAAACGCCCACTTGAATGCTGCCGGCGCATTGGACGACGTGCACACCAGACCGCCACGCTCGCCGCAGAATGCTTTAATCGCCGCCGTGGAATTCATGTAGGTCAGCGGCGTGATGCCTCGCCCCATCTCATCCGTCAGACCGAGTGAAACCAGTTGTTCCCAGCAGCTTTCCACCTGGCCAATTTCGGCCATGTCTGCCATTGAACAGCCGGCGTTCAGATCAGGCAGGATCACCTGTTGTCCGGCGTGTGCCAGCACGTCAGCGCTTTCCGCCATGAAGTGAACGCCACAGAAAACGATGTATTCCGCGCTGGTGCGTGCGGCTTCCTGCGCAAGCTTGTAGGAGTCGCCGCGAAAATCGGCAAAGCGGATCACTTCATCCCGCTGGTAGTGGTGGCCCAGGATCACTGCGCGCGAGCCAAGTTCGCGTCTGGCCGCGGCAATCCGCGCATCCATGGTGTTGTCGGGGAGTACAAGATAATTATCGAGCGAGCAACTGACGCCTCGCTCTTCCAAAGGAGCAATCGTAGTCGACATTTTTTCCGCCTTCAGTCCCAGGGCTTTTTGCCATGGAACGGAGATGTTGAAAGCATCCACAGGCTCCAGCAGGTCCACTGCGCGAATTGCCACGCCCGACCTGCGGGGTTGTTGAAGCCCGCAGTCTTACTACTTCTTTTGATGACTTCCAGACCCGCTTCGACTCGGAATCTTGCCCGCGCCAAACGGCTGAAAAGCCACTGTTTATTGTGCCATTGGATAGCCGGGCGGTGCAAATGACGGCTTTCCGAAGTTTGGGATCAGCGTCCACCTGGCCTCTTCAGCCGCCACATCGATTCCCGCAACCAAGAAGTGTATGCTTCTTGCCGAGGTGAGTATGAAGCCGAAAGCAGTACGGAGTGTGGTCACAGCTATTGCGCTACTGGTTTTGCTTTGTAGTTCGCGTGTTCATTCAATTCAATCGAACGCACCTTCAAATCCAGATGCCAATGCTAAGCCGCTTCTGCTGGAACGGAATGAAGGCGAGGTGCGTACTCGCCGCATTCACACTGACGCCAGTGTTCCTGCGTCTTCCCAGTTCATGCTCAAGGTCAGCCCCAAGAACAATGGCTCGCAGCATCTCGTAGCGGGCACGGAGGAGGTCGCCCCAGGAGCGACCTTACCGAAGCACAGGCACCTGGTCCAGGATGAAATAGTGCTGATCCACAGCGGAACAGCTCACGTTTGGCTCGGCGATCAGGAGCGCGATCTCCATGCAGGAGGACTGGTATTTATTCCGGCGAATACCTGGGTAAGCCTAAAAAATATTGGCGCCGATCCGATCAGCCTGAGTTTCATCTTCTCAGCGCCCGGGTTCGAGGAAACGATGCGATGCAATTCTGTTCCAGCCGGTGAAAAGCCCACTCAGATCACGCCACAGGAACAAAAAGAATGTGCCCACCTGGGGCATGCGGAAAGCGCGGGGAGGGCGGAACAGCCGGGCAAATGAAGAAGTGGACAAACCCGCAGACGTTATCCATTTGTGAGGGCAGCGCACTACGGAATATTTGCTTGGCGCGGCGCGGAATTGCAGGGCACTCCGCGAGGTTTCGCGGAGTGCCATCATGAACCACGGAATCCGAAATTTACTTCTTCGGCGCCTTGGCCGGCCCTTCTGTCGCTGGCTTGGCTGCCTTTGCCGTCTTGCCCTTCAACTCAGTGACGATTACTTCCATATCCTTATCGCCGGTATTTTCCGGCAAATGGGTCCCAGCGGGGCTGTATTGCGAATCCCCTGCCTTCACCGCGAAGTCCTGCTTTTTCCCGTCGGGAAAGGTGAACGTCCCTTTGGCATCAGTAAGGAACACCGCCACAGTGTTGGGATGGCTGTGCATCACTGATTTTTCATGCGGACCATAGTGCACTTTCAGTATCCGTACCTGATCGTTCTCAGTTACAACCGAATAATGTTTTGGATCGGCTTTGACCGCGTCCTGGGCCGAAAGGACCGTGGCGCTGCATAGACACACCGCAGCCACGTAAAAAGCAACTCTTGCTCGCATATTGTTCTCCTGGGTCTTAACTTTTGATTCGGGCCTGTGGCAGCAACCCTACTCTGGCGAAGTGCCGAAGTCAATTTGGCCCAGCAATGAGAATCGAAATCATCGGCCATTCCTTCAGCCAGATAGTGACCGGGCAGAATCGAAAAAGTCAGCCCCTCGGGGACCTTTGCTTCGCAACCTCCTTCCTCTGGTACCCTATTTAGCCTATGCGTCTTCTCACGAGATTGTTTCTCATACTCGCAGTAGCAGTTACCGCCTTCGCCCAAAACCCTAAACCGATCGCTGATCGGCTCGCCGCACAAAACGCTCTCTTTGAAGAGCAGTATGAATCTGATCTCCGCAACGCACCTGAGCGGGCTACTGCTTTCGGCGATTATCGCTACAATGACAAGCTCTCCGACCACTCGCTTGCCGCCATCGCCCAGCGGCACAAGACTGATGAAGATTTTCTAAAACGCCTTCAGGCCATTCCAACCGCCGGCTTTTCTGACCAGGACCAACTCTCTCACGATCTTCTTGTTCGCTCGCTCCAACAGCGCATCGCAGACTTCGACCTGAAAGAGTACGAGATGCCAGTCAACCAGCAGGGCGGCGTTCACACTGGCCTCGCGGACCTTCCCCTTTCTGTCCCGTTCGACTCCGTCAAACACTATGAGGACTACATTGCGCGTCTTCATCAGATTCCTCGCGTGCTGAGCCAGACCACGGAAGTCCTTCGCGCCGGCATGAAAGACAAGCTCATGCCTGTACGCTTTCTCCTTGAGAAGATTCCAGTCCAGTGCCAGGGCATCATTGACGCTGATCCCTTTCTTGTTCCGACAAAGAAGTATCCTCCGAGCATCTCCGCCGAAGACCAGAAGCGCCTGACGCAGCAGATCACTGATGCCATCAATAAGGACGTGATTCCTGCCTACAAGAGCTTTGCGGCATTCATCAGCAAGGAATACGCCCCACAGGGGCGCACGGCTTTGGCAATTACCTCGCTGCCAGACGGCCAGAAGCGCTACCAGAATGACATTTATGGCCGCACCACCACTCACATGACGGCGGATGAAATACACCAGCTCGGCCTGCGCGAAATCGAGCGCATCCAGGCCGAGATGATGGTAATCGCCAAAAAAGCAGGCTTCGCTGACCTTGCTGCCTATCGAGCTTCGCTCAAAACCAATCCCAAATACATTCCCAACTCCGCGGAACAAATTCTCGATGATTTCCGCCGCTACATTGCCCAGATGGAGCCCAAACTGCCGGGGCTTTTCAATCTGCTGCCCAAATCGCCCGTCACCGTAGAAGCCATACCTGCATTCCAGGCCACCGCTGCAACTCACTATGTCCCTGGCACTCCGGACGGCAAGCGCCCCGGTCGCGTCGTGGTGGCCACCTCCAACTTTGCGGACCGCTCTCTCATCAATGACGAAGCCATCGCCTACCATGAAGGTGTTCCAGGCCATCACATGCAGCTGTCTGTCCAGCAGCAGCTCACCGGATTGCCCAAGTTCCGTCTCCATGGTCTTTTCTTTAATGCTTACGCTGAAGGCTGGGCCCTTTACGCGGAGCAACTCGGCAAAGAGATTGGCTTCTACCAGGACCCCGCTTCTGACTATGGACGCCTTTCCTCTGAACTCTTCCGCGCCGTGCGTCTGGTAGTCGATACCGGAATTCATTCGAAGGGCTGGACACGCGATCAGGTGGTGGACTTCATGCGCAAATCCGGTGCTGTGGATGAGCCGACAATCCAGTCAGAGACCGACCGCTACATCTCCTGGCCGGCGCAGGCGCTTAGCTACAAACTGGGTCAACTGAAATTCCGCGAACTCCGCGACCGCGCTCAGAAAGCCTTGGGACCAAAATTTGACATCCGCAGCTTCCACGACGAGATGCTGAACGGCGGCCCTCTGCCGCTTGATCTGCTTGACGCGCGCACGGACAAATGGATCGCGGAACAAAAATCAAAACGAATGAATTTGGAATTTGAGGTTGGCCGATTCCGAATCGGCCACCTTTTCTATTGGATCAGGACCGAGAGAGTTCCGCTTCAAGACGCGCAACTTCCCGCTTTAGCTGAGCAATCCTTGCACGCACCCAAATCTTTGGCTCCTTTGACTGTGCTTCTGCCATCAAAGGAGCCATAAAATCACATACTGCATCGTGCCCCGCAAGCCGGGCAGATGTGAACGGGATGTCGCCCTCATTCATTGCAAACAAATCAGCGCCGCTATCAATCAGGAGCTTGACCAACTCTATATTTCCCTTCATACAAGCAACGTGCAGAGGCGTATAACCAAGATCTCCTGCTTTATTGACGTCAACTCCAGCGTTGATAAGTGTCTGAGCTGCGTCAAGATCGCCCCATCGCACGATGCAGTGCAGCGCGTTGTCTCCAGTCATGCTGCAAGCATTTATGTCCGAAAAATCCACTTCTGCAAACTCGACGGTGTTGTGCAGTTGACCGACGATTCGCTGCAATACAGCGTTCTTATCGAATAGTGGCGAATACTTAGTCATTGTCAACTTCCCGTCAACCTTCTAACAATCTCTTCAGCCACGGCATCCGCTCTTGCGGCGATTTGCTGCGGCGTCTGGTCCTGAATGGGATGCTGCACGTAAACAGCGTCAAAGCCTGCGCGTCCCAGCGCGCTGGCCTGCACCCGCGCGGGAGCGGTGAACTCTGTGGTGGCAACGGGCACTGCGGGAATCCCCAGGTTTTCCAAGCCAATCGTGTCGTGCAAACTGCACGTTGTGCACGACCCTCAATCCGCCAGCCCTTCCACCACCGCGTCCATGCCGCGCAGTTGTTCAATGATCTGCGGCGGCGCGTTCTTGGAGAACGTTGGCTTCTTCGTGCGTAAAACTTCCGCAACGCCATGTTTCGTCCGCAAAATCTCTTCCAGCCGATCCAGAAAGAAACTCCCGCCGGGCTTGCTGATGTCCAGCAACCCGATCTTCTTCCCCGCCAAGCTCTTCAGCCGTGCTGGCGGCGTTGCCGCTTTGGGCACGCTCTCATTCCCTGGATGGATGATCGTTACTGTCATCTGCTCCTCCTATTTATCCGGAATCGGATACGTCACCATTTGGCTGCCGGCCGGTCCCGTGGACCAGCTGCCGATCACGGCGGAAAACTTTCCCGCCGTTCCTCCGGCGACAAAAATGCTAATCGCTTCAGGGGATCGAAACTTCTGATAACACTTCTCGCCGCGCACCGAGATCTCTTTGTAATTTGCCGCCAGCTGCGTGCCTTCCGCGCGCTCTTCTTTCGAGTAATACCGCACCGGGATGCCGGTGTTTTCAAAAAGAAATTGCCGCGCCTGCTCCTTGGTAATCCCGTCGCGATGGATGGTCTTCACATGCTCGGGGCAGAGAATCACAATCGCCTCCGGCATCAGGCACGTGCGATAGCTCCACACCGTGGCCAGCGCAAAGGAAATCGTCTCCAAAACGGTCTTGCCTGCGGGCGCGGTGTGTTCGCTCACCCCACGCGGTGGCTCCGCCGCGAACAGTGACACCGCGCTCTGCTCGCGCTTCAATCCGCGCGTCACATGGAAAGGTTCCCATGGATTCTCTTCTTCATTTTCTGCAATACAGAAAGAAAATTTGCCCGGATTCCCCAGCGCCGACATATCGATCCCGTCCGGCCGTCCTCCTCCGATGTTCAGCAGGATCAGTTGGAACGCCCGCCCTAGAGAACTGTTGGCACGGGCGACATTGGAAAATACATTCTGTTTCGACCAGAATCCCAACTCCTGCCGCACCGGCCCGTTGATCATCACCAGCGGAGCGGCAAAGTGCGTAGTCGCCTGCACTCCGTGGATGTTAAAGCGCTCGTCGCAGGCGGCGCGCAGCAGCGGCAGCAGCACCCGCATCATTTCCGGCACGCATCCAGCCATTACCGCATTGGCCGCGATCTTTTCGACTGTCGCTTCACCGTAAAACGGCGGCACGCGTGCGATTACCGTTTCCGGCGCCAGCCCGGTAGCTTTTACCATCGCTTCAACTTTTTCAACTGTCGGCGGAATAACCGGCAGCGCGTCGCCAAATTTTTGCCGGCAATACTCAAAAGGATCTTCCTCATCGCGCAGCGTGATGCGCGAAGCCGGATCGCCTGTTCGCCGCAGCCACTTCGCGCCATTTTCCGCAGCTCCGCCGTCGGCCTCAGGCTCCAGATCCGGGGTCCCCAGGCTGCCCGACTTTGGCTGACTGGGGTGGAGGTGCCGCGAACTGCATCCCGGCTTCCACGCTGGCGCGCCGTCATCGGCTGGAGCAATCGGCGGCTGACCTAATGCCGCAGCCAAATCGTTCAAGCCCTGTTTATCGAAGCCCACAAGCGTCTGCTGCACCTGCCCATTCTCGTTGAGGAGATAAAACGTCGGCACATTGTGAGGATCGTACGCGCGCGAAATCTTCAGCCCTGAATCCAGCTCCACCGGATAAGAAATCTTCAACTGGCCCACAAACTCACGTGTCGAGCGTTCGTCGTCCTGCGAAACTCCAATCACCTGAACCGAATCCTGCTTTAGCGCATTCAAATACGGAAGAGCCAATTGGCAGGTGGGACAATCAGTTTCAAAAATGACCACAACGGCCTTCTTGCCGGGCTGGAGTCCCGGAATGGGAGGCGCGTTCTGCGCTTGCGGCATGAGACTACGATAGAAGGAGCGCCGGGTTAGGGCAAGTGATGCCGACACAAAGCGCCATCTTTGTGTATCCTATGTGGCATGGAAAAGAAACCTCCCCACGACGAATCGAAGAACCGCTTTGCTGAGGTGATCCGCCAGTCCCAGGAACGCCGCGCCGAGCTGAACAACAAAGCCCGGAAGAAGCAGATTGAAGATATAGAACTGCCTCCCCGCGATGAAGAGATTGTGGATGCAAAGGAAGACGACGAACCTGCGATTTAGCTTTACGGCGCTGTGTGTTTGTGCGTGATGAAGTTCTGGCGCAGCCATTCGCGCTGCGCCATTGCAAGCGGTCCAGCCTAGTACTTCGGCACCTTCGGATCAATGCGGTCTGACCACGCCAGGATGCCGCCCGCCAGGTTCTTGGCCTTAGTGAATCCGGCATGTTGCAGGAAGCCAACAGCCCGGGCGCTCCGGGCGCCGGAACGGCAATGCACTACCATCTCCTTGCTCGGATCCAGTTCATGCACGCGCCGCGGAAGATCGTTCAGCGGAATCAGCACGCCATTCAGGTTGCAGATCTGATATTCATGCGGCTCGCGCACGTCCAGCAGGACAAAGTCTTCCTTCGCGTCAAGACGCTGCTTCAATTCTTCCACGCTGATTTCAGGTACGCCATTGCTCACTGGTTTCTCTTGACCTCGCAGTCCGCAGAACTCTTCATAATCAATGAGTTTAGTCACAGTGGGATTGGTTCCGCAAACCACGCAGTCAGGATTCTTGCGCAGCTTGAGTTCGCGAAACTTCATCCCATGGCGTCCACCAGCAACAGGC
>Ga0207667_10011543_pt1 | contig 10262 bp, 9 predicted proteins | sample KBSCornC52_FD_184301 | JGI IMG/M metagenome (GOLD analysis project Ga0207667, IMG submission 184301) | Corn rhizosphere microbial communities from Kellogg Biological Station, Michigan, USA - KBS Corn C5-2 (SPAdes) (version 2) | ecosystem: Host-associated > Plants > Roots > Rhizosphere > Soil ...
CGTCTGCTGACGCGGTGGCGCGTCGGCACGCCGGGCGTGGCGCGACGCGGTAAACAAACGAAAACGAAAAACGGAAAGCGACGGCGATGAAAGCGGAAGCAGAAACCGCGAATTCAGTTGCCGTGCGTCGCGTCGGCGTTCACCACGCGATCGAAGAATTCCTGCGCACGCGCCAGTTCGTCCAGCGCGCGATCGAGACGCGACATCGCGTGTGCATATTCGCCGGACGAGATGTCGTCGTCGCTTTCGCCGCGCACCGCGCGAAACGCCTGATCGACGTTGCGCGTCGCTTCGACGAAGCGCTGGGCGGCCCGTGCTTCCCGCGAACAGATGTGGGTCGACATCGACACTTCTCCCTCAGGTTGCTGTGTGAAGCAAGCCGACGCTCAGTGTGCGTGTTGCGCGTGTCGGCGGCGTGAACGACGGCAGGCAGGCTGTCGACGCACGTCCGCCGTGCGGCGTGCTTCCGTGGCGATTGTCGCGCGACGCTCGCCAATCCGCTACGGCGAGATTGCAACAAATTCTTGCGCGCGCCGAAATGGCGGCCATACAGGCACGGGTCGTTGCGCGTGCATCAGTTTTCCTTCCCGCATCGCGCGCCGCCCATGAGCGGCGCCAACATCACGCGCGCCCGATGCGCGGATGCGCGAGACCGCCGAACGCGGCCGCTTCAGGCGACAGATCGAACAGATCACCAGTGCGCTCGCGCGGATGCTCGACCGCCGGCCGGCTGCGCAGCCGGCCGGCATGCGTGGGCGCGACGTAGGCGGCGGCCGTTTCGATCGGCGGCACGTCGAACAGGTCGCGCGTGACGCCGCGCACGGCATCCGTCGGCGACCGGCCGCGCAAGCGCGCGACCAGTTCGACGAAGCGATCGAAATCGCCGGCCCGCGTCGCCTTGTTCACGTCGGCGAGATCGCGCGCCTTCAGCACGCACGGCTGCGCGAGCCGCACGAAATACGGCGCTTCGAGTTCGACCGACAGCGCGAGCGGATAGCTCTTGCCGGTTTGCTCCTTCGCACGCCCGATGCAGTCGACCACGGCCGCGCCCTGCGCGACGCCGAGCGGCTTGCCGGTGCTCACGCTGCGCAGATGATCGGGGAACACGCGCAACTGCGTGCCGACCGTCAGCGCGGTGGACGATACGCAGACGAGCGCGTAGTGCTGTTCGCGGCGCCGGCCCGACGGCAGCGTCGAGCGGCTCGCGATGAACGTGTGCGGCGGCAGCGGCCGCACCTGGCCGCTCGCATCGACCCATGCATTCCACAGCAGCGCGTCCTCGCGCCTGCGCTCGCCCGAACGCGTGCGCGCCGCGACCGGCGAAAACAGCGCGAGCAGCGAGCCCGTGCGATGCGCGGCGACTTGCGCGCTGCTGCCGAGCGGTTGGTTGATGCCCCACAGAAAACGCCCGCCCCCGAGCCGGCGCTCCCATTCCTTGCGGAGCACGACGGTCGGCAGTTCCTCGCCGGACTCGGTACCGATCTTCGTCCAGCAGAACGTGGGAGGGAGATGTTTCAGTGTCATCGACTTTCTCGGGATACAGCCTCGCTGGTGACAGCAAGCCCATTCAACAACCGTAACTGTATAGGTATAATGCATCGCATGGAAGCCCCGGACCACGATTTTCCTGTACAAGACCTGTTACGCCGTCTGATGGCGGACACGCGTTCGTCCAGCGAAATCGCGCGACTTTCCGGGGTCAGCCAGCCAACCGTCTCGCGCCTGCGGCTGTCGAACGGGCATCGGCTGCGGCGCAGCGGGCCATTCAACAAGCTATGCAGTTTCTACGGCGTCGATACCGGCCCGGCGCGCCGCCGTTACAACGATCTGCTGCGCGACGCGATCGTCGACGCATGGGACGGCTCCGACGAGCACGGGCGCGCGCTGCTGGTCGTGATTCAGGGATTGAAGGATCTGCAGGCGAAAGCCGACGACAGGTGACGGCGCGCATGCGTTCATGACGGCGCGACCGGAAGGAAGGCTGACGGCACGTAACGCACGGGCGGTGGCGAATACGATTCGTCATCGCCCGTTTTGCATCGGGCGATGCGACACGGAACAACCGCAAGCACGCCGCCGAGCACGCGCATCGCAATCGCACCGCACGCCCCGCATCGGCAACGCGCCGAAACTTTATTTACCCGCGGTTAAAAAAGTTTGACACGACGATTTCACTGAGATAAGTTTTGCGCAAGCTTCCGGAAAGCAAACGCGAACCGGCAGGCCATCACGATGCGCGGCGCGGCCGAAACCGCCGATCCGTTTCATTCCGTCGCCGCACGCGCGTCGCGTCGTGTTTCCGCAGCGCAGCACCGCAGCTCGCAACATCTCCGTTTCATCGAATGATGTCGTTCCGTTTCAGCCGGAAGGACGCGCGGCATGCACCGTGCATTTGATTCGCAGTCCTGCGTGACGCGCATGCGTGGCGCCGCCGCTTTCCCGATGGTGCAGTTTCCTCTTCGTTGCAGGCAGTAATCGGCCCGGCCCGCAGGGGGTGTATCGCGGACCGGTCGTCCAGACACAATCACAAGAACGAGGTCGGCAATGCAATTTCATTTCAGAGGATCGCGTCGCGCATGGCTCCCCGCGCTCGTCGCAGCGGCAACGCTCGCCGCGTGCGGCGGTGACGACGGCGGCAGCGTGGCGGGCGTATCCGCACTCGCGCAGGGTCAAGGTCAGGATCAACAAGGCGACAGCGCCGCATCGGCGGACAACGCATCGGGGCGCGTGTCGCCTTCCGGCGTTCCGTATGCGAATCCGGCCAGCGGCGGACGCTACCGGCCGGTGATCAGCAACGGCCAGGTACAACCGTCGCTGTCCGGCGGCACGATCGAGGAGAACGCGTGGGTCGACACGCCGGTCGATTCCGACGGCGACGGTACGCGCGACCGCATTCACGTGCGCATCGTGCGTCCGTCCGAAACCGCAAACGGCGCGCGCACGCCGGTCATCGTGCTCGCGAGCCCGTACTACGCCGGGCTCGCCGACAGCCCCAACCACGACGTCGACGTCGAACTCGACGGCTCGCCGCATCCCGCCGCGGCGGCAGCCGCGCCCGCCGGCGCGTCCGCGCGGATCATGGCCGCCGCGCCGCAAGTCCGGATGCTGCAGCAGCTCGAAGCAGCCGCGGCCGGCCGTTCATGGATCGAAGGGTATTTCGTGCAGCGCGGCTTCACGATCGTCTATGCGGATTCGCTCGGCACCGCCGGTTCCGACGGCTGCCCGACGATCCTCACGCGCGACGAATCCGTCGCGATGGCGTCGGTGATCCGCTGGCTCGGCCGCGATGCGACCGCGAAGGATGCGACCGGCAAGCCGGTCGTCGCGAACTGGTCGACGGGCCACGTCGGCATGTACGGCGTGTCGTACGACGGCACGCTGCCGAAGATGGTCGCGAGCCTGCGCACGCGCGGGCTCGACGCGATCGTGCCGGTCGCCGGGCTGTCGAACATGTACGGCTACTACCGCTCGGGCGGGCTCGTGCGCGCGCCGGAGGGCTATCAGGGCGAGGACGTCGACGTCTATATCAAGGCGCTGCTGACGAATGCGCATCCGGAGCGCTGCACGCACCTGATCGACGAGGCGCTGCAGCAGGAAGACCGCAAGACCGGCAACTACTCGCCGTTCTGGGCCGCGCGTGACATTCCGACCGCGTACGCGGTCGCGCCCGCACTCGTCGCGCAAGGGCTGACCGACGACAACGTGCGCACCGACCAGTCGACGTCGTGGTATCTCGCGATGCGGCGTCAGGGCGTGCCGACGCAGCTGTGGCTGCATCGGCTGAAGCATACCGACCCGACCCGCGTGCCGGCGATGGCCGATGCGTGGACCGCGGAGGTGAACCGCTGGTTCACGCGCTACCTGATCGGCGTCGACAACGGCGTGGATCGCGATCCGCGCGCGGTGGTCGAGCAGGCCGACGGTACGCTGCTGAAAGAAGCGGACTGGGCCGCACGGCACGCCACGCCGGTCGCGTATTTCGCGGGCGGCGACGGCGCCGGCACCGGCACGCTGCTGCGGATGCCGAGCGGCGGGCCGCTCGCGCGCTTCACCGACGATGCGTCGATCCCCGCGCTCACGCTGGCGAACGCCACGACCGGCGAGCATCGCGGCCGCTTCGAGACGGCCCCGTTCACGGCCGCGACGCGCCTGTCCGGCACCGCGACCGCACGCGTGCGGCTGACCTTCACCGGCGTCGCGAACGTGACGGCGCTGCTGGTCGACCGCGCGCCGGACGGCACGGCGACGATCGTCACGCGCGCATGGACCGATCCGCGCAATCGCTTGTCGGACTGGTTCTCGGAGCCCGTGCTGCCGGGGATGCCGTATGACCTGAAGCTGACGTTCATGCCGCGCGACTACAAGCTGGAAGCGGGTCACAAGCTCGGCCTCGTCGTGCTGTCGAGCGACAACGAGGCGACGCTGCGGCCGACACCGGGCACGGGTCTCGCGCTCGATCCGGCAGGCACGTCGGTCACGGTGCCGCTGGTGTCGTCCTGACGCTGGAATGTGGCCGCGCACCCCGTGCTTCGCTCGCGCGTTGCACGGTGGTGCGCGGCTCATCGTTTCAGCCGAGCAACGCGTTGTTGCTCCGGCGCCGTGACGGCGTGCCGTTCCAGATCTCATTGTTCGTGCCGATTCTTGTTTCAGTACTGAACCTGCGCGATGAGGTCGAGATGCCGGCCGCGCACGCGCCGGTAGCGCATGTCCGAATAGGCGACGCCGATGCGCGTCGCCAGCGGATTCACATGGCCGCTTGCCGCCGTTCTGCAAAGCCCGGATCGACCGCGGCCTGACCACAGAACGGCACGCTCACAACGGTGTCAGCACCGCCTGCCCGGCAAAATGCCGGGCGGCATTGTCGAGAAACTGCTGGACCGACCGGTCGAGCGCCTCGGGCGACCAACCGCCCATATGCGGCGTCAGCACGATGTTGTCGAGACCGGTCAGCGCGCGCGGCGGCTCCGGCTCGCCTTCGTACACGTCGAGCCCCGCGCCCGCGATGCGTTTCTCGCGCAGCGCGTCCGCCAAAGCAGCGGTATCGACAACACTGCCGCGCGACACGTTGACGAGAAAGCCGCCGGGGCCGAGCGCGTCGAGCACCGCGCGATCGACCAGGTGCCGAGTGCCCGCGCCGCCCGGCGTCGCGACGATCAGGAAATCGGCCCACTGCGCGAGTGCGTCGAGCCGGTCGAAATAGCGGTATGGCGCAGCGTCCTTCGGCGAACGGCTGTGATAGCCGACCTCGATGTCGAAGCCGGCCGCACGGCGCGCGCACTTCTCGCCGATCTTGCCGAGCCCGACGATGCCAAGCTTCTTGCCCGATACGTTCGGCGGCATAGGCAGCCCTTCACGCCACACGCCCGCGCGCGTTTTCGCATCGAGCCGCACGACATCGCGCACCGTCGCGAGCAACAGCGCGAACGCGTGGTCGGCGACGCAATCGTCGTTGGTGCCGGCGCCCGTGACGACCGTGATGCCGCGCGCCTTCGCATGCGCGACGTCGATATGCTCGTAACCCGCGCCGAGCGCGCTCACGAACGTGAGCCGCGGAAGGCGGTCGATGTCGGCAGCGGCGAGGCCCGTGCTGCCGTTGGTCAGTACCGCGCGAATCGTGCCGCCGTGTTCGGCGATCGCGCGTTCGCGTTCTTCGGCGGTCGGGGCATGGCGCACGTCGAACGACGCGGCGATCTCGCGATGCGCTTCGCCGCGCAATGCGATGAGGACCAGCAGTTCTGGCTTCATGTCAGCAAGTGTCCGCAGGCGGGAACGGATTTCAGTGTAACAAGCCCGCATGACGGATGCGGGTAATCCCCACACGGGCTGTGGGCACGCCGCCGCACGCGGTTTGCCAAAGCCGGCTCAGTCAAGTAACTTTCGGCGTACGCCCCCGTCCTGGAGATTGGCCTCGATGAAACTCGCCCTGCCCGCCCGGATCCTGGGCCTCGCGCTCGCCGCCACTGTCGTCGCGCCCGGCGCGCATGCCGACACGCCCGTCGTGGTGTCGTCGAAGATCGATACCGAAGGCAACCTGCTCGGCAACGTCATCGCGCAGGTGCTGAAGGCCCACGGCATCCCCGTCACCGAAAAGATCGCACTCGGCACGACGCCGATCGTACGCAAGGCGCTGACGAGCGGCGAGATCGACATCTACCCCGAATACACGGGCAACGCCGCGTTCTTCTTCAACAAGGCCGACGATCCCGCGTGGAAGAACGCAAGCCAGGGTTACGACACCGCGAAGAAGCTCGACTACGCGGCGAACCATCTCGTCTGGCTCACACCGGCGCCCGCGAACAACACGTGGGGCGTCGCCGTGCTCGCGCCCGTCGCGCAATCGCAGCACCTGAAGACCCTCTCCGATTTCGGCAAGTGGACCGTGGGCGGCGGCAAGGTGAAGCTTGCCGCGTCGGCCGAATTCGTGAACAGCCCATCCGCGCTGCCGTCATTCGAGAAGGCATACGGCTTCAAGCTGAAACCCGACCAGCTCGTCGTGCTGTCCGGCGGCGACACCGCGGCGACGATCAAGGCCGCCGCAAACCAGACCGACGGCGTGAACGCCGCGATGGTGTACGGCACCGATGGCGGCATCGCGTCGAGCGGCCTCGTCGTGCTCGACGACGACAAGCACGTGCAGCCCGTCTATGCGCCCACGCCGGTGATTCGCGAAGCCGCGCTGAAGGCGCATCCGCAGATCGCCGACTACCTGAAGCCCGTGTTCGCGAGCCTCGACCTGAAGACGCTGCAGACGCTGAACGCGCGCATCCAGATCAATGGCGAACCGGCGGCCGGCGTGGCCAAGAGCTATCTGAAGTCGAAGGGCTTCGTCAAGTGACGGGTCGCGCCGTGGCGTCCGCGCGGCGCATCACGCTCGACAAGGTCGGCATTCTGATCGGTGTCCTGACGATCGTCGCGGTGGTCGGCATGCCGTTCATGGTACTGCGGCCGAACCGCATCGCGGCCGGCACGGGGCTGTCGGTATTCGCCGCATTGCCGTCCGCGCAGGGTGCCGCGCTCGCTGCACTGTGGATCGTCGGCGCGCTGTGGGCGATGACGGCGAGCCGTCCCGCATGGCGGCTCGCGGCCGGCTCGACGTGGCTCGCGACGCTCGCGTATGCGGTCGGTGCGGCCGCGGCGCATGTCGTCGCGCCCGACGACATGCTCGCGCGCGTGTCGCCCGCGGCAGGCGTCTGGCTGCTGCTGTTCGCGTGGGCCGTGCTCGTCGCGGACGCGCTCGCGCGGCTCGCATTCGGCCCGTGGCGGCGCCTCGTCGCGCTCGCGGTCGTGATCGCGGCGATATCGGTGCCGCTCGCGAGCGGCTGGTGGGACGGCCTTTCCGTGATGCGCGAATACGCGGTGCGCAGCGACGACTTCTGGCGCGAGGCCACCCGGCACGTGTCGCTCGCGGGCGGCTCGGTCGCAGCCGCGCTCGTCGCGGGCGTGCCGCTCGGCATCGCATGCGCGCGGATCGCACCGGTACGCACCGTCGTGATGCCGGTGCTCAATGTCGTGCAGACGATCCCGAGCATTGCGATGTACGGGCTGATGATGGCGCCGCTCGGCCTGCTCGCCGCGCACGTGCCGCTCGCGGCCGCGCTCGGCATCCGCGGGATCGGCGTCGCGCCGGCCTTGCTCGCGCTGTTTCTCTACTCGCTGCTGCCGATCGCGTCGAGCGTCGTGGTCGGACTCGAGCAGGTGCCGCCGCATGTGACCGAAGCGGCACGCGCGATGGGCATGACGCGCGTGCAGCGGCTGCTCGGTGTCGACCTCGTGCTCGCGCTGCCGGTGATCCTGAGCGGCGTGCGCATCGTGCTCGTGCAGAACATCGGCCTGACCGCGGTCGCCGCGCTGATCGGCGGCGGCGGATTCGGCACCTTCATCTTCCAGGGGATCGGGCAATCGGCTGCCGATCTCGTGCTGCTCGGCGCGATCCCGACGATCGCCCTCGCGCTGGCAGCCGCCGTCGTGTTCGAAGCCGCGACCACGCTCGCGAAGGGACGTACCGCATGATCGAGATCGAACGCCTCGGCAAACGCTTCGGCGACGTCGTCGCCGTCGACGACGTGTCGCTGACGATGAAGCAAGGCACGATCACCGCGCTCGTCGGCGCATCGGGCAGCGGCAAGTCGACGCTGCTGCGGATGATCAACCGGCTGATCGCGCCGACCAGCGGCACGATCCGCATCGACGGCGTCGACACCGCGAGCGTTCCGCCCGAGCAACTGCGGCGGCGCATCGGCTACGTGATCCAGGGGCACGGCCTGTTCCCGCACTGGAGCGTCGCGCGCAATATCGCGACCGTGCCGCGCCTGCTCGGCTGGCCGGCCGCGCGCATCGACGCGCGCGTGCGCGAACTGCTCGAACTGTTTCACCTCGCGCCGTCCGAATTCGCGGACAAGCTGCCGCACGAACTGTCGGGCGGCCAGCAGCAGCGTGTCGGCGTCGCGCGCGCGCTCGCGGCCGAGCCCGCGATGCTGCTGATGGACGAGCCGTTCGGCGCGCTCGATCCGATCATCCGCAACAAGGCGCAGGACGACCTGTACGCGCTGCAGCGCCGCCTCGGCATCACGGTCGTGATCGTCACGCACGATATCGAGGAAGCGCTGAAGCTCGGCGACACGATCGCCGTGATGGACGGCGGCCGGCTGCTGCAGGTCGCGTCGCCGGCGGAGATTCTCGGCAAGCCGGCGGCAGGTGTGGTCGAACAGCTCGTCGCGGGCGTCGATCGGCCGCTGCGCCTGCTCGCGCTGACGCCGATCGATGCGGTGGCCGAATCCGGTCACGCCGACGGCGAACCGATCGCCGCGACGCGCACGCTGCGCGATGCGGTGTCCGAGCTGCTGTGGCGCGGCGTCGACGCATTGCCGGTCGACGACGGCAACGGGCGCGATGCACGCCGCATCACGCTCGGCGCGATCCGCGCGCACGCGAGGAAGCCCGCATGACGACGCGGCCCGCGCGTTCACCCCTGCCGCGGCGGCTGCCCGCGTATGTCGCGAGCGCGGCCGCGCTCGCGCTGCTGCTCGTGCTGCTGTTGCGTCCCGCGTGGCTGCAGGGCGTGTTCGCGCCGTTCGCGGACAACGGCGCGCCGGTCATCTACGATCGCGCGAGCCTGCTCGACCTCACGCTCGCGCACCTCGGCACCGTCGCGCTGTCGAGCCTGATCGGCATGCTGATCGCGATCGCGGCCGGCATCGCGGTCACGCGCCCCGCCGGCGCGGATTTCCTGCCGGTCGCGCGCAGCGTCGTCGACATCGGCCAGACCTTTCCGCCGGTCGCCGTGCTCGCGCTGGCCGTGCCGGCCGTCGGCTTCGGGTTGAAACCCGTGCTGATCGCGCTCGTTCTGTACGGGCTCCTGCCGATTTTCGAGAGCACGATCGCGGGGCTCGAGGACGTGCCGCGCGACGTCGTCGACGCCGCGCGCGGGATGGGGATGAGCGGCTGGCAGCAACTGGTTTCCGTCGAGCTGCCGCTCGCGTTTCCGGTGATCGTGAACGGCATCCGGCTCGCGGTCGTCATCAATCTCGGGACCGCGACGATCGGGTCGACGGTGGCCGCGCGCGGGCTCGGCGACGTCATCATCGCGGGCCTGCAGACCTCGAACACGGCTTTCGTGCTGCAAGGCGGCGTGATCGTCGGGCTGCTCGCCGTGCTGGTCAGCGATGCGATCGGCGCGCTGGCACGGGTGGCGAGTGCGCGGCGGCCGTAGCACGCACCTGGCGTCACGGCTCTGCTCGCGAAAAAGACGGCGCGACAAAAAATCGGGGCGGGCTTGATCCGGACTCCGATGCGTGTACGTGCAACGATCCTGTCTGCGGACGGCGCGCGTCGATACAAGCCTACAGCCTGCTTTCATTCGAGCCCGTGCTCGAACGCGTCAGACGATTGGCCGATATACTATGCGCCTCCCATTTCCCCGCACTACACCATGCGACGTCGGTTTTTCTGGCTGATCGTGCTTTCGCTCGGCATTGCGCAACAGGCTTCGGCGCAGCAGGCGCCTGCGCAGCCTGCGTCCGCGCCCGAAGCGGCCGCATCCGCGCCGGTCGCGGCATCTGCGCCGCTCGCCAACGCCAACGATCAGCCGAACGAAGCAAACCGCCGCATCACGTCGTACCTGACGAAGAAATTCGGCCTCGCGAAGGAGCGCGCCGCGCGGCTCGCCGATATCGTGAGCGTCACTGCGACGAAATATTCGCTGCCTCCCGCACTCGTTTACGCGATTATCTCGATCGAATCGCGCTTCCAGGAAAAGGCGCGCG
>Ga0207667_10011545_pt1 | contig 10261 bp, 9 predicted proteins | sample KBSCornC52_FD_184301 | JGI IMG/M metagenome (GOLD analysis project Ga0207667, IMG submission 184301) | Corn rhizosphere microbial communities from Kellogg Biological Station, Michigan, USA - KBS Corn C5-2 (SPAdes) (version 2) | ecosystem: Host-associated > Plants > Roots > Rhizosphere > Soil ...
TCTAGGTCGTCCATGGCTTGGCTCCCGTTAAACAGGTTGAATTTCACGAGCGGCGAGGATCTCCGATGAGGCCTGACCCGCCCCCAGGAAAACTGCCCTGAACCACAACTCAATGCCGCAGATCATCCACAGCTGCCAGGTGTGAGCGATCAGCCCGCCATTCGATTGCTTGTAGCTTTGTATCATCTCCCGGTACAGGCCGCTGGCTTGATTTCCATCTACCCATCCCATGGACGCTATTGTAAGCGAATTAAAGAAATTTTCGCCTCCGATTGCCTCCAGAGCTTCGGGGAACACCTGGCTGAAGTCAGCTTTGGTCAAGCGACGCCGGATGGTCTCGGGCAAGAGGCCCCGCATCGCATTTCGTAGAATAAACTTGGGTTCGCGTCCGCGCCAGCGCTGCTCTTCCGGCAAGGCAAATGCGAACTCGATCACTCTCCGGTCCGACAGCGGATGCCGCCTTTCGAAGCCATATCGCGATTCGGACCGATTTCCGATCTCGTATCCCTGGCACGCCCATCCGTCCGTGAGATTGCGATACATGTCTTCCTGGGCAAAGGTGGGGAACTTCTTATGAACAGGTTCGCTCTGTCTTTCGGTTAGCCGTGCCCGATGCGCGAACTGCTGATCTATCCACGGCGGAGACACGTAGCCACGCCGCAATGCCCATTTGACGCCACGGCGCGCGAGCGGCGGAAGAAGAGGAAAGAATCCAACCTTTAGAAGAGCGCGCCGCGGGAAGATAATGGCAGGCACTCCAGTTGAAGTTCGGCCGAACTGCCGATCACAGCGCAGCTGACGCACCAGGGACAATAGGTTGAGCCGCCGCAGGAAATCAGCATAGTGATAAAAGCTTCCCGTGAGCCACTCATCTCCCCCTCCGCCGCCAAGAACCACGCGGAGCCGATTTTGCCGGCAGAGAACCGAGATTGGGTTCGAAATGACGCCGTTCGGATAATCCGGGAAATCTTCATAACGACGGGCGTCCTCAAAATACACGGAGGGCGAGACCGCCTCCTGGTGCAATTTGTGGGACTCCACCTTCCACATATCAACGACGTCATCAATGTACGAACTCTCGTCGTATGACCGGCCCGGATAAACCAGTGAAAGCGTTGCAAAATCGTGGTCAGCGGCCAGCCCTTCTCGATAGACCTCCTGTGCCATGGCAACCACCGAGGAAGAATCCAGGCCGCCGCTCAGTTCCGCCCCAACCGGCCCCTGGCTCCGCAATCGGCAGCGCACGGCTTCTTTAAAAACCGAGGAGAAGTGCTCTGCGTACTCCTCATCAGTTCGGTGGCGAACCTCTTTGCCTGGATCGAGATCCCAATAGACGCGTTTGTCGATCCGGCCTTCTCGAATCAAAAGAGAGTGCGCCGGGGGGAGACGCAAAATACCCTTGTACAGGGTTTCTTCCCGGTCGGTAAGGTTCGCAGCCAAATACCCTGCCACCATTTCTTCATTGGGCTCGCGGGGAACAGATGCGTCCCGAAAGAGCTGGTGGAGTTCAGATGCCCAAAGGAATTTGCGGCCGTCGCTATGATAGTAAAAGGGCTTGATCCCGAGTATGTCCCTGGCACAAAAAAGCTGCCGGTGCCGCTTGTCCCAGATGACAAAGGCAAAGTCACCGATGATCTTCGCCGGACACTCGGTACCCCAACATTCGTAAGCCCTCAGGACAAGTTCAGCGTCCGTATCGTCGCGAAGCCTCGCAACCGCTGACTTGAGCGCCGCGAGAAGATCTTCGCGATTGTCCACACGGCCATCCATGGTGAGGCACAAGTTGTTCGATTCATTCGTGAGCGGTTGCCGTTCGTAAACCGACTCCGGAGTGGTATGAAGCATGCAATGCCCCAGACCAACCGGTCCATCGATCCAGTGCCCCACGCCGTCAGGCCCTCGATGAGCGCTGGCATCGATCATCCGGTGAAGAACAACAGGGTCAACCGGCAGGCCGTTGATGTTGTAGATGCCGGCGATGCCGCTCACGAGGCAGCCTGCTCTTTCGGGTGGACGCTCACGATCGTAGAGTTGAGACGGGGCAGGATTGAGAATAGGCCGAGTTCGACCTTGGCGAGCCAGTCCGGAGCCGGGGGCTCCAAGACTTTGCGCACCCTAGGCACGGGTGTCCTGGCTTTTCTGGGGCGGAGAGACACTTACCAGGCCTTTGGTATGCAATTCTCCCACGAGTCGCAGAAGGTCGCGCTCAAGTGTGTCTGGGGAAACATCATATTCCTGATGAATCTCTTCGAACACTCTGCGCAGTGGCCCACCTTTCTGGAGGAGCGCCCAGATCCGTGCCCCCAGCTGCTCGAGGCCGAAGTACGTCCCGGATTCCAGGTTCAGAATCACGACTTGACCATTGAAGTCGCGTGCCACGAGGTCGTCGCCAATCACCACGATTGATTCCAGCGAAACTTCCTTTACAGGCATGAGAGTCCGTGACAGTCAGAGTATTTCCAGCGAGTCGAGTTCCTACGATGCCGGGCGCCGGATGAATTATATCCTCAATCCAGGAAACATTCGGCCCGCTAACTTTTGAAAAATGATGTGCTTCTGGAGCGGCTTTCGGGCCGCCATAGCCTGTAGAATCAAGGGCCACGATTTGGCTGGGATTCTCTGAACCGCAGTTCGGGCTCCGCCAGCGGCCTTAACGGCATCTCGCTTGCCGGTCGCCGCCTGATTTGTGCCTTCATTCCCACACCATCATCGGCGTGTAGCGCTGCAAGCCGGAGTCGCCGATCATCACCCGGTCCTGACATTCAACCCAGGCGTGGGCTTCGAAGTGTCCTGTGTCTTGGCTCACGCCAATCCGAATTCTGGACGGCAGGCCTTCCTGCCGGAGCATGATATGCAGAACCAAGGCCTGGGTCAGACAGGTGGCGCGGGGCACATACCGGCTGATAGCGCGCACCGCCCAACTGAGTTGGTCCGACGAGTAGTAGCTCTGCCGAGCTAAGCGCGGACGGGCCAGGAACTTCACCACCCGCGGCAACCTGGCAAAAGGGACAATCCACAAAGCCAGCCGGACGGAGCACACCAAAGCAGCGGCCCGCATCAAGGTGGGAATTTCTCGCAACCGAGGGAGGCGGGCCATGCTGAAAACCTGAAGCCGCTACTATATCGCAAGAAACTCACGTGGGGACAGCCGCCCTCGGCTGTCCGGCGGAGCGAAGCCCCGCTGGACTTCCGGAAAACCAAGTCGAGCTGCGCTCGACCCGACAGCCGAGGGCGGCTGTCTCCACATGTATAGCGGATATAATTCCCTGCAATGTTCTTCCGTCTCGGGAAGCTTCTTTATACCCTGTGCCTCATTGCCTTGTTGGTGCCGGTGGCCGGGGCCGTTGCCCTGTCGTCGTGGCGCGGCGTTTTACGCGACAGTGGCGGAAAACCAGTCAGCGCGGCAACCGTCAAACTTACCTCGGCCACAGGGGGCCGCCACTACCAAGCCTCGACAACTGGCAGCGGCGAGTTTGCCCTCTCTGACATCCTTGCCGGAGACTATGACGTTTCGGTGGAAAGCGGCGGCGAGACCTGGCGCATGTCGAAGCCCCTCGCCATTGCGGGCGGCGCCTCGCTCAACGGCACTCTGCAGCTGTCGTCCCAGGCGGAAGTCCGCATCCTGCCCATCGGCGAGGAGTCTTCGGCACAGTCCAGCGGTGGAGAGCGGCTTTCCAGCGGAGAAGTTTCCAGTCTTCCGCTGAATGCGCGCGACTTCAGCAAGCTGCTGCTGCTGGCCGCTGGTACTATGACCGACGCCAACGGCGCCGCTAACTTTACCCAGCAATTCGCGGTCAACGGGCAGCGCGGCACCACCACCGTCTTCGCCCTGGATGGCTTCGACACCACCGATCCGGAAATGGGTGGCGCAACTTTTTCCAACTTCAACGTGGATGCCATCCAGGAAGTGCAGTCCAATGCCGGAGTGATGACTGCGGAGATCGGTCACGGGGCCGCCAGCTACACCAATGTTGTCACGAAATCCGGCACCAACCAGGTGCACGGCAGCTTCTTTGAATTCGCCCGGAATGCCGCCTTCGACGCCCGCAACTACTTCGATCACAAGAGCGTCGCCGACGAGCGTCGCATTCCTCCCTTTGTGCGCAATGAATTCGGGTTCACCAACGGCGGCCCCGTGGTGCTGCCGAAAATCTACGACGGCCGCAACCGCACTTTTTATTTTGGCCAGTACCAGGGCTTCCGCCAGGTGCTGGGGACGACGCAGGTGTTCCCCGTCCCCACCGCAGCCGAGCGCCAGGGTATTGACACCGAAACTTTTCCCGGCGACACTCTGACCGTCCCGGTAAACCCGGCCATCGTGCCGGTGCTCGATCACTATCCCCTGCCCAACGATCCCAAGGGAGCCTACGGCGATCGCACCTATGCCGCCTCGTCCAAGATTTACACCCGCACTGACCAGTTTTCGGTGCGGGTCGATCACCGCATTTCGGACAAGGCATCGTTAATGACCCGGTTCAGCCTCAACCAGGTGACGGGGCCGCTGACCAATCCCGACCAGACGGCGATCGATCCCAGTTTCGCGGTGCAGTTTTTCGATCACCAGCGCAACGCCGGAGTGAAATATTCACGCACCATTTCACCTCACTTTATTTCGGACACTGCGTTCAGCTACATTCGCAGCACTCCCTTTTTCCCCGCCATCAACCACACCCAGCCGGCCATGGCTTTCGGCGACGGCCTTTTTCTCGCCTTCAACCAGCCGGGCGGTTCGATTTTCGGATCGTACAGCAACCTCTACCAACTCAAGCAAGACATGAGCTACGTGCACTCCAATCACGTCTTCAAGTGGGGAGTGGAAATCCGGCACAACCGCGACGCTACTATTTTCGGCACCAATCCCAACGGGCAGTACACGTTTGGCGGAGGTACGGCATATTCTCCCGTGCTGATCACTTCGGCCAGCGGGACGCACGACATTCATCCCGGAGATCCACTGCCGGATTCGCTGACCGGCCTGCTTACCGCCACTCCGTATTCGTACGGGGTCATCGCCGCCGCCGACGTCACTCCCACCGGCGACCGTTTCGACGAAGCCGCGGTCCGACGCGAGGCCTATAACTTCTACTTTCAGGACACCTGGAAGGCGCGGCCGAATCTGACCATCAACTACGGGCTGCGCTACGAAGTAAACAGTCGCATCCACGAAGCCGAGAATCGTACATCGCTGCCCAGATTCGTAAATGCCAGCGGCCAGGACGTTCCCTACTGGGACCACAATGCGAAGCAGCCGTTCTACTTCAACCCGCAGCCTCCTTATGACCAGGACTGGAAGGGGCTGGGGCCGCGCCTCTCGGTGGACTATGCCGTCACCAGTCACACTGTGCTGCACGCCGGCGGAGCGATCACGTCCCTTGTCCCCAATCTGTGGCAGGACAATTTTCTTACCGGTGCGATTCCGCTTGCGACCAGCCTTTACGCCAGCGCGCTGCCCAATGTCCCGCTACCGTTCCAGAATTCGGTGGTGCCGGTGACGCTTCCGCCTCCCTACACCACGGCGGGCCAGCCTCTGTTCCCCAATGGAGATGCCAGTCACGTGCCGCCGAACACGCAGGTGGACCTGCAGCGCTACCAGAACGATCTGACCGCGCTCACGCCGGGAAATCAGGTGCAGTTGCTCTCCATGGTCGGGTTGGCAAAGAACTTCCGCAACGGTTACATCGAGAGCTACACCGCCGGCATCGACCACGATTTCAGGGACTTCAAGTTCACCGCTGCCTATGTGGCCACCGCTGGAGTGCACCTGTCCGCGGTCTATTCGCCCAACAGCTATGGCGGGGCCGATCCGGCCTTCGCTCCCTTCACCCAGTTCGATTCTTCGGGCAATGCTATCGGAGGGTTTGGGCCGGAGAGTGTGATGACCAGCCGTTCGCATTCCACTTATCATGCGCTGCAGTCCGGCGTCAGCAAGAATTCCGCGCGCCTGGGTCTCGGTTTGCAGGCCAGCTACACCTATTCCAAATCGATTGACGACACCAGCGCCGTTCTGGGAGGCTCGATCGCGGGAGCGGGCGTGGTGCTGCAGACCATGCCCCAGAATCCCTGGAACCCGGCCGCGGAAAAAGGCCCGTCCACGTTCGACGCGACCCACTCCTTTACTCTGAGCATGATCCAGGTTCTGCCCCTCGATCATGCAAGTTTTCTGCGGCCGCTGGGACGAACTCTCACCCGGGGCTGGCAGTTCCTGAATATCACCACCCTGACCAGCGGCGCGCCTTTCACCGTGTACTCGGGAGTGCAGCAGACCGGAGTGGGAGCAGGCGGGGCCGACCGTCCCGATCTGGTAGAGCAGCCGCATTTCTCTACCAGCGGCGCGGTGCGCGAGGATTATTTCGGCCGGGGCGCTGACAACGAATCATTCTTTTCGATTCCCATCAACGTGCCCGGCGGCACCGGCCCCAACCACGGCCGCTTTGGCACGCTGGGACGCAGCACCTTCCGCGGCCCGGGCTTTCAGCAATACGACATAGCGCTCATCAAGGACACGCCATTCGGCCACCGCGGCAACAGCGAACTGGGCACAGTGGAATTCCGCGCCGAGTTCTTCAATGTTTTCAACCTAGTGAATTTCGGACTGCCTTCGAATATCCTGCGCGGGAGCGGCTTCGGTGTCATCAGCAAGACCGCCGGGCCTTCGCGCCAGATCCAGTTTTCGCTGAAATTGATTTATTGAGGAAAAGGGAGAACTCAGAGTGCTACCTGCCGCAAGTCAGCTAACTCTGGCAGAGGGCTGTCCTACCCCCCCGACGCCCGGCAAACCCATCTCTGCCTGCTGCTCATTGAACAACGGCAAAACTAAACGAACTTAATACATATCTACTATTGCCATATTCGCCACCTAGCCCCTAGAGTGCTCGTGCCATGCGTTGGGACACGTTCAAGCTCCGCCTGAAACTCAGCCCCACCGCTCGCAAACGAATGTTAATCGCCGCGATCGTTCTAGCCGTCGTCTATCTGGCTTGCGGAGGCTTTATCTGGTGGTCGATGCATCAGCCTCCGGAAACCTTCGGCCGAGTCATGGCGAAGATGCCAGGCCCAGTCCCTTTCCTCCTCTTCCCGTTTGAAACGCTCTGGACGCACGCGCGTGCTGGAAGCCTGCAGGTGGGAGACGCCGCGCCGGATTTCTCCCTGCTCAAACTGGACAAAACCGAACGAGTGCAGCTGTCTTCTTTAAACACGGAGCAGCCGGTGGTGCTTGTGTTCGGAAGTTACACCTGACCGCCTTTCCGGCGGGAGGTTCCTGCCCTTAACAAACTTTATGAGCAGTACCGCGATCGCGTGGCGTTTCTGGTGGTGTACGTCACGGAGGCGCATCCCAGCGACGTCTGGCAGATGCAGAGCAATATCAAAGACCAGGTCGTCTTCGCCAGTCCAAAAAATGAAGAGGAGCGGGCCTACATCGCGGGAGCGTGCGTGCGCAAACTGGGCATAAAGTTTCCCAGCGTGCTGGACGAGTTTGGCAACTCGACCGAACGGGCCTACACCGGTTGGCCCGACCGCATCTATCTGATCGACGCGCAGGGCCGCGTCGCCTATAAAAGTCTTCCGGGTCCCTTTGGCTTCAAACCTGACCTGTTGAGTGCCGCCCTGGTTCGCATCCTGGCACCGAGCCATTAACGTCAAAAGCGGGGGCCTGCGGAGGCCCCACCGGCTTCAGCTACTCGTTGGCCGCGCGATTCCGCCGCCGTTCCGCTTCTTCCCGGTCCGCCTGATCCTGCTCAGCCTCGCTTTTGTTGGACTTCTTCACTGCATCTTTGGCTTGCCCCCAGGCGTTCTGGACCTTGCCTTCCACCTGCTTGGCGGCACCCTTTACCTGGGCTTCCTCGTCGCCGGTCCATTCTCCGACCTGGCGTTGCGCCCGGCCCGCGATGTCCTTGACTTTACCTTCCACTCTGTCCTTGTCCATGATGATTCCTCCACGACGCATGATTAAGTAGCCAGTCAAAATTAACTGACCGGCGCTGCGCGATACATCGGCAAGAACCTGTAATCGGTTTGGGGAGGTACTGTAGCGCTAAGGGCTGGTGGCAGCATCGGCCGCGGCCGGCAGAATCAACCCCACAACCAGTATGGCGAGCACATTCAAGACTCCCTGTAAGCTCAAGCCCTGAGAACTGAGAACCAGTAACTGGTTACCGGTTTTTATTTCGAGTTCGTCTGGAAATCTCTCCTTGCCACGGCGACTCAGGGTGCGACTTTAACCATTACTACCGAGTGAGGCCCAACCGCGGCGGAGAATTTTCCTTTGAACTGTCCCAGGTCCTTGGCTCTCCACAGATCGCGTACACCGGCGCTCAGATGGCTGGGATAACCCACATCTTCCCAGGAGAAACCAATCTGCTTCTCGGTCGTGTCGCGATTGAGCAGGACCACGGTGCGGCTTCCGTCCTGCATCTGCTTGGCCCAGACTTCGTGGTCACCGTCCTTGCGCACCCGGCGGCCTTCGCTGCCCAGCGGGTCCTGGTTTACCGCGATCACTTCCTTGTTGGTGAGAATGTCGTGGATCTCCGGCTTCATGTCGCGGAGATCGTTGCCCGCAATCAGCGGCGCCGTGAGTATGGACCACAGGCTGAAGTGGGCGCGATACTCGTCCGTCGTCATGCCCCCGTTGCCCACTTCGAGCATGTCAGGATCGTTCCAGTGACCAGGCCCGGCGTAACTTTCTATTCCAACCTGCAGATCGAGGATATCGAGCATGCCGAGATGGTGGTGGTCCTTGCTCTCCCACTGGTCGCGAATGTCGCCGGTAGTGCGCCACAGATTTCCGCCTACCTTCTCGCCCCAGAGCCATGGCTTGGCCGTGCCCCACTCGCAGATGCTCAGCACGATGGGCCTGCCGGTAGAATTCAGCGCATTCCGGATCAGCGCGTACGCAGCCTCCGCGTCCTGGGTCGAAGTGTTGCACCAGTCGTACTTCAGGTAATCGACGCCCCAGGCGGCGTACTGCAACGCATCCTGATATTCATGGCCCAGGCTGCCGGGACGCTTGGCGCAAGTTTTGACCCCGGCATCCGAGTAGATCCCAAACTTGAGCCCCCGCGAATGGACATAATCGGCCAGCGCCTTGATCCCCGTGGGAAAGGTTTTGGGATCGGGCACGATGTTCCCGCTCGTGTCGCGCTCCACCTGCCAGCAATCATCGATCACGATGTATTGATAGCCGGCATCTTTCATACCGGACTTCACCATGGCATCGGCCATTTGCCGGATCAGGTCTTCGCTCACATGGCATCCGAATTTGTTCCAGCTGTTCCACCCCATGGGAGGAGTAGCGGCCAACGGTTTTTCCTGCGCCCACAGCAACGAAGGTGCGACCAGCAGACCTAACAGCGCGACCATAATTCTGGCTCTTACTGACATGTGTCGATGTCCTCCCTGATTGGTTCTTTCGCCGCCGAAACTGGGGCACCCACCACAACCCGCCCAGAGGTGCGAAGCCCGGCTGAATTTCCGATCTTTTTGCTGCCAAACAATTGCTGCCACAAAGACCAGGCGCGCCTCGCTTGCCCGCCCGGACGAGGGCGTCCGGGACCACGCAAACAGGCTCGCACCGCAGACCAGTGTTCGCGCAGCATCATAACATCAGGTTACCGATTGCCCGCGCTGCCTCGCGTGGGGCGAACATTCTTTTCCGGCACTTTTTCAGGGCGGGAACGGAGAAGACATAGCTGAGTGGAACCTGAATCTGCTGGCACCGTCTAAGGCAGCTATTCCTGCAAAATACGGTTAAGCTCGTACGGCACGCTCGGCCCTGTGGCATCTAATTAAAGCAGCTAATTAAGGTAGCGGAGGCACCATGAGAAGACTCGGGGCAGTCCTTACCACAGTTCTATTCCTGTTTTTGGCATTCAGCGCTCCACTCTATTCCCAACAAGAACAGCAGGACGAGAAGGAGCCGAAGCCCGAAAAGACGTCCAAGCCGCAACCTCACCCACAGCCCAAACAGCAGGAGCGGCAAAAGGAACAGGGTCAGCAGGGACAGGAACAGCAACAGCACGCCCAACAACAACAGCAGCAGCAGCGTCAAAAAGAGCAGATGCAACAGGAGCAGCGAGCGCAGCAGGAGCAGCGAACGCAGCAGGAGCGCCAGAAGGAACAGCTCCAGCAGCGACAGAATGCCCAGCAGGAGCGCGCCCAACAACAGCAGCAGGAGCGTCAAAAAGAGCAGATGCAGCAGGAGCAGCGAGCGCAGCAGGAGCGCCAGAAGGAACAGCTCCAGCAGCGACAGAATGCCCAGCAGGAA
>Ga0207667_10011547_pt1 | contig 10259 bp, 10 predicted proteins | sample KBSCornC52_FD_184301 | JGI IMG/M metagenome (GOLD analysis project Ga0207667, IMG submission 184301) | Corn rhizosphere microbial communities from Kellogg Biological Station, Michigan, USA - KBS Corn C5-2 (SPAdes) (version 2) | ecosystem: Host-associated > Plants > Roots > Rhizosphere > Soil ...
ATATATGGAAGGATAATAAAAACCTGAAGCAGCTTACCGAAAACGATATTACCGGTTTACTCGATACTTTCAAAAAATTCGGTACGCAGCAGGTGGTTATGTCGGGCGGTGAAGCATTGCTGAATACCAACTTTTTCAGGTTTTGTGAAATACTGCAACGCGAAAATATTTCTGTAACGCTGCTGTCGACCGGACTTTCTATCGAGAAAAAAGCAGATGAACTTCTGCAATACGTTAATGAAATTATTGTATCGCTCGATGGAGATGAAGCATTGCACGACAGCATCCGGCAAATACCCGGCGCTTTTCAGAAACTTAAAACGGGTGTACAGCGTATAAAATCGATGAACCCGGCGTACCGCATTACGGCACGTACCGTTATTCATCAGCTTAATTTCCGTCACTGGATCTCTATAGTAAATACGGCCATGGAAATAGGGCTTGATCAGATCAGCTTTTTACCGGCCGATGTAAGCAGCCATGCTTTCAATCGTGCTGAACTATGGAACGGCGACCGGCAGCAGCAGGTGCTGATCCATGAAAATGAATTGCCTGAATTACGTTCGGTATTGGATGAGCTGATCCATTATCATCACAAAGCATTCAATCAGCATTTCATTGCCGAATCGCCGGGAAAACTGAATAAGATCTATGAGTACTATGCCGCCTTTTATGGCAGAAACCCTTTTCCCTGGAAAAAATGCAATGCACCGTGGGTATCAACAGTAATTGAGGCAGACGGAACCGTGCGCCCCTGTTTCTTTCATGAAGCAATAGGCAATATCAGACAGCAACCGCTTGATAAAATACTAAACAGTAAAACAGCCGTTGCATTCAGAAAGAATCTTGATATGGATAATAACAGCACCTGCGCAAAATGTGTGTGCTACCTGAACCTTTCGCCGAGAACGACAATCGGGACGGCAATCGGCAATCGGCATCGTGAATCGTGAATCGGCAATCGTGAATGAGTAACGCGGCAGATTTTCGGACTTATTGCCGATTGCCGACTGCCGATTGCCGATAAACAAACTTGAAAACCAAATCATGAGCAAGAGCACTATCCTTTTTTCGCATTCATACTTCCTGCGCTTCGATCCCAAGCAGTGGGCTACCGGGCAACCGTATGCTCCGCTGGGTACTTTGTATGCCGCTGCCCTGATGCGTGAAAACGGGTATAGTGTTTCTTTATTTGATAATATGTTTTCGGTGAATGCGTATGATGTGCAGTCGACCATCAATGAGCAATTGCCCGATTTTTTTGTGCTGTACGACGATGGCTTTAACTATCTCACTAAAATGTGCCTTACCAATATGCGCGAAGCCGCTTTTACCATGATCCGGCTGGCAAAAGCAAAAGGAAGCACAGTAATAGTATCCAGCTCAGACAGTACCGATCATTACGAACAATACTGTAAAGCAGGCGCCGATTTTGTTTTACTCGGTGAAGCCGAAATGACCCTGCTGGAAGTAGTAAATGCCGTTAAAAATAAAGAAACCGATTTTCAGCATATAGCCGGTCTGGCTTTTATGCAGCATAACGAAATCATAAAAACACCCCGGCGCGCTGTAATGAAAGAGCTTGATGCTCTGCCATTCCCCGCGTGGGACCTGATAAATATTGTTCCCTACCGCGCGATGTGGTTAAAAAGCTCCGGTTATTTTTCACTGAATATGGCAACTACCCGTGGCTGCCCGTTCAAATGTAACTGGTGTGCAAAGCCTATTTATGGTAACCGCTATAATTCCCGTTCACCCGAAAAAGTAGTAAAGGAATTGAAATTATTAAAAGAGAAATTTCAGTTTGATCACATCTGGTTCAGTGACGATATATTCGGACTGAAACCGGGTTGGGTGCACAGCTTTGCCGATTGCATCGAAAAAGAGCAACTGCATTTTAAGTTCAAGATCCAGGCACGTGCCGATCTGCTGTTGCAGGAAAATTATATTAAAGACCTGGCGCGCGCCGGTTGTCATAATATATGGATGGGCGCCGAAAGCGGTTCGCAAAAAATTCTCGATGCCATGGATAAGGGCATCACGGTGGAACAGATCTATAAAGCCACTGCCCTGTTGAAAAAGAATGGTATTCATCCGTCTTTCTTTATTCAGTTTGGTTATTCAGGCGAAACAAAAGAAGATATCGCCAAAACCATTCGTATGATCAAGGACCTGCTGCCGTACGAGATGGGCATTTCTGTTTCTTATCCTTTACCCGGCACTGTGTTTTACGAAAGGGTAAAAGCCGATCTGAAAGAAAAAACCAACTGGACAGATTCCGATGAACTGCTGCTGATGTTCCGCAACACCTATCCCCCTGCATTTTATAAAAAACTGCATCGCTATGTGCACCATGAGTTTCGCAAACAACAGGGATGGGTGGCATTGCGCAAAGCGATCAGAAATCCTTTTGCCATTTCATTTACAGAATATAAAAAAATGGCGTCGGCCTGTTTGCATATGCCATCTTTATTCATTGAACGGATCCAGTTAAACCGCCTTGCTCATGATCAGATCAGCAGCATTTGATGTATTAGCCGAAACATATGATACCGGTTTTGTTGAAAGCCATATCGGGCTGGCGCAACGGCAGCTGAGCCGTAAATGGTTACAGCCACTGCTTGCAAGCAAAACAGGTTTACGCATACTGGAAATAAATTGCGGTACCGGCGCCGACGCTGTGTGGCTGGCAGAACAGGGCCATCAGGTTACTGCAACCGATGCCTCCCCTGCCATGATCTGGCAGGCACAGCAAAAAGCTGCACAGACATCATTCGAACATCAGCCATCATTTTATACCTGTGCATTCGATAAGCTGCATACGACTTTTCAGGACCAGCAGTTCGATCTTATATTTTCAAATTTTGCGGGGTTGAACTGTGTATCACCGGCAGCTATGAATACGCTGGCAAAACAACTGCATGGATTATTAAGTGCGGGCGGACACTTTGCTGTAGTGCTTTTTGGGAAATATTGTTTGTGGGATACATTGTACTATCTGCTGAAAGCACAGCCGCAGCGGGCTTTTAGCAGATGGAGCAATAAAAGGGTGCTGGTCCCTTTAACATCCATTATTTATCAGCCGGTATATTATTATTCGGCCAGAAAATTTACCAGGCTGCAGGCGCCTTTGCGAATGGTTGAAAAAAAACCGGTAGGATTTTTTATTCCGCCTTCATGGCTCGAAGCATTTATGCGGCAACATCCGCGCCTGTTCAGGTCGCTGGTAAAGTGGGAAGAAAATATAAACGGCGCTTCGTTTTTCAGTCAGATGGCCGACCATTCATTCATTCTTTTTAAAAAAGAAGCATCATGAAAATTCTGTTAACGCACGGATATTTTATAGGGGAAGATGCCAAAGAACAAGCTATTATGCGTCCGTATGTGCCGCTTGGCATTTTGTATATCTCTGCCTGGCTCGAACAGCATGGTTATGATAACGAAGTATTTGACAGCACGTTTTCGTCGTTCGACAATTTGTGTGCGCGCTTGCTGGACCAGCGCCCCGAGGTGGTTGGCATCTATACCAACCTCATGACCAAGCTGAATGTGTTGCGCATTATCCGTTTTATAAAAAGCCGTGAGGAGTTACAGCATACTAAAATAATACTGGGCGGACCGGAAGTAAGAAATCACGCGATCAAATTCCTCGAGCATGGCGCTGATTTTATTGTATTCGGCGAAGGCGAACAAACCATGCTGGAGCTGGTGCAGTATCTGGAAGGTACGTTTACCGGAACACTAACCGATATAGAAGGTATCTCCTATCTGGATAAAGAAAAAGGTTTTGTGCAAAACCGTGAGCGCACGAAACTGAAAAGTGTTGATGTGCTGCCTTTTCCCAACCGGTACAAAGTAAATTTGTCGTTATACTTTGATGCCTGGAAGGGACGGCATGGTACCAGTGCCATATCTGTAAGCACTATGCGTGGCTGTCCATATAGTTGTAAATGGTGCAGCCGGGCTGTATACGGACAAAGCTATCGCCGCCGCAGTCCGCAAAAAGTAGTTGATGAAATTGCTTATATCAAAGAACATTATAACGTTGACAGCATCTGGTTTGTTGATGATGTATTTACCGTAAGCCACCAGTGGCTGGAAACATTTACCGAAGAGATCACCCGCCGCAACGTTGTAATGCCTTTTGAATGTATTACACGGGCCGACAGAATGAGCGAAGACGTTATTCTGAACCTGAAAAAAAGCGGATGCTTCAGGGTATGGATTGGCGCAGAAAGCGGTTCTCAAAAAATAATTGACCTGATGGATCGCCGGGTAGAAGTAGAGCAGGTACAACAGATGATCCAGCTGGCACGTAAACATGGTTTACAGGCGGGAACTTTTATTATGGTGGGTTACCCCGGCGAAACAAAAGAAGATATTTATGCTACGGTACAGCATTTAAAGAATGCCGATCCCGATCTGTTCACTATTACCGTTGCTTATCCCATTAAAGGAACACCCTTGTATGCAGAGGTGGAAAGCCGTTTTGTAACGAATCTTCCGTGGGAAAGCAGCACCGACCGGGACATTGATTTTACAAGAACCTATAACAGGAAGTATTACGATTATGCCATTCAGATGATCAATTACGAAGTGAGTTATCACAAGGCATTAAAGAAACCTGTTGCCAATTTATTTAAACTTCCAATGCTAAAGCTGCGTTCTACGTGGGCGAAAGGACATATGTGGGTGGAGCAGCACCGAAAAGTTAGTTGAAGAGTTGATAAGTTGATAGGTTAACATGTTTAGCGTGGTACTTGTCAACGTATCAACTTATCAACCTATTAACACCACTAACCTTCTTCAATCTGCTATCCAAAGCGTCCAGCACCTTCTTCTGAAAATAAACGGGATTGGGTTTTGAAAAATGTTTGCCCGTGCGCAGGCCCATGCGGTTACCATTGACATTAACGCGTTGCTGCTGTTCTTTTGTTATCCAACGGCGGGTAGTTAAATGCATCAGATAATTATCCAGCGCATTGCCCAGGCGATTATTAAAAAGCCATTCCGTTGCCTTTTTCAACCAGGAAGAACGGCGCGCATAATGAGAGTGTTTTATGCCTGGTTGATTGGGAAAATAGATGGTAGTCCAGTTATTCAGTTCAAAAAAGCGATCCATTGTACCATTACCGCAAACTGGTAATAAGGTAATTAATTCGGTGGCCGTAAAAATGTTTTCTTCTTCAATACGCAGCGCCTCTTCATCGATATAATAATTCATACAATACCAGTGCTGTCGGCCGGTAAGAAAAGTGAGTTTTTTAAACAGATGCATTACCGTTCTGGCGATCCATAACCGATTGGCTTTTGTAATGATGAAAAAATCGATATCTGTATTTTGATCGGCAAAGTTTTTCGATAACGAGCCTGATATGCCAATACCGCGTACATAGGGAAACTGGTATAGAAAAGCGCCTACTCTGTAAGCCGTATTAATTAATGCAGCTGCTTTATTATTACCGTTTATTCTTCTTTCCTGCAAAGCAGGATTGTTTTGCAGCGAATAAAAATTACCGAGTTTAAATATTTGCCCGTCATTGATCATTTGCTGCAACAGCAAAGCCACTTCATCGGGATGCGTTTTGTGGCCGAGAAAGAAATATATTTCTTCTGTGGTGAGCGGGTAATTAAAAATATCGAAGTAGGCCAACACTTTAATTACGCTTTGCTCAGGCTTTTCATGCATGCGGATATGTATTGGTGAGTGAATAAAGGCAACTGTTTAATTATATCTGCCGTATACATGATTATCAATACTGTACTTTAATTAAAAAGGTTGCCTTAAATCAATAGTATTAACAGATGATGAGCGAGCCAGCATTGATCATATTATCCCCCTCTAAACCGGCCCCTGACTTACGCATTTATAGAAAAGGGATCAGTCTGCGTCAATATGTTGATAACAAAAAGGCGTTCTTCGTTGTGAAGCGTTTACTGGATGTGATTATTTCAGCCATAGTAATTATTACAATATTAAGCTGGTTATTACCGGTGCTGGCTTTATTAATAAAATATACGTCGAAGGGACCGGTATTATTTCTGCAAAAACGAACAGGCCGTGGAGGCAGGTCATTTACCTGCTATAAACTGCGCACGATGATTAATAACCGCTATTCGAAGCCTGTGGCTTCGTATGTTGAGCCTACAGTAGCACTTGAAGATATGGTAACGCCGCTGGGGCGGTTTTTGCGGACCTCTAACCTTGATGAACTGCCCCAGTTTTTTAATGTATTAATGGGTTCTATGAGCCTGGTAGGTCCCCGGCCACATATGCATGCGGATTGTAATGCTTTTTCCCTGCTGATCCCCGGTTATAAATTCCGTAACCTGGTAAAACCGGGCATAACCGGTTTGGCGCAGGTAAAGGGTTATCATGGAAAAGTGACCAGCCGCGAGTGTATTATTAAAAGGTATGAATGGGACGCCCACTATGTTCGTTATGCCGGTTTTTGGTTAGATGTAAAAATTATGTTTACCACGGCCCTTCGGGGAATTGGCATCGTGATCAGATATCTCGCCTTAGCGACCTTTGCATCTCCTTTGCGATCTTTGCGTTACCAGGAACGTCGATTTTAGTAACGCAAAGGGCGCTGAGAAGACGCAAAGAACACAAAGAAAAAAGCCGCTAATAGCCAAACAATATTCATTCTCACCCGTTTATATCATTTTTGCACTGTAACGGGGCGGTAACCCGCTGTTTTTTACCGGTCAACTGCACGTTTTTCCCATTTTTTTGCAAATAGGTCTTCCTGTTTCCCTGATAATCCCTACCTTTGCAAACTCTTTAAAAGGGTAGTTCATGAACAGCCGACGGAATTACGATATAGCTTTTGTGGGGTTGAAACCGGGCACTCATGAGTTTGAATATACCATAGACGATAAGTTCTTTATAGAATACCAGGAGCAGGACTTCCGCAATTGTACGGCCCACGTGAAACTGGCGCTGGAAAAGCAGAACGGTTTTATGTTGCTGAAATTCGAGATCGGCGGTAAACTGGAGGTAACCTGCGACCGCTGTGGCAATAATCTGCCGCTGGAACTATGGGACGAATTCAATCTGGTGGTAAAAATGGTAGATGAGCCCGATGTGATGAATGAGCAGGAGGAAGACCCCGATGTGTACTATATTTCAAAAGGCGAAAGCCATTTACACATTGCCGACTGGATCTATGAATTTATAAACCTGAGCATTCCCATGCAAAGGATGTGTTCGGAAGATGAGATCGGAGGCCCGCATTGCAACAAAGAAGTGCTGGCCATGCTGAAGAAACTGGAAGAACAAAAAAATCCGTCCAACAACCCCTTGTGGAAAGGATTGGAGAAATTTAAAGATCTGGAAGATTAAGTGATTTTTTAAACGTAGTTATAAATTCGAGTATATGCCGAATCCAAAAAGAAGACACTCTCAACAGAGGGGTGCTAAAAGAAGAACACATTACAAGGCTGAAAAAGTAACTTTAAGCAAAGACAGCACTACAGGTGAAACGCATGTTCGCCATCGCGCTCACGTAAGTGAAGGTAAGTTGTATTACAAAGGAAAAGTATTAGCTGAAAAGGCTTAACCCGCCCGCTTTTAATCATACCTTTTTATTACAATTAGCTTTAGTTGCCGGAAATGACGACTATCTGTTTAGACATGATGGGCGGAGACTTTGCACCACTGGAAGCAGTGAAAGGAATCCGCGAATACCTGACAGAAACGGACAATCCGGCTCTGTTGTTTTTAGCAGGTGATGAAGCACAGATCAATCCATTACTGCAACAACATCAGATCCCGGCCGACAAAGTTCGTGTGGTTCACGCCCCTCAGGTAATTGAATATAACGAACATCCTACAAAAGCGCTGAAAGAAAAGCAGCAATCATCTATTGCTGTAGGCTTTCACCTGCTGGCATCCGGAAAAGCAGCCGCATTTATTAGTGCCGGCAACACAGGAGCCATGCTGGTGGGCGCTATGTACAGCATTAAGCCTATTGAAGGCGTTCAGCGACCTACTATTCCTACTATCATCCCCAAAGACAACGGTAAAACAGGCTTGATCCTCGATGTGGGCCTCAATGCCGATTGCAAACCCGAGCATCTTAATCAGTTCGCCATTTTAGGATCCCTGTATGCAAAGCATATTCTGGGTATCGATCAGCCTCGCGTAGCCTTATTGAATATCGGTGAAGAAGAAGGTAAAGGCAATCTGCTGGCGCAGGCAACCTATCCCCTGCTGAAAGAAAACAGCCTGATCAATTTTACCGGTAATGTTGAAGGCAGGGATATTTTGATCGATAAAGCCGATGTAATTGTCTGCGATGGTTTTACAGGCAATGTAATTCTGAAAATGGCTGAATCGATCTACGAGATCACTCACCGCAAAAGCATTAAACACGAATACCTCGATCAGTTCAATTTCGAACTATACGGCGGCACACCTGTACTGGGTGTAGCCAAACCGGTGATCATCGGTCATGGTATTTCGCATGCCAAATCCTTTTGCAATATGATCCACGTGGCTCAAAAAATGATAGATACTGACCTGCTGGGTAAAATGAAGACAAGTTTCTGATTCTCATCAAGCATGAATATTGCAAATTGAATGTTGAATATTCAATATTGAAGTATCTTGAATGCTGAAGCCAGATCCATGAACGAGATTATAGGTTACCTGCGGAATTATATACAATCTGTTAACCGCTCTGTTTTCCTGTTCACCACCTTATTTATTGCGATAGCAATAACCTGTAATTATACCCTGGGGATTAATACAGCTATTGTATCCATTCAATCCTGGCCTTTACGCACGGCAGGTTTCTTTTTACTATTCGCTTTTGTATTTTCAGCTGCCTGGCTGCTGCAGTTCATTTCCACAGGCAGGAACATCATAGAAAACCGGTTTTTCTTTGTACTGTTACTGATAGCACCGGTCATTTTTGCCGCTAAGGTAACCTTCGACCAGGCTGCCATAGCCGTTACCCATAATTTACAGCCTCCGTGGGATCAGTACTGGAATAAAGTACTGGCCTGGCCTTTAAAATTCCTGCTGGTGCTGGCACTGGTTGCCGCCATCTGGAAATGGGGCCGTTTTCCGCAGCCACTGGCCGGTGTACAGCTCCGGGGATTTAATGTTCAGCCTTACTTTCTTTTGCTGCTGTGTATGGTGCCCCTGATAGCCTTTGCAGCTACGCGCAGCGATTTTTTGCATACCTATCCCAAAGTGCAACGCATCGACTTTATTGATCAGTACGTAACACACCCCTTTCCCTGGAAACTGCTCTACGAGCTTTCCTATGGGATTGATTTTGTTACCATTGAGTTTTTCTTTCGCGGATTTTTGATCCTGGCATTTGTCCGGTTTGCCGGTAAAGATGCTATTCTGCCGGTAGCAGCTTTTTACTGCTCCATTCACTTCGGGAAACCGTTATTTGAATGTATTACATCCTATGCAGGAGGTATTATACTGGGCGCCGTCGTATATAATACGCGGAGTATCTGGGGCGGACTAATAGTTCATTTGGGTATTGCCTGGCTCATGGAACTGGCCGGGTATCTTGGACACTTGTATAAGTAAGTGGGCGCCAGCGCCCTATGCAGTTGCGCTAAGAGCTATAAGAGAAAAACGAGAAAAAGAGAGTTTTATAGAACAGTTATAAAGATGAAAAATTAAGATCTCCTTTGCTCTTTTCAACTCCTATACCCTATTAGTATTACAACAAAAACAGGTTATTCTGTTTAATATAGGCGCAAAAAGGATATTCACGACCAATGGCATTTAAACGAGCTACTGTTTCTTCACTGGGAGGAGCAGGAAGCATTCTTTCCTGTTTGATCTTTTCAGATGAATGTACGATTTCGAGGGTGCGTGTAATTGTGCTGTGTGAACTTGTAGACAGTTTGTAAGCATTTGTTGCCATGTGCCGATTTTTTACCTGGTGATTAAATAAGTGTAACTAAACCTCAATACAACTTTTCATTGGTTACGACGCTACGTAAATCAGACAGTTAATCATTTGGCAAGAACATACAGGATTATTCTTAATTCTATGGCAAGCGGGAAAAAGATGGGAATGTACTGAACAAAAATGTACCTCACAAAGGTAACATTAATAATTATAAAATGCCAGTTTTTTTGAAAGAAAATTCACAAAAAGTTCATTACATACACAAAAGTAAGGGTTGACATTTGATCTGCATAAACTTATATTATTATTACACATATTAATTGCTATTATTATTAGGTCATTTGAAAGCACATTTTGCATATGAAAGTC
>Ga0207667_10011549_pt1 | contig 10257 bp, 9 predicted proteins | sample KBSCornC52_FD_184301 | JGI IMG/M metagenome (GOLD analysis project Ga0207667, IMG submission 184301) | Corn rhizosphere microbial communities from Kellogg Biological Station, Michigan, USA - KBS Corn C5-2 (SPAdes) (version 2) | ecosystem: Host-associated > Plants > Roots > Rhizosphere > Soil ...
AAAACGGCGCGGGCATCCGCGCTGGGTTTCCTGACGCAGACTATCAAACCGCCGGCGCGAGCCTGATGTCCAGGGCAGACCTGCTGCCGGAAGCCGATATTCTGGCGTGCGTGAATCGGCCGGAAGAAGCTGACTTTGCCAAATTGAAGCAAGGCGCTGTGATTATCGGGTTTCTCAAGCCGCTGGATGAGCCAGCCGCGCTGGAGCCAATCATTGAGCGCAAACTTACGGCATTTGCCATGGAGTTGGTGCCGCGATCCACGCGCGCGCAATCCATGGACGCGCTCTCTTCCATGGCCACTGTTGCGGGCTACAAAGCCGTGTTGATCGCTGCTGCGCGACTGCCGCGCATGTTCCCCATGCTGATGACGGCCGCCGGAACAGTTCCTCCTGCCAAAGTTCTTGTGCTGGGCGCGGGAGTTGCCGGACTGCAAGCCATTGCCACCGCGCGACGGCTGGGCGCTGTGGTGGAAGCCTACGACGTGCGCGCCGCCGCCGGACAGGACGTGAAATCACTGGGCGCAAAGTTTCTTGAAGTGGACCTGGGCGGGATTGAAACGCAAGACGCCGGCGGATACGCAAAGGAACTCTCACCTGAAGCTTTGCAGCGTGGCCGGGACATGGTGGCCAAGCACGCTGCCACTTCTGACGTGATCATTACCACGGCGCAGGTGCCCGGACGCAAAGCTCCACTCATGCTCACGGAAGAAGCGGTGAATAACATGCGGCCGGGAGCGGTCATCGTGGATCTGGCTGCTTCCACGGGCGGCAACGTGGCTTACACCAAGCCTGGGCAAGACGTGGACCATAACGGCGTAACGATTCTTGGCCCGCTGAATCTGCCGGCCACGGTCCCGGGGCACGCGAGCCAGCTTTATTCGCGCAACATCACCACATTCATCGCGCTGATCAATGACAAAGGCAATTTGAAAATCGATATGAATGACGACATCTTGAAACCGGCTTGTGTCGCTTATGAGGGTGGCAGCGTCCATCCGAAAGTGGCCGCGGCATTGGGACATCCGGTGGCGTAGTGCAGCTTTAGTGGTGCGGATTTAAGAAGTGCAACAGCTTTAGTAGTGCGGCTTTAGTAGTGCAACAGAAGGAGACCTGAATGGAGCACTTATTGTTTCATCCTGTAGGATTCATTGTCGCGCTGGCGATGATGGAAGGCACAAAGGAACTGTCTTTCAACCCGGCAGTGCTGATCGCTTCTCTTTATGTTTTTGCCCTGGCTGCTTTTCTCGGCTATCAGGTGATTTCACGCGTGCCTCCGCTGCTGCATACGCCGTTGATGTCGGCCACAAATGCGATCTCGGGTATTTCGCTGATCGGCTCGATTGTGATTGCGGGATCGCACTATGACGAGCACCAGATGCTGGCGTCGATCCTGGGCTGCGCCGCCGTGACTTCGGCCATGATCAACGTGACCGGCGGCTTTCTGATAACGGACCGCATGCTCAAGATGTTCCGCAAGAAAGAAGCGCCCAAGACGGAAAAGCCGGAGGAGAAAAAGTGAGCCACGCTCAATATTTCCTCGAAGCCACATACCTCATCGCTTCCTGCCTGTTCGTTCTTGGCTTGAAGGGATTGAGCCATCCTGATACGGCGCGCCGTGGCATGATTATGGCTGCGGCCGGAATGGCTGCCGCCGTCATAGGCACACTTTTCCATCCTGATATTCACAACTACATCTACATCGCCATCGGCATGATCCTGGGCTCCGCGATTGGCATTCCCATGGCCATGGTGCCGATGACCGCGATGCCGCAACGGACAGCGCTCTCACATGCCTTTGGCGCATTGGCTGCTGCCATGGTCGGCATTGCCGAATACGTGATTCACGGTAGCAAGCTTGGGCCAGTTAAAGTGGGAGCTCTGGGTTTGGAAGTGATGCTCGGATCGTTGACCGTGACTGGTTCGCTGATTGCCGCAGCCAAGCTGCAGGAATTGATGCGCGGCACACCAATCATGTTTAAAGGCCAGCAGATTTTTAATCTGGCGCTTTTTATTGTGATGGTCGGCTCGTTCATCGCGTGGATCGTAAATCCTGCCGCTCAGATATCTTTCTACACCATGGTGGGCTGCGCGTTTGTGTTTGGCATCATGCTTGTCATTCCGATCGGCGCGGCGGATATGCCCGTGGTGATGTCGCTGTTGAACTCTTACGCTGGTCTATCTTCGGCGGCGACAGGGTTTGTGCTGGGCAACAACGTGCTGATCATCGCCGGCACGCTCGATGGTTTCTCCGGCTTCATTCTGTCCATCCTGATGTGCCGCGCCATGAATCGATCAATCACCAACGTGCTGTTTGGTGGCTTTGGCGCCGCAGTCACATCGGAAACGGCAGTCACCGGATCAATGCGCGAAGTCGGACTGGATGACGTTGCTGTGCAGCTTGCCTATGCCAACCAGGTCGTCTTTGTGCCGGGATATGGCATGGCGACTGCGCAAGCGCAGCATGCCTGTCGTGAACTGGGAAATATTCTGGAAGAGCGCGGTATATCGGTGAAGTACGCTATTCACCCCGTCGCGGGACGAATGCCGGGACACATGAACGTGCTTCTGGCAGAAGCCAATGTGCCGTATTCATCGCTCTATGAAATGGAGCAGATTAATCCTGAGATGCAGTCTACGGATGTGGCTGTAGTCATCGGCGCGAATGACGTGGTTAACCCTGATGCGCGCGATAACCCCAAGAGCTTAATCGCGGGTATGCCCATCATAGAAGTCGATAAGGCAAAATCCGTCGTGGTCTTGAAACGCGGCAAGGGTAAGGGATTTTCCGGCCTGGAAAACCCATTGTTCTTCAAGCCGGTTACCGGAATGCTTTACGGAGACGCCAAGTCATCGCTTACAAATCTTGTTCAGGCGGTGCAGAAGGTATAACTTTCCGGACTAGAACCTGAGTCCTGAACTGTAGCGTAATCGAGCGTCACCCTTGAGTGGCGCTCATTGCGTTTTTATTGCCTAGATCGCTGAGACTCAATAATTCATGTTGAAGTTCAGCAGCTTCCAGTGATAAGAGAACCAAACAAACCCCAGACATGCCAGCAGAAGCAAAAGATTCCACACTTTGCCCCAGAACCATGCATGCGGGTCTCTCCATGAGCGGAGCGATGCCAGCAACACAACAACCGTTCCCAGCGCTCCCAGTACACCCAGAAACTGTATCGTTTGAAACTTCAAATCGGTCCGGGAACTCAGGACGTTAATTCCTCCGCTTGTAAGCACCGTCAGAAAAATCAGCAGGAATGCGATATCCACGGCACAGACCACGCGAACCCACGGTCGCAGACGCATGTAGCGGGAATCGAGTTCAAGCCGCTGATGATAATGTCCCCGAATAATGGCGGCAAGCGGCCAACACAGCAGTGTCAGGCCCAGAATAATCAGAACGCCTACGATCAATGCCTGGTTAAAATCGGCGCTTTGTACCAATGACACGCGTTGCTCCGCGGCGGCAGGGAAGTTTGGCGCTAAGACCATGTTTCCGTTGTAGTCACGAACGAATGCAAGCAGGTCCTGGCCATTGACTGAGCGGTAGACCAGCGGCGCAATTTCCTGCCACTTTTTGAGCTGGCCGTTGAAATCTTTGAACGGCTCCACTTTAATCGCTGCATTTTCATCCGGCGTGACGCGGATATTTTCCTCGACCGCGCCCACCTTCAGGAAACTCCCTTCAGATCGGCGCGTCGTAAGATATCGACCCGCAACGGTCTTCCCGTCCGCATCAGCGCTGGCCAGCTTCTCAACCTTCGGCGGCGTGTAAGGAAAGTAGCGATCAAGAAAGTGATACCACAAAGCGCTGCGTGGACTAATCTCGCCTTTGCCGGCACTGTTGTAAGAAACAAAGAACCCGATGCCATCTTCCAGCATCAGGTGCAGGTCGCTGTGGAAGTAAACGGTGTCGCCCCCGTGGCCGATGATGCGTTTGCCATTGCGCGATTCTTCATAGAAGCCCAGGCACATGCCATTGAGGGCCGGGCTGAGCCCAAACTGGCGCGAATGCATCTGGCTTGCGGTCTCTGGACGCAGAATCTGCGCGCTCTCAAGCTTGCCGTTTTTAAGGTGAGCAATCATGAAGCGCGAAATATCAGCCGCGGTGGCGGCTAATGCACCGGCCGGAGCTTCTTCAATGATTTCGAATGGCTTTACCTTTCCTGAACCCAGCCTGTAGCCGTTGGACATCAGCGGTTTCAAGTCAGCAGGTAGCGGCTGCGCGAAAGTTGAGTGTGCCATTCCCAGCGGCTTAAAAATATTCTCCGCGATGTAATCGTTGAAAGGACGCCCCGAGACGCGCTCCACAATGTACCCAGCCAGCGAAGCTCCGTAATTGGAATACGCAGGCGTAGTCCCCGGCGGAAAGATACGTTCCGGAATATGCGTGACCAGATGCTGCTTCAGTGTGGCGGCAGGGGCGGCATCTTCAGTGATCAGGTCTTTGATCTGCTCCTCAAAGCCCGGAGTATGCGTCATGATGTTGCGCAGCGTAATCGGCTTGCCAAATTTCGCCGGGATCTTGAAATCCAGATACTCATTAATGTCGCGGTCCAGGTCGAGCTTGCCTTGTTCCACCAGCCGCATGACGGCTGTCCATGTAAACAGCTTGGAAATCGATCCCGGACGAAACAGCGTGGCATCAACCGTTACTGGAGTTTTCTTTTCCACATCGCTGTAGCCATAGCCTTTGGCGAATAAGATTGCCCCATCTTTCACCACCAGCACTACCGCTCCTGCAATATCTTCACGCTCAAGCTGCATGGGAACAAATCCATCAAGGAAGGCATGAACGTCTGTCACGGTGAGCTCATGCGGAGGTTCGGTTACCCGTGACTCACCGGCGGTCGGGGCCTGGGGCGTGGGAGGAACCGGCGTCGCTTTTGGCTGCTGCGCCATCACCGCGGACGCGAGCATTGCGAACTGAAGCGCGAGCAGAAGAAGAGTGCGTGGTTTCATAGGCGTGGCAATGCTCCGGCTGTTATGGAGTGGAATGCAAAAGAACGGGAAAGAATATCACGCGATGCCGGGCATATCGCGGGTCGATCTTGTAACCAAGTGGATGGCAGGGTAGCGCCTAAAAGGTCGAGCGATATCTGTTTCTGGCGCGCCTGTCTCTTCTGATATCAGATTTCAACTGCTTGATTTCCAGTCGATCGCGCTTGATCTGCATCTGGTCAAGCCGGATCTGTACGCGCGATGCATGGCTGCTCCGATCTAATGCCAAACGGTCGCGGTCCTGATCAAGTTGGAGTTCTTGCCGATGCAGCCTCTGCTCATCCGCGCGCAGGTCCGCCATGGAACCTGTTTGAGCAAAAGTAAACGCACTTACGGCGAGTGATGCTGCGAAAGCCAGAAAGAGCACTCTGCGCATAATGGATTGTCTCCTTAGCGGAAACGTGCTGCGGGATTGTAACTCTGAGATCAGCCCAATTTAGAGTCTTTTTTGGGAAAAACGTTAAAACGAAAAATCAATCCACGAGGTCAGGCGGCGGTATTCTGGCGGCGGGGAAGCAATCCAGTCATCGCCCAAATTCCGAGTAATGGTCCAATCGCCATGCTGGCCAGCGCCCAATTCCATCCGTAGCGCGCTGCAATAGCTGCCATCAGGCGGATTACAAAGGCCGTCAGAAGAAATCCCAGCGCTACCTGGCAAGTAAGCGCAGTGCCAACATAATTCTTGTCGGATACCTCGCTGATGATGGTGGAGAACTGCGCGGAATCGGCAATCACGGCGATTCCCCAGATCAACGAAAGTGGAATCAGAATCATGGGACGATGCAGGACCAGTGCCGCCAGCACGCAACAAACAGAGCTGATCGCCATCGCGATGATCGTCACGCGCGCCCGTTGCGCCACGCGCACGCCAGCCGCTTGATCTTGCAGCCGATCACTTGCTGCGCCGGCCCAGATACAACCCACCGCGCCAATCGCTATCGCAAGAGCCGCCATGGTCTCAAACATTGAACGCGACCATCCCGCTGATACCGAAAAAATGACGGCGATCCATCCCCACATGGAATAGAGCTCCCACATGTGGCCCAGATAGCCAAGATTGGCCAGCCGCAACGGCCTGTTGCGAACAATCTCCAGAATCTGCGCCGGATCAAAGCGCGATTGCGGCATGGCAAATGGTCCCTGACGGACCGCGAAAGCAACAATCACAGCCCCCAGCAATGCCTGCGCGCTACCAAGAAGAATTACACCCTGCCATGGCACCCGGCCCAGCGCGTTCACGGCATGCGGTACGGCTGAGCCGACGGTGAGCGCGCCGATCATAATTCCCAAAGCAAGCCCGCGTCCGCGCTGGAACCATCCGGCAATAATCTTCATGCCCACGGGATACACGCCCGCAAGAAAGAAACCCGTGGCGCCGCGTAGAAGAATGGCGGAAAGCGGTTGCGCGGCGAAAAAAGCAAACGCGGCGTTGGCGGCGGCTGCCGCTACCGCAGAAACAACCAGAACTTTAATCGGGCTGAAAACGTCAGGAATATTGAATAGCGCAAACGTGATTGCCCCAACAGAAAAACCAATCTGCACTGCGATGGTCAGCCATGATCCCAACGCCAGCCCTGAATGCCACAGCGTCGTTATCTGGGGGATTACCGCTGTGCCAGTGAACCACAGTGACATAGCTAGTAACTGGGCCAGCGAAAGCAAAAAAAGGGCCCGCCGGGATGAAACTCCCTGGCGGGCTTCTGTCTGAACTGTTGCCGGCATCTAGCTTTTGAGTTTCCGGCGTTCGCAAGATTCCACCATCTTGGTGGGATCAATAGCCTCGTTGTCCAGCTGCATTTCGGCAATTTTGCCTTCTTTATCGATCAGGAAATTCACGCGGCGGCCAATTTTGCGTTTCTCATCGTATAGCCCGTATTTACGCGTAACCTCTCCACCCCAGTCGCTTAACAGCGGGAAGGTAACGTTGATTTTTTCCGCCCATGCGGCGTTGCTGAAGGCGCTGTCCATGCTAACACCCAGCACCTGGGTGTCTGCAGCTTCCAGTTTTTTCAAGTTCGCCTGGAAGTTCTGCATCTGCTTGGTTCAACCACCGGTGAAGGCAAAGATATAAAACGCCAGTGCAACGTTCTTCTTCCCCTTAAAGTCATGGAGCGAGACCTGCTTTTGGAAGGTTTGGTCGCGCAGGGTAAAGTCGGGTGCCATGTCACCGACTTTCAATGCGGGCGCCGGCGGCGCTTCTTTTTTCTCTTGTTTCTTCTCGCTTTGCGCCAACAGACTGGTTCCGGCCGTGGGCCCCAGCAGCGCTAGCGTTCCCAACATCTGGACAGCGGTTCTTCTACGCATTAGTTCTTTCCTCCGCATGAATGCTGCACGGTAAGCCTAAATTCACAGAGTCACTCCGTCAATAGGAGATCGGGCGGATAGCAACTTTGTCCAGCCTGGGTGTTAGTATTTGGCGGAGATAGATTCCAATGAGAGCATTACGTTTCCTGATGGTCCTTGCACTGGGCGGTCTAGCGTCTGCGCAGGTTTCAAGCACTCCCGCCACAATCCAGCTTAATACCATCTATGCCGGCGCTGATGGCAAGTTTGAAGCCGCTCCTGACACGGCCGTTATTCGCATGGATATTGCTTCCCAGCAGGACTCATCCCGGGCAGCTTATGACCACGCAGCTTTGGCCGTCGACCACGTGCGCCAGGTCTTGAAGAGCAATGGCATTGACTTGAAGGCCGCACAATTCGGGACGTATCAAGGACAGCCCATGTACGACTGGAAAAATCCCAAACATAAGGTGATCGGCTATAGAGTCAGCTCGGATATAACGCTGAAGTTGCGTGATTTCACCAAGATCGGCGCACTCACGGAACAACTGGCGGACATTGAGGACACACAGAACCAGTCAGTGAATTACACCCTGGAAGACATTGAGCAGGCCAAAGCCAAAGCATCTGAGGATGCGCTGAAAAAAGCGCGCAACCAGGCAGCAGCCGTAGCTACTGCTGGCGGACGCACGCTGGGTGATCTTCTCTATGCCTCGGTGGACGTGAATCAAAATAACGTGGTGCCCATTATGTATGCGCAATCTGCGATGGCGCGATCAGCGGCGCCAGCGGCCACGCCGCCGCCCATGGCTGATTTCACCCCGCAAACTATAACAATCAACGCCCACGTAAACGCTTTGTTCGCACTGAAATAATGGCACAACTTCTTCTGACACTTGGTCCCAGCTGAATGACTAATCCTGACCCATAATCAGCGGCAATCCATTTTTGGGATTGCCGATCACAATGATCTTTGCATTGGGACTTTTCGCAAGCGTTTCCGTGGCCTCAATGCCTTTCCATTGCAATAGCTGGGCGCTGATGCCCTGGGCCACAATCTGCTGGAAGTCGTGGATGCCCTGCGCTTCAATCCTCTTGCGATCGGCTTCCTGGCGTTCCTTCTGCAACCGGAAATTCATGGCCAGCGATTCCTGCTCCGCCTGCTGTTTGGTTTCAATGGAAGCCCTTAACGTGTGCGGAAGCTGAATGTCGCGCAAGAGGACGCTCTCGACTATGACGCCCCTTGGCTCCAGCGCGGCCTTCAATCCAGCTTTGATCTCGTCCTCCACTTCTTTTCGTGAACTTGAATAAAGCGTGTTGGCGGAATGTCCCGCGGTGGTATCGCGAATAGTGGAACGCAGGTTGGGATCGATGATGGTGCGAGCATAGTCCGGTCCAAGCTTGCTGTACACATCCGCAGCACGGCTCTGTTCCAGGTGATAAATAAGAGACGTGTCAATCTCCAGGTTCAGGCCTTCCATGGACGGTGTGGAGGTGTGCTCCTCCTGCGTTTGCGTGCGCACGGAGAAAACGTGGTTGATCTTGAATGGAGAGACAAAGTGGGTCCCGGCGGGTAGCGTTTCGCCCGTGACCCGTCCGAAATAAACCAGCACACCGACGTTCCCAGGCGGAACATACGCAACGGAAGCCCATAGAAGGATAATGATGAACACAAGCCCGAACCCGACCAGGATCGGAGTGCCGGAAATTGACTTGGGATTTGAGTTGATAATTCTGGGATCGAAGTGTGACATTCGGTGAAACTCCTTTTTTTTCTTGCGGATAGTTGATGTCCCTTGACGGAGAACCGCGATTTCCTGCCGGGGCATGATTTTGAAACGTCTTTATGTTTTGGCTGGTAGCGATTCCTAGAATAAAGGCAGCAGCGGATTGCGGCTAAGTAATATTTAAGGAAAAAAACTCCCTGTCAGCAAGATTCACAGAGCAATTTTTTCAGGGGCAGGGAATTACTACCTGCTTTTCCACTCAGCAGCTCTGCTAAGTCTTTTATTTCCAACCTCTGTTGAATGGCACAGAGGATGCATTAACCCATGCCAGACGAAGTGGCGCGCATCGGGGCGCTTTCGAATGGATCTAACGGCCAGAGATCCCTCGAAAGTGCCTCGTTGCATTTTGAGCCGATTTGCAGGCGTGAGGGAGGCGCAGCCAACCGGGAGTCTGCAGGCGAAATCCTGAGCCGAAGGCCAAGGATCTAGCGTTAAATCAGAAGCCGAGCGCGAGTCGCCGCCAGCCGAAGTCCTGAGTCCAGTGCCGAACTTCTTGTTTACCCGCCATCGTTGATCTCTCTCGTAAGCTTTCCAATTCCGCCGCTAATGAAACGGAAGCAGCTCTCACCACATAACATGCGGCCCGAAAGGTCTAAACTTCGCGGAATCAGCGGCTTGTAGATAGTCTGCTGATTCATGATTTGCATAATATAACCGGAACTTATGCGCCGTCCCAGCCGTAACACTGCCAGCCGGGAAGTGCAAAGCATGATAATTGCGATTCCCGTTAATAACAGGGGTCTTCTCTCGTCTTTCATTTTGAGAGGAGCACCGTACTGAATTGCAGGCCACAATGCAAATAGCGCAGGCGAATATGGCAGTCATGGCCGGAGACAGTTACTCCCCCGGGCTGGAGCAGATATTTCTGGAGCACAAAGAGCTCGTTTACCGGGCGGCGTACCGCGTTACCGGCAATTCGAGTGACGCGGAAGACGTGTTGCAAACCGTCTTTCTGCGGCTGGTGCGACAGGAAAAATTTCCGGAAATTTCCAACCTTCCGGGTTATCTGCACCGTTCCGCGGTGAATGCGTCTCTGGACTTGCTGCGCGGGAAAAAGGAAACGTTTTCCCTGGATGAAGACCCGAACCAGACTGAAGTGGTGTCAACAGATCATGGACCCCATTCGGCTGAACTTCGGGACTGGTTGCGCCATGCTCTGGCGAAACTGAATCCACGCTGGGCGGAAATG
>Ga0207667_10011552_pt1:5000-10255 | contig 10255 bp, 4 predicted proteins | sample KBSCornC52_FD_184301 | JGI IMG/M metagenome (GOLD analysis project Ga0207667, IMG submission 184301) | Corn rhizosphere microbial communities from Kellogg Biological Station, Michigan, USA - KBS Corn C5-2 (SPAdes) (version 2) | ecosystem: Host-associated > Plants > Roots > Rhizosphere...
AAGGGCTTCTTCAAAACCCTGTTTTTCTGAATCTGTAAGCCATTTGGCATTTTTGGGTTTGTCTTCCACGAGCCGCCACCAAAAAAAGGCCCAGATTACAGCTGGTACTCCTTCAAGAATAAACATCCATCTCCACCCCATTGAATTAACTAGATAGCCTGAAAGAATTGACATCCAAAGGATGGTGACAGGATTGCCAAGGATTAAAAACGTATTTGCCCTGGACCGCTCATTTTTAGTAAACCACCTGCTTAAAAATATCAGCATTGATGGCATAACGGCACTTTCTACCACGCCCAACATAAACCTGATAACAATCAAAAGAGAAACATTACTAACAATACCGGTAGCCATTGCCAGAAAGCCCCAAAGTATCAGGGACCAGAAAATTAATTTCTTGGCGCTTTTATTTGTCGCATACATAGCGCCCGGAATCTGGAAGAAAAAATATCCAAGGAAAAATAAGGAGCCTAATAAGGAGGAGGTAGCAGCCGTAATGTTTAGATCTTTTGCCATACCACCAGCTGTTGCAAATCCGAAATTCGCACGATCCAGGTACGCAAGGCTGTAAGTAATAAAGGCTACCGGTATCAGGCGAATCCATCGTTGTTTGGCAATCGTATCAGGCATTATGGTTTACTATTTAAATTTGATTGATAAAATGCAGTTGGGATATTCTGTTTTTTATGAAAAACTACCAGGTTCTTTTACTCATTATCTGATCTAATTTTTCTTTGTTCATTTTTCCCAGCTCAGGATGGTTGCTTAGCCATTTAAGAAAATCCGCTCTGATCTCTTCTGTCCATTGACTATCTATCTGACCAGTTGAATATTTATTGGTTTTGACCATTTCAAAACCAAACTTATCTTTCAGCACTACGAATTCTGAAGTGCTGATAACCAGGTCAGCAAGCTGGGCAGGAATAAAAAGAACTCCTTCCTTATCTGCAATCACCAGGTCGCCGGGTAAAACAATGGCATGCCCTATCCGGATTGGCGTATTCAGCCCGATCAGCACCATTCCCTCCAGAAAGGAAGGATGGAAATCACGCACGAAGGCATTAAATCCTTGTATCTCGGAAAGGCCTTCGAGGTCGCGGGCTGAACCGTTAAAAATTACTCCATTGCCTGATTTACTATAAATTGAATTCCCTAATGTACTTCCCATGAGTGTACCACCCGCTATTTTCCCAAAGCCATCTGCCACATAAACATCTCCCTTGGTAAGTACATCTATGGGCCATGAATTGGTATTTCCCTTGCGCCCCTCTTTTATTCCGCGGTCTTTAATACTTTTTTCAACATCCGGTCTGGAAGGAAGAAACATCGCCGTAACTGCCCGGCCAATAACAGGGATACTGTCATTTACCATTTTCCACCCTCCTTCAAACTGGTTGGTGTATCCTAAATTTTTTAAAACGGTCCACGCGTCATCAATACCTATATTACGTGCCCTTACCAATAAGTCATCAGGAACTTTTGGCCGGCCATCTGCAAATCGTTCGCCTTTCCATTGTGAAGTAAGGAAAACCAATTCATCTTTTGAAATGGTTTGTGCATTGACAATTGCCGGAGAAAAAACGGATAAAAAAATCAGGCAAAAAATAACTTTAATAATATTCATTTTAATTGATCTTTAAAAAATTCAATTTTTATTTTCCATGAATTGACATAGGTTAAGGAACCCTTACTTTAATCACGATTTTTTTCACATGATCACTTCCCGCAACTTTGATGGCAGGCCTGTGCATTTCCTGCGGAGAAAAAATAAAGAAAGTAGTTGGATCTGCATCAAAATATTGACCGCCTTCATTTGTAAAATTCATGTTATCGGCTGAATTGGTATAAGGAACCGTAAGCACCGCCCTGGTATCAGCGCTTGGGGCCACACCCATTCGGGCTTTCCCTTTTATTATGTATTGGATATCATTAAAATTCCGATGAGCTTCCCATTTTACATCTTCTATTTTCCTGGCAGGACCTTGAGAAACGGTTGCTATTACATTTCCGGAATCAATAACATAAACCCCGGGCTTGAGCTGAGCAAGATCCTTTGTTTTTAAAAAGGTAAATGCCTCATCCCACCAGGTGTTATTTTTACGGTATTGCCTGAAGAATTCCTGCTCATTAATACTTTTGCTGGGGATGAGTTGTAACCCATTTTTTGAAGGTATCGTCTTATACCATTCTGAAAAATTATTCATAGCATTTATGGTTACGGGTAAAGGATGCCGCGGAGCAATTACCGGGGTGGCAATGCCGTTCAAATCGTAGACTATTCTGCCATCTCTTATCGTCATTTGGCATTCCAGTTTTTTATCTGTTTGCAGTTTATATCCTGTATAATCAAACAGGCCAAATTTCCCTTCTCTCATACTCAGTATGGCCACGTCTGCTCCTGAACCCACTGACAAATTTCCAAGTTCTTCATGATTGATTTCTTTGGCCGGATTCCAGGTACTTTCAGTAATAACCGTCGTTAGATCAATTCCCATCGCAAGGAATTTTGACATGGTGGTAATCATACCCTTCATAGCGGCATTCATGCTACCAACGTGTAAATCAGTGCTGATGGAATTAGGGTAAAAACCTTCTTTTATTGCAGGGATAGCCTGGGAGTAAGTAAAACTGATTCCACCATAGCCAACATCGAAATTAATCCCTTTTTTACGGGCTTCCCAAACGAACGGTTTCACTTTATTAGTAGCGGTATCCACTATAAATTCTCTATTGTTCAACTGTGCAAAACAGTGAGTAAAAATATCTCCGGGACGCAGGTGATTTAAAAATAATTCTTCTATTGACAGCGGCGGGTTACTTCCGCCAAAATCCACCATCACCGGAATACCTCCTGCAAGATTACCTGCCTGCACAGCCCTGTCTGCAGGCGTCCAGTCATACCCATCATAATGGGCCAGTTTAAATCCCACAATAATATTTTTATATTGCCTGGCAACCAGTGCAGACATCTTCGGATCCATATCGTTTTCATTTTGCTCATAGCCACCGCGCATGCCTTCTCCTACAATGTTTAGAAAAGCGAGAACCCTGGTTTCGGATACATCAATCGTCTGCGCTTTAAATGCAGGAAAGGTGCGCCATCCGGAACTTCCTGCATCCACAATGGTGGTGACTCCGTTACGAAAGGTAAACCCGTCGGGTTGGATGGCCAGGTTTCCATTTTCATACTGATGATTAGGCTCTGTACCCCAGAAATCATGTGTGTGAATATCAATCAGGCCAGGAGTAACATACATCCCTTTGGCATTTACCACCTGTAATGCATTTGCAGTATTAATATTTTTGGCAACCAATTTAATTTTTCCACTGTCAATAGCCACATCCATTACTTCATCAATACTGTTTTTGGGATCAATCACATGGCCATCCTTTATTACAATACTATAATTCTGGGAAAAAGAATAATTAAACGAAAAGGCCGTTAGTGTTATTAGAAGCAGTAATGTTTTTTTCATGTTTACTTTTTATGATTAAGATATTGTTTGTGCTCAAAAAAAATCAGATAGCGTGTTCCAAAACCTCTTTTATGCGTCGGGCTACCACATCTACCTGGTCGGGCCGCAACAGAACCACGCCTACTCTCAACACTTTGTTTCCATCTTTATTTCCCACATTTGCCACAATACTCGGAGTGCCCTTCTGAAGCGCTGATTGTACGTCATTTGCAGTCATCTTCACTATTTCCTGGTCCCATGTAAGATCAAGTGAAGGAAAAGCATTTGCAGGCCCGGGATCGATATATGTTTCTCCTTTTACGCTTTGAATCTTCTCTACTTTTTTTCTGATTCTTTCTATCCGCATAAGCCAGTCATTCCATTCTTTTTTATGGTCGCGTTCGAGATATGATTTTAACGCGGCATACATGCCGAATATTTCTTCCTTGTTTACTTTCATCGGCCTTCCGATGGGAGCTTCATGCGGGCTATGGTTTAGTTTGGCGGCTTCAATCAAATCTTTTCGGCCAAACAATAATCCGGCGCTTTGGGGACCACGGATCATTTTTCCTCCTGAAAAAGTTACAAGATCAAAACCCATTTTCTGAAACTTAAATAAATTTTCCACAGGTGGCACATCTGCAGCTGCATCTATAAAAGAAGGAATGTTATGCTTTTTGCATATTGCAACAAAATCTTCGCGCGAAACACTTGAGCTTCCTGCCGCATTAAAGAAAAGTGCCAGCACAGTATTGCCATTAAAAGCTTTATCCATTTCATCTTCACCTTCCACTTCAATGATCTTTGCCCCGGTAGTAGTAATAGCCTGGTCAAAGAGGTACCGGTGACTTTTTTGCATGATCACTTCAGGTCTTGGTCCCGGAAGATTAGGAATCAATTTTATCTTTTCCTGATCTTTTCCGGTAATGGCAGCCGCGGTTCCCAACAACAAGGCACAGGCGGCTCCTGATGTGACCATCGCATCTTCGCACAGCAGCATTTCTGCTATCTTTGCGCCTACTTTATCCTGCAACTCATACATATTTGCAAAGTCGTGGGAAGTTGAATTAATGGCTTCCATTACTTCCGGCATCATCAGTGAACCGGATAAGAAAGTCATCGTTACTCCGGCATTTATTACGCGTGTGACTCCTAATTCTTCAAATAAATCCCGCTTAGCCTTTTTGTTTGGCCCGGCAAAAACAGATTGGGAAGAAAAAACTCCTCCTATTACACCTCCGGATAAGGGCAGTAAACTAAATCCTTTAAGAATGTCTCTACGTTTCATTTTTTTAATTTTTATATTAAAATCATCGGAAAAATATTAATTCAAGCAACCCTGACATAAAAGTTATGGTACCCCTCAGTATTTATGAAAGTACGAACAGCCAGTTCTTTGAACAGATCTTGCTTTGCTAAATGTGGTTTAGCAAAAACAGATTTTGAAGTAAACACTCCCCCACAAAAAGAGGTCAGTGATATTCCATTGATAAGGTTTCTGGCGTTTCATATTTTGCCTTTAAATGATTAAATGATCCGCGTTGTCACAAGTAGGCAATGCAATCCATTTCTACCAAAGAATCGCCTGGCACTCCCCCTTTGGCAACCGCTACTGTGGTTCGAACAGGAGGGTTCTTTCCAAAACGGCCTTTATAGACTTCATTCATTCCCTGATAATCCGCTATATCATTTAGAAAAACTCCCACTCTTAAAACCTTCTCCATTGAAGAGCCCGCTTTTTTTAATTCCTTTTCCAATTCCTGCAAAACTATTTCCGTATGTGCTTTGATTTCAAAAGGC
>Ga0207667_10011563_pt1 | contig 10250 bp, 15 predicted proteins | sample KBSCornC52_FD_184301 | JGI IMG/M metagenome (GOLD analysis project Ga0207667, IMG submission 184301) | Corn rhizosphere microbial communities from Kellogg Biological Station, Michigan, USA - KBS Corn C5-2 (SPAdes) (version 2) | ecosystem: Host-associated > Plants > Roots > Rhizosphere > Soil ...
ATTTCGTCCCATCAAACGTGACGTGATGCTTGATTCGGGCGTGATGGACGAACTGGCTGGCTTGGCCACCAAAGCCCATGAGAAGGCCACCTATTGGGCTGTTGCCGATAGCTCTGGCCTGTGCCAATCGACCATTAGCAGGCTGGCCAATCAATCGCCTGAAGACGCTAAGATAAGTACCCTGATCTTGATGGCGAAGGCGCAAGGGTATAAAATCAAGCTGGTGCGCGAGTAATGGACAAGTACGAAAAGGAAAATCTATTCTGGTCGGTAGTTTGTATTGTAGTGATACTGGCCTTAGGAATAGCAGCTACTTGGTGGGGGTACTAAACCATTTCCTACTTTGGAAGGTAGGAATTATTCCTACCTTCTAGACTAGGTAATGGTACCTAGAAATGGAGATTAGAAAATGAAGAGTCTTCTTTTGGCTAGTATGGCCTTTCTGGCCTTGTCGTCTTCTTCTTATGCCCTGACCTTCAATGATGTGGTCAAGGCTGAAGCTGGAGCATCCTGCCATGGCAATGTCTGTGTGCATCCTAGCACGCAGTCTGGTGGGCTTACGGTCACTGGCTCATCTGAAGGGCCAAGGCCATCGACCTGCAACGGCCAGATCGGCTATTGGGCTAACCCGGCCCCCGGCATCTGTGTCATTGATATGAAGTCGAGTCCTTCTTCATGGTCCGACACTACGGCCTGCTCGACCAAGACGGATACGATCAGCTTTGATCCTCGTGGTGGGCTCAATGGCTTCGGTATCGCCTCGTCATCTTCCAGTAAGTCCGGTCACTGCTAACCTAAACATATAACTAAACTAAGGGGGCTCATTTGCCCCCTTTTTTATTGCCTTGAGATTTACCTAATTAGTTCTTATCGCAATTACACATTATGAAATTAGAAATGTGCAACTATAAGACCAAATAGTACTCAAGGGTACGGTTTCTTAGAATCATACACTACCGAAACCTTTTCAGGCAATAGGTAAGATTGAAAATATATGTTATGCCTATGCTCTTGATTCAACGAATCCATCTGGCTATAGAGCGTGTGTCCAAGCAGCTTAGTATTTTGTAAAAGTGCTTTAGGACAATAAGCACGGAGATAAACATGATTACGAAGTTTGGGGCCTACGGGCACAAGCTTGCTCATGTTGTGGGCAAGCCGATCATGGGCATGGAAACCCCTGTCCACTGGTCATACCTGCTCTTTGCCTTTATGGAGGGGAAGGGTGGCTACTCAATGACGGCTGGGGTATTGCTCCTTGTCGTCGTGATCTCTAACGTCATGGAGGGAGTTGCAGACGATGTATAACCAACTGAATCACGACCTGCACGTCCTAGAAAATGATCGTGCCTTTAAGGTAATCATTACTACTTTGTGCATGGGGAGTCTCTTAATGGGTAGCCTTTACCCGTTTTTGACCGTCCATAACAATGTGCTGGTATTCGTTACCAACATGCTGTGGTTGTGGGAGCCATCAAAATGGTAGAAGTATTTGTGGCCATTTGGATTGGTCTACCAACTGGAATCATGTGGCTCTTTATGAACCCATGGTCTAAATAGAAAGAGGGGAGCATTTCGCCCCCCTTTTTTGTAGATTGATAGTTAAGCTACTGCCTAACTGTGGATCGTGGTTCAAACTTCTCTTTTGGAAAGACCTGTTCCACTATTACATCTTCCAATACGGAAGTATTAATATGTTTTTTGTGCTTTTCAGCTTCTTCTTTGGAAGTGTAATAAGCCTGCGGTACCAGATCACCATAAAAAGTAATATACACTACCCAGATTTCAGTCATTTAGAAGCCCAATTAACCGTTTGGCATGTTCTGGCTGAATACCTTTGAACCAAGTTGTCTGTACAAGGTTCAATGGATAAATTGGTCTGATATCTTCGGCATCATCATCCACGATAGCATACCTCGTCACTTCAGGATGACGGCTGAGCCATTCCTTGATCTCATGGCCACGAGAGGCACGCCATTCATGAGCGGGGGAGTCAACCTGCCCTCTGATCGTTTTCCAGTCAGGATGGTACCTAGACGAAATATCAGGAAATGCTACTTCAATAAAGTCTACAGCACTAGGAATATTTCTCCACGTACTAGACAGAACAATTCGTGATCCTGTTTTATCTACTACTTCCGTAATAAGTTTAACCTTATCAGGAACGATAATATAAGGAGCCTTTTGTCCTTTAGGAGGATGTGCAAAATCTAAAGAAGAATTTACAACTCCATCAATATCTAGAAATAGAACTTTTGTCATAGGTATCCTAAAACCGATCCAATTGGAAACACAAATATTCCTATGATCCGCATTACGGTCCACAAGCTATCTAATGAATGGAATATTTTAAAGATATTCCAAACCCATCCGACCAGTAACACAATAGTTATAATACTTGTAATAAGACTGGTCATAGGGTCTTCTTTAACATAAACCAATTATTTGCCCTTCTTAATTACTCTGTTTGGATACCAACGAAGCTTTGAACCACTGGCTCCGCTGTGGACTCCACCTTTGCGACCTGTGCCACTGCCTCTCGGAACCTCGATCACAAATCCCCAAGGCTCTTTATGTCCTTTTGGAATAAGAGGGGAATAGAATCCATACTTCTTTCCCCAGAACTCATTTGACGGAATGTAAATCATGCAAGTGTCCTCCAATAAAATAGATAATAACGCACGCAAAAGTGATTCCAGACCAATGCTGGAATCAAAAAACTATCCAATTGAGGGGTTTCCATTGCCTTTATGGATAAGGCATAACCATAACTAATCTGTAAATAATAGTATTAGTAGAAAGGATGGCGAAGGTTATTGAGCATAAGACAGAACAATCCGGGTACGGTGGTCTGTTCGGTCCTAACCTCTATTGGCTCACCGGCTGTCTTCTGGGGGGATTGAGTCTAGTGACCCCTTCGAGATAACCTAGCGCCATCCTTTCCTTAAGTGCCTTTGCTTGAAGAAGGGCTCGCCGGACATGGGTCCATGTTTCCTTCGTCTAACTCAAGCACCTAATTTGACCCTAGGGGAGACAACCCGCGTCGGAGAAGTCATCACCCTAGGTTAAAGAGAGAGCCTTACTGTTGAGGGCTAGGCTCTACTCTTATAACTCAGGAATTGGTGGAGAAGCTAACTATAGGGCCTTTATGATCCAATCTAGAGATCAGCTTCCGCCAAACCCACATGAATCTAAGACTTACTAGTTAGGTCAGTAGCAAGACTTAGGGTGGGGGTGACCACTTTTTTGTCTCACTGCCGACTAGGGAAATATAAGAAAGGACGAGCCTTCTCATAAGTCCCTACTTCTCCATTTACATCGGACCTTCAAGCACCTACGGGCCAATTCTTGGGCGAACTGGTATATAAGTTTCTATTCGGTCTTCCGTAAACTGGAAATAGAAAGAGGAACTTTACTCGGTTCCACTATCTGTTCCTAGCTCGGGGAAGGTTAGCCAGAAAGAGGCCTTAACCAACCAACCTTCCCCTTCCGAAGAAAGTAGAGGGAGGTCATCCGTTCCCCCTACCAAAATGACACTACTGAATCGGCCTTGCGTCGTCAAGCGGTTTGTTCAGACAATCGACCGAATGAAATCTGTGGATAAGTGTGATAATACTCTTGCCATGATTCTGCATAACAAAAAGCCTAGTGTTTTACCACTAGGCTCTTTGTAGATTTGCAGCTATCAGGCGTCTTCTTTGACAGGATCAGTGATCCGGACAATGATGTATTCCTTGGGCTCCATCTTCATGGTGAAGCCAGCCTTCTCAAGCTTAGTCTTATCATCCCGAATGTTCTCAGGGATGGAGTCAAAGGGAACTTCCGTCATTTCGTCCCCCTCACCCTTGTAGTAGACCGCCTCACGGGCAACCTCGCCAGTCTCGTCATTGCTCACCGGCAAGGTACGAATCTTGAAGTCGTGGTTGCCAGCGTAAGAGAACGCAGACGCCTTGGCGGCAGCGGCAGTAGCACGGGGGAACTTCTTGGCATCCCCCTTACGCTTCAGGTCTTCCCAACCGTAGTTGGTGCGCTTGAACTTCAGTAGTTCGTCGCCAACCTTCATCTTGAAAACCGGAAACTCATTGGTCTTGGGCTTGGAAATGGAACGGGAAACGGTAGCAGTTGCAGATTTGGCCATTTGAGGAACCTCCATGATGGCTTAGCGTTTTATTCAAGGTAGCCAATCGGCATTGATCGGCTTGCCATGATCATATAAAGGCAAGCCACCACGCCGTCAAGTACCAAGTCTAAAGATTCTCACCTAAACTCGATTTCGCGGAGCAGATCGTCTAGGACGCCCCATTCCTTCATAATTTCAGCCACAATCTTAGGATTGTTCCTGATTAAGGAAATGTCTTTAGGATCAAAGCCATTGTCATCATCCCAATCACGGTCCAACATTTCCTGCAAATAGGCGTCGTATTGGGTTTTCAGGTCGTCAGGATCGGTGACCTTACGCTCTAGAACAAGGTTGTTAATATCAAGCTCTAGAATGGAATCCAGCAGGGATTTCAGATAATGAATATCCAGATATTCCCTGAAAGTATGTTCATCCTCAAAACCGACACTTACGTTCGTACATTCTGGAATTAACTTTGTGTAATGGGCTGTGTCGGTAAAAATCCCATATTTATCTGGCTCATGTCCAAGCTTTAGCTCCCTAGCCAAAGAGTTAGCAAACGCATCACTACAGCATCTTCCCCCAGCCTGAAAGGTAATGATTGACTTTTGGCCTTTACGATCAAATGCAATAGCGTATTTAATGTCCTTTAAAAATTCTGGGTTATGTTCTGCAATCCATGAACTACCTTTTCCTCCCGTTTCTTCCTCACGGTGGAAAACATAAAGTCCTTCTACGCCTGCTTTTATCATCCTCAACATAATCCAGATGCCAGCGCCACAATCCGCTCCCAAACAGGTGCTATTATTAGCGCTTAGGATACCATCTTCTGTGATGGCTAGTTTCTGGGTTACATCATTTTGTGGGTCCTGTACCCAATGAACTGTATCTGTATGACTTGACCATAAGACGGGAGCCTCTCCTATCCTTATATACCAGTTTCCAAAGTCATCCCTATTACACCCAGCAGGAATTAAGAACCGTTTGATTAGTTCCCATTCCCCTCTAGAGTTCTTAGGACGCTTTAAGCTAAGGATTTGGTACAGGTCCTCAAAGCTGGTATCTATTTCCCAATCAGCCATTAGTTGATGTTACCTCATGTTTACGCTTAGTAGCACTCCAATTTATGTTCCCATTAGCAAACTTTACCAACTCATCTATAAATGCAAATTCACAATGGTCAGTAAAATACACAATCTGATCACCATGGGTCAACAAATCATTTGGTCCAAACTTCTTTCCAAACATTGTAGTAATCTCACAATGACTATAAAAATAATTTCCACTCAAGGCACTTTTAAAGACTTTATGGTTTGATACCTCTAGGCATACTGAAACAAGGCTATACGCATCATTAACCATAATCTTGGTAAACTTATCATTTTTATACCAAGCACCACTGGCTTCACAATAGAAAGCTATCTTGCCTCTACAGTCATTACACATACCATCAAAAGAGTCATTAAGGTCTTCTTCTTGTACACCAATATCTGCAAAGACTATGGAGTCTCTGTATGAATTTGGCAACCATCTATTATTACAACACGAACACCTTGTTCTAGACTGTTGCAAACCAAGTTCACTAGTAGCGTTGTATTGACCAAGAGAAGAGTCTTTGGAACAATCAACAATACGTAGGTAGCCATCTTCATGAAGGTTGACCATGTTAGCCGTACCGTCAATATATGGCACAAAGATATCTGGGTGTTCTGGCTGTGGTCCATCAATTCTTGGAATGGGGATATAGAGCAGTCTAGCTCCAACCATACAATCATACGTATCCGAATTAGACCGAGTTACAATTCCAGCTTTCTTTAGCTCACTACGGAGCAATGTGTCGTTGCCATAAACTCTACCTACCAATTTCTTTTCAGGCCATACCAACGCCCTAGCTATCAACTTTCCATTGTTGGTAATGTAGGCAACCTTAAGGTCACCAGCACCATATGCCCTAGTAGGATGACCGAGCCTATCTCCCCACTTAGAAACATTATGCTGCATACAACTATAAAAGCTGGAGGCAAGGCTATATACCTCCTGAATTTCCTCAGGAGTAGACGCCCATCTTAGTATTTTGTTTTTAGATGTATCAAAGGTCTCTTTATGCTTTTCAGACCAGTATTTAATGTCATCCTCTGAAAGTTTATCTGCAAAGAACTTTTTGAGGTATCGTCCCGGTGTAGTTGAGGTACGCTTTCCGCGTTTACCATCATTCCGAGAAGCAAAATAACTGATAAGGCCTATGTCTTCTGGGTCTACCGTAGCGAAGGTCAGGATATCTTCAAATCTTTCCTGATACCAAAGTTCGCTGTCCCAGACAGGAGCGGAAACCGCCCCATCTAATAGAGCCTCACGGGCCATTGCTGCCCATACTTCGTCACAATAAGGCTTAATCTCACAGAATTTACGCCTAGGCGCACTGAGGCCTTTTATATATTCCTGTGCTTCTTCTTCACTATAAAAGCATTCCGTGTAGTCGTCTTCTAGTTTAACAGCCTCACCTGAAAGGCTATCCCAAATATAGAACATGGTTGTTTCGTGGTTTCCAACATACGTATGGAACTAGTCGGGCATCCTTTTGCCACAGAGCTAATTCTACGCTTGATAGCCTAATGTATTTGAACACTAGACTAAACTATAAGATACATCAGCAGATAACCACTAATGTAAATTCCGGCATACCGGAGCCTAAGCAAACATAAATAACAGTAATAACAGAGTTACTAAAACAAATAGAAATAGGGCCGTTTCAAGCCGACTCATCATTTATTACCCTCCTGTTGTTCTGACGGTTATAATCCGTCTTAAGCCTGAATATCTTTCGAAAGAATAGAAGATTCAGAGAGCGGGGAACTGGAAGCTTTTTGGTCTTTTTCTTCGATGATTTTGCCATCAGACTTTCTCCTGATAACCAACTCAAATCCTAGGGCATTTAGTACAGCTTCGTAATTTGCCAACAGTGGAGAACTTCTAATTCTCCAATTAGTAAAGGCATGATGAACCCCCGATTTCAGGCTAAGTTCGTCAAACCCAATCTCTTGTTCATTCATTTGTAAAAAAATGAACTTTACCAAAAACGGTAAAGGACGTGGAAGGCTGATATCACGATAGCGGCGTCTTTTCAATTTCAGGAACCCACTTCTGCCAGATTAAAACCGGATCGTCAAGGATAAGATGGAAGCGTTCTATCATCAATTAATGGATCATAGTCCACATTACGACTTACCTTAAGGTTCATAATATCTTCTTCCGTAATCCACTTCTTCTTTTTGTTAGTTAGCATTTGTGCCTGTCTGTCATTGTAGGTGTTTAATGGAGGGATATACATTAGTTCTTGAATGTAGTTGACTTGGTAGCCAAATGACCTTTCTTCTCCTTCTATGGTAGCTGTGACCTCAACGGTGAACTTTTTATGAGACGCCATCACTTTTCCCCTTGGCGGAATCTTACGTAGAGGTAAAGTAATAGCTGAGTTGGAATAAAGGGGCAAATCATGCGAGTAGCAGACCTTTCTATATGGATGGAAAATCTGCCATCGTTTCAAGGCCTTAAGCCAAACTCCAAACGGAACTACCGGCAATGGCTTAAAATAGCGGTTGACAACCTTGGAATGGGCACTCCGATTCGGGCTGTGGGGTACCTTGAAGCGGATCGGCTCTATCTTAAGTTGAGTACAGAAAAATCGTCCCATCAAGCTGTAAGTGTATGTAGGTTATGCAGCGTTTTGTGGGCTCAATTGATAAGATATGGCCATTCTAAAGTAAATCCGTTTAGCCGGATGAGATTACCTACCCCATCTTCCCGTCAACAGTTGTGGACCCAAGAACAGGTCTACAAATTTAGTTCTGTAGCCTCAAAACGAGGCCTTTCATCTTTGGGGTTACTTGCGGAAATGTGCTACGTCTTTTGTCAGAGACCTATTGATATCCGGCTTATGACGAGAGAGGCCTACCAAGGGTCCACTCTGGAATTTGACCAGATAAAAACTGGTGTTCACATGTCTTTATGGTTAATGCCATCATGGAGACATAGAATATCTTCTGTTTTACGGTCTCACAACCATAATAGCCTTGTGATTTGTGAACTTACTAATCAGCCATACAACAAGAACAATTATAATGTGTTGGCATTTGATATTAAAAGAGAAGCCAGAATACCCATTGAACTTCAGTTACGGGACTTAAGAAGAACCGGCCTAACTGAAGCTGCGAATCACGATGCAACTGATTCGGAACTAATGAGCATGGGAGGACACAAAAGGAAAGAATCACTCAGGCCTTATCGTTTGAACACACGTCAACAAGCTGAAAATGGTATGAGGAAAAGGTTTGGTTTGGGGAAATAAGGCTTAAAACATGATTCTAGGGTGGGTTTTTGGATGGGTTGTCCATTGACACCTTGAAGCGAATCATGTATTTTCGGGTTTACTTCGTTAGAAGTAAATATACCTAAATCTCCCCAAATCTTTAGCCCCCTTTAAACCATGACTTAGAAAGGAGTCAAGGAATGGATAAGCTTGGAAAGAAGGGTATGGATAGGAGTAGTGGTTACATAGGTATTATCTCTGCCTATGAAACCTCTCCCTTCTGTATGACTAGGCTGCATATGCAGGCTGCTGGTATGGACGACAAGAAGGAAATCCCATTGGGGTATTCATTCGATGAGTCAGACGTTGATATCGTTGACGATACTCAAGTCTTATCAATCGTGCCAGAAGAACCCACTACAATCAACTTCTTGGATGAAGTTGAGGATATTGTTACCGGGTTTAAAGGTAAGGTTGCTAGTAAACTTGTCTATGCCAATGGTTGTGTCAGGTGGGTTGTCCATCCTCCCTATAAAGGAGAGAAAGACTACGACAAATACCAAATACTCGCCAATAAAAGGCTCAAAATAATAAGAGCTAATAAAGAACCTGTTAACTCTCCTAAAACAGGTGGTCCAATTGAACGAAGCTATCCTAGGTGAGGTAATAGTTGCCTTAGCTAACTACCAAGGTGTTGCCATGGTTAAATTCGGGAACTTAACTCCTGAGTTCCACGAAGGAATACAAGCCTACGTAGATGGTAAGAAGGTTAAGCATACCCCTTACCAGTATCACACTCCCAAGTGGGAGGATTGGAGAGACGGCTTCCAATTTGCTAAAGCCGTTGCGTTAGTATTGTACCTTCTTAAAGATGGTGAGAAGGATAAAGAACCATCATCTACTAATATCATCGTTAAACCAAACGATGATAGTGTGTAGGAAAACTAAAATGAAAGTTCACAACATCCTGAAGCTTGCTGACTATATTGAGCATAACTATATAGAGCTTGATATGAGCGCATGGTATTCATGTATTTTTGGCCAGCAACTAATGATGGAGGGGAGGCCATTGTCCGCTACAAACGGCTATCATGACTTCCTATTAGAAACGGGGTTGACTGGCCCTGAGTATATGGCAAAAGTTCTTGGATTGAATGGCTCAACAGCCTACGCGTTAGTTATTCCTGGTATGGACGTGGTATACAACGCTACTAATTACAGTGCTGCTTGGGTCCTGAGAGAACTTGCTATTACAGGCAAGGTAAGTTGGGACAGGGCTCTGGATAAAGATATTGAAAGGAACAAATACCGGTTTAGCAGTATGGTCAATTACCCGATTTCTTTGGTCCATGCTCTAGTCGGATAAGCCCCAAAAGGGAGGTTGCGAAATCTCCCTTTTGCTTTCATCTTAATTAGAACACTGATCTATTTATCTGGAAAAGATTTCAGTAGAACTTAATTCTATATTGACAACCAATGATTCCTGATTTAAACACCGGATTTCATGTTTTCATACAAAGATCAGCTTGACATTATCAAAGACCTTAGGCTAAGAGAAGGACAGGAGTTCCGGGGCAATTGTCCTTTTTGTGGTGGCTATAACACGTTTACCTGCACTCGCAGAGACGGAGCCATTGTCTGGAACTGCTATAAGGCGTCCTGCAACGCCCGTGGTTCTAAGGGTGGCATCACTCCCCTACAATCTGTAGAACGCCAGCTACAAGGCATCCTTGAGGCTCCTAAGAGGCCTTTAGAACCCATACCTCATTTAACCTCCATTATCAATCAGCCTTCAATCATAAAATGGCTGAAATCTGTAAATTC
>Ga0207667_10011567_pt1 | contig 10248 bp, 8 predicted proteins | sample KBSCornC52_FD_184301 | JGI IMG/M metagenome (GOLD analysis project Ga0207667, IMG submission 184301) | Corn rhizosphere microbial communities from Kellogg Biological Station, Michigan, USA - KBS Corn C5-2 (SPAdes) (version 2) | ecosystem: Host-associated > Plants > Roots > Rhizosphere > Soil ...
AATAGCCGCACCAACGAGGGTGATAAAACCAATGGCTGAACCACCGATAGTTAAAGCAGCGATGTTGCTGTCCAGTTCTTTTTGAATCGAGTCGCTTCGGGAAATCTCAAAGTTATCTGCCTGTGAAATATTTAAGCCGCGGACATTACGGAATGCAGAAGTAGCCTCCCCAATTGTAGCATCTAAAACATTTGGACTGGTTGTTTTCACTGTTACGTTGAACGAGATATTTTTCAACGTATCCATCTGTTTGGCCTTCAAAACCGGTATTACGCAGAATTTATCCCCGCCGAAACCAGAACTTGATCCCTTTGATGCAAATATGCCCACTATCCTGAATTTATAATTACCTATAAAGATGAGCTTATTGATAGGGTCTTCATTTTTGAAAAGACGTTTCCTGATGTCTTCGCCAATCATCACCACGTTATCACCGTGCTGTAGTTCTGACGAGGAAAAATCCCTGCCGAAAGCTATTTTGCGGCCACTGGTTATTAAATAGTTCTCATCAGAGCCAGTAACCGAAATGTTAGGGTTCGTTTTTACATTGCCGTATTTAGCTACCGCAGTGCCTGTTACACTCAAATTAATGGATGTACTTACCGGTAATTTAAATTGCTCCTTAAAACGGGCGGCCTGCTCATAAGTAATAGAAGGGTATACTTTGCGGTGACCGCCGCCACCAAAATTCAGCCCCTCACCACGGTTTTGTAGTGTAAAGGAATTGGCCCCAAGGCTGGCAAAAGCCTCATTCAGATTATTTTGGATGCCGCCGATAGCAGTTAAAATACCCACCAAAGCCATTATGCCGATGGCAATAATAAGCGACGTAAGCGAGGTCCTTAACCTATTACCGGCTATGGATTGTAATGCTATCGAAATGTTCTCTTTGAGTGAGGTTTTTACCGGCATACCGCAAGATCAGAAATTCTGTGCAATTATGACTATGCGATATGCCGGTTTGTTACAACCTTTTATTGATTTAAATATTCTGCCTGCGCCAAATAGTAGTATGGCCAGAACATGTGATGTTCAAAAACATCTTTAGGGTCGTCAGGGAATTGCTTGTGATAAGTATTATCTGGCATTAAAATGATAGGCGTACCGCAAGCAGTGAAACTGTTATCTTTCATGTAAACAGGCTCTTTAAACTTCGGAAGTTGCTTTTGTACAAATGTATAGGCCAGTTTACCCAGGTAATCTTCATGCGCTTCCTGAGCATTTTCCGGCGTCTTCTTAAGCTTGTTGAATATGTGCTTGATATAAAGGCGTTTAAAAAACGGCTGACTCTTTATATGATCATTGATATTAACAAATGGGTTTGGTGTATTGAAAGTGTTTATTGTCTGGATAGTAAACGGCGTTTGCGGAACCCAGTCGGCAGCATTAACAACCGATACACACCAGCCATTGCGGGTCAGGTAGTTAAAATCGTAGCTGTAGTAAATATTACCTGGTTTTGGCGGCGCGCTGCAATAAGTTTTAAAGGTGATATCGTTACCAAGTAGTTGTTTGCTTTGCAAATCGCCCAGGTATGAACGAAGCAGGCAAGCAATGGCAGCGCCCTGGCTATGACCGACGATGATAAAGTTTTTGACGCCTTTTACCTGGTTAAGCCAGTAAATTTTTGGCAATATGGTTTTTGACAGATCAGCCAGGCCTAATAGCCAGCCAACATGAACGCCGGCTTTTGGATTAGCGGCCAGGTTATAAGCAAACTCTTCCGAATCACTGATGTGCAGTTTGCCACTGGCCGGAACCATAGCAGCATAAAAATTTTCGAGCCAGCTTTGTTCAGCTTGAGTAGTACCACGAATACTAATAACAGCGATGCCTTTATTGTTTACCCACAGGTCCCAGCGGTTTTTCAACGCGCCTTCTGGTGAGCGGTACACCAATGCATACTGTTTTGGCAGCGGGGTATGATCGTCCTTAATGGGGTCATTAAATTGCTGGCGCGATATGCGAAGCATTTCCAGGTACTCTTTGGCATCGAAGCCGGGCTTTAATAATTGGGCATTACAAACCGAGGTCGTAAACAGGCAAAACAGAAGAATGTAGAAATACTTCATAGTTAAAATAGGGTGATTGATTGTGTAAAAGATTGCTTGGATCCAACGCTTGATACGAGGACTGCAGGTAAGATTGGTTGAAAATATTTAAAAACTTTCACAACACAAAAAATATATAGCTAATCACAGCTGCTTGTTACGTATAAATCAGCTTAAATGTTCCTATATATCACATATTTATTTTTAAAGTATCGGGAATGATACATAAAGTAGATTTTATTGCCAATTAGTAAAAAAGCATGGCAAATAATAAGTTATCGACCCGATAAATATCGGGACAATAAAAAAAGCCTCTGCTGATCAGCAGAGGCTTCCATAAATATTTTGATAAATCTATTTACACCGAGAACGACGTGCCGCAGCCGCATGTGCTGGCAGCATTGGGGTTATTGAAGGTAAATCCGCGTGCATTCAGACCATCCTGGAAATCGATCTGCATCCCTGCCAGGTATAAGCCATGAGCTTTATGCATAAACACTTTTATACCGTCTATTATATATTCCTGATCGCCTTCTTTCTTTTGGTCGAAGCCTAAAACGTAGTTCATTCCTGAACAACCGCCGCCTTCAACGCCCACGCGCAGACCAAAATCATCACCAATCTCTTGCTGGTCTTTTAGTTTATTTAACTCTTTAACAGCACCTTGTGTAAAGCTAACAGGCGCTAATGCAGTTTCAACAGCAGTACTCATCTTATTTTAAATTAAACATACAAATATAAGGTAAATTGTAGATTTTTGTTGCCTGTCAACTATTATGACCTTCGCCTAACATAAAAAATATGGTGCTTACAAACTATTTATTCGACATTTTAAAATATACCATGGCTGGTATTGCTACGGTTTACGTAGCCTTCTACCTGATAAAACCTTACCTGGATAAATCGGAGAGTCTGCAGTTGATGGAGTTGAAAAAGACCATCAGCAACCAGACACTCCCATTGCGCTTGCAGGCTTATGAGCGCGTGGTTTTGTTTATAGAACGCGTAAACCCGGCAAATATGCTGGTACGGTTGAATGGCACGGGGTTGTCTGCTGTGGAATTATACGCCGTTGTAACGAACGAAATTCGTACCGAATTTCAGCACAACATTACCCAGCAGGTATATGTAAGCAGCCGCGCCTGGACGGTAGTTACCCGTGTGAAAGATGATACCCTGAGCGTCGTGACCAACGCAGTAAAAGCATTGCCAGAAACCGCAACCGGTCTTGATCTTTGCAAAACTGTATTAGCGCACTTGAGCCACCTGGAAGATAATCCTTATGATATTGCTTTGAAGATCGTAAGGGAAGATATGGAAGCTTTGTTTTAATTTGAAAATGTGTCAATTTGGAGATTTGAAAATGAATAGTCTAATAATATAAGGTCATTTTCAAATCGGCACCTCCTCAAATCTTCAAATCAAAAATATGTCCGGTAAAAAATTCACCACCACTTCGGGAATAGAAATAAAGGAGGTTTATTGCAGGCCATCGGCGATGAATGAGCTTCCGGGTGAATTTCCATTTACAAGAGGTATTCAAAAGGATATGTATCGCGGCAAGCCCTGGACAATGCGCCAGTATGCCGGGTTTTCAACTGCCGAAGAATCTAACAAGCGTTATCATTACCTGCTAAGCCAGGGCACCATGGGGCTGTCGGTCGCGTTTGATCTGCCTACACAGATCGGCTATGACTCGGATAGCGACTTTGCCGATGGGGAAGTAGGTAAAGTAGGTGTAGCAATTGATTCATTAAAAGATATTGAGGTTTTGTTTGAGGGTATCCAGCTAAAGGATATCACCACCTCCATGACCATCAACGCTACCGCTTCTATTTTGCTTGCTATGTACATCGCGTTAGCGAAAAAGCAGGGGGCCGATCTGAAGCAGCTCTCGGGTACGATACAGAACGATATATTAAAGGAGTACGCGGCAAGGGGAACTTACATCTATCCCCCCGGTCCGTCTATGCGACTGATCACTGATGTGTTTGAGTATTGCAGCAAAGAAGTACCTAAATGGAATACTATTTCTATATCAGGATATCATATCCGCGAAGCGGGCTCAACAGCGGTGCAGGAACTGGCCTTTACTTTAGCCAATGGCAAGGCTTATTTGCAGGCAGCTTTAAATAAGGGTTTGGATATTAATGTATTTGCGAAAAGATTATCCTTTTTCTTTAATTGTCACAATAATTTCTTCGAGGAGATAGCCAAGTTCAGGGCAGCGCGGAGAATGTGGGCGCATATTACAAAGGAATTAGGTGCGACAGATCCGGGCGCGCAAAAGCTGCGTTTTCATACTCAGACCGGTGGTTCGACGCTTACCGCTCAGCAGCCAATGAATAATATAGTGCGTGTCAGTAACCAGGCTTTGGCAGCCGTGTTAGGCGGAACGCAATCCTTGCATACCAATGGTTATGACGAGGCTTTGTCATTACCCACTGAAGCCGCAGCAAAAATTGCCTTACGTACACAACAGATCATTGCTTTTGAAAGCGGCGTGACGGATACAGTTGATCCAATGGCCGGCTCTTATTTTATAGAAGAACTGACCAATGAGCTCGAAAAAGCAGCACAAATATATATAGATAAGATAGGCGCTATGGGCGGTGCCGTGAAGGCTATCGAACAAGACTACATCCAGCAGGAGATTGCCCGCTCAGCTTACGAATACCAGAATGAGATAGAAAGCGGGGAGCGGGTAATAGTAGGTGTTAACCGGTTTGTACAGGAAGAAGCGCCTGCTGAGAATATTTTCAGAGTGGATGACTCCATCCGCAAAATGCAGATAGATAAAATAAATGCATTAAAAGAATCGCGTGATAATAAAGCTGTTCAAAACGCACTTCAACAATTAAGTGATGCCGCCAAAGGGAAGAGCAACCTGATGCCTTATATATTAACCGCGGTTGAAAGCTATGCCACGCTTGGCGAGATAGCCAACACTCTTCGGGCTGTTTTTGGCGAATACTGAACAATTGGGCCGCAAACGCTGTATTATATCAGATGAACATCTGATTGGTATTTCCAAAATAATTTATTATCTTGTTGAAATGGGATTTTAACGATGGTTATGATTCCGGTAATTTTCGCCAAACAATTAAGTATCTGTTAACGTAAACAGTATAAACATATGTTGATAAAGTACGTGAGTTGCGTGACGAAAATGAAAAAAATGCCTTAGCAATGCGGAGAGGCAATATTCTTGAAGAAATGCAGAATATAGGATTTTTCTTTAGAAAAAGCGCAATGTTAAGTGTTAATTAAAGGTGAATTATTTAGATAAAATTTTAAAATTTAATTTTTTAATAAGGTTTTTTTTTGAATATTCGATGTTCCGTAACAGGCCCTTTTGATGTGTCGCTGAGGGGGTGAAAATCAAGATTTTAAGAAAATATATATGGATAAAACTTGTACAAACGTTTGGAATAGCTGCCTTCAAATCATTAAAGACAATATCCCGGCGCAAAGCTATAAGACTTGGTTCGAGCCAATCAAGGCCTTGCGCATGGAAGGAAGCGTCCTGACGATACAAGTGCCAAGTTTGTTCTTCTACGAGTGGCTGGAAGAACATTATGTAGGTCTGCTGCGTAAAACTATAAAGAAGCAGCTTGGAGAAGAAGGACGCCTCGAATACAATATTGTAGTAGAGCAATCATCGAGTAAACCGTACACCACCAATATGCCGTCGACCGGCAATGGTGCCGAGACGAAAAATCAATCCATGCCTGTTCCTATATCAATTAATAAGGATATCAAAAATCCTTTTGTGATACCAGGCTTGAAGAAATTGAACGTAGATCCGCAACTGAATCCAAACTACACCTTCGAGAACTTTGTAGAAGGTGACTGTAATCGTTTGGCTCGTTCTGCCGGATATGCCGTTGCTGCTAAACCGGGCGGTACATCGTTCAACCCATTAATGATATATGGCGGTGTTGGTTTAGGTAAAACACACCTGGCGCAAGCTATAGGTAACGAAATTCGCGTAAAGCTACCGGATAAATTGGTGCTTTATGTATCATGCGAGAAGTTCACTCAACAGTTTGTTGACGCACTTAAGCACAATAATATTAACGACTTTGTAAACTTCTACCAGGCTATTGATGTGCTGATCATGGATGATGTGCACAACTTTGCCGGTAAGGAAAAAACGCAGGATTTCTTCTTCCATATTTTCAACCACCTGCACCAATCAGGCAAACAACTGATCATTACATCAGATAAAGCGCCTAAAGATCTGGCGGGTTTGGAAGAACGCTTATTGTCACGTTTTAAATGGGGGCTATCAGCTGACTTGCAGGTTCCGGACCTGGAGACCCGTATGGCGATCCTTAAAAATAAGATTTACCAGGACGGTATCGAGTTGTCAAATGATGTGGTTGAATATGTAGCTCACAACATTGATAATAACGTACGTGAACTGGAAGGCGCTATGGTATCCCTGTTGGCTCAGTCGACCCTGAACCGTAAGGAGATCGACCTGAACCTTGCGAAACAGATGCTGAAGAACTTTGTAAAAAATTCTTCAAAAGAAATTTCGATGGAGTATATCCAGAGCCTGGTGTGCGAGTATTTTGAGGTGCCGATTGAAATGGTGAAATCTCAAACCCGCAAACGCGAGATCGTTCAGGCCCGTCAGATTTCTATGTACCTGGCAAAGGCTCATACCAAGAGCTCACTGAAATCTATAGGCAGCTTCTTCGGCGGCCGCGACCACTCAACAGTGATCTACGCCTGCCAGACTGTAGAAGACCTGATCGATACAGATAAGAAATTCAAAGGCTATGTAGCTGATATCCAGAAAAAGCTAAAAATGTCGTAATCCGACTTTATAGACATGAAAAACGCCATTGTGGAAACAATGGCGTTTTTTGTTTAAATCTCTTTTTGTCATTTCGAACGAACAGCGCTGGGTTAAGTTTTGGTGTGAGGAGAAATCTTCTACAAGCGGCCCGCAAACTTTGTATGGCGTACAAGATTTCTCTTCACACCTCATTCACCACCCTTCCCGTTCATCGAAATAACATTAGATTCAAGGCCTATCTATCCACGATCCCATAAAACCCCTCCCGGTAACTATCACCAACAGGAATAACAGTATCGCCAATAAATATCCTGCTGCGCTCAATGGCTGAGATGTGACGCAAAGCTACAATGTATGATTTATGCACCCTCACAAAATCTTTCAAAGGAAGCGATTCTTCGATCTTTTTTAGTGTTTGCAGACTAAGCACCCGTTCACTCGAAGTTTGGATGGAAATATAATTCTGCAGTCCTTCAATGAATAGGATATCTTTTAAGTTGACTTTTTGTATCCGATGTTCTGTTTTTACAAAAAGGTATTCAGTATTTGTTTCAGCAATGGGTTGAGAGCTTGGTTTGCAAATGATTTCTTTTGCTTTTTCTGCAGCACGATAAAAACGGTCGAATGCAATAGGCTTAAGCAGGTAGTCAATGACATCATGTTCAAAACCATCGAGCGCATATTTTGAGTATGCTGTGGTCAAAATCACCTTACATTGTTTGCCTGCTATCTTCATGAACTGAATGCCTGTGAGCTCTGGCATTTGAATATCCAGGAAAACCAAATCGATGTTTTGCTCCCGAATGATTGATAACCCTTCTATAGGGTTAGTAGTTGTGCCGACAAGCTCCAGAAATGGAACTTTTTGTGTGTAATCCGCCAGTATGTCAATAGCCAGGGGTTTATCGTCGATGATCAGGCAGCGGATACTCATGCGGTCTTTAGTAGCAGGTTAACATTATAATGGTCTTCACCATCAACAATTTCTAACTGATGCCTGTCGGGGTACATCAGCTCCAGCCTGCGGCGGACATTGTTCAGACCGATACCGCATGTTTTATCCTTCTGGTCCTGGTTCTTTTTATTGGTAACCGAGAAGTATATATTGCCATCACCTGTTATCAATTTTATGCTGACCGGGTTTGATGGATCGTTTAATACACCATGCTTAAAAGCATTCTCCACAAAAGAGACAAAAAGGAGAGAGGCAACAGTGTATTCACCTAATGCACCTTCCGCGTCCATTTGAATATGGGCATTCCCTTTGGCGCTGATCAGCTGTAGTTTGATCAATGTCTCCAGGTATTGTATTTCCTGAGTAAGCGGCATAAAATCCTCGGTACCTTCACGAAGCATGTAGCGTAAAAGCTCCGACAATTTTAATACCGCCTCAGGCGCCTGATCCGATTTTTGATAAGTAAGCGAATAAATATCATTCAACGTATTGAACAAAAAATGTGGGTTAAGCTGCGACCGCAGAAAAGCCAATTCGGCGGTTGATTTTTCCTTTTGTAATTCCTGCTGCAATTGCCGGGTCTTATACCAGTTTTCTGCGAAGAAGTACATCAATCCATAAATAAAGTATTTTGGGAAATAATACCAAAATACATTCTCTATAAAATCTGAAGCCGGCCACTGGTGGCCCCTGTAATTGTCAAACCCTAATACAGGCAGGAAGAAAAAATATTCCATCGAATATCTTAAAACGACCGCTCCGGTAATGGTCAGCAAACATAATAGGATCGCTCTTAAATATTTTTTGGCAACAAATAATTGAAATGCCACAAGGTAATAAGCGCAGTAAAAGCAAAAAATAGGTATAAGCAGGTAGCCTGTCTGAATGATTACAATTTTGGTAAACGTTAGTGCCCCTGCTGCATGATCGGGCAAGTTGAGACTCCTTGAATAAGAGGACCATATATCAGTGATCAACATTAAACTCCAAACAGCAATATGCAGATATATGACCAGTCTTCGCTTCATCTATTAAATATACATAGCATTTAAATGCTGTTGGCATAAAATGTACGAACTGCCAATTTTTAATGACGAAACTGGCTTTGACCGAATGAGGGTTTCGTCAGCAATAAAAGTGCGTTTGTCAATTACATTCTTTTAAAGCATTAGGCCAGTCTGATTTTTACCGGAAATCACGATCACAATGAGAAAACTAATTTACGTTTTACTAATAGCCCGATTGCCCCTATCCGCCTTTTGCCAGGATCAGCTTAAGGTAACTGTTCATCCAGGAGTGGAGTTATTTACCATCATCCAGATATTGGGGGATAAATACCCTAAACCTAATCCCTCTGCCTACAGTAAAGAAGCGATGGATTATTTTGGAAAATATAAAGATCACCCGGCGGTGAAGAAAGTGATCTCACTGGATAAAACGTACACCGACCTGGTAGAATTGGGATGGTGCATGAGCGATTTTCCCAATATCAAAATTTATGAGCCTGCTGATATGCAGTGGTACAAAATGTACGGTAAAGAAAATGTATTGGAGTATATTAAGTTATGTAAGGACTTCTTCTACGACACTAAATTCTGGGATTTTTACCAGAAGCATAAAGCCCGTTATGATCAATGGGGGGATGACTTGAAGGTGAAGGTTGACTCTGGTAAACTCATCGGAAAGTTGCAGGATTTTTACCGCTATCATTCCGACGTGCACTGGTATATCTGTATCGATCCACTGAATAGCTGGGGCTCACATGCCATCATGACCAAAACACTCAATCCGCAGTTTTCTGATTGGCTGGTTTATAATACCGGCTATTTTAACCAGGATGGTACTATTCAGAAAGATCCTTACTTTGAGTTTAAGGATTTCGATTATTTAGTTTGGCACGAGGGCAGCCATGTATACATTAATCAGCTCCTTCAGCAATATAAAGCACAGATCGATGAACTATCTTACCTCTTCAACAAAGAAGATCCTGGTATGAAGCGCAATTCTATCGAAACATGGGCATATTGTTTTGATGAGAATATGGTAAGATCAATAGCAGCAGTGCTTTATAAAAAATATCGTGGCGAACGTTCTTTTAAACGTCAGCAAGCTCGCGAAATCGCCAGTGATTTTATTTATGTCGAGGACCTAGTACCTTTCATCTACGACGATTATATGCAGAGTAGTAAATACAAGGATTTTGCAGCGTTTTTCCCTGAAATATTAAAATACCTGAAGAACAAATACCCGCAAAAAAACTGATCTAAAGCTCCCCTAACCTCATCAACGCATAAAACAGCCCGGTGCAGTGCAATGCCTGGGCTATTTTATGGTTTAACAAAAGGTCTTTTATTTCGGCTATGGTGAATTCTTCTACCACGATATCTTCCTGCTCGTCCAGGTGTTGTTCCTGTACTTTTTTACCGCCTTTG
>Ga0207667_10011579_pt1 | contig 10242 bp, 7 predicted proteins | sample KBSCornC52_FD_184301 | JGI IMG/M metagenome (GOLD analysis project Ga0207667, IMG submission 184301) | Corn rhizosphere microbial communities from Kellogg Biological Station, Michigan, USA - KBS Corn C5-2 (SPAdes) (version 2) | ecosystem: Host-associated > Plants > Roots > Rhizosphere > Soil ...
CTATAATTTATCGCTACTCCTTTTTAAATGACTGATTTATAGTGTCTTGATCTATTTGTGATTATTGCTGGCATCGTCTTGGCGAATAGGGAAGAAAATCAACCCGAAGCGCAACACCAGCAGCAATGAAACAAGAACAAGTAAAATACTCACCCAGGGAACTTCTGATAATGATCTTTTTCTGCCTTTTCGTTTTGGCGCTGAGTTATTTCGTCTATCTCAAAATTAAACTTCTGCAATAATTAACTAAACGCTATGCAACAAAACTCCACTAAAAATTAAAACTATGCTCACCATTTATCTCTTCGTAGCCATCATCGTAATGTGCTGGCTGTCATTTAAAGCAATCGACTGGTTCGAAAAAATCTAAAAATCATGATCGCATTATTCATTACCTCAATTGCGGTTTTCATCTACATGGTATATGTACTGCTAAAACCCGAGAAATTTTAATCTGAAACAATGAACACTGAATTAACCGGAATAATAGTAACATTCATCATTACGCTTGCCATAGCCATTATGCTTGGTAAATACATGGCAAAAATGTATGCAGGTGAGAAAGTATGGACCGACTTTCTGAAGCCTATCGAAAAATGGATGTTCAAGCTGGGTGGCATCAATCCCAAAGAACATATGAACTGGAAACAGTTCCTGAAAGCTATGCTCACCATCAATATCTTATGGGTTTTGTATGGCTTTTTTGTATTGATATACCAGGACAAACTGCCGCTAAACCCCGATGGCAATCCCGGCATGACGCCTGACTTATCGTTTAATACGATCATCAGCTTTTTAGCAAACTGTAACCTGCAGGACTACTCGGGCGAGACCGGAGCAACCTATCTTACCCAGCATTTTATATTTATGTTCCTGCAGTTTACCAGCGCCGCGACGGGTATGGCCGCCGCAATAGCTGTCTTTAAAGCATTCAGGGACAAGACGACTACTGATCTGGGCAACTTCTGGGACTTCTTTGTAAAATCGATCACCCGCGTATTACTGCCAATTTCTATAGTGATTGCCCTGGTATTAACTTTCAATGGTACTCCAAGCAGCTACGCCGCTAAAGATAAATTCATCTCGCTGCAAGGCGATACGGTTACCTTATCACGTGGCCCTGCTGCGCAAATGATCGCCATTAAACACCTGGGAACTAACGGCGGTGGATACTTCGGTGCCAACTCCGCACATCCGTTCGAAAACCCGAACTATTTGACCAATATGGTGGAGGTCGCCTCCCAGTTTATTATACCTGTCGGCATGATCATAGCCCTCGGCTTTTTCATCCGCAGGAAAAAATTAAGCTGGATCATATTCGGTGTGATGCTCGTAGGTACGCTCATGCTCATGATCCCGTCCATTGTCAGCGAGGTTGGCGGCAATCCGGAAATAGCTAAGATGGGTATAACCCAGGCTACGGGCTCGATGGAGGGTAAGGAGGTCCGATTCGGTCCTGCTGCAACGGCTTACTGGAGCACGCTGACCACGGTGACATCAACCGGCTCGGTAAACGGCATGCACGATAGTATGATGCCTTTGACCGGCTGCTGGGAACTGCTGGCCATGATGATCAATGGTTTCTTTGGTGGTGATGGCGTAGGCTTCCTCAACTATTATATCTATCTCATCATAGCTGTATTTATATCCGGCTTGATGGTAGGTCGAACCCCAGAATTCTTGGGACATAAAGTGGAGGCGCGGGAAATAAAGATAGCCGCAATTATCACCCTGCTCAGTCCATTGCTAATTAAAGGTGGCACCGCATTGGCTTGTTACATATTCTATACCCATCCCAATGCCGATTGGGCAGTGAAACCCTCCGCATGGCTCAATAACCCCGGTTATCATGGCTTCTCGGAAATGCTGTACCAGTACGTATCATGTAATGCAAACAATGGTTCAGGATTTGAAGGGCTGGGAGACAACAATATCTTCTGGAACGTTAGCGCGGGTGTGGTGATCTTCTTCGGAAGGTTCTTACCGATCATAGGACCGATAGCAATCTCGGGTCTGCTTGCGCAAAAGAAGTTCATACCTGAATCGGCCGGTACATTACGCATCGATACGGTGACTTTTGGTATAATGACTTTCGCCGTGATCTTGATACTGAATGCCTTGTCATACTTCCCTGCACTGGCATTGGGCCCGCTGGCAGAATATTTTTCAATGCTTAAGCACTAATTAGAAATGAAAAACCAATCAAATAAATTATTTGAGCCTGCCCTTGTGCGGACAGCCCTCAAAGAATCATTCATAAAACTCGATCCCCGGGTGATGATACACAACCCGGTGATGTTTACCGTCGAGATCGGTACGCTGGTGATGCTGTTCGTGAGTTATTACTCCTTTTCTCATACCGACCAGGGCTCGTTTGGGTACAACGTAAGTATTTTCATTATACTGCTGTTAACTGTCCTATTTGCCAATTTTGCTGAAGCTATTGCCGAAGCGCGCGGCAAAGCACAGGCCGACAGTTTACGTAAAACACGTGAAGAAACTCCGGCCAAAGTATTGCTGGATAATGGTACTATCGTTACCAAATCATCCAATGAACTGCGCAAAGGCGATGTATTTGTTTGCGCAACGGGCGATACTATTCCAACAGATGGCGAGATCATAGAAGGTATTGCTACTATTGATGAATCGGCTATTACCGGTGAATCCGCTCCCGTGATCCGAGAATCAGGCGGTGATAAGTCCTCTGTTACCGGAGGTACAAAAGTGTTATCCGATAATATTAAAGTACTGGTAACTACTCAACCGGGTGAAAGCTTTTTGGATAAGATGATCGCATTGGTAGAAGGAGCATCACGCCAGAAAACTCCCAACGAAATTGCGCTTACTATCCTGCTGGCAAGCTTTACGCTGATATTTATCATCGTGTGCGTTACGCTGCAGCCTTTTGCAAAATATGCCAATACCCCTATTACTATTGCGGCTTTGATATCACTCTTTGTGTGTCTTATCCCAACTACCATTGGCGGACTGCTTTCAGCCATCGGTATCGCAGGTATGGACCGTGCACTGCGTGCCAACGTGATCACCAAATCGGGCAAGGCTGTAGAAACCGCGGGCGACATCGATACATTATTGTTAGACAAGACCGGGACAATAACAATAGGTAATCGCAAAGCCACTCACTTTTGGCCGGTTGAGGGCGTAAGCGAAGGCGAATTTGTAAAAGCATGCGTGTTAAGCTCGCTGGCCGACGAGACTCCTGAAGGTAAATCAATAGTGGAATTGGCTGAACAAGGCGCAGGACGCCTTACAGTAAAAGTGCCGAATGGTGCCACGTTCATCAAGTTTACCGCCGAAACCCGCTCAAGCGGTTTGGATACTGCTGACGGATTGCGTGTACGCAAAGGTGCTTTTGATTCCATCAGGAATATGGTAGTAAAAGCCGGTAACCCGTTACCTAATGGTGTGGAAGACAGGGTGAAAATCATTGCTTCAAATGGGGGTACGCCATTGGTAGTGTCTCAGAACGAGAAAGTTTTGGGTGTGATTGAATTACAGGACATTATCAAAACCGGTATTTCTGAACGCTTTGACCGCCTGCGTAAAATGGGTGTAAAAACCGTGATGGTAACAGGTGATAACCCCTTAACCGCCAAATTCATTGCTGAGAAAGCCGGTGTGGATGATTTTATCGCGGAAGCAAAACCCGAGGATAAGATGAACTACATCAAGCATGAGCAGAATGGCGGTAAGCTGGTAGCCATGATGGGAGACGGTACTAACGATGCTCCTGCATTGGCACAGGCCGACGTAGGTGTAGCCATGAATAGTGGTACACAGGCTGCTAAGGAGGCAGGCAACATGGTCGACCTGGATAACGACCCTACTAAGCTGATCGAGATCGTTGAAATTGGAAAGCAGTTGCTCATCACCCGTGGTACGCTGACCACATTTTCCATAGCGAACGACGTGGCTAAATATTTCGCTATCGTACCGGCATTATTTATCACCTCGATACCTGCCTTGCAGAGCCTTAACATTATGGCTTTACACAGTCCGCAGTCGGCAATCCTATCGGCGGTGATTTTCAACGCCATCATTATACCTATGCTGATACCGCTGGCATTAAGAGGTGTTGAATATAAGCCGATTGGTGCAAGTGCGTTGCTGCGCCGGAATCTGCTGATTTACGGTTTCGGTGGCGTTATTGCACCTTTCATAGGCATAAAATTGATCGACCTGGTTGTTTCACTAGTAGTTTAAAAAATCATGAAGAAGTACATTATTCCATCAATAAGAATAACACTGGTGCTCATTGTAGTGCTGTGTGTGATATACCCGCTGTTTATCGCTGCTGTCGGTAAGTTAGCCAAAGGGAAAGGTGATGGCGAGGCCATCGTTGTAAATGGCAAAGTGATTGGTTATGCGCTTGTAGGGCAGAACTTTTCAAAGCCTCAATACTTTTGGGGGCGCCCGTCAGCCGTAGCATACAATGCCAATGGCTCAGCCGGATCGAATAAAGGTCCAACCAATCCCGACTATCTGAAGGACGTTGAAAAACGAATTGATACCCTGTTAAAATATCATTCCTATCTGAAACGCAGCGACATCCCTGCAGATATGGTAACAGCCTCAGGCAGCGGGCTTGATCCTGACATTTCTGCTGAGGCTGCAAAAATGCAGATCAAACGTGTGGCCCAATACCGCAAACTGGATGAGCAGAAGGTCGCGGAACTGGTAAACAATCATATTGAGCATCCACTGCTTGGCTTGCTTGGTCCTGAAAAAATAAACGTGCTGAAGCTGAATGTGGCTTTGGATGAACTAAAAAAATAGAACTAATACTGCAATGAAAACTATCACATCCCTATTCTTAATACTAACTATAACAACCTTATCGGTGAAAGCGGCGACGACAGCCGCCGTGGACACCGGAAAGGTAGGCACCTCTGCTGATCCAAAAGATCCGCCGCTTATCTTCTTCGGTTCTGTAGATACTTATTATAAATACGATTTCTCAGGCCATCCTAATATCAAAACCAGTTTCGCGACAGACCAGAACTCCGTTTCAATCGGTATGGTTGACCTGGGCCTGAAGAAGAAAGTAGGCAAAGCTTCTTTTGTTGGTGAGTTGTCTTTCGGTCCAAGAGGGCAGGAGCAATCATTGCCTGATGGCTCTAATTCACTTGATCCGATAGTTGGAGGGGCATCGAGCTATCATATCCAGAATCTGTACGTTTCTTATGATGTAACTGATAAACTGAATTTCACAGCCGGTTATATGGCGACCTTTATCGGTTATGAAGTGATCTCTCCGACAGGAAACTTTAACTATTCAACATCATACCTGTTCTCTAACGGCCCATTCCAGAATGCAGGCTTTAAAGCAACCTATGCTTTTTCTGATAAAGTAAGCTTAATGGCAGGTATTTTTAATGATAACTGGAATACTTATACTTCTCAGCACGATGTATCGACCTTTGGCGCTCAATTGATGGTAGCTCCGGTAAAAGGCTGGACCGCTTACTTGAACGTAGCTTCAGGGCCAACTTCAGGTACTATATTCGACTTAACTACTGCTTACCAGATCACTGATGCCTTTAAATTAGGCTTAAATGCTGCTGATTACAGTACTGCACATGGCGGTTTAGGGTATGATGGTGTAGCGCTATACCCTCAATTGGCGGTATCTAAAATCGTTACTTTTGGTGTAAGGGGCGAATATTTTAAGTTTAAGAAGGGTGACAACGTTACCGGTCTAACTTTAACTTCAAACATTAAAGCCGGTGCTTTAACTATCATCCCGGAAGTAAGGTTGGACAATGCGAATGTAGATACTTTTGGATTTACCAAGGGTGACGGTCTTACACCTACCAAGTCAGCTGGTCAGTTTGTACTTGCTGCGGTATATGCGTTCTAACTAACTTTATATAATAACATTGAAGATAAGCACGGACGTACAATTTTTAATTTAGTTTGATTGAGTTCGTGTAAAAGGGGATGTCCGGAGAACATCCCCTTACCACTTTGAGAACCAATTTATGGACGGAGAAAATAAAGAGCAATCGGTAGAACATTTCCTGGAGCTGATCAAGCGTTCGCGGCGGGGTAAGTTTAAGATCTATATTGGCATGAGTGCGGGTGTAGGTAAAACCTTTCGTATGCTGATGGAAGCGCATGCCTTGATGCGGAGTGGTATTGATGTGAAGATCGGCTATATTGAAACGCACAATCGTAAGGAGACCGAAGCATTGATAGAGGGGCTGCCGTTGATACCACGACGCAAATTGTTTTATAAAGGGAAGGAGTTGGAAGAGATGGATCTAAACGCCATCATCAGCTTACGTCCTGAGGTTGTTATTGTTGATGAACTGGCACATACCAATATTGAAGGCAGTCAGAACGAAAAGCGCTGGCAGGATGTGAGGGATATCCTTAATGCTGGGATCAATGTGATCAGTGCGGTAAATATTCAGCACCTGGAAAGCATTAACGAAGAGGTGGAACGAATTACCGGCGCAAGCATAAAAGAACGTATCCCGGATAAGGTATTGCAGTTGGCTGATGAAGTAGTGAACATCGACTTAACCGCTGATGAGTTGATTGAAAGGCTGAAGCAAGGGAAGATTTACGATGAGAAAAAGATCCCGCTTGCGTTGAATAACTTTTTCCAGTCTGAACGGATTTTGCAATTGCGTGAGTTGGCTTTGAAAGAAGTTGCCCACCAGTTGGAGCGGAAGATCGATACGGAGATACCTAAAAATATAAAGCTGCGTGCCGAATTGTTCCTGGCATGTATCAGTACTAATGATGAATCAGCTAAGATCATAATACGGAAAACAGCACGCCTTGCATCCTACTATCGCTCTAAATGGTATGTGCTTTATGTACAAACCGCCAATGAGAGCAGTGATAAGATCAACCTGGCCGCACAGCGCCACTTGATCAACAACATGAAAACGGCCACCCAGTTAGGCGGCGAGGTGCTGAAGATAAAAAGTGATAATATTGCCAAGACAATTTGGGAGGCAGCTGAAAAATATGAGATCACTACAATTTGCATCGGCAAACCGCATTTTAAGTTTTACCAGCTGGTAATGAAGACGGCCGTATTTACCCAGCTTTTGAAAAAAATGTCCAAAACTGATATCGATTTAGTAATACTGTCATGACTATTAAAAATAAACTCAGGGCCGGTTTTGGCTTCCTTTTTTTGCTGGCACTCATTTGTTGCGGCCTGGCTATCTGGTTCCTGAACAGGTTATCAGCTGACTCCAGCGTGATTTTGAAGGATAATTACGAAAGCCTTCAGTTTGTAAAAAATATTGGCAACGCATTGGATGAGAACGAATCGTCACTCAATGTGAGACAGATCAGCATTATAGAAAAAAACCTGGTAGGAGAGGAACACAACATTACCGAGCCCGGTGAGCAGACCGCAACCGACTCGCTGCGCTCTAAATATGAACAGTTAAAACTGCAGAGTAATAATATCCAAAAGCCAACCGAACTAAGGTTGCAGATACGCAGGCTGCTTTATAACATTATGCAGGTGAATATGGTGGCTATTCAGCACAAGAATGCCACGGCCAAGGATACAGCAAGCCGGGCAACCATGATCGTAGCCTTCATTGGGTCGTTCCTGTTCCTGATAGCATTTAGTTTTATTATCAATTTCCCGGGTTATATCGCCAACCCGATACGCGAGCTTACCGGGCGCATTAAGGAGATCGCCAATCGTAATTATCATCAGCAGTTGAGCTTTAAATCGAATGATGAATTTGGCGAGTTGGCTCAGGCTTTTAACACGATGACATTCAAACTGGCAGAATATGAAAACAGCAACCTGGCCAGCATATTATTTGAGAAGAAGCGGATTGAGACCATCATCAATTCCATGCACGATGGCATCATCGGTTTGGATGAGAAATCAAATATCATATTCGCCAATGAGGTAGCCTGTACACTTATCGGTATTACCGAAGCAAACCTTATTGGTCGGTATGCACCTGATGCAGCTGTCGAAAATGATCTGCTGAGGAATCTTTTGCAGACCGGTCAGAACAGGATCAAGATATTCGCCGATAACCGCGAGAGTTATTATTCAAAAGAAATGCTATCAGTTACCAATAAAGACAAAGCTATTGGTAAAGTGATCATCCTGAAAAATATCACGGAGTTTCAACAACTGGATGAAGCGAAGACAAACTTCATCGCTACGATATCTCATGAGCTTAAAACACCGATAGCGTCCATAAAAATGAGTTTAAAGTTATTGGAAGATGAACGCATAGGTGATGTCAATACGGAACAAAAACAACTGATCGGTAATATAGAGGATGATACCCGCCGTTTGCTGCAGATCACCGGCGAACTGCTGGATATGGCGCAAGTGGAAACAGGCAAACTGAACCTGAACTTTGGCAGTACCCATCCGCAAAATATTGTCGATTATGCCCTGAAAGCCATCAAGTTTACAGCCGACCAGAAACAGGTTGCCATAGATGTGCACTACGATGAAAAGTTGCCCGAAGTACGGGCCGACCTGGATAAAACCACCTGGGTACTGATTAACCTGTTATCGAATGCGGTGAAGTATAGTCATCAAAAATCTACGATCAACCTGAACGTGAAGAAGCTGAAAGGAGACGATATCGAGTTTTCCGTTCAGGATCATGGACAAGGTATCGAGAGCAAATATCTGCCGCGCATATTCGAGCGGTACTTTAAAGTCCCTGGCGCGACGGTGGAGCAAACCGGTACAGGTTTGGGTCTGGCTATTGCAAAAGACTTTATCGAAGCTCAATCAGGAAAAATTGGCGTGCAAAGTGAATTGGGAGAGGGGAGCAGATTTTATTTTACTTTAAAAAAGATTATTTAGCGAATAATTAACATTTTTGGAGTGAAATGTAATTCCTATGCTAAAACGGCTACTTTTCACTTTACTATGTCTGCTTTTTTTTGCGCCTGCCTTTGCTCAAACGCATGAAGACAGTGTAAGAAATAACCCAGCTATTGATACTGCCATTAAGCATCCAGCCATTGATACTACTGCCAGAAAACAGGTTGACACTGTCAAACACGCGGTGGCAGATAGTGCGGCTAAAATGCATCCGGCAGATAGCGTTGTGAAACCCACGGTGGTTGACAGCGCTTCCACTCATCATAAATCAACTGTAAAAACGGCGAAGAAATCACCAGCTAAAACAGTGGTCAAGGCGCCGGTAGTTGTCGACACAGAACCTAAGCGTTCAACAGTTAAAACAATAAATGATTTAAGATACAATGCCTACCTGAAAGGCGATGACCTGGATAAAATGTCATTGGCGGGTGATCTGAATCATTTTCCATCCCCAGATAGTGTGCTAAAATATAAAAAGGAACTTGACATAAGTCCGATACAAATAGGACAACTAACTAAACTTTCTGCCGAACTGCACAGGAAAAAGGTAGAAATGGGCGATAACATCATCCGCAATGAAAAAATGCTGGATAGTCTTTTCCATTCTCACCAGGTAGATGAAGGTTCATTGATTTTTTATACCAATCGCTCGGGACTGTACTACGGAGAACTTAAAGGAGCCATATTAATGGCTTGTTATAAAACAGAAAAGCTGTTAACCCCCGCCCAGATCAAAAAACTGGAAACCTTGGAGAAAACTAATTGATTTGAACATTAAATAATTTGAAGATTTGAAAATGGATTAGCAGATCAATCTTCAAATTGTCACATCCTCAAATTTTCAAATTGAGAAATATCCCATTTCATTTAATTAACTTTGCCACCCTCAATAAAGCATATGAAAATATCTTTTGATTTTGAAAAGCCCCTTGCTGATCTGCAGCAGCAGATTGATAAAGTGAAGCAGGTTGAAGAGAAGACCAAGGTGGATATGTCGGCAACTGTTAATGAGTTGCAGGAGAAATTCGAAACTACCAAAAACCAGATATATACTCAATTAAACGGCTGGCAACGGGTTCAGATATCCCGTCACCCTGAAAGGCCTTACACTTTGCAGTATTTGGAGCTGATGTGCGATGACTTTATCGAATTGCACGGCGACCGTACTGTTGGCGACGATAAGGCGATCATTGGCGGGTTTGGTACCATAGGCGGTCAAACCGCTATGTTTATCGGTCACCAGAAAGGACGTAATACTAAGGAGCGTCAGTACCGCAACTTCGGTATGGCGAATCCTGAAGGCTATCGTAAAGCATTACGTTTGATGAAGCTGGCTGAGAAATTCAATAAGCCAGCTTCATCAAACGTAATGCTTTACG